>Ga0066671_10000122_pt1 | contig 21949 bp, 16 predicted proteins | sample GraSoiAngelo_120_FD_62294 | JGI IMG/M metagenome (GOLD analysis project Ga0066671, IMG submission 62294) | Grasslands soil microbial communities from the Angelo Coastal Reserve, California, USA - 14_0919_09_20cm | ecosystem: Environmental > Terrestrial > Soil > Grasslands | place: USA...
CTAGGAAGAGGGAATTTCTGCCTGAACCCATGCCCACATCCAGCGCTTTGCCCGGTCTTCGATTGCGAACACATTCAACAAGAAATGCATTTGGATTGTGGTTGAACACCGGCCCCGCCCGGTTCCGATTGTTGAACGGCTGGTTTTGAAGCATCCCGTGCGTAAACACAGACAGTGACGAATAGGAGAAACGGAAGACAATGCTTCATTGGCGCTCTCCTTGCAGCAGGAAACGTGGAAGTGCCCGGGGCACCCGCGGATCCTACAAAGTCCAGTCGCTAACGGGCGGTCCAGCCGCCGTCGATGAGAAGCGTTTCGCCGGTGATCAGCGAGGCTGCGGACGAGGCGAGAAAGACCACGGCGCCAGCCACTTCCATGGGCTCGCCGATGCGGTGGAGGGCGGCGATGCGGTCAATGGTGTCGGTCAGATGGCGCAGGTCGGAGAGATACTCTTCCGTGCCTGGCGTGCGAATAAAAGTGGGGGCGACGGCGTTCACGCGGATTCCATGTTTGCCCCATTCGACAGCCAGGCATTTCGTCAAATGAGCGATGCCGGCTTTGGTCATGCAGTAAACCGATTCGGTGGGAAGTGCAGCGAATCCCGCCTGCGAGCTCATGTTGATGATAGCGCCTTTCTTCTGCTTGATCATCACGCGGCCCGCGGCTTGGCTGGCGAAAAACGTGCCTTTCAGATTGACGGCGAGGGTGGCGTCGAAATCTTCTTCGCGGACCTTCTCGGCGGGATTCTCCGGGGCTATTCCGGCGTTGTTCACGAGAATGTCGATGCGACCGAATTCTTTCACGGTATCGTCGATGGCGCGAAAAATCTGCGGCATGTGGCTCATGTCCATCTGCAAGGGCAGCACGCGCCGGCCCAGTTTGAGGATTTCGGCGGGGAGGTCCGCATTGGCGTTCACGTCGCGCAAGCCGAGGGCGATATCCGCGCCGGCGTGAGCCAGCGCGAGGGAAATGGCGCGTCCCAGGCCGCGAGCGGCGCCGGTCACCAAGGCGATTTCTCCGGTTAAATCGAACCGCGGATAGTCTGTCGCTTGTGGCATGGTGAACTCCTCAAGACTAAGACGGTAGAAGAGTACCAGTAAGAGGGTGGAAGACGATAAGAGCGTAAAAGTGGAAAGTAAAACCTTCGGAGCGCCTCGAAGACGTTTGGATTATGCAATCTGCTTCTGGCAGTACAAGGAGTCTCGGACGCCCGAGTGACGGGGGCCCTTCTCAAGGCCATCGGCCGCCGTTTACGCCGTTGTGGCTTACCAAGGGAGGCTGCACCGCTGAAATCTAGTCCGGTCAACCCGCTCCGCTCGGATCTTGCTTTTTCCATTTCTCTCCTATAGAGTTTCTATAGCAACTCCTATGGAATCTCTATAGGACAGGACAAATGTCGCCTTCCAACACCAATCTCCTCCAGGGCACCCTGGATGTGCTCATCCTTAAAGTTCTTGCGCTCCAGCCAATGCACGGCCTAGGAATCTCCAACCGCATCGCGCAGGTCACCTCGAACACCTTTGTCGTCAAGCCGGGCTCACTCTTTCCCGCCCTTCACCGCATGGAGGAAGCCGGCTGGCTCACGTCCACCTGGGGCGAATCCGAAAACAACCGTCGCGCGAAGTTCTACCGTCTCACCGCCGCCGGCCGCCGACAGCTCAAACAGGAAACCGATCTCTGGGCGCGCATTTCCGCCGCCATGGCCCGCGCTCTTAAAGCAACTTGAGAACGAGCAGCTCTTCGAGGTGGACTATGCTCTTTTGGCCAAAACTCAACTCTCTCTGGCGCAATCTGACCGAGAGGCAGAAAGTGGAAGCGGATCTCGCCAACGAAATACGCTCCTACCGCGAATTGCTCGAAGAACAAAAGATCCGCGAAGGCGCTGATCCGGTCACAGCTCGGCGGGAAGCCTCGATCGAACTCGGCGGCGCCGAAAAGCTCAAGGAAGAAGTTCGGGACGTGCGCCGCGGAGCTGCTTTTGACGTCCTGGGCGCAGAACTTCGGCAATCGTTGCGCGGTCTTCGCCGCAATCCTTCGCTAACCGTCCTCGGCACAACCATGCTCTCCCTCGGCATGGGCGCCTGCATTGTTGTCTTCAGCATCTTCCAATCCGTGCTGCTCAAACCTTTGCCGTTCCGCGAGGCGAATCGCCTGCTCACCATCTCGGAAACCCGCGTCGACCGCGGCATCGATCACGCATCCTTTTCCGAAGCCAATTTCTGGGACGTTCGGTCGTACAATCACTCTTTCAGCGAAGTCGGGGCTTATCACTATGACGAAGCCAACCTAACCGGCTTTGGCCCCGCTGAGAAGGTCGTCGCTTGTGAAGTCAGCGCCGGCTTCTTCCGCACACTCGGCGTCTCTCCGGTTCTCGGCCGCGATTTTTCCTACGACGATGACCGCGGCGGATTCCGAAATTCGGTTGTGATGGTTGGCAACAAATTCTGGAAGACGCGCTTTGGCGGCGATCCAAGAGTTCTCGGTAAAACTCTTCGGCTCAATGACAAGGCCTACGTCGTCATCGGCGTTCTTCCTCCCGGCGAGCCCTGGATCGACGATCAGCTTTACATGCCTTTCGGTTATCGCCCCGACGCCGACCGTACCAGTTGGGAATTTCAAGTCATGGGCCGCCTCAAGCCTGGCGTAACCGGGGAAGCCGCGCAAGCCGATCTCGCTCAAATCGCAGCTTCCCTGGCGCAGTCCTTTCCCAAAGAGGACAAGGGCATCGGCTTTGTCTTCACGCCTTCGAGTACTTGGGTTGCGAGTGATACCACGCGCCGCGCCCTCTGGGTTCTCCTCGGTGCCGTCACCTTTCTTCTTCTCATCGCTTGTCTGAATATCGCCAATCTTCTCCTCGCTCGTGGTACCGCGCGCATGCGCGAAATCGCCGTGCGCACCGCTCTCGGCGCCAGCCGCGCCCGCCTCATTCGCTTCGTGATGATGGAGTCGCTTTTGCTGAACGGCCTCGGCGCGGCGGCAGGATTGTTCGTCGCCTACCTCGGCATCGGCCTCATCCAATCTGTCGAAATTCGCGGCATACCGCGCCTTGCTGACGCCGGGCTCAATACCTGGGTGCTTGCCTTCGCGGTTTTCATCGCCCTGGTGACTGGCGTTCTGTCGGGCCTCGCCCCCGCGCTGCAGGCGCCCGCTTCCGGCATTGCTGCCGCTCTTCGCGATGGCGATCGCCAAACCAGCAGCCGCGGACAAGGCCGGCTTCGCAACGTTCTGGTCACCGGTGAAGTGGCGCTGTCGTTTCTTCTGCTCGTCGGTGCGGGTCTCCTCATCCGCAGCTTCAAAGAACTCATGACCGTGGACCGTGGCTTTCACACCGAAAATCGCCTAATGTTTACCGTCAGCATGCCCGGTTCTTATTGGGAAAAAGGAATCGGCAAACAGTTTCTCGATCGCTTCTTCGAGCGCCTGAAGACGAACCCGCAAGTTCTGGCAGCCGGCGCCGTCAATCAGCGCCCCGTCGAAGGCGGCGATCCCGGCATGGGCATCGACACGCCGCAATCTTCGGCGCCACCCCCTTGGGCCGGATGGCGCATCGTTACGCCGGGTTATTTCGCCGCGGTCGGTCTTCCCCTGGTCCGCGGCAGACTCTTCGATGAAAACGACAAGCCCGTCTGGATTCCCAAAGACGTGCCGCCCTATCCTCGCCGGGTAATCCTCAGTGATCGTCTCGCCAAACAAATTTTCAAGAACGAGGATCCCATCGGAAAGAAAGTGGTTCTCTGGAAGGGCCAAAGCAGCGGCCTCGCCGAAGTTGTGGGTGTTGTGGGGGATAGTCGCGAGCGCGGTCTCGCCGAAAATCCGACGCTCACCGTCTATCTTCCCTACGGAACGAACGCCCTGACCAGCGAGTTCGTCGTTCACACGCGCGACAATCCGCTTGCGCTGGTTCCGACCATTCGCTCGCTCGTCGGCCAACTCGATCCCAATCTTCCCATTTCCGACGTGCGCTCCTTCGACCAGGTCGTGTACCGTTCCGTCGCTCCACAACGCCTCAATGCCATTCTCCTGTCCATCTTCAGCGTGCTGGCTCTTCTGCTCGCCACAACCGGCATTTACGGCGTACTCTCCTACTCCATCACGCGGCGCACGCCCGAAATCGGTCTCCGCGTGGCACTCGGCGCTACTCGCTCCAATATCCTGGGCATGACCATTCGGGAGGGCTTGCGTCCTGCTCTCATCGGCGTGCTCCTCGGAGCCATCGGCGCCTTCTGGCTCTCCCGTTACTTGGCTACTCTTCTCTTCGGCGTAAAACCCTTCGACGCCGTCACCTACCTCGCCGTAGCTACTCTCCTCCTCGCCACCGCGGCTCTCGCCTGCTACATCCCTGGCCGCCGCGCCATCCAAACTGACCCCGCTTCCGCCCTCCGCATTGAGTAGCGGGCCTGCGACGGGGAACTCCTGCGACCTGTCGCAACCGTCAGTTTCCGAATACAGACGAACGGGACACGATTCGTGGACAGGTCAATTCGACTGCTATCGAACGGGCGCTGCGGCGCAATAGCATTCACCGCGATGGCCGAGGAGCCTTATGCCAGGTGCCGGCTTTCTTGCATCGCGGGTTCAGGTTGATGTTGCAGAAGAATTCGGAAAGCGAGTCCGTGCGTAATCAGCAGCAGCGGCACTACCAAAGTCGGGAGGAAGAATGCGGCTCCCAGCTGCCCTGCCAATAGTCCGGCGTGATTGGCCTGGTAGAAAGCGTTGAGGATATCGGCGAAACCCCACAGGCTGAAGACCCATGCGGCAGCAACGCCAGCCGCGCTGGGCAGCCATAGCAGCGAAAGCAACGCAAGTATCGCCGCAACGATGTCCCCATACGCTGCGGAATGCGCGAAGGCAGGCGGCAGACCGGGTGACACGACTCCGGGAACCAGAAATGCCAGCCCGATGAAGCGGAAGCTGTGCAGCATGAGCAGGGGCCGCAAGGCTTCGGCTCGCGCCCGGAGGCGGAGTTCCGCCCAGATATATCGAGCGGTGACTATCCCCCACGCGATGAAGCTGAATGCGATGCTTACGAAAAACCAGATCATTTGTTGTGGCACGGTAGATATCTCCTTTTTAGACTTTTAGAATTTCACCCAGTGACGTTGCCAATGCTTCTCAAAACACGCCGCGCCGCGGCCGTTGCGAGGTTCTGCGCAGCAGGCCGATCAGTGCATAGGAGTGAAGAAGGAACCCGCGCGGCATGCCGTAGACCGGGACGAGCGCGATCGGGAAGACCATACCGCCCCCGCCGCCGTTGGTGAGCGTGCCGAGCGCCAGAGCCTAGCCAGGCCACCGTCGAGGCCACCGCCTGGACGATGGTCATAATAAGAATGAGTGACATTGCGGCCTACTTTCGCCGAATCGATCGAGCGTCACTGCTGCGCTCCCGGGCCCATCAAGGCTCTCAGCGGCATGAACGGTCCGACGGGAACGTACTGGTGATCCATCAACTGTTCCTTCGCGAGCGGCAGCGTTTCCACAATGGCTCGTGCCTCGTCCTCGCTCTTCGCGTCGACCAGGAAGATGACGCCTTTGCCATCGCCGCGTGAATACCACCGGCGGATTTTCCCGTCGAGGTAGAGCTTCACAGTTGCCCGAATCTCTTCCGGTATAACGGCCAAGATTTGTTGAGGAGTTACGCCCTGCGTGCGGGTCTCAATGACAAGCACTGCGGTGGTTTTAGGTACAGCCGCGCTGGGCACGCCTGAGGCGCCCCCGGACTGTGATTGCGCTACCGACGTTGCGGGAATCACTGGGTTCATCGGGTTATCCTTTCGATTCAGTCTGGTTTCGTCAATCCTAAAAAGAGTACGACCGTCCTCTTTCTTGGTTGGTACCAGCTGGTACCACACCTTAACTTAGACGCGCCATCTTACCGATGGTTACAAAGAAATTCAGCCTGGGCCACGGAGTCAGACTATACTGGTACCAGTGGGTACCACGATGCTTATGATGGTGCTATGGGGTACCGGCGTCGTCAAGGAGAGGTGAATGGCTAGGGCAAAGATGTCGAAGCGCCGACAGGAAAGCGGTGACGAAACCGCGGTGCGCAAGCGCATCCTTGAGGCGGCCTTTGCGGCGTTCATGAAGAGCGGCCACGCAGCGGCCAGCACGCTTGAGATCGCGACACGCGCGCGCGTTTCGAAGCGAGAACTTTACGCGCTAGTTGGCAACAAACAGAAAATGCTGATCGCCTGCATCCGCGAGCGCGCAAAGCGACTGGAGGTGCTCGCTCACCTGCCCGAGCTGCGCGATCGTGAGACCCTAGCCCGCGTGCTGGCTTCTTTCGGGACAAAGCTCATCCGCGAGATAAGCGATCCCACGGTCATGGGGGTATTCCGACTGGCAATCGCCGAGGCGGCCAACGCCCCCGAGGTGGCGCGTGCCCTCGACTCTACAGGACGCGAGGCAAGCCGCGCCGCCCTGCGTAAAATCATGGCCCAGGCCCAGGCGTCTGGGCTGCTCACAGGCCGCCCTGCGGAACTCGCCGGGCAGTTCGCCGGGCTACTCTGGCGCGATTTGATCGTCAGCCTGCTGCTCGGTGTCGCCAAGCGACCGAAGCCGCGCGAAAGCGCGCGCCGTGCCCGCGACGCCGCAGCCGCCTTCCTACAACTTCATCCGCTACAGAATGACGCGCCAGCGACCCGACGCCCCCAGCACTAATCCTGGTATCACTATGGTTAGTTCCGCCTGCAGCGGAGTCAGTCTCCGAGTAGCCGACTGGGAGCGGCCCAGTCGAAGCACCCGCGCTCGGCTGCCGTAGTAGGTAGCTTTGGATCCTACTTGCCACGTAGACGGCGGATGCTTCTAGACAGATCCCTGTGGATAGTTGTCGCTCAAGCCCTGGGACGAATTATCTCGCACACTTCAATGGCTGCGTCCACCCGCAGCAACCGCGCTAGCAGGACTCGCATAAACGGCGCGCTCAAAGTGCTCGACTACCGAGTTTGCTCCATCATCGCCGAAGGGAAGTATCTGCATTAGGATTACTGCACACGTTTTCCGCGGTGGGTCAATCCAGAAAAAGGTGTTGTAGATACCCGCCCACGCCAGAGATCCGCCGGAACGGCCGCCTTCCACAGGCTTGGTGTTAATGGCGAATCCCAGCGCAAACTTGTCGAGCGAGCCGGGCACGTGGATGGGATCCTTGGCGAATTGAGGCACAAAGCTCCTCATTTCTGGTAGCGTCAAATCGCCAATCTGATTCCGAGTCATCTCGTTGACCGTGTCGGATTGAAGGATCCGTTTGTTGTCGAGTTTTCCGCCACCGAGCACCATGCGCTCGAACTTTAGATAATCGCTCGCCGTTGAGTAGAGTCCGCCGCCACCGCTGTAAAATCGTACAGGTTGGAAGGGCTGCGGCGGGGGTTCTACGAAGCTGCCATCCTCTTGACGCATATCAAGAGCTACAACGCGCGTTTGCTTGTCTGGTGGCACGTCGAAAAATGTGTCGGTCATGCCGAGAGGCTGAAAAATATGCCGACGAAAGTACTCCTCCAGAGTTTGCCCGCTGACTTTCTCGACCAGCCTGCCGAGCACGTCCGTACTAATTCCATATTCCCATCGCGTTCCGGGATCGAACAGAATAGGCGCTTTCAGAAAGCCACCGTCTCCCTGCCGAATCGACGGAACCGCTCCGCTCGCCGCGTACGCTTGCATCTTTGGATCGAAAAACTCGTACACGTATCCCGATGTGTGCGTCAGCAACTGCCGAACCGTGGGCGGCGACTTGGGAGGTCTCAGTTTTGCGTTTCCCGTTCCTGCGTCAAATTCCTCGAGTACTTGAACCTGCGAAAGGTCCGGTAGGTAAGTTGCCCCGGGTTCATCCAATTTCACGCGTCCATTCTCGACAAGCTGCATTACGGCCACCGAGGTGATCGGTTTGGTCATCGACGCGATGCGGAAAATCGAATCGATGCTCATCGGGATGTTCTTAATCGTGTCCCGCTTGCCTGACGCGCCTTGATAAGTCACATGATCTTCCACGGCAACCATTGCTACAACTCCTGGAACTTTCTTCTCGCCAACCGCTTCTCGCAAGACCTGGTCAATGGGATTTCCGGAATTGGCCGAACTGTTCGGGAACAGCGTGACAATCAGCGCTGTCAGCGCAAGTGCCGCGGCCAGTATGCCGCGCAAAACATAAACTCCGGACGGTGAGGTGCTTTTCGTATGCTGACCTTGCATGTGGACTAACCTCGACGGATTTCTTTTCGGCGCGCAGTATATCCCATGCTCGTCGGCACATGCCAGGATTGCTGGCGGGTGACGGGCAAACAGGAAGGAACCGAGTGGGGCACCCGGGTGCGTGAATGGTACACCGGCTTGGCCGTGACGCGGGTATCGAATGATTGTCGTGAAATTGAATTGTCCAAAGCTCGCGCTTTCTCTTCGCCGACCGAGCAATTGCGGTGCGACCGTTGGCGGGTCACGGGCAAACCTTCGCCAATGCGGTTAAAGAAGTGTTGCCGAATATCGGGAAACGATCGGTTCGGCCAGCACTACGGCGTTAGGGGCGCGGTGCCTGCCGCACAAGCGGCTTCGTTCTGATGGGCAACCGGAAGTAATTGGGCCAGATTCTCAATTTCTTGTTTCCCCGACGACTCGTCCAGAACGTCCATGCGCTCGCTTCCGGCCGAAGTCGCAGTGCTGAAACGCTCAATGGACTATCGAGGTGCCGGCCATCGACGGGGGAATCAGGAAGCCGCATCAGCTAGGCAATCTTCATCCAACCCGTACTGCAAGCATGGAAACCGAACCGCCATCCACTCCTTCAACCGGGAATGCAAGAGACTCCGACCGCGTGCGAGTGCCAGCAATGTAGAGCAACGGCAGGTAATGATCGGGGGTTGGAACGGCCAGATCAGCTTCATTGCCGAGCTGATTCTCATAGTTAATCAATGGCTTGTATTCCTCAGCGAGAAGCAGCTCACGCACTCTCGTTTCGAATGAAATCGTCCAATCGTAAGGCTCTTGCGCGTGTCTACCCCAAGCATACGCGTGCAGGTTGTGCACTACGTTGCCGCTGCCCAAAATAAGAACGCCTTGCTCGCGAAGTGGAGCAAGTCGCTTACCAATATCGTAGTGAAACAAGGGCGGCTGTTTTTCGTCGATGCTCAGTTGAACCACAGGAACGTCGGCATGCGGATACATATGGCAAAGGACCGACCAGGTTCCATGATCCAGCCCCCAGCGCTCGTCGCGCCTCACTGACAACGGTGCAAGGAGCTTCTGGACGTGAGCTGCTAGGTCAGGATCGCCCGGCGCGGGGTATTGCACCTCGTACAGCTCACGCGGGAACCCACCGAAGTCATGGATCGTTCTCGGTGCAGTGCTTACGGTAACGGCAGCATCCTGAATGTACCAGTGAGCAGACACAGCGAGAATTCCTTTCGGCTTGGGGAACGCTGTTCCAAGCGCCGCCCACCGCTCTGTATATGGATTCACGAGCAGCGCATTCATTGGATTTCCGTGCCCAATGAACAGCGCTGGGATGCGTTCTGACATCGTTCAAATAGCCTCGTTCTCCAACCGTCGCGATTGCTCTGGCCGCCGAAGAAAGAGATCCGCGTCTTCAGCACCAGTGACCTTCATCGGAGTGCCTATTTCCCCAATCCGATCTGGTTCATAAAGTCCTGGTTGTCCCAGAACAGCCATTCGTGATCCATTGTGGCACCTTTCCAATGTCCAATCGTCACCATGCTAAGCGCGAAGTGTTTGCCGGTGGGTGGGATCGACTTGTTGTCAGACGTGGGCATGGGCTTTGTAAATGTGCCTGACATTATGCCAGTGACGGCGGTCCATGTGCCGGAGCCAAAGCGAATAGGATGCACCTTGATTTTCAGGTCAGGCGCAAAGACGAACAACGCCTTCAGATCCCCAATGTGCTTTTCGATGCCTTTAGTCTCATGCCCGTCGGGCCAAGTGACAACGATATCCAGGGCGTGACTTTCCTTGAGCCGGTCCCATTTCTGATTGCTGAACACCTCAAAATCGAGAGTGTCGAATACCTTGAGGTTTTTCTCTACGGAAGGACTTTGCTTTTCGTGCGGCGGGGGTGGCGTCGGAGGATTCTCAACTGCTGACTGGGCATTTGCTAATGGGATCAGGCCCGTCAAAACGGCGAATGATAATAGCGCAAGCGCAATACGATGCTTAGACATAAGTCCCTCCTTTTTCCATTCGGGAATTCCGGCGGCCTGATCGAGGTGTTATTGCCTCAAAACCCGTTATTCACTCTCGATCCGTAGGCAGCGGGAAGGGCTTCGCAATCGCTAGAGAGCGTATCGAGCGTATCGGCTTTTAATTGACGTGTGACATAACCCGTCATAGTATGGCTCGCAAAGGCAGGCCATGATTGCGCAAATCGTCGCGCACTATCGCATTCAGGCAAAGATTGGCGCCGGCGGAATGGGTGAAGTGTATCGCGCCACCGATTCTCGCCTCGGCCGCGACGTGGCCCGCCTCGCGCCCGCAAGTAAGCAGCAATGACCGGATCCTCCCCGATCGAGGTTCGGATTTGCCGACCATCCACCAAGAATCCGAAAATCTGAGAAAAGTTCCAGTAGTTCGACTAGCGGCAATTCGAATCATCAGGCAGCTCGAAGTAGACCACTCATTTGTCTGCCACTAGTTGTGGGATGGCTGCCGAGTTGACACCTGTGACGAATATTGTGGCGGCCGGAATTCAATCGTGACGTCCTGCTGAGCTTCGAGCGGTCTTTTGTCTAACAGAGTGGGCCTGTAACGCCACTGGCGAATGGCTCGCACTGTGGCAGGAAAAAGAGAGACCGAGCCACTCAAGAACTTTACCCCCAGCACTTGGCCAAGCTGCCCGATCGTGGTGCGGACCCTTATTGTTTCGGCACGTCCATATCGATTCCGCGACCTTGGATAACGAGGCCAAACGAAGGAGACTAGCTCGCCAGATTCTAATCGAGCGGGTTTGTAAGCCAACGGAGGCCCGGGCTCCGGAGAAACGAGAACAGAAAGCTGCGAGGTCATCGCGAACGAAGAGGTGGCGGCGATCGCTTTTTCCGGCAAACTAACCCTGAACGGTTGGCTTCTACCGCGTGGCAGAGTGACCAGGATCGCGGAAGATCTTGGCAAGTGCGGCGCTGCGGCCATCGCAGGGGCTAGCCTGTGTGGGGCGGGACTTCTCGGCGCAATTAGCCCGATCGCGCCTCTGTGCTCAGAATTGACTCCGAGCTTAACCGATGGTTTAGATTCTGTTGTCGGAGATGAATCTGAATCCGTGGAACGCAGTTGTGCGAAGTATTCTGAGCGTCGGGTGTTCTCCTTAGACTTTCCTTCGGAAGGCGTAGCGTCGTCGAGGCCATGTGTGCTCGGGGAGTCACTGGAGCTTGCCACGGGCGGCGCTTGAGTTTGCGAAGTCGATTTGTCCGCTTGATGAGACGGTGTCTGCGACTTGGCATCTATAGCAACGAATGATTTCGAGACTTCTCGGAGGTGTCTCCCAAGCGCCGCGCGTCCCACTTTGAGCCCAACGGCGAAAGCGATCACCGCGAATAAAGACGTTAGTGCGAATAAAGTGACTTGAAATGCGGATATTTCAAGAGCAGGAAAGCCGGATGACAGACCTTCGGTGCGATCCGCGGACGACGGGTCCGATCGAACTTGCGCCGCAAAACCGGCAACTGCGGGGGAGTGGCGGGCTTCTTGGTGAGGGTGCGCGATGAGCGATGGAGAATCAGCTTCGGCAACCTCAGCGGTCTCGATCTCAAACGGTTGAGCCGCTGCGTGGGCCGTTTGTTTTGCGAAGGAGGCTTGTTCTTGCTCTGGTAAAACATCCTTGATCGAAACGTCCGGAAACTCAGCTCCTTCCCCTAGTGCTTGAGGGTCAGTTGCCTGCTTCGCCTTATTCCGCTTCGCGAATTCAGTGAACCTCGCAAACCTACCCCCCGCCGTCGAAAGAGCGTCAAAAACATACGCGACGTTCTTCGCGTTAAACTGAAGTTGCCGGGCAGTAAGAGACAGCCGAAGGCTGTCATCCATTTCGATTCGCTGGCTTTCCGAGAGATAGTCTCGTAGTTCAAAGTACAGTGCGCCGTTCTCATAGTTCTCTCTCCATTCATGGATGGCCTGAAGACGACGATTGGCGTCCTTCTCCAATTCCTGTTCCTGCTGTTCCGCGGCTTCGGTGAATATTTGTGCGTCGCCATGGGGCAACGCCATGGTGATTTCTCTCAGTCCACCGCGCAGTTCCTGAAGCTTGTTGGATGGTAGAGATGTTTTTCGACACACCCACTCTCCTCGCTTCTTGTCGAACTCAATCGTGGCGCGATACTCAAATGTTTCGTACTTGAATACCGGCAATGGTTTGAGCGGTGGCCACGTACCGGCCAGGATGGATTTCATCTCCGCCTGTTGCAGAGGAGAGGTGAGTCCAGCAAAGTTGGCCTTACGCAATCTCATGATTCGGCCCCCCAAAGCTGTAGTCGTCACAGGACGCCTGTCGCGGGCGACAAACCTGTTCTGTAAAGCCCAACACCATCCGAAGAAATTAGTTTCTCTTCACCTCCGCGAGACTTGGCCAACAGACGACTAGGGGTCACGGGATGAGTCCTGGTCATGACTACCCTATTATAGGATGCGAAGCCTCGCTGCTGGGTCCTTCAAACTCTTCCATTTGAGCGACATACAAGGGTGGTGAAACTATAAGCTATGCTTGATGAACGCACAAATCGGGGATCTCGGTCCTAGCAGGAATTTCTCCCGGTAGAGTCGGCGGCTTGTGCCAAGGGCACCTATTCTGCGCGACAAATTTTTCCCTCTTAAAGCCCGACGCGGATACAAGCGCGCGGCGGTGGCCCACAAAATCTTGGTTGCCATCTAGCACATGTTTCTCACCAAGTGCTACAACGAGCTTGGAGACCTGCTTTCCGCGATGGGCTCCTCGCAGGGATCGGTTCGACCGCGACACGAGTGCAAGGGGCCTCGGTGGTAATATCGAAGCGTGAGGCTCGGATCTTTAGGAATTCAGAGTGACTCGAAGGAACGCCGTGCGCATCGCTTGGCATTCTGTGTTGTAGCGGGGTGTTTCCTAAGCGCCATTCCGGGGAGTTTGGTTGCGAGCGCGCAAGCGCCGCTCGCAACCGTTTCGGTTCAAACCGAGCAACTCGGCGCTAGGATCCCGGAAGACTTTGTCGGATTCAGCCTGGAGGTTTCGACCGCAGGGCAGGGAATCGGAGCCTTTGGCGGAAGCACTTCCGAGTCGAGGGCTAGAGTCGCCGAATATGCGCTGGGCACACCCGAAGCGCCGAACAAAGGTTTCTTTCAATTCATGCGCAATCTTGGCCCGGGGATTCTCCGTCTCGGAGGCAACAGCCAGGACAATACGTGTTGGAATGCCACTGCCGCGCCGCATCCAGACTGGTGTAAGGGGGAGCTCCGCATTGGCGACTTTCGTCTTTATTCCGAGGCAGCGCGAGCCTCGGGTTGGCGGCTCATTTTAGGTTTGAATCTAAAGCAGAATTCGAGCCAATGGGCTCTCGACGAACTCACCCACGCCGTGGCGAAGGAAATCAAGCCGGACGAGATCCTAGGCTTGGAGCTGGGGAACGAGCCGGATCTTTTTTCCCGCGCCGGCAGCCGGCCCGGGCCGTATTCACCCGCCGACCACGTGAAAGACTTTCTCGCTTATGCAGAGGCGTTCCGGCAGAATTCGATCGCTAAAAGATATGCATTGGTAGGCCCAGCCACCTGTTGCAAATGGCGGAATGCGCAAGACCTTGGCACTTTCATCGACGGCGTCGGAGCCTCCAAGCTGAAACTCGTCACCGTGCACAGCTACCTCCTAACGACTTGCGGAGGCAAACAGGTTACCATCGCAGAGCTGCTCGCTCCTGAGCTCATGACACGCTTTAACAAAGAAGCCGAGAGCCTGGTCGCGAGCGCGCGGGCGCGTAAAGTTCCGATTGCGCTTGCCGAGACAAACTCTGCCTCCTGCGGTGGTATGCCCGGTGTGAGCGATGCATTTGCTGCGGCGCTTTGGGGCCTAGATTCACTTTTTTCCGCTGCCGAGGATGGCTTCAGCGGCATCAATTTCCATTTTAGCTATCGCCCCGGGGGAAGCTCCTACAATCCCGTGGACACGTACAAAGCGGTTGACGCCCGCAGAAAACAGCAAGGCTACCAGAACGTTGCGAAACCGCTTTACTATGCGATGTATCTTTTTCGGCAGAGCGCGTCGGGGAAACATCTTCTCTCTCTAACCACAAATTCGGCCGCTGACCTCCGTTCTTACGCGACGAGCGAGTGTGCGAGTTGCGCGGTCAATGTAGTCCTCATCAACAAGGACGTCTCGGCCTCGGGGCGCGTGAGCGTTCATGTTTCCAATCGGACCCGTCGAGCAGAGCTGCTTTTCCTGGAAGCGCCGAAACTCGATTCGTTGTCTTCCGAGGTCACTTACGGAGGGGTCCAGTTTGACAGCGAAGGTCATATCCCGACACCGCACCTCGAGCAGATCGAGCCCGATCCCAATGGCAATTACCAATTTAACCTTCCTAACGCCGCTGCCGCCCTGCTCGTGGTTCCCTCACCGAAGCAACGCTAGGGACATTTCAAATTACGATTCGCAAATTACGATTCGTTCTGGCACGCGTTGACGAAACAGGAGAACGACGGTAGCGCGCCATCGGGGAAGTCCCTATCGAGCCGGAGCTGCAAAGAACCTTGTAGGCGCCTCCCAAAGGGAGGTCGGTAAATTTTTTCCCCTCCCTTCTATCACGGAAAACCGCAGGCGTGGCTAGCGGTCGGTATCCCCAATGAATTCAAGTAGAAATAAAAGCGGAGAGAAGGCTCAGGCTTTCTCCCCGATTTTTTTCTATTGTGAAAGGAGCGAATCAGACGTGACCGAGACGCGGCGAGGCGGCTTTACGCTCCTTAAGAAGTGACACTAAACCATCACGGAATAGCCCGACGCAGGACCTTGTCGAACCTTCCGACGCGCGCTCGAACGTTCTCCCGAAATACTTCCTTGTCAATCCGGTAAATACCCGTACGGCGCCGTGGGCATTTCGGTCTTGCCGAAGCTTACAAAAAGACTTGGATTAGCGCGAGGGATGATTTATCTTTGGCCGTGCTAGTACGGTCGGCAGATTAAAAGCACAGGATCCGACACCGATTCGAGCGTGCACGACCACCGATTCGCTTGTCTCGAGACGCGGGTCTAGGAAAACGTTCAACCTGAAGCGACAGATATTCCTTTCCCCAATGCCGCCCGGCCTAAGGTGACGGCATTTCGCGAACATTCGGTGGGGCTCCGATCATGAAACCTCGTTTCTGCCTGCTCATTTTTCTTTCGGGGATTTCTTTATGCCTGGGTTCCTATACCCGTGCCCATACGTGGGCCGCGCCTGCGCCCGCCCATTTTCAATCCGGGGATAGTGGCACAGAATTCTCCGGAGACCGTAGTTCGCCATCCGAGGACGAGGTCCTGATCCCTGGCCCGCTCAGATCATTTCTGCGCATGGCTGGCATCAGCCAGCAGGTCTCGCCGGATGAAGTGCTGCCGTTGCTCGCTCGCAACGTCGTGCTGCACGGTTACCAGAGCGGCAGACCGACGGAGTTTCTCATTCTTCTCAGCCGGTATGTGCGTCAGGCGGAAGAGCTGGCGACTCTGGCGGGCGATGGCGGAATGATTCGCATCTCCAACTGCGATGACGTCAAGCCGCTGCTTCGGATCCTGGGTTACCGAGTGCGGCAAAACTGTGGTCAAAGCAGCACCTCTTTGGTGACCGCTGACCCGCAGAGGGCGTTTTCTACCATCGATTCGGGCTTCCCTTTGTCGGAGCTTGAAGAGGCGCTCCAGCGAGGCGGCCCGTTCACCTATTCGTTTGCGGCGTCTCCGGTACCCGTGCTGTTCAACCAACGCGATTGGACAACAGAGAATAAAAAGAGCGGCGCACATGCCCAGGACTTCCTGGACACGATTTTGCGTAACCCCAACTTGGCACGTCTTTACTGGGCGCTGTCTCGCATGGATCCCGGATCCCGCGCGGAATTGGCACGAAACCTGGGATTGCGGAAGCTGCTTCCCTTCGCAGCCGTCCTCGACATGTATGGAGGTCAGATCTGCGTTCAGTCCGGGCGTGTAATTGTCCCAGGGGGAAAGCGTGCAGAATCGGATTGGAAGGATTTGGTGGGAGCGAGCCCCGACTCGCCAGCAGAATTTGTTCTCGAACTGCTGAAGAAAGACCACGGTTGGCTGGCCGCCTACTTCGATGCCTTGTCACACGCCAATCAAACGCAACAGGAACACTTCAGCGAGGCGCATCGGCTGAAGCGCTTCTACGAGGGCTTCCGATCACCGGGTGTCTCCGGCGACGCGGCATCGCGGCTCGTGTTTCGGCAGGCGCCGGCGCTCTTGCTTCTGGTGACGCGGCTATCGTGGGACCCGACCGGCGAACCCCATGTCCCAGGGAATCTGCAAACCTGGGGAGAGATCTTGCAGCAGAGAGCCGACGGGAAAGTTGTGCGCGGCTGGGGCAAGCGCTCGAGCGGCTGGCAGCATCCCGATCAGCTCGTGGAAGCGATGTTTGCATTATCTAGAGTGGAAACAGAGCTCGGACCATTGCAAGCCTACGTATTCCTTTGTGAGTTGGACAGCAGGCGATCTCCGGGAGAGCGATTGAGCCCGCAAACGGTGCTTTTACTGGCTGACAAGTTCTCCGAGTTCAGCGACCAATATTTGATCTTTTCCGAGTTTCCGGATTTGACCGACGCATCGATTGCTCGCTTTCTTGGCCTGGCCGAGTCGCTTGGCAAAATTCCGAACCACACGCTGCGCGGCAATGCCATGGGAATGTTCCAGGCCAACGTGGGGCTTTGGCAAATCTTGGCGCGCCAGGGACAGATTGCCAACACCGACCTCGACAATTCCTGGCGGGAAGTGATCGAGCCTTTCGCGAAGATCTCTTCAGCCGCTCAGCTCTTTGACGCGGGACGCAATTCGCTCGGGCAACTCCTGCGCTTTGCGACTGGCAAATCCAACGCCTCTCAGGATGCCATCATCGATTTGCTCGCCGGCCCTCACCAAACCAGTTTGGAAGGCCAGCGGATGCACCAGGAAGTGGCCAGCAAAATTCGCTCGGTACTGGACGGTCAGCGCCTTGTTTCTCTCGATACACTGTTGGCGCTCGGAGAAGGTTTGCAGGAAATGACGCGCGGGATCGACGTAAGCGCTTCGCTGGCTGCCGCAGCTGGAGAACTTCGCGAGTTCGAGATGCCTCGCCCGATCTTTACCGGCAGCGAGAGGACCCGCTGGGCTGAAGGAACTTACAACAATCGTCACACGGAACTGCAGATGCGGACCGATCTGGCAAAACTGATCAAGTCGCCCCGCTCCCGTGCGGAATTGGAGGCGGCTCGCGGGCAAGTCGCTCCCTTCCTGAGGGACACGCTGGTGGGTTTGAACTATGCGTATTACGAGCCACCCGGGGCCCAGGCTCTACACCACAACCCGCTTTTCGTTCGCTCGCATGACTTCTCGGGAGAAAGCGTCATGGGCATCGAGCGGCTCTGGCAAGCCCCTCAGGTGTTCGGCGCAGGCTATCCGGCTGGTGGAGGAGCTCACTTGGTCGGCTCGCTCGCTGACCTCGCCTATGTCCTATCCGAGGTGGAGGAGGATTTTCTCGCTCCGCAAAGCGTGCAAGCCTTGATTTGGAAGCAGTTGGTGCCAACGCTTTTGACCGACGCAACCGTGCCGCGCTGGTGGGACGTAAGCCGGAATGAGCTCCATGCCGTGGCGCTTTATCAGCGGGCGGGAGAGGAGCTTTTGGCGGCCTCGGCGGACAACCAAGAGCTGTACGACAAGGTGATGCCGATTCTTTCTGACCGCATGATGCCGCAAAACTTGAGTCGCGTGGAGCAGGCGCTACGCCAACGGCAGCTCGATGAGGTCTTCGCTCAACTAGTGCCGGCAGACACCTTTTACCTGGCAGCGGAGTTTCGGCAAAGATTTCCTTCCGATGCCGCTTCCTGGGGGCCGGCTGGGAAAGAGTTGGAGAGTCTTTCTCGCTTGTATCCCGCCGAGGTGAGCTGGGAACGGTTGTCGCGAGACTTTGGCGTGCCCCATGCCGTGTTGGCGCAGAGTTACGCCCGTGAATTGTTGAATGTGAAGCCATTTCCGGCATTAGCGGGCAACGGCAGCCGCTTGATGGCGGAGTCCTGGGATTCAAACAATCTGTACTGGGCACGGTTGGCGGACGAATTGGACTACGCACCGGTGACCCTAAACTGGCTGGTCCCGGAGTTGACGCGTCGAATGGTGGAAAAGATTTTCGCCACCGACCTCGAAGACTGGCCAGCCATCCTGCGAGCCATGCGCGAAACAGGCGAAGAGTTCCGGCAGGGCAAGATTGCCTTGCTGCCAACGAAGGAGGCTACTTCCCAGCCATAGGCCGCTTAAGAGTTGGAAACGGCCCAAATCAGAAATTGGACTGCCCGGTCCGATAAAAGATCTGCCGGAGGGGCAGGCGAGGAAGCATTATGTCAACAACAAGAGCTTTTCTATATTGCTACTTTTCCCTTGGTCTCTTTTTCTTCTCTGGAACGAGAACGGTGGCTCAGCAGATCCCCGAGCGGCACATTCGCATCGTTGTCGACATGGTGCAGTTGAATGTAGCGGTGACGGACAGCAAGGGCAATTACGTTGTCGGCCTTCATCCTTCCGACTTCGCTATCACCGAGGACAGGATTCCGCAGAAAATCGCCACGTTTGAGGAAGGGAGCGCACCTGCGCAGAGAGTCGCCGACACCACGCCGCCAGACAATCAGCCGCTGGCCGCATCCGCCGACCGGCAGGATCAACGCTTGTCCGCGGCAGACTTGAGCATGCTGGTTGCCGGCGCTAATGTCCTGGTCCTCTTTGACACCAGCAACTACATGTACCGTGGCTTTGTTTTCGCGCAGGATGCCATCGCCGACTTCATTCGTTCGCTCGAAAACGCGGACAAGGTGGCCTTCTATTCCTACAGCCGCGACCTTTCCCGGGTCGCTCCACTTACCTCCGACCGTTCGCGGGTTTTGCGCGGTGTACGTGCAACGGTGGCCGGCGACGATGCCGCACTCTACAATTGCCTGTTGTTGGCGGTAAAGGATGCGGCCCAATACCCGGGAAGAAAAGTCGTGGTGGTCTTCTCGAACGGCCCCGACAACGCCAGCGTGGTGCCGCCCGAGGACGTGGCCGAGTTGGCCGAGTCGACGGGAACAGCCATCTACATGGTAAGCACCGCGGAAGCCCAGCTCGAACCGATCTCCACTGCAGTCTTTGAGCGCATGACCGCGGCCACCGGCGGCAAAGCCTATTTTGCTAGGACTTGGAAAGATGAAAAACAGGCCTTTGCCTCGATCCGGGACGACCTGGAACATCTTTATTCTCTGAGCTACTACCCGCGACCCAATCCCAACCGCGGCTGGCGCACCATCAAAGTGAAACTGGTGGGCCAGCAGTTCCAGAAGTACCATGTACGCACGCGCGACGGGTATCGTCCGCAGCCGTCCAGATTCTCTTCGGAGAGCGCCTCGGCGTCGTCGTTGCCAGGACCGGGTACGAAATAGGAATGATACGCCCAGGGCATGCGCCGGGATTCTGTTTGCCTCGTTGCATTGCCGCACATCGGTTCCGAGAAAAGGGGCTATCAACAGACCCGAAAGACCACGGCGACTGTTCGACGTAGCGGCGAATCTTTCCCTTTCTCAAGTTCTTCAGTTTTTTTCCGTACAATCGACCGACGATGTTTTCCGGCGTAGTCCGCGATTTGTTTGTAACACCACGTGATTGTCCTACTTGGTGCGTCTCAATTGCTTGTTGCGAATCTTGTGAAGCAGACACCTTTTCACAAGACCCTGCAGATTGCCTTCTCGGACGCACCATACGGCTTTCGTTCGGGTGGAATTAAAGCCCAGATGCAGAACGTTGTTCTTCGCGACCAAGGTCGCAATCAATCTCCCGGCTGATGTTCTGCATCGGCAATGTCGAACCCGTACCGCTCGTGCTGGGGTGGCTGTCCGTCGCCCAGGTCGCATACAACGCGCACTTCGTTTTTGTGGACGATGACATCCATCAGCGAGTCGTCGTAAATGTCGACTCCCAGCCCTTCAAGCCAGTCGTCAAGTTCGAATTCTAAATCACCGTACAACCGTGCGTTATCCCAGGCTCTCAACGCGTCGTCCAGTCGTTCTATCTCGTCGCTGAGAGCGTCTTGCAAGTCCCATATGCTGTTCGATTTCGCCATCTGACGCTCAACAAACTTCATGACTTGGGTGACCCGTTGTTCGGAACGAGCCAGATGCCTCGAACAATCGGCAGCAAGGATTTCAATCAAGCATTCCATGTAAGCCATTGTTTCTACGCCCAGCTCTTGGGCTCCTTCTTCGCCGCCTGTGAGCAGCTCGTGTGACCACCGTTCGGCCTCTTCCTCAGCAGAACCCTTGACGGGGAATTCGTAGAACGTCAGGTCTGGCGACCATGCGCGATGCCGAATGCAGGACTGGCACATCGCGATGAAACGTGCTTCAAGTTTATCTACGATACGACGAATCACGTTGAGAAACGGTCTGTATGCTTCCTCGAACTCTCTTGCCGCCGCTTCTGCCGCTGCTCTCTTCTCTCTACTTCGCTGGAGTTTCTCTTCTGCACGACGCCGAGCATTTTCCCGGGCTTGTTGACGCTGGGCTTCGTGGATAACCTGCTCCTCAGGCGTCATAATCCTTGGCCCGTCGTAAATGAATCCGGTGCCACGGCTGTGCCTCTGTTTGCCACGGCCCATCCCGCGCGGGGCGGGTTGCTGCTTCTGGTGACCTTGGATTAGCTGCGCCGCTTGCTCCCTTTCGAAGTCGCTGATAGCAATTACCATCGGCTTCGCGGGCTCCGCGATGCAACGCTTCAGTGCTTTGATCATGTTGAACGCGGCCCGCCGGTCGGATGGAGTCGCGGCGGTAACATAGATTTTGCCTTCGGGATTTCGATAGACCTTGTGCTTGTCCTCGCGCACCAAAACAAACTTATGCTCGCGCAGGAGAGCATCGTGCTTTGCGACTACGTTACTCATCGATCGTACCGTTCCTATGATGCGGCCCGCCTTGGAAAAAGTGTACCGCTCCTCCCAACCAGAGAGGAACATGAGACGGGCACTCCGATTTCCACATTTGCGGAAATTCGGCTACACCACCTGGGCGGCGCGGGGCGCGCCCTCATGGCCCCTCAACTATAGCGTCATCGGAAGGTACGAATTGATGTTCAATAGCCAGACAATGACAGGAGGAAACAGGTGAACGGAAAAACGAAGCTTGGCCGCGTCGTGGCGTGCTGCTGCGTGGCAGTCGCTACCTTTCCGGCGTGTCCGTTGGCGTTCTCGCAAACCGCGCCCTGATCTTCGGCCGAGAATCAGAAGGCTGGTGAACCGATGCCGCCGGCGTGGGAAAAGTTGACGCCCTCTCAGAAGTCGCTGCTGGAGAGGATGTACAACGCAACACTGCTGTTTGCGACTGGAGGCCCAGTCCGAGCCTTAGTGTTTCTATATGCCGAAGCGTGGTCTTCGCTGGTGACCAATCCGCACAGTTCTGAAATCGTTGCCCACGGCGTGGCACTGGAACGGAGAAAGAGTTTAGCGCCACGAGATCGGCAACCTGGGCTAAGTTCCGGCAGGCAAATGACTCATGATCGGCGGCCTGGTTGAACCAGGAACTTTGCAGTGCGTGATACTCATTTCTCAAAGAAAGGTAGCAGCAGATCAAAGATGTCGGGGAAAAATGGTATCGGCTAAAGAGCAACGGCCACGGGCCCGTGAAACTGCCGAGCGCGATGATAGTGCGGATTTCAGACAGGCCCCGGGTGGTAGCCCAAACCCTGTCGAGACACGAGCGCGCGGCGGTGGTCCCCCCGTCCACGGCCTTTTCTGTGATTTGCCTCGCGGCGCTGCATATATGT
>Ga0066671_10000123_pt1 | contig 21945 bp, 22 predicted proteins | sample GraSoiAngelo_120_FD_62294 | JGI IMG/M metagenome (GOLD analysis project Ga0066671, IMG submission 62294) | Grasslands soil microbial communities from the Angelo Coastal Reserve, California, USA - 14_0919_09_20cm | ecosystem: Environmental > Terrestrial > Soil > Grasslands | place: USA...
CCAGCTACTTCAACGCGGCCGCCTACAAGTATCGCGGCCTGCTTGGAGCGCTCGACTATCGCACCAAGACCCCGTTCCTGGGCGCGAACAGCCGGATCGGCGTGAACCTCACCTACCAGTATCTGGACACGCTGACCCAGCAGTCCGATCCTGCTTCGACCCCGGCGACGCTGAACGGCGGCATCGGCTATCCGAAGCATTCGGCGGTGCTGAACCTCAACTACGACAACGACTATTTCGGCCTGTTCACCTCGTTCAACTACACCGGCAAAGTGAAGCAGGATCCGGATGAGGCCGAAGGCTTCCGTCAGTTCCAGAACATCGACGATGCGCTGTTCGTGAACGCGGGGATCAGCTTCAACATCAACGACAAGATGACCTTCCGCCTCGTCGTCGACAACATCTTCGACAAGGGCCCTCCCTTCCCGGTCCCGTCGTTCGGCGGATCGGTCAGCTACTTCCCGGGAATCCTCGGGCGCTACTTCCGCGCCGGAGCCTCGGTCCACTTCTAGGACCTGAGACTTTCCGGAAATTGGGGCCGCTCCTTCGGGAGCGGCCCTTTTTTTATGGGAGCGGCGGCGCCGGCGGAGGCGGAGGTGCGGCGAACTGGCCGGGCGGGTCCGCGATCGTCTTCGAGGCCCAGTTCTCGCCGTCATAGTTGAAGCGGACGTGGTTGCCGCGGCGGAAGCTATGGCCGTCCCAGGCGACGACCTGGAGCTCGATGTCGTTGTTGCGGTGGGCGTGGATCCAGTTGAAGCTCTGAAGCTCCTCGTTGCGCAGCCTGACCGACGTGGCGGTGCCGGCCTGGATGACCAAGGCCTTCCCGGCCCGCTCGACCATCTTGCGGGCGGCGGCGGCATAGGTGCGGTGGAAATGGCCGGCGAGGGCGATATGGACCCCGGCGCGGCAGACCGATTTCACCGCATCGTCGTGGCGGCCGACCGCTTCGCTCAATTCCGTCCCCTCGCCGATCGGCATCGCGAAGAGCGGGTGGTGGGTGACGAGGATCCGGGTCTTGTCTTCCGGGACCTTGGCGAAGCGTTCTTCGATCATCGCCATCTGCTCGCGGTTCAACCGCCCGCTCTTGATGGTGAGGGAACGGGCGGTGTTGATCCCGAGCACGGCGACATGGTCGTCCTCGAACCAGGGGCACAGATCGTTCGAGATCCAGCGCTTGTAGCGGCGGAGCGGCGCGCCGAAGCGGCGGGCGACGTCATACAAAGGGATGTCGTGATTGCCGGGGATTGCGAGCACCCGGTGGCCGGAAGCGCGGAGGCGGTTCAAATAGGCCGAGGCCTCCTCGAACTGCTCGCGGCGGGCACGCTGGGTGAAGTCGCCGCTGATGATGACGAGGTCCGGCTGCTGCTGGTCGAGCCAGGCTTCGGTGCCGGAGACCACATTCGGATCGTGGGCGCCGAAATGGATGTCGGAAAGATGGGCTATTCGGGCAGGCATGGCCCCTCCAACGAGCCGGGGCGGCTCCGGTTCAGCGCCATTTGCGGCCGAAGCGCGCGCCGAGGCCGGTGAGGAGCTCATATTGCGAGAGGCCGGACTGGGTGGAGGCGGTGGGCAGGTCGTAGTCGAGCTCAACCCAGTCCCCTTCGCGAAGGCTAGGTGCGGCGTCGACGCTGATGGCGGTGAGGTCCATCGAGACGCGGCCGAGGACGGGGAGGAAGGTCTCGTCCACCTTGGCCCGGCCTGTGCCGGAGAAGCCGCGGAGATAGCCGTCCGCATAGCCGATGTTGAGGATGGCGAGCTCGGTGGGTTCGGACGCGGTGAAGGTGGCGTTGTAGCCGACGGTCGCGCCGGCCGGGATCGCCTTGCGCTGGACCACCTGCGCCTCGACCCGCACCACCTGGCGGATATGCCCCGCCGCCTCGCGCCGCGGGATGCCGCCGTAGAGGGCGAGGCCGGGCCGGGTGAGGTTGAACGCATAGTCGCTGCCGAGGCAGATGCCGGCGCTGTTGGCGAGGCTGAGGCGGCGCGCCGGTACGCGCGGGGTAAGCTCGAGGAAGAGGGCGCGCTGGCGCTGGTTCATCTCCCGGTCCTCGTCGGCCGAGGCGAGGTGGCTCATCAGAATGTCGATCTTGAGGCCGTCGAGGACGCCGTCGCGCACCTCGTCCGGCGACAGGCCGAGGCGGCCGATGCCGGTGTCGATCATCACGTCGCACTCCCGGCCCGGCGCCGCTTCCTTCCAGCGACGCACCTGGGCGGGGCTGTTCAGCACCGGGCGGGCCGGTGAAGCGAGGGCGGCTCCCATATCCTCCTCCGCGACGCCGTGGAGGACGCTGAGCGCCCCCTCCCCCAGATGCGGCAGAACCGCCTCGGCCTCGGCCCAGGTCGCGACGAAGAAGTCCCGGCAGCCAGCGTCCGTCAGGCAGCGAACCACCTGGGCGGCACCGAGGCCGTAGCCGTCCGCCTTCACCGCCGCCCCGCAGGCCGCGCCGCCGCTCCGTTCCGCAAGCCAGCGCCAGTTGGAGGCGAGCGCGTCGCTGTCGATGGTCAGGCGAAGGGGCAAATGCGTCACCGCGCCGCGATAGAGGCCGCGCCCGCTCCGGAGCAAGGGGCTTGCGCAGGTGTATTATAAGTGCAATACACCCACGCCTGGGAGGGTCCAATGACGGAATTGCGCCTCGAGGCGATCGGCAAGAGCTACCGCCGCAAGAGAGTGCTGGACGACGTCAGCCACGCCTTTGCGCCCGGCCTCACCCTCCTCACCGGGCCGAGCGGCGCCGGCAAGTCGACTTTGCTCCGGCTGATCGCGACTGCCGAGAAGCCGAGCTCCGGGCGGATGTACTGGGACGGAGCCCCCCTCCCCGCCGCCCGCGGCGCGCTCCGCTCCAGCCTCGGCTACGCGCCGCAGGCGGTCGAGCTTCCCGAGGACCTCACCGCTCGCGAATTCGCCATGCACATCGCGGCGCTGAAGGGGCTCGATCTCGCCGCCGCGGATCGCCAGTTTGGAGCGATCACCGAGCGGATCGGCCTCCACGCCGACATCAACAACCGAATCTCCACCTTCTCGGGCGGGATGCGGCGGCGCCTCGTCTTCGCCCAGGCGATGCTCGGCGAGCCGCGCCTGCTTGCCCTCGACGAGCCGACCGCGGAGCTCGACCGCGAGACCGCGGAGAAGCTCGGCGCCCTGATCCTCGAACGCGCCGCCACGGCCGCGGTGATCATGACCACCCACCTCGCCGACCATCTCGCGCCCGATGCCGCGGCGGTGCTGCGGGTCGAGGACGGGCGGATGGAGGCGGCATGAGCGCCGCCGCCGTCGTCCGCTCGTCGCTCGCCACCTCGCTCGCCCGCTATTCGCGAAGCTGGGGCCTGTGGCTCCTGCTCCTCGTTGCGCCGGTCGCAGCGCGGCTGTGGATCCCGGGTGAGAACGACAAGACGGTGGTGATCGCGGTCAACGGCTCGGCGCCGATCATGACCTCGGCGATGCTGGGCGTCGATCTCGGCGTCGTCATCTCGACCCTGCTGCTTCCGGTCGCCTTCATCTACCTCCGCTCCAACGCCACCCGCCGCCAGCCCTGGCAGGTGGAGGAGACCACGGCCGCCCCCCGCGCCGCCATCGCGCTCGGCCGCTTCGCCGCCGACGTGGCGGTCCTCGGCGGGGTCCTCGTCGCAATGACGGTGGCGGGCTGGTTCATCGCCTGGCTGGTGACGCCGCTCGCCTCGATCAACCTCGGCGACGTCACCCTGGCGTTGTGGCTGATTGCCGCGCCGGCGCTGATGGGCGTGGCGGCGGTGCGCATCCTGTTCGACGCCCTGCGCTTCACCCGCGGCGCGCTCGGCGAATTCCTGTTCTTCGTCTTGTGGATGGTGGCGATCATCGCCCCGGTCTCGGGCAGCGAGAAGAATGACAGCTTCGCCGGCAACATCGTCGATTTCGCCGGCTTCGTCCGGCCGCTGAGCTATTCGCTGCCCGAGGGGCAGAGGGGGAGCTTCGCGATCGGCGCGGCGCCGGTGGAGCACGGCAGGATCGCGCTCGACGTCAAGGCGGGGCTGCTCTCCGACGGCTATGTCGCCTCCCGCTTCGCCTGGGCGGGCATCTCGGTGCTGATCGCCGCCTTCGCAGGCCTAGTCTACATGCCCCACCGCCCGCGCAAGGAAAGGCGCGCTGGGCGGCTGAGCCGCCTCCTCGCCCCCGGAGCGCCGACGCCGGCGGACCTTTCGGCACCGCCCGCGGGACCCGCGCGGGCGGCTTTCCCGATGCTGGCATGGGCGGAGGCGCGGCTGATCGGCCGCGGCCCGCTATGGCTGGCGATGGCGGCCGCGATCGCAGTGGGCGGCGCCTTCGTCGAATACCGCCATGTCACCAGCGCGGCGGCCCTGCTCCTGCTCATCTTCGGCCTCACCGCCCATGCCGGCCGAACGGAGCAGAAGGGCCTCGCCGGCCTCGCCTCCACCCTCACCCTGCCGCCGATGGCAAGGCGGGCGGCGTTCGTCCTCGCCGGTCTGGGCTGGATGCTGGCGATGTCGCTCCCCGCGATCGCACGCGGAGGCGCCGAGCCCCTGCTCCTCGCACTCGCGCTCGGCGCCGGCACGCCGCTGCTCACCACCCTCCTCGCCGCCTGGACCCGCTCCGCCTTCGCGCCGCGCCTGGTCCTCCTGATCCTCTGGTACGGCTACCTCTCGGCCGCCTAATCCAGTTCCTTCCCAGCAGTCTCGGGGAGCCATAGCACCGTCACGACCAGCGCCATCGCCGCAACCGCGATCGTATACCAGAGCCCTGCAAACGGATCCCCGGTGCGCGCGACGATATATTGGCTGATGAACGGCAGAAACCCACCGAAATAGCCGGTGCCGATATGGTAGGGGACCGACATCGACGTGTAGCGGATCCGGGCCGGGAACAGCTCGACCAGCAGGGCCGCGACCGGCCCGAACGTCATCCCCGACAGGAAGCCGATGACGATGATGGCGAGGATCACCTGCAGCGCCTGGCCGAGAGTCGGGCTCGTTTTCTCGAGCTTGTACCCCGCGCCGGCCAGCGCCGAGTCCAGCTCCGCCTGGGGGATCGACCGCCCACCCACGCTCACCACCGGCGCCGCGCCCGGCTGGCCCTGGCGGGAGGAGTAAGCGATGCCCTTCTTCGACAGAGTGTCGAGCACCCGCCCGCAGGCGGTCGCCTGGCCCTTGGTCGCGAAGGGATCGAAGCTGCAATCGCTTCCCTCCACGACCACCGGGCTGCGGCTCATTGCTTTAGACAATTCCGGATTGGCTGCCGCCGCCATCCAGTGGAATAACGGGAACATGAGCAGGATGGTCAGCGCATAGCCGATGACGATCGGCTTCTTCCGCCCGATTTTGTCGGAGAGCCATCCCCAAAGCACGAACCAGAACATGCTGACGAGCGCGGCGGCGCCGATCATCGCGCGGGCGGCGCTGTCCTCGATGCGGAGCGCGTTCTGGAGGAAGTACATCGCCTGGAACTGGGCGGTGTACCAGATGACGGTGAGCCCGGCCGCGATGCCGAACAAGGCGACCAGGATCAGCTTGATGTTGGCCCAGCGCGAAAAGCTCTCTCCGATGGGATTGCCGGCCACCTCGCCTGCTTCCTTCATCGCCTGGAAGACCGGGCTCTCCTTGAGCTTCAAACGCACCCACAGCGACACCGCGAGGAGCACGATCGAGACGAGAAACGGGATACGCCAGCCCCAGGCGTCCCATTGCACCTTGTCGACGAACGCCTCGGCGGTCAGGACCACGGCGACGCTGAGCAGGAAGCCGCCGACCACGCCCGCCTGTATGAAGCTGGTGTAGAAGCCGCGCTTCTCCCGAGGCGCGTGCTCGGCGACGTAGATCGCCGCACCGCCATATTCGCCGCCCAGCGCGAGGCCCTGGAGCACCCGGAGCAGGACGAGGATCGCCGGGGCCGCGAGGCCGATCGTCGCATAGGAAGGTACGAGCCCCACCCCGGCGGTGGCGATGCCCATCAAGGTGATGGTGACGAGGAAGGTGTATTTGCGCCCCAGCTTGTCGCCGAGATAGCCGAACAACAACGCGCCGAAGGGTCGAACCCCGAAGCCGACCCCGAAGGAGGCCAAGGCGAGCAGGAATTGCGCGGTCTCGCTTGCGGCGGGGAAGAAGTGCTTGCCGATGATCGCGGCGAGGGTGCCGTAGATGAAGAAGTCGTACCATTCGAACACGGTGCCGAGCGTCGAGGCGAAGATGACCAGCCGGTCCCGCTTCGCATCGATCACATAATCCTTCGCCACCGCCATCGACGCTGCTCCCCCTGGTTTCGCGCGAGACTAGGCCGGGCGGCGGGAGGGGGGCAAGGCGCCGCGATCAGAAAAGGCGGGCACCGTTGGGGACATCGCGGTCGGGGCGGACGAGGACGACCCGGCCTTGCTCATCGGGAAAGCCGACGGTCAGCACTTCGGACATGAACGGCCCGATCTGGCGTGGCGGGAAATTGACCACCGCCGCCACCTTGGTGCCGACGAGATCCTCCGCCCGGTAATGCTCGGTGATCTGCGCGCTGGAGCGCTTGACGCCTATGGCGGGGCCGAAGTCGATCTTGAGCTTCCACGCGGGCTTGCGCGCCTCGGGGAAGGGCAGCGCCTCCACCACCGTGCCGCAGCGTATGTCGACGGCGAGGAACTGGTCGAACTGGATCGGGTCGGCGGCCGGCGCGGCGGGATCGGAGAGCTTGTGCATGGCCGCTGTGTGGCGCCGGGGCGCGGAAGGGGCAAGTCCTCCCTGTCGAAGACGGGGAGGGGGGTGTAGGCGGCCGGCATGCCGGGGGCATGCCGAAAGCCGGAACCGGCTGCGTAGCAGCCGTCGGACGAAGTCCGGTGGAGGGGTAGAAGGCGAGGAAGTGGTGGGTTCACGTGCGAACAACTGACACTGAGCCAGCTACCCCTCCACCACACTCCGTGTGGTCCCCCTCCCCCCGCTTCGCGCGGGGAGGACTATTCGTCGAACTCGAGCTCAGCCGCGGCGCCGCCGGAGAGGGGGCTTGGCCTCGGTGGTTCTACCGGCTCGGGCAGGAGATCACCGCCGGGTGATGGCGGGCGGCGGCGGCGTGGGGTCTTCATCGCCAGCATTGCGGCGAGGATGTCGAACGGACGGCCCCGCCTCCTCGGGAAGAGGTCGCAGAAGTCGCGTGGGTCGTTCCAGGGCAGGTTGCGCGGCATGGGACTCGCCATAGCACATCTGGCGCGCCAACTCAGCCCCGATTGCGGACGTAGCTCCCTGGGGCAGGCTCCATGACCGCCAGCTCGCCGTCGCCCGGCACCCGGGCCGGGACTTTCTCCGCCTTGCCGCCGTCGCTTAACCGCGATTGCCACCAGGGCCACCAGCTGCCTTCGTTGCGGATCGCCCCTTCGAGCCATTGCTCGGCCGTCTCGGGGAGGGCGTCGTTGGTCCAATAGCCGTGCTTGTTGGCGCTGGGCGGGTTGATCACGCCGGCATTGTGGCCGCTTCCGCCGAGCATGAAGGTCACGTCGCCGCCGAACAGCCGGGCGCTGTCGTAGGTCGCCGTCCAGGCGGAGACATGGTCGTCCTTGAGGCTGATCGCGGTCAGCGGAGTCTCGACCTTGCCGAGGTCGATCGCGACGCCGTCGAGGACCAGGCCGCCCGGCTCGCGCAGCTTGTTGCCGCGCAATATGTCGTGCGCCCAGGAGAGGAGGAAGGCGCGCGGGATGTGGGCGCCGTCGGCGAACCAGTAGAGGATGTCGCTGGGCGGCGCCTCGCGGTCCATCAGATAATGGTTCACCACCGACGACCAGATGAGGTCGTTGGCGCGCACCGCGGAGAACAGGGCCTGGAGGTCCTGCGAGGCGAGGAAGCCCTTGTGCAGCAGATGCCGCTCCATCGCGCGGAGCTGCTCCGGCTCGGTGAAGGCGGCCCATTGCCCCAGGTTCGAGAAATCGAACAAGGTGCCGATGGTGGTGGCGGAGGCGACGCGGTCGCCCTCCCCCTTCGCGGCAAGGTAAGCCAGCGCGATGGCGACGAGGGTGCCGCCCATGCAGAAGCCGAACATATCGACCTCGCGCTCGCCGGTGGCCTTCTCGATCGCGTCCAGCGCAGCGACGGGGCCGAGCTTGATATAATCGGCGATGTCCATGTCGGCGAGTTCGGGGCCGGGATTGACCCAGGAGACGACGAACACGGTGTGGCCTTGCTCGACCAGCCAGCGGATCAGGCTCGACTTGGGCTGGAGGTCGAGCAGGTAATATTTGTTCACCAGCGGCGGCACGTAGAGGACCGGGCGCCGGTACACCTCGTCCGTCGTGGGCGAATATTGGATGAGCTGCATCAGCGCGTTCTGGTAGAGGACGCTGCCCGGGGTGGCGGCGATGGTGACGCCGAGCTCGAACTCTTCGGATGCCCGGCGCTGGACCAGGCCCGCGTCGGACGCGGCGTCGGCGAGCAAATTGGCGAGGCCGGAGAGGAGACTGAGCGAGCCCGTGTCGATCGCGCGGCGGATCGCCTCGGGGTTGGTGAAGGCGAAATTCGCGGGGCTGAGCGCGTTCAGATATTGCTGGGTGAAGAAGTCGACCTTGGTCCGGGTCGCCTCGTCCAGCCCCTCGGCGCCCTGGATCAGCTCGGCAGCGCGGCGGGCGGTGAGCAGATAGGCCTGCTTCAGATAGTCGAAGACCGGCTCCTCATCCCAGGCCGGGTCCTTGAAGCGGCGGTCGCCCCGCTCGGGGGCGATTACGGGCTCGGCCTCCGCGCCGGCGGCGCGCGCGGCGGCATTGGTCCAGAGCTTCATCCAGTCGGAGGCCGCCTTCTGCTGGGCGGCGAGGAGCTCGGACGGATTGGCGAAGAGATGGGCGGCGAAGGCACCGAAGGCGCGGGCCGGAGCGGCGGCGTCGAACGGCTTGGGCGCCTGTGGGCTCAGCGAACGCTCGGTGGCGGCGCCGGCGAGCTGGATGGCGTTGGCGACCACTTTCGACCAGGCTTCGGCGAGCTCGGACGGGGTCGGGATGCTGTCGGGAAGCTTGAAGATCGGGGAAGTGGGCATGGCGACCTCTCCTGCCCCAAGCGCTCTCACAGCGCCATCAGTTCCTCGAGCGCGCCGCAGTCGCGGGGGGTGACGAAGAGGAAGAGGGCGGCCCGGTCCGGGTTGCGCATCGCCCAGCCGGCCTCGGGATCGGCCGGTGTGCGGAAATCCGCATGCTGCATTTCGCCAACGATCAAATCGCGTTCGGCGTTCGCCGCGGCCGCCTGAGCCTCGAACATGGGTGCTTCCTCTTGTATGGGGTGCGCCCCTCTCTCATAAGGGGCGGCGCAATTCCATGGGGAATGTCCCGCAACCGCTGTGCGGAAGTTCACATATGGCCGAGTTCGACTGGAACGACCTGAAGAGCTTCCTCGCCGTGGCACGGAGCGGGCGGCTGACCGCGGCCGCCGCCCGGCTCGGGCTCGACCATTCGACTCTATCCCGGCGGCTGGCGGGGCTAGAGCATGCGCTCGGCGCCAAATTGTTCGACCGGAGCCCCTCCGGATACACGCCCACCGACGAGGGCCGGCGGCTGCTCGCCAGCGCCGAGGAGATGGAGCGGCTTGCGATCGGCGCCGCCGATTCCGTGGGCGGAAGCGCGGCCCTGGTCGAGGGCGCGGTCCGAATCGGTTCGCCGGAGGGCTTCGGAAGCTATTTCCTCGCCCCGCGGGCGGCCAAGCTCAAGGCGCTCCACCCGGGGCTGACCGTGCAGCTCGTGGCCGCTTCGGCCGTGTTCAGCCTGTCGCGGCGCGACGCGGATGTGGTCGTCTCGGTCAGCCGGCCTCCCGCGGGGCGCCTAACCGTCTCGAAGCTGATCGACTACGACCTCGCCCTCTACGCCGCGCCCTCTTATCTCGAGCGGGCGGCGCCGATCGGGAGCGCGGCGGATCTGCGCCGCCACGTCTTCGTCAGCTATATCGGCGAGCTGCTCCATTTTCCGGAGCTCGATTTCCTCCAGCATGTCGCGCCGGGCGGCACCACGTCCGTGGAGAGCTCGAACCTCGTCGCCCAGCTCCGAGCGACGCTCGCCGGGGCGGGCCTGTGCGTCCTTCCCGCATTCCTCGCAGGCGGCGAGCCGGGACTAATGCGGGTGCTGGCGGACGAGGTCAGCCTCACCCGCTCGCTCTGGCTCACCGTCCACCAGGATCTCGCCGGCCTGGCCCGGGTGAAAGCCGTCGTCCGCTTCATCCGCGACGAGGTCGAGGCGGCGAAGGGCCTGTTCAAGCTGGGCTAACTCAGGTCGTCATTGCGAGCGAAGCGAAGCAATCCAGTGCGGCCTCGGAGTCAGACTGGATTGCCGCGTCGCTTCGCTCCTCGCAATGACGGAGCCTACAGCGTCTTCAGATATTCGACCAAAGCGCGGCGCTCGTCCGGGGTGAGGCCGCGGCCGATGGTGCCTGGGCGGCGGGCGGCTCCGGCGGCGGGGGTTTCGAAGAGGTGCCCGCCGTTCCAATTGCCGCGCACCGCCCGGCCCTGCGCGTCGCGGGCGACGAGGAGGAAGCCGTTGGGGATCTTGTCGGTGCGGTAGCCGACCTTCACGGGATCGAACTCGCGATTGCCGAGCCAGAAGCTCGCCGGGCGCTCGTTGTAGGGCGAGAACAGGTCGTAGAGGGTCGGGACCGAGCCGTTGTGGAGATAGGGCGCGGTCGCCCAGATGCCGTCCAATGGCCGCGCGGTGTAAGCGAGGACGCCGCTTTGGTTGGGGAAGCGGCTGCGGATACCGTTGGGCCGGTTGCCGTTCATCGACTCGCGCTGGGCGGCAGGGATGTTGTTCGTATCGTACCAGCGGTTCACCACCTTCTCGACCGCGGAGCCGAGCGCTCCGCCGAAGCCGTAGACGGCGTCCCGGCTTCCGCTCGCCCGGATCGCGTTCGGGAAGCCGATCGACTTCGACGCGACGATGGTGCGCTTGTCCATATCGGCCGCCTGCGCTTCGTCGGTGCCGACGGCGCTGACCGGGATCACCTTCAATGCGAGATAGCGCTCGCCGGCGGCATTGGCCGGAGTCCAGTGGTTGCCCGTCCAGAATTCCTCGGTGTTCGGCGCGGGGAGGTGGCAGCCGCCGCAATGCATTTCGCGGTACAGCCCGGCGCCCCGCTCCGCGAGGGCCGCGTCGACCGGCGGCAGGATGTTCCCCGGCCAGGCCGGTGCGCGAAGGCCGGTGAACTGGCGCCCCTCCTGCGGCTGGCGGGGGCCGGCGATGCTGCTCTCGATCCGGTGGAGATTGTCGACCGGTACCGTCGAGGTGAACAGCGGGGTGCTCCCCTTCCCCCAATTGACCTTGGCGCTGACCCCCATCGCCTCGCCCGCGTTGCGGACCATCGGCTGCTCGATGGAGCTGTTATACTGGACCCAGTCGAACCAGCTCGTGTCCCAGATATGCGGATAGGCAACCGGGGCGGTCAGCGCCTTCAAATTGTCCGGGCGGCCCATCTGATTGGCGAAGACCTCGTTGCCGATTCGGTTGAGCGCGTCGAGCCGGCCGAAGCCCTCCTCGACCGTGCCCTGGCCGCGGCCGTCTAGCTCGAGCTTGGCGATGAGGCCCTTGATCAGGCCGCCGGTGAGCTTCTTCCACAGCTCTACCCGCTCTTTGCTGAGGGGCTGCGCGTTCGGGAGCAGCCGCCGCGCGAAGCGGTCGAAATTGCCGTTCCTGAGGTCGGCCGCCTTGGCGAGCGACTTGGCCAGCGCGTTGCGGAACATGCCCAGATTGGTCAGCGCCGGGCCGCCGTCGATCAGCATGTTGACGCCGCGATAATCGATGCGGCCGGTGTGGCAGGCGCCGCAGCTGAAGCCGATCTGGCTGATGCGCTGGCCGTTTGCGGGATCGATGCTGTCGGAGCGGGCGAAGCCGATCGGAAGCCCGTCCGGATTGCCGTCGCCGCGCGGGCTGGGGATGAATCCGAACTGGTCGAGATAGGCCGGGTCGGCGAGCATGCCGCGGGAATCGGGCTGCTCCAGCGCCATGAACCATTCGTAGGGGACGGGGATGGTCGAGGTGCCCTGGGCGGCATGGTGGAACCAGGCGCGCTCGGTGGCGCTCCAATTCTGGTCGAGCCAGACCGGGCCGGAGGCGCTGGGCTGGGCGCCGCTTTGGCCTGCGACCGCGAACGCCGCGCTTCCTGCAGCGGCTATGCCGGCGAGCCGAAGAATCCGCGTCGCTATGCGTCCGCCGAAGACAAAGACGGGAACATGCGATGCGATCTGCCTGAACCCGCCCATGTCGATCCTCCCCCGAAGATTCGTTCAAATATCACGGGAGCGTATCGGAGAAACGAGCGGGGCGATACGGCAAGTTACGGCACTTCCGCAATCTGCCCGCCCTAGCGCCTCTGCCACGCCTTGACCTCGGCCGCCGTGACGTCGCTCGGGAAGCATTTGGGCGAATAGCCGCCGGCCCGGTTCCAGGCGCTGCGCTTGCCGCAGCGGCTGCCGTTGCTGGCGCTGTTATAGGGGCAGGGGCAATTGCCGGGATAGTCCGCGATCGAGGCATCGATGATGCGCTGCTTGATCGCGGCCACGCTGCTCCCCTTGGCCGCGGCCGGCGCGGCGGCGAACGCGAGCGCGAGCGCGAATGCTGCGCCGGCGGCGCGCATCTGGATGTGCATGAAAGAAGCTCCTCCCCGGGGCCCGCAGGGGGCGGGCCGACGGAGAGGAGCCTAGGAATGCGGCCGCTCGGGCTCTCGGCGGAGCATATCCGAAGCGGAGGGAATTCGGCCCTGGTTCGCGGAACGTTTCAGGCAGTTGGGTCCGAAATGGAGGAAATGACCCGTCAGCCGCGGGTCGCGCTCTGCTGCTGCGACAGGACGCGAAGACGATTCTCGATCCGGGTCTCGATCGCCATCTTGTCCTTCCAGTCGATGAGGACGTTGTTGCTATAGAGCCCGCGCGCCTTGCGCAGCGCCTTCATCTCCTGCGCCGCGCCGTCGCCGCAATCGACCGAGGACGCGCGCGAGAGCACTTCCACCTTGCCGGCGGCATTGCACAGCGAGGAGGTTGCGGGCGCCGCGAAGGCGGAGCTTGACAGCGTGCCGGCAAGGCAGGCGGCGGCGGCGAAAGCGATGGGTTTGAAGGTCATGTGCGTTGCTCCCTGTGTTGGGAGCATCCGTGAACCGAAGCCACGCCGGGCGCGACGCAACGTCTGCCAACCGCCGCACGTCTTCTGCAAAGCGTTGTTTTTGCGGCCTTGCGTCGACGAACGGCTATTCGACGGTGACGCTTTTCGCCAGGTTGCGCGGCTGATCGACGTCCGTGCCCTTCGCCACCGCTACGTGATAAGCGAGGAGCTGGACCGGGATCGCATAGACCAGAGGCGCGATCAGGGGGTGGACCTTGGGCATCTCGATGGTCGCGACGATCCGGTCGTCGGCGGCGAGGGCGAGGCCCTCCGCGTCGGAGATCAGGATCACCCGCCCGCCGCGCGCCTGGACTTCCTGCATGTTGGACACCGTCTTCTCGAACAAAGGCCCCGAAGGCGCGAGGACGATGACGGGGACATTGTCGTCGATGAGGGCGATCGGGCCGTGCTTCATCTCGCCGGCGGCATAGCCTTCGGCGTGGATGTAGCTGATCTCCTTCAATTTAAGCGCGCCTTCCATCGCCATCGGATATTCCGGGCCGCGGCCGAGATAGAGGACGTCGCGGGCGCGGGCGACGATGGGCGCCATCGCCTCGATCTCCTCGTCGTGGCGGAGCGCCGCGTTCATCGCCGCCGGCGCTTCGGTGAGGTGAAGCACGATCTCCTGCTCCTCCTCCTGGGTCAGCCGGCCCTTGTCGCGCGCCACCTTGGCGGCGAGGGCGGCGAGGACCGCGAGCTGGCAGGTAAAGGCCTTGGTCGAGGCGACTCCGATCTCCGGCCCCGCATGGGTGGGGAGGAGGATGTCCGCTTCCCGCGCCATCGAGCTGGTGGGGACGTTGACGACGACGGCAATCCGTTGCCCTTCGGCGCGGGCGTGGCGGAGCGCTGCGAGCGTATCCGCGGTCTCGCCGGATTGCGAGATGAACAGGGCCATCCCCCCTTTCTCGAGCACCGGCTGGCGGTAACGGAACTCCGACGCGATATCGAGCTCGACCGGGACGCGGGCGAACTGCTCCAGCCAATATTTGGCGACCATGCCGGCGTAGAAGCTGGTCCCGCAGGCAACGATGGTGATCCGCGGCACGTCGGCGAAATCGACGTCCATGTCGGGGAGGGCGACCTTCTGCTCCAGCGGGCGGAGATAGGAGCCGAGGGTCTGCGCGACCACGGTCGGCTGCTCGAAAATCTCCTTCTGCATGAAGTGGCGGTGATTGCCCTTCTCGATCCGCGCCGCGCTCGCGCCCGAATGGGTGACCGCGCGCTCCACCGGATTGTCGTCGCGATCGTAGATCTGGCTGCCGTCGCGGGTGATGACGACCCAGTCGCCTTCCTCGAGATAGGCGATCTTCTGGGTCAGCGGCGCGAGCGCCAGCGCGTCGGAGCCGAGATAGGTCTCGTCCTCGCCATAGCCGACGACCAAAGGCGAGCCGAGGCGGGCGCCGATCAGCATGTCCGGCCAGCGCTTCATCAGGATCGCGAGGCTGAAGGCGCCGTGGATTCGCTTCAGCGTGCGGCTCACCGCCTCCCGCGGCGAAGCGCCCCCCTCGATCTCGCGGCTCACGAGATGGGCGACGACCTCGGTGTCGGTCTCGCTCTCGAAGGTCCGCCCTTCGGCGAGCAGCTCCTCGCGGAGCGGCCGGAAATTCTCGATGATGCCGTTGTGGACCAGCGCCACTTCCGCGGTCGCATGCGGGTGGGCGTTGTCGCGGGTGGGGGCGCCGTGGGTGGCCCAGCGCGTGTGGGCGATGCCGACCTCGCCCGGCAGCGGGTCCTCGGCCAGCACCTTCGCGAGATTGTCGAGCTTGCCCTCGGCGCGGCGGCGTTCGAGGCGTCCGTCGACGATGGTGCAGAGCCCGGCGGAATCGTAGCCGCGATATTCAAGCCGCTTCAGCCCGTCGAACAGCCGCCCGGCAACTTCGCCATGGCCGACGATTCCGATGATCCCACACATAAAACTGGCTTCTCCACACCTACGGGCCGGGCCGCTGTAGCGCCCGGCGCACGCCCCGCAAAGGGGCTGACAAAGGCGGCTGACAGCGGCCGAAAAGTCCCTTAGCTTCAAAAGGTAAAGGGGGAGGTCACGATGACGACGAGATGGAAGCTGTGGCCGGCACTGATCCTGCTCGGCCTCTTGGCCCCGCTCCAGGCGGCGCAGAGCCAGGTCGCGACCCAGGCGGGGCCGGTCGCGGGCATAGACCAGGCGGCGGAGAGCAAGGCGATCGACGCGGCCTCGGCGTTCATCACGAGCGGCAAGCCGGCCGAGGCCATTTCGATTCTCGACAAGCTCATCGCGGATCGCGAACGCGTCCATGGGAGCGACACCCGCCTGATCTTCAACAGCCGCTCGACGGCGGAGGCAATCGTCTACAGCGGGCTCGCCGTCCAGCAGAAGCGGGACTCCGTGGTCTATGGCGAGAATTGGTCGCTCGCTTACTTCCTGAAAGGCTTCGCGCTGATCGACTTGAACCGCCCGGCGGAGGCCAAGCCGATGTACGACAAGGCCCTCGCCCTCTCGCCGATGAACTCCCATTATCTCGGCGAGCTCGCCGAATGGCACAAGAACAACAAGGATTTCCCGGCCGCGCTGGACATGTTCGCGAGGGCGCTCGACGCCGCCGAATTCTCTCCGGACGAGGCCAAGGTGTTCGACGGAACCCGGGCGCTGAGGGGGATGGCCTTCATCCTCATCGAGCAAGGCAAGCTGGACGAGGCGGAGAAGCGGCTGAACGAGGCGCTGAAGATGGACCCGAACGACGCCAAGGCGAAGGGCGAGCTTCAATATATCGCGGACCGGCGGGCCCAGCTGCGCAAGGGCGCCTGAGCTTAGCCGTTGACCGTTTGCCCGGGGCCGCTAGCGTTCCGGCCGAAGCTTTGAAGGGGTTTTGAGATGATTCGAGCGTTTCTGGCAGGTGGAGCGGCCGCTCTATTGTTCGCGGGCGGCGTCGCCGCTGCGCAGAACATGTTCCTCCCCGACCCGCGCGCCGAAGTGCAGGAGGCGGCCCCCGCCGCCTGCTGCACCATCCCGGCGAAGACTCTGGTGGCGATCGAGGTGGTCGGCAAGGCCGCCAAGGGCGCCGACCATGTCGCCATCCGCCTCACCCAGCCGCTCACCATCGACGCCCGCGTGGTGGCACCGGCCGGCACGCCCGGCCAAGCCGAAGCCGCCCGCGGCGGCAAGTCGGAGCCGGCGCTGGCGACAGGCTATCTAGACCTCAACGGCCAGCGCATCCCCCTCGACAATCTCGACGCCAAGCGGGCGAGCGCGACTGTTTCCTCCGACACGGTGGTCACCCCAGCGGGGTAACCGTCATTGCGAGGAGCGAAGCGACGCGGCAATCCATGGGCCTCCGAGGCTACACTGGATTGCTTCGCTTCGCTCGCAATGACGGGGTGACGGGTCCTAGCGCCCCTTCTTCGCCTTCATCGCAGCTCGGAAGCGGGCGGCCCAGCCGGGGCGGGCCTGCTGCGTGCCTCGGGCCAAGGCCAGCGCGTCCGCTTCGACATCGGCGGTGACGACCGAGCCGGCGCCGACGATCGCGCCGTCGCCGATGGTGACGGGCGCGACCAGGGCACTGTTCGAGCCGATGAAGGCGCCCTCGCCGATCACCGTCTTATATTTGAAGAAGCCGTCATAATTGCAGGTGATCGTGCCCGCGCCGATATTCGCGCCCGCGCCCACCTCGGCATCGCCGATGTAGGAGAGGTGGTTGGCCTTGGCGCCGGCGGCGAGGCGCGATTTCTTGACCTCGACGAAATTGCCCACCTTCGCTTTCTCGCCGATGTCGGCGCCGGGGCGGAGGCGGGCATAAGGGCCGATCTCTGCACCCTTTGCCACCCGGGCGCCTTCGAGATGGCTGAACGCCCGGATGCGCGCGCCCTCGCCCACCGCCACGCCCGGGCCGAAGACGACGTTCTGCTCGACCACGGTGTCGCGGCCGATCTCCGTGTCGAACGAGAACCACACCGTCTCGGGAGCGACCAGGCTCACGCCGTCCGCCATCGCCCTCTCCCGCCGCCGCTCCTGCCAGCGCGCCTCCAGCGCTGCGAGTTCGGCGCGGCTGTTCACCCCGGCGACCTCGGCCGGCCCGGTCTCGATCACCGCCGAGGGGCGGCCGGCGGCGGCGGCGTGCATGACGATGTCGGGGAGATAAAATTCGCCCGCCGCATTGTCGTCGCGGACCGCGGCAAGGAGCGGCCAGAGCTCGGCGGAACGGGCGGCGAGAAGCCCCGAATTGCACAGGTCCTCGCGCCGCTCTTCTTCCGTGGCGTCCTTATATTCGACCATCTTGGCGATAGTGCCGTCCGAATGGGCGATCACCCGGCCGTAAGCGAGCGGGTCGGCGGGGCGGAATCCGAGCACGACGGCGGCGGGCGAATCAGTGGCGTTCAGCCGCTCCAGCATCCGAACCATCGTCTGCGCCTCGACCAAAGGCACGTCGGCATAGAGGACGAGGACATCGCCGTCGAAGTCCGAAAGCAAACCCTCGGCCTGGCGGACGGCATGGGCGGTGCCGAGCTGCGGCTCCTGGACGACGGTGTCGCCGCCATGCGCGCGGACCACCGGCTCGACCTGGTCGCGGCCGCTTCCGACCACGACCACCGTGCGGGTGGCGCCGAGGCCGGCCAGAGCGGCGAGCAGATGCTCGATCATCGGCCGCCCGGCGATCGGGTGAAGCACCTTGTGGATGTCGGATTTCATGCGCGTGCCCTTGCCGGCGGCAAGGATCACAGCGGCGAACGGCCGTGGCGGGTTCATCGGGCTCCCTCTGCTTGGCCGCGCAATGGCACGAAAAGATTGCGAAACCAACTTTATGAAGCCACCGCCGCGGTCGATGACCGGCTTTCCCTTCGACACAGTGGCGTTCGATCTCGACGGCACCCTCGCCGACACCGCACCCGACCTCGCCGCCGCATTGAACCATGCACTGCGGTCGCTGGGGCGGAAGGAGGTGCCGGCGGAAGAGGTGCGCAACCTGATCGGCCACGGCGCCCGGGCGCTGCTGAGGCGCGGGCTCGCCGAGACCGGGGAGAGCAATGAGGCCCTGGTCGAGGCCGCCTTTCCGACGCTGATCGACTATTATGCCGCCAATATCTGCGTCGGCACCCGCGCCTATCCGGGCGTCGAGCAGGCGCTGGATGCGCTGAAGGCCCGCGGCGTCCGCCTCGCCATCTGCACCAACAAGCCGGAGCGGCTGACCCATTTGCTGCTCGACGCGCTCGCCTGGCGCGGGCGGTTCGACGCGATCGTCGGCGGTGACACGTGCGGAGTCCGCAAGCCCGACCCCCGCCCCCTGCACGAAGCCATCGCCCGCGCCGGCGGCGGCCGCGGCGCCTTCGTTGGGGATTCGATCGTCGATGCCGACACCGCCCGGGCGGCGGGCGTAAAGCTGGTCGCGGTCAGCTTCGGCTTCTCCGACCGGCCGGTGGAAGCGCTCGGCGCGGATGCGGTGATCGATCGTTATGAGGATTTGATCCCCACGCTGGAGCGGCTGTAGCGATGCTGGTCTTCCTCGATTTCGAAGCCTCGTCGCTGTCGAAGCAGAGCTATCCGGTCGAGGTGGCCTGGATCTTCGAGGACGGCGCTTCGGAAAGCCATTTGATCCGCCCGGCGCCCAACTGGACGGAGTGGGACCCGAAGGCGGCGGCGATCCACGGCATTTCGCGCGACGAACTGGAGCGGGCCGGCACCCCGCACGAGGAAGTGGCGCACCGCATGGTCACTGTGCTGGACGGCCACGATCTCCTCGCCAGCGCGCCCTCCTGGGACGGCAAATGGCTGAGCGTCCTGCTCCGCGCCGCCGGCCTCCCCCGCCACACCCTGCGCCTCCGCGACAGCGACGACGCCATCCTCGAAGTCGCGAGGGAGACCCTTCGCGGCAAGGTGCCCGATGCGGAGCTTGAGGCGCTCGCGAGCAAGGCGGCAGAGACCGAGGTCAGAATTCCCGGCACCGCCCCCGCCCACCGCGCCCTCGCCGACGCCGAGGAAGAGCGGCAGCGCTGGCTTGCGGTTCGCGAGGCTGCGGCGAAGATTGCCGGCTGAGCGTCACTGCCCGAGATATTCCCGCGCGGACTGGTTCGGATCGACCATGGGCTTGGCGCTGGCCACCGGGGCGGCGGCTTCGCGCATGTCGCTGCGCATTTCCGCACGGCGCTCCGCGGCGTTGCTACTGTCCGCCTCGCTGATCCCCGCCGATGCCATAGACGGCGCCGCGAGCGACTGACCGGCCTCGATCTGCTTCACCGCGTCGGACATATATTCGGAGAAGATCCGGTCATAAACGAAATCCGGAACGGCAACGAGCGGCGTGCCGTCCTTCTGCAGGATCTTGCCCAGAGCGGCCTTGTTGATGTCGAAATCGCCGGTCAGCCGGGTCGCTGCGCCCCCCTGGGCGGAGGCGAAGTCGAGATCGACGGTGACGACGGAATCGTTGCCGGACCGGATTTCATAATGGATGGCGCTTCCCGGCTCCTTGTCGACCTTGACCGTGATCGAGCCGCCGGGCACGTCGGAACTCTCTCGCGTCTCCGTGCCCTCGGGCGCGATTGCGGAAAAAGCCGAATAGACCTCGTTCGGCGATCTGGCGACTGTGCGGTCGAAGTCCGAGCCCGAAAGGCCGGTCACCGCAGCGCCGCTCAAGCCGAGCGCAGTCATCCCCAAAAGCACAGCCCGCATCGTCACCCCCGTTGAAAAGCAGGGAGAATATGCACGAGCGGGATTAAAGAACGGTTCGCCTGATACAAATCGCGACACTTTTCCCCGTCTGCCGAGATAGATGTGCGACGCTCGGGGTCCATTTCTCCATCAACGCCGATCGACGGCGCCACACAGGAGAATGGAAATGAAGAAGCTCATCCTCGCCGCCGCCGCCGCTTCGATCCTCGCCGTCCCGGCTGCAGCCGCCCCCTACGGCCGCTATGACAATGGCCGCCAGCAGGTCCGCCACAGCGAGCAGACCAGGGTGGTGACCCGCAACGACCGCGGCCGCCAAATGGTCAAGGTCCGCCAGGTCCAGAGCCGCAAGTGGCAGCGCGGCCAGCGTTTCGACAACCGCTATGCGACCAACTACCGGGTGATCAGCAACCCGCGCGCTTACCGCCTCCACGACGCGCCCCGCGGCTATCGCTGGGTGCAGTCCGGCAATGACGCGGTCCTGGTCGCGGTGGTCAGCGGCCTCATCGGCGCGGTGCTCAGCAACGCCTTCTAAGCGACTGGAAGGAAAGGGAACGGCTCCGGAAGCAGGCTTCCGGGGCCGTTCTGCATTGGGCTCAGCGCCGCGCTTTCTTGAGCAGGTGGCGGGCGAGCATCGCGGGCGGCATGCGCAGCCAGTGCGAGCGGACGTAGAAGCCGAAGCGGAGCGCGGGGCGGGTCGTACGGCCCCAGCCGTCGCGGGCGAGTAGGCGGGCGCGGTAGAGCGGGTCGGCGCGGTCCCAGACGCGCCAGCCCTCCGGGAGGGGCGTTCCGTAGAGGTCGTTGGCGAGCCGGCCGGCGCGGTGCACCGGCGCGAGGAGCTGGTGGAGCGAGGCCCGCTCGTGGAGGCGCCGCCAGAAGCCGTCCGCCGCGGAGAATTGGCGGAGCAGCCGGTCGATGTCCCAGAGGTTGCGAAGGCCCCCCGCCAGGTCCCCGTCCGCGAACAGGTGGGCGGCGGCGTGGCAGATCATGTCCTCGGGCGAGAGGACGCGCAGACCGTCGGGGAGCGGCACGCTTGCGGCGACCATCGCTTCGGGGTCGGGCCGGCGGCGCGCGGTGAGCGGGAGGATCGTGTGGTGGACGTCGATCATCCGGTCCCGCTCGCGGTGGATCAGCGGCGGCAGCTCGTGCATCCAGGTCCGGTAATAATGGTCGTCGTAAGCGTCCTCCTTCACCCATTCCCAGCCGGCCGCGAGCAGCGCCTGCTCCGTTTGCGGCAGCGACGCCCTGGGCACGAGGATGTCGAGATCGCCGATCGAGCGGCCCTCGGCGGGATCGAGGCCAGCGGCGGCATAAGCGGTGCCCTTGAGCAGGATCGCCTCCACCCCGGCCGGGACAAGCGCCCGCCGCGCCATCTCCGCCTCCCAAAGCGCCTGCACCTTTCCCTGCGCGGCATCGGCGCGGACGGAGGCGAGGATCGCCTCCACCGGGTCGGGTAGCGCCTGGCCCTGGAGGCGGAAGGCGAGCGTTCCGAGCAGCGACTCCGCCCGGGCGGCGGTGAGCAGTGACGTCCAATCTACCTTCAGCCCCGCGACAAGGGACGGCTCGGCAAGCAGCCGGGTGAGGAGCAGCGCCGGCCTCACCGCAAGGCGCTCCACAGCTCTTCGACCAAGGCCAAGGCGCTGTCGGTGTCGGGATAATCCACCGCACGTGCCGGGCAGGCGCCGATAAGCCCGGTGAGGCTGGCGAACCCCCGCTCCCCCAGCGCGACATAATTGGTCGAGGCCTGGGTCAGCCTGACGAACACCTCCGCCGCGCCGACCGGCCGAACCGCCGGCTCGAGCTTGCGGCCATAACGCGGGAACAGGATCAGCGCCGGCCGCGCCGGTTCGGTCATCGCTTCCACCGCCTGCTTATTCGGGCGGAGGTGGCGGATAGTGCCTTTCGGCGTCCCCCGAAGCAGCGGCCCGAGCCGCTCGGGCTCGACATGGTCGAATAACGCGATCGCCTGGTTCTTCAGGCTGATCAGCCGCGGGAATGGGTGGAGCAGCCCCCCTTCCAGGTCGAGCAGAGCGAACTCGTCCCCCATCAGCCGCCAGCCGCGCTCGCCGAGCAGAGCGGCAAGCGTCGACTTCCCCGCCCCCGACTCCCCGGTCATCAGCAGGGCCCGCCCGTCCCGCTCGACCGTCGCAGCGTGGAGGAGGAGGAAGCGCTTCTGGCCGAGCGCCATCTGCAGGTTCATCCCCATCTCGGCGGCGAGCAGGCCGTGGGCGAGCGACATCGGCG
>Ga0066671_10000126_pt1 | contig 21920 bp, 22 predicted proteins | sample GraSoiAngelo_120_FD_62294 | JGI IMG/M metagenome (GOLD analysis project Ga0066671, IMG submission 62294) | Grasslands soil microbial communities from the Angelo Coastal Reserve, California, USA - 14_0919_09_20cm | ecosystem: Environmental > Terrestrial > Soil > Grasslands | place: USA...
GGCGTAACTGCAGAAGCCGGTCGATGAGCGCCTCCTGGCGTTCTGGCCGTAGGGTCGCTTGCAAGAGGACGACATCGTCCTCATGCCAGTTGCGAACCTCGGCCTCCTGCCCGGTCAGGCTTTCGACGGCAACGCCCAGTCGCGCCGCCGCCGCGCGGGCCCGCTGGCCAAACATCAGATCGTCCTCGACCAGGAACAGGGGCCCCGCCACGCTTGCAGATTAGCCGCTCGGTTATCCGAGTGAACCTTTAGCTATCGCCAAACACCACTTGCCGTTGCTATAATCGCGCGCGGGAAAGTTGGGTCGAAGGCTGAGCGGCGCGTTCCGGCGAGGACTCTGAGATCCAAAGACAAAGAAAAGGAGACTCGCCGTGACCTTGAGCGACAAGACCTTGACGTGCCGTGACTGTGGTTTGAACTTCGTTTTCACCCTGGGTGAGCAGCAGTTTTATGCCGCCAAGGGATTCCAACACGAGCCCTCGCGCTGTCCCGATTGCCGTTCGATCAACCGCAATGTTCGAGGAACGAGCCGGCCACGAGACCTTCATGAAGTGATCTGCGCCGAGTGCGGCAAGCCCGCCCAGGTACCATTTACGCCCAGCATGGGCCGGCCCGTCTATTGCAGCGACTGCTTCGACAAGGTGCGCACCACCCGGAGGTAAACAGCCCCCCTGGCCCTCCCCCAGAGGGGGAGGGAAAGTCGGAATGGAAGTCGTAAGGTTTCCGGCGCAGCATTGACTCACGGCAGTGCGCGTTCGCACGTCGAATTGACGTACGTGCGCCCTGCCCGAAGGAGCTGAGCTGGAATCGGCGCGATCAACCCGGTTTTCCGCGTCCTCGACGGCCCAGACCGAGTTCCGGAGGCAAGAGTTCGCCGTACCGGTGGCCTGACCTTCTGGGCGGAAACCCTTGAGATCCAGACCCAGTCCGCGCGCCAGTTCATCGACGTCACCGCCCGGGTCGAGGCGATTATTCTGCGATCCGGGGTCTCGCAGGGATGGGTTTCCGTGTTCTCGAAGCACACCACCGCGGCCGTCATCATCCAGGAGAATGAGCCGCTGCTGCTCGAGGACATGAATGCCCTCCTCGAACGGCTTTCTTCGACCGGCGGCGACTATGAGCACAACGACATGAGTCGCCGCACGGGTCCGATGGAGCCCGAGGAATGTGCCAACGGCCATGCACATTGCCAGCATCTCCTACTGGGAAGCAGCGAGAACATTCCGATTGCGGGAGGCCGCCTCGAGCTGGGTCGCTGGCAGCGTGTCTTCGTGCTCGAACTGGATCGTGGCCGGAATCGTTCCGTCGTCGTCCAGGTCTTCGGGGCCTGACGGCTGGTTCCCCCGCCCTGCCCTCCCCCAGAGGGGAGGGATTTATTCTTAGGACCAGCGCCCTGTTTTTGGTTCCGCACTAAGGAGGCTCCGTATGCTCGAAAAGTTCACCTGGTACAAGCAATCGGCGTACAAGTGGAAGGGCGATGGTGTCACGATGTACATCGATCCCTGGGGACTCAAGGCAAACGAGGAACCGGCCGACATCATCTTCATCACGCATGCGCACGCGGACCATTTCGAGCCGGAAGACATCGAGAAGGTGCGCAAGAGCTCGACCCAGTTCGTCGCCCCCAAAGACGTCGCCGAGAAGCTGAAGGGCAATGTCAAGGCGATCAAGCCGGGCGACTCGGGCGACGCCGCCGGGATCAAATACCAGGCGGTGCCCGCTTACAACACGGCGCCCCACCGGCTGCAGGCTCATCCAAAGAGCAACAACTGGGTTGGATACATTCTGAATCTGGACGGCCAACGCTACTGGTTCTCCGGCGACACGGACCCCAACCCGGACATCGAGCAGGTCAAGACCGACGTCGCCCTGGTCTGCATCGGTGGCGACCCCTACGTGATGAATGCTTCCGAGGCGGCCGGACTGGTCAAGAAGATCCGTCCGCAGCTGGCGGTCCCGAACCATTACGGATTCGTTGTCGGTGTCCAGTCCGATGGCGAAAAGTTCGCGAAAGAGGCGGCACCGGTAAAGGTGCAGATCATGAAGCCGGTCAACGCCTTCGAGATGACGGAGGCGAAAGCCCACTAGACCGGCCGAGGGAACTTTCTGGCTGCACGGGCGTCTGAGTTGATGACGTCCATCACGGACAGGAGGTTCCCATGGTCAACAAACTCGTTCCCGCGGCGGCGGCGACTCTTGTGCTGTTCCTTACGCAGACCGTAACGGCGGCGGCGTGCGGTGGGCTGATTGCGCCCAACGGCGCCATCCGGTTGGCACGCGCGACCACCCTGGTCGAATGGCACGGCGGCGTCGAGCATTATCTGACCAGCTTTAGCTACCAGGGACAAGCGTCGACCTTTGGCTGGATCGTGCCGCTTCCGGCGGTGCCCGTCAAGGTGGAGGAAGGCGGCGACTGGACGCTTCAGCGTCTGTTCCGAGAGACCCATCCGCAGCCATTCATTGAAGACTTCGCGTTCGCCGCCAAAGCAAGCGGACCGGTCGAAGTGTTGCAGCAGGTCCAGGTCCAGGCGTTGGACATCACGGTGCTCCGTGGGAGCGGCCAGGCGGTGCTGGACTGGGCCAAGCAGAACGGCTTCGCCATTGACGCCGAGACGCACGACCACGTCCTCCAGTACGCGAAAGGCAGCCCCATCTTCATGGCGGCGAAATACAACGCCGGCCGCGCCCAGAAGCAGCGCTTGCTATTTGGCGACGGCGCGCCGGTCCTCATCACGATGAAGATCCCCCACCCCTGGGTCCCGTTCGAAGTGCTGGCAAACGGGCAGCAGGTTCAGGCCGATCTCTATCTCTTGTCCGATATGCCGGTGAACACGAGTGATTGGCGCGCGCTGGTCGGGCAGTCCGGTGTCGGCACGCAGGTCGCCGGCGCTCCGGGGTTCACGCTTGTGTCGCAGGAAAAGATGACGGACAGCCTCTATCACGATCTATCGACGGACAAGAACATGGGCTGGGTTCGCCGGGACAGCTGGCTCACCTATCTGAGCCTGAACGCGCCGGACGAGCAGGTCAGCTACGACATGAGCGTCACGCCGCTGGGCGTCGTCAAGGTCGCGCCCTTCGGCACCACGCCGATGGCGATCGTGGACGGCGTGGCGGGGACCCAGACGGCCTCCGGCCTGCCGACGGCGCCCATCGGGACGCCGACCTTCTTGCTGATCCTGGCGTTCGTCGCGGGTCTGCTCTGGGTGATCAGACCGCGCCAGGCCTAGGTCGCCGACTTAGACGAGCGAACGTGATTGGCCGCCGTCGACCGTCCAACAGGCGCCGCTGACCAGGCTGGCCTGGTCGGAGGCGAGGAACGCGACGACGGCGGCCACTTCCTCGGGCTTGCCGAATCGGCCGAGCGGCATGTCCGATTTGACGAAGGCGGCGATGCCTTCCGGATCGGCCTGCCGGCGACGGTCCCAGTTGCCGCCGGGGAACAGGATTGACCCCGGGGCGACGCTGTTCACCAGGATGCTGTCGCCGGCAAGCTCACGCGAGAGGCTCTTCGCGAGGCTGATCTCGGCGGCTTTCGCCAGGTTGTAACCGGCGCGACCGCCGCTCTCCCGGCCATAAACCGAGGCGATGAAGACAATGCGCCCGCGTCCGGTGCCGCGCATATACGGCACGGCGGCACGCACGGCGCGAAGCCCGGCGAAGACGTTGATCTCCACCGCGTGCGAGAAATCGCTTTCGGAGGCGACCATTGCACCGCCGCCGCCTCCTCCGGCGTTATGCACGAGGATGTCGAGGCGCGTGTAGCGGGCGGCCGTCGCCTCGATAAAGGCCTCGACCTCACCTGGCCGGGTGACGTCGGCCCGGTGGCCAAATACGCCGGAGCCAAGCAATTGGACCGCTCGATCGAGACCAGCCTGGTCGCGAGCGCAGATGGCAACCTGGCAATCTTCGGCGAGGAGCGCTTGCGCGATGGCAAAACCGATCCCACGGCTTCCGCCGGTGATTGCCGCGACTCGGCCCTTGAGACCGAGGTCCAACGCCTAGGGCGCTTGTGTGGCCCGGGCGACGGCGGGCACGGCGGCGGCAGGCGTGCCACGACTCACCATCGTCTTTTCCGTCTTTGGGTCGAACAGATGAATGTGCCCGGTGTCGACGGCGACGTCGATCTGCTGGCCAGGCTGGATGTCGTTGCTTCGCGGATCCATGCGCGAGGTAAAGATCTTGCCGCCAAAGGTGAAGTAGACGAAGTTCTCGCTGCCCATGTTCTCGACCACATCGACTTTGACCCGAACTTTCGGAAGCTCATCTCGGCCGGGGAACCTCGCGTCCTTCAGATCCTCGGGACGAACGCCCATGACGACGTCCTGCCCACGCTGCCCTCCGGATTCGGAGAGCAACCGCTCGGGAACGGGGATCTGAAACCCCTCGCCATTCAGCGCGCTCGTCCCGTCACCACCGATCTTGACGTTGAGGAAGTTCATCGCCGGGCTGCCGATGAAGCCGGCGACGAAGAGGTTGATGGGGTGCTCGTAGAGCGTCGTCGGCCCATCAAACTGCTGCACGATGCCGTTGTTCAGGACGACGATGCGGTCTCCCATGGTCATCGCCTCGACCTGATCGTGGGTGACGTAAATAAAGGTGGTCTGGACTCGCTGGTGAAGCTTGAGGATCTCCACCCGTGTCGCCACCCGCAACTTGGCATCAAGGTTGGAAAGCGGCTCATCCATCAGGAAGACCTTGGGCTGGCGAACGATCGCCCGGCCGAGAGCGACGCGCTGCCGCTGGCCGCCGGAAAGCGCCTTGGGCTTGCGCCCGAGCAGCTGGTCAAGGCCGAGGATGCGGGCGGCCTCACGGACACGCTTGTCGATCTCGCTCTTCGGGGTTTTCCGGAGCTTGAGGCCGAATGACAGGTTGTCGTAGACGGTCATATGCGGGTAGAGGGCGTAGGACTGAAAGACCATGGCGATGTCGCGGTCCTTCGGCGCGACGTCGTTGACGACCCGGTCGCCGATCTTCACGGTGCCGTCACTGATGTCTTCCAGGCCGGCGAGCATCCGCAGCGCCGTCGACTTGCCGGAGCCCGACGGGCCGACGAGAACGACAAACTCCTTGTCCTTGATCTCCGCGCTCATGTCGCTGATCACGGTGTTTCCCGGGTAGCGCTTGTAGACGTGCTCGTAGCTGACGCTGGCCATCTCAACGTCGAGTGTATGCGGCCGCCTGAGAGTGGTCAAGCATTCGTTGGCCGAACGCTTGTTTGGGGCCAGCGGGGATCGCGTCGCCGGTTTGCGAGAGGAAAGGTGGACGGCGGCGTTATATGACTGTCATTATTTGATTGGGAAGGGTCGATTCCTCGACAGCGCAGCTCCGCAGGGCGCGCCCAGCCTACCCGGGATTGATTACAGTTGGCAACCGACTCAGAGTCTCTACTTCGGCCCTCACGTCTGTCGAACCGTCCGAATGGACATACGACGCCGGGACACAACGGGCATAGCCGCGGTCTGATTTTTGACTTCGACGGGACGCTCGTCGACAGCTACCCGCTGATCGAGGAGGCCTTCGCGCATGTGATGCGCACCCACCGGCTGGACGAGGTGGCGCGCCTGCTGTTCCGCCAGAGCCGTGGGTTGCCCCTGCCAGAGCAAATGAAGCTCATCGCCCCGCAGATGTGGGAGGAGCTGGTGGAAACCTATCGATCGGTCGACAACCAGTTGGGTCATGCCCGGGTCTTCCGCGGCATTCCGACGCTGGTACGTCGACTTCGCCAGGCAGGGGCGCCGATGGGGGTCGTCTCTTGCAAACGTCGCGCCCTCGTCGAGGCGGAGCTGGAGGCGGCGGGACTGCGGTCATACTTTGATGTCGTCATCGGCTTCGAAGACGTCACGCCGCCGAAGCCGGCGCCCGATCCGTTGCTGGCGGCGATCGCCCGGCTTGGCCTGTCGCGGAGTGCCGCAGTGTACGTCGGCGATAGCATGGTTGACCTGAAGACGGGGCGAGCAGCCCGCGTGCGGACCGTGCTAGCTGCGTGGGGCCTGTCGCCGGAGTTCCGAGCCGCCTTCCGGCGTCATCGGCTCTGGGCGACTCGGCCGTCGGAAATGCTTTCGCTCGTGCTAACACCACCGAACGGAAACGGGCACAAGCGCGCGGCGTAATCGCCTCCTGATCGCCGGGCTGTTCCTCGCCCTGGGCCTGCTCATGGGGTTCGCGTCATTGGCGCTGGGCCCGCTGGGATTGATCGAAGCGGTGGTCATCCTGATACTCGTGATGTTTCGGGTTCGGCGTTTCCCCGAGCGAGTTGGCGCCTATCTGGTTGGCGTAAGCATCATTCCGCTGGTGTTGCTCGTCGGAATCATCGCCCGAATGCCGTCGTGCGACGTCGGGCGTAGCGCTCGGGGCGAGTGCTACGCACCGATCACCGGGCTGGCGGTGATTGGCTATGCGATTGTCGGCGTGCTGGGCGCGGTCATTGTGGGATTGACGCTGCGCCGGTTGTTTGCCGGCGTTCCGTCATCCACCTGAGGCAGGCTATTTCCGGCCGGCCACGGACAGCGAAGCGAGCTGAACAATGAGTTATTGACAGGCAGCTGTCAAAAGCGTGGCTCATGATGGAAGCATGGCCGCAATCGGCGAACGACTCGAATCGGCTCGAGCCACCGCCGTTTCGGCGATCAAAGACTATGCCGCGATCATGCGCCGCGCTGAAGGGCCCGCGCTCGGGGACGCCCTGATCCAGACGCGAGCGATGAAAGACCAGCTGGAAGCGATTTTCCTCGAGGGGCTGGGCCGGTTCGACCGGTCCGGCGAGTACAAGGCCGACGGCGCGCTGGACCCGATCGGCTGGCTGCGGTCGAAATGCAAGGTATCCGGTGGCGAGGCCGCCGAGCGCCTCGGAATGGCGCGTCAACTCGACAGCCTGCCGAAGACGCAGCAGGCGTTCGCCAGTGGGGAGCTTGGCTACGCGCACGTGGCGGTCCTGGCGAGGGCCGCCCAGCACGTCGGCCCGGCGGCGATGCAGCGCGCCGAGGCCACGTTACTGACGATGGCCGAGCGGATGGATCCCGGGCAGTTCACCGGAGTCGTCAGGAACTTCGAGCATCAGGTCGACGCGCAGGCCGTGCTGGACGAAGCCAATCGAGCGCACCGGCGGCGTTTCCTGCACCTGGTCGAGCGCGGCGATGGCATGGTGAAACTGGACGGGCTGCTCGATGCCGAAGCGGGCGCCATCGTGCGGAGCAGCGTGAATGCGCGCATGCTCCCGGGCAAGGGCGACGATCGCACGCCGGAGCAGCGCCGAGCCGATGCCCTGGTCGAGGTGTGCCGACGCCCGGGTGCCGGCTCGAGCGATGGGTCGGGACCTCGGGCCCACTTGATCATTCGCGCAACGGTGGGGACACTGCTAGGCGCCGCCAATGCACCCGCCGGCGAGTTGGACGGCGGCGGCACGGTACCGGCCGAGAACGTGCTTCGGATCGCGTGCGACGCGGCGCTGACCCGGATCACCGGCAAGGGCGAACTGGAAGGTGAAATCAGCCGGGCCAGCCGGACGATTCCGCCGACGACCCGGCGAGCGCTGGCCGAGCGCGATCACGGGTGCGTCGCCGAGCAGTGCCACCGGCCACCGGCGTGGACCGATGCGCACCATCTCAAGCACTGGGCGCACGGCGGGCCCACGACCATGAGCAATTTGGTCCTGCTGTGCCGGCCGCACCACCGAATGGTGCACGAGGAAGGCTGGGGCTTGCACAGCCTGGCGAATGGGCGAGGGGCGCTCACAAAGCCAAGGCCACACTCGCGATCCGCATAAGTGCATCTTGATCGCGCGCGGAACTTTTATTCCGATAGCGACTGATAGCATTCGCGCGGTTGATGGACGAGACGGCGTATTTTCGAGGAATTCCTAAAGCGGAGTTGCATTTACACCTCGACGGCTCCGTTCGTCCCCGGACCGTTTTCGAGGTTGCGAAACAGACCGGCGTGCCGCTACCAGTCCAGGACGCTGCCAGCCTCACGGACTTTCTCGAAGCGACGGACCGGACGGCATCGCTCGTCGAGTACATCACGTTCTTCGAGCTGCCGATTGCCATCATGCAAACCGTCCCCGCCCTCGAGCGGGTGACATATGAGCTCTGCGAGGACCTGGCGAAAGACAACGTTCGCTACGCCGAGATTCGTTATGGCCCATGGCTACACGTGCAGCATGGATTGTCGCTAACAGATGTCATCCGCGCGGTGTTGAGCGGGTGGGGGAGGGGGAAGAGAGACTTCGGCCTCGAGGGAGGGATCATCGTGACGGCGCTCCGCGATATGCCGCCGGCGCAGAATATGGCGTTGGCCCAGGTCGCGGGGCGGTTCGTCGACGAAGGCGTTATCGGCTTCGACCTGGCCGGCGATGAGGCCGGCCATCCCCCGATCCTCCATGAAGATGCATTTCGGATCGCCCGATCGCTGGGCTTGAATATCACCATCCACGCCGGCGAAGCCGCGGGAGCGGAGAGTGTCCGCCAGGCGATCTCGATGGGCGCCGTGCGGCTTGGCCATGGCGTTCGCGCCCAGGAAGATCAGGAAGTCATCGCGATGATCAAGGAAAGTAGCGTCCAGCTCGACATGGCACCGACCAGCAACGCGCAGACCAAAGCCGTCCGCCGGCTGGAAGAGCACCCACTGAGGCGCTTTTATCAGCAGGGCATCAAGGTGACGATCAGCACCGACTCTCGGACGGTTTCCCAGACCACGCTCGCAAACGAGTACGAGAAGTCAGCGCGTCTGATCGGTTGCTCGGTCGACGAGATCTGGGCGATGAACCTGCAAGCGCTTGACGGTGGCTTCGCGGACCAGGTGACGCGCGCCCGGCTCCGGCACGAATTTGCCTCGGCCGAGGCGGCGCTGCGGCGTTCGAGCTAGGTTCCCGGCGGGATCGTCTCGGGCGGCGTGATCTCGCCGTTATGGATTCGGGTCCGCAGATCGAGTACCTGGTTGATGATCTCCTGAGGGACCACGCTGCTGGGCGTGCTGAAGCCGGTTGCGTCCTGCTGCAGCGAGAAAACCTGTTTGCCGGATTTGAACTGGCCGTTCTCGAGTCGCCGTACCGTGATGGCGACCGCCTGGTCGACGCGCTTCAAGGCACTCGTGATCACGGCCGGGCTGGCATAGGCCTTGTCATTGTCGGAGCCGATCGCATAAGCACCGGCATCGTAGGCGGCGTCGATATAGCCTGACGCGCAACGGCCCGTAACTTCAAAGAGAATATCCGCGCCCCCAGAGATCTGGGTGATGCCCAGCTGCTTACAGAAGGCTGCGTCCTGCGAATCGGAATACTGAAGATTGATGCTGACGCCGGGATCTTCATAGCGCGCGCCCGCGATATAACCCGCAATGTATGGATCGACGCCAGGTCCGTGGTTCATGCCCAGGATCCCGAGCGCGTTGTGGCTGACGCTGCCGACTTTGTTTTTTTCTATGAGGCCGGCCAGCGCACCGACCAGGTAGCCGGGCTCCTGCTCGTTGAAGATCAAATCGGTCACATTGCTGAGATCGACCGGCTGGCCGTTGTCATCCACCGGCGTGCCATCGACAAGGGCGAAATGTTGCTTCGTATGCAGCTGGGCTGCTCGCCACACGGCGGTCGCCATGTCGGCTGAGACGGCGATCACCAGGCTGGGCCGGGCTGATGCACAACGCTGCAGGCTGGTCAGATAGTCGGACTGGGCATGCGATATGACTATCTGGACATGGGCGCCCGCATTTTGCGAGCCGTCCGCGGCGAGCTGGGTAAAGCTATGCGGGTTTGCTCCGTCCACGTTCGTCGCGATGCAGACGTGCACGCCGCTTGAATCCTGGCTACTGGCGCTACATGCTGCCGGCAAAACGGTCAGGACGATGCCGAGTGCCAGCGCGCCGACCGCGCGTATCGGCCTAGCTCGCCCTGCGCCGGTCGCCGCCTCCACCTCCGGTCATCAGTAAGCCGAGGCGTTCTTCGGAGGCATCTCCGGGCTCGAAACTGACGATCTTGCCCTCGTACATCACGGCGATCCGATCACTCAGCGATCGGACTTCGTCGAGCTCAGCCGAAACAAGGAGAATCCCGGCGCCCCCGTCGCGTTCGGCCACCAGCCGCCGGTGAATAAATTCGATCGCGCCGATGTCCACGCCGCGCGTCGGCTGGGATGCGAGCAGGACTCGGGGCTTGGTTGCCATCTCGCGGGCGACGATGACTTTCTGCTGGTTGCCACCTGAGAGGTTCCTTGCCGGGGTCGTCATACTCGGCGTCCGGATATCGAATTCCTGGATCAGTCTCTTGGCCCAGTCAAGGATCGCCTTGATGCGAAGGACGATGCCGTCCCAGGAGAACAACGCCGTCCGCTGCCGTCCCAGAATGAGATTGTCCGCGACGGAATAGTTCAACACCAGGCCGGCGCCGCGGCGGTCTTCCGGAATGTGACTGACTCCGGCCAAGCGGATTCCGGCGGCTCCGAGATTCGCGACCTGGCGATCGGCGAGCATGACACGGCCGCCGGTCGCTTGCCGTGTCCCGGCCAGCACCTCGATCAACTCACTCTGGCCGTTACCCTCGACGCCGGCGATGCCGAGGATCTCGCCCTGGTGCAGCTCGAACGAAACGTCCTTGACGGCAGCGATGCCCTGGTCAGAGTTCGCGGTCAGGTTTTCGACCCGCAGGGCGGTCGGCCCGGGCTTGGCGGCATGAAGATCGACCCGCAGCAGCACGTCCCGGCCAACCATGAGCCGCGCGATCTCGGCTTCGTCGGTATCTTTTGTGATCAGGTGGCCGACGACGCGGCCTCGACGCATCACGGTGATCCGGTCGGAGATCTCGAGGACTTCCTTGAGCTTGTGCGAAATAAAGACAATCGTCTTCCCCGACTTGACGAGATCACGCAGCACGCTGAAGAGTTCGGCGGCCTCTTGGGGCGTCAAGACGCCGGTTGGCTCGTCGAGGATCAAGATATTGGCGCCGCGGTAGAGAACTTTCACGATCTCGACGCGCTGTTGCAGCCCGACGGGTAAATCGCCGACCCGCGCGTCCGGATTCAGCGAGAGCCCGTAGCGTTTCGTCAGCGCGTTGATCTCCTGGCGGCTTCGCGCGGCGTCGTAGAGATCGCCCGCGGTTGTCGGTTCCCGGCCGAGCACGATGTTTTCGCCGACGGTGAAGACCGGGATCAGCATGAAGTGCTGGTGAACCATGCCGACGCCGTGATGGATCGCATCGCGCGGACCATGGAAGACCACGGGTTGGCCGTCGATCCGGATCTCGCCGCTGTCCGGCTTGATCAGGCCGTACAGAATATTCATGAGGGTGCTCTTGCCCGCGCCGTTCTCGCCGACCAGAGCATGGATCTCACCTTTGCGGACCTCGAAGTCGACGTGATCGTTGGCGAGCACGCCGGGAAACTGTTTGACGACCTGGCGCATCTCGACGGCGAATGGCTGGTCAGTCATTCGGCGCCTGGGATGTAGGGAATGCCGTCGGCGGCCGGCGGGCTGCTGCGGCGGACAACAGCCGTGAGCACGACCAGGGTCAGGATATACGGCGTCATGCTCAGCAAGTACTGCGAGACGTGGATGCTCGAGTTGGCGTCGTAGATTGCCTGTCCGAAACCAAAGATCAGGGTCGCGACGAAAGCGCCGATCGGTGTCCACTTGCCGAAGATCATCGCGGCGAGCGCGATGTAGCCGCGGCCGTTGGTCATGTTGGGCACGAACGTATTGGCGATGCCGATTGACAAAAACGCGCCCGCCAGGCCGGAAAGGATCCCACTGGTCACGACGGCCCCGTAGCGAAGCGCGTAGACATTGATCCCGGCGGTGTCGGCCGCCTGGGGATGCTCGCCGACGGACCGGATGCGCAGGCCAAGCCGCGTCCGGAAAAGCATGAGCTGGGTAAGGACCAGCAGGATCAAGGCGATATAGACCATCAGGTTTTGCTCGAAGAAGATCTTGCCGACGAACGGGATGCTGCTCAGCAATGGGACCGTGACATTCGGAATCGTGTCACTGCCCGGGACGGAGCCGACGTCGGAAATGCCATACAGGCGATTGACCAGGAAGACCGTCAGACCCGCAGCAAAGATATTGATCGCGACACCCGAGACGATCTGGTCGGCTCGAAACCGGATTGAAACGACACCGTGGATCAGGGCCATGAGGCCACCGGTGACCATGGCGGCGAGAACCGCGAGGCCCATGTTGTGCGTGGAGAGGTCGACGACGACCGCGAAGAAGGCTCCAGTCAACATCATGCCCTCCATCGCGATGTTGACGACGCCGCTGCGTTCGGAGATCACACCACCGAGGGCGGGCAGCAAGAGCAGGGCGGCGTATTGCAGCGACGAGTGCCAAAGACCGGACGTCCCCAGCAGCCCTGCGATATCGCCAACAAACTTCATGCGATGTCCTTGTCGTCGGCAGCGATCGTCGTATTGGTCTCGGCGGCGATCGCGGCGGCGGCGGCATCGGCCTGCGGCGTGCCAGGGATCCGGCCGATCGTGGGAATCCGCAGCTTGACCGACCCCAGGAAGTTCGCCGCAATCGAAAACAAGATCAGCGCCTGCAGCACGTAGACGAGGTTCCCAGAGACGCCGGCGTCACTTTGCATCGTCGACCCGCCGGCGTGGAGGGCTCCGAACAGGATGGCCGCCAGGACGATGCCTACCGCGCTGTTCAAGCCGAGCAGGGCGACGGCGATCGCATCGAAGCCGGTCGAGTCGGAAAAGTACTGATCGGTCAGGTTGTGCTCGACACCGGCAATCGTCACGGCGCCCGCCAGTCCGGCGAAGGCGCCGGCGGTCAACATGGTGACGATCAGGGTGCGCCGCACGCTGATGCCGGCGTAGCGTGCCGCCCGTTGACTCTGGCCCACGGCGCGAATCTCATACCCGAGCGACGTCCGCCAGAGCAAGAAGGCGAAGACCGCCGCGGCGGCCAGCGCAATAAAGAGGCCGGCGTGGACGCGATAAACAGCACCGGGCAGCCCAAGGATGATCGTGCTGTCGTGTGGAAGCAGGTATGGCAGCCGGGCGTTGTCAGCGATGGGCGAGGACTTCGAGCTGCCGCCGGCCAACTGCATCGGGCCGCCGATGATGAGATAACGAAGAAACCACTGGGCGACGAAATTCAGCATGATGGTCGTCACGACCTCGTGGGCTCCCGTCGTTGCCTTCAGGACGCCGACAATGCCGCCCCAGGCGGCGCCGGCGACCATGCCGCCGACGAGGACCAGCGGAACCAACACGATCCCGGGCAACCCGCCGACGTGAATGCCAATGACCGTGGCAAGGATCGCACCCATTACGAACTGGCCCTCGGCCCCGATGTTGAACATTCCGGCCCGAAACGGAAGCGCGACCGCGATGCCGGCCATGATCAGGGGCGTGACGAAGACCAGCGTGTTGCCGAGCTGCAATGCGCCTGGCTCTCCTCCAAAGCAGAACAGTCCAAAGCCACCGCAGATCAGCGCCTGGTAGGTGAGAAACGGGTTGCCCCCGGTGACGGCAACCATGACGCCGCCAACGATGAAGGCGAGAAGGACCGAACCGATGGGGAGGGCGAGCGCCCGGCCGGTACGCCGGAGGCTTTTCACGACCTCCGGTGGTTCCTGCCGGGCGCTGCGCGGCTTAGTTGCTGCGGCCATGGATGGCCGCCTTAATCTATCGCTACGGCACCGTGTCGGGAACGGTGGCCGACCCAGACTTGATCTTGCTGATCATGTCATTGAGTGCGCTGGTGACGTCCGACGGCACCGGCGAGAGGCCACTATCGATCACGTAACCAACGCCGTCGTTCGAGAGGCTGAAGGTGGAAATGCCGCCCGTGAAGCTGTTGTCATGCTGCTGCTTGATGGCGGCGTAAACCGCCGTGTCGACGCGCTTCAGCGCGCTGGCAATTACCGACTTGTCCACCGCCTGTCCGTTAGGGGATCCCTGGTCGGAGTCGACGCCGATGCTCCAGACGCCCTGTTTGCCCGCTTCGGTGAGGACGCCGTTGCCACAGCCGCCCGCGACCTGGAACACGATGTCGGCGCCTTTCGAAATCTGGTTGGCGGCGATGCCCGAGCACTGCGTTGGGTCAGTGAAATTGTTCGAATAGCCGTTGATCAACTTGACTCCGGGGTCGACCTGTTGGGCCGCCCACTGGTAGCCGGCGATGTAGTGGTCGACCGGCGGGATCTTCACGCCGCCGACTGAGCCGATCGTGTTCTTGTTCTTCGGGCCCTTGCCATCTTTTTCGAGAACGCCGGCGATGGTCCCGACGAGCGCTCCTGCCTCCTGTTCCTTGAACAGCAGGCCGACGACATTCGGGTGTTTGAGGTCGTTGCCCTTGGCGTCGGCTCCGACGCCGTCCACGATCGCAAAGTGGACGTTCGTGAACTGACCCGAGACGGTTCCGATCGATTCGGCCATCGAGAAACCAACTCCGATGACCAGGTTATAACCGCGTGAGGCGTAGTTCGTCAGATTGTTGACGTACTCGTTCCCGTTGTGGGACTCAGTCACATCGCCCTGAACTCCGAGCTGCCCCTTGCAGCTCAGCTTGGAGCAGATGTTGCCGGTCGACGCCGCCTTCGAGAGGCCGACGGCGGCCAGGTGGTTGAAGCTCTTGTCGTTGAGGCCGCCGATGTCGGTGACCAATCCGACCTTGATGGTCGCTTGCGGCGTACCGCCGCCTGTGGAGCTGCCTCCGCAGGCAGCAAGGACAAGAGCCAGGAACATACTCGAGCACAGGGCAAGCAAACGGACGGACGGCTTCCTCATAGATCCTCCCCTCGCGGTGAGATTGATTCGAACCCCTCGATTCGGGGCGATTGTAGCACCAAAATATTCGAAAATCTTTCAGCGTCCATGGCGCTTTAGGCGGTCAGACGCCGGTCGTGACCGTGCCGGCGACGAGCTGGTCGACGATGCTCTGGAGCCGGCGTTGCATTTCGGGACGGAGACCAGCGCCGAACGCGTCGAGGCCAACCGTTCCTTCCCGCAGCCCCAGATCGACCTTCCCAGGGACCCAGGAACCGCGGGCCGTCTCGAGGACCTCGAGTTCCACGCCACGGGTAATCGACCTTGTCGTCGTGGCCACCAGGCATGACGGCGCCCCCGGGTCGGGCTCCGTCACATCGGCACCGATGCAGAGCTGTCCTGCGGCTGCCACCCCTTTTAGCGCACCGGCGCCGGTCGCACCGGCGCCGCCGAAGATGACATCGGCTCGTTGGCTCGCAAAGACGCGCGCCTCGGCGGCGCCCCACATCGGATTCTGATACGGCGCGCCATCGTCCGCCGGCTGGTAGGCGCCGAGCACCGGGATCGAGGGCCGGACGAACCGGGCGCCGTGCTCGAAGGCGGCACGCTGCCGCAGGTCGGATGCGCCTGCCGGGCCATAAACCCCGGCGACGACGCCGCTTTGCGTCAGCATGGCCGCAAGCGCCCCGGCGAGGAAGGCGCTTTGATCGTCACGAAACCGGATCACGAGCAGGTTGGGCAGGTCGGCCGGCGCCACGATCGGATCGATCAGGATAAAGCGGGTTCCGGGGTTGGCGCGAGCCGCGTCGAGCACGGCGTCGGTGAGCAGAAAGCTGCCGGCGATGACCAGGTTGCTCCGAAGGCTGACCGCTCGCTGGAAGCTTGCGCGGTAGTCCGACGGACGCAGCGAGGTGATCAGCTCACCGTGGCCGCAGCTAATCTTCGCGATCGCCTGGGTGACCCCGTTGTAGGCAGCCCGGTCGGCGCGCAGGCCGCCGACGTCAGTGACGAACGCGACCCGGTAGGCGGGAGCGCACGAGGCCAGGGCGGATGGCGACCCCGTTGGCGTGACCTGCGGCCGAGCACCTGTGGCACCGGCCTGAATCAACAGCAGCAGGCAGACGACCAGGACGAGGACGGCGGCGGTCAGGTACCGAAGAGGCGATCGCCGTAGTCGCCCAGGCCGGGCAGGATGTACTTCTGGGCGTTCAGCTGACGGTCTTTGGCCGCCGCGAAGATCTGGACGTCGGGATGCGCCGCCTGGAGCGCCTCGATCCCTTCCGGAGCCGCGACGACGCATACCAGGCGAACGCTTGCCGGCCCGTATTCCTTCAGGAGCTCGACCGCCTTGATCGCCGTCCCGCCGGTGGCCAGCATGGGATCGAGGACCATGACGACCTTGCCGTGGATGTCCGGCGGGAGCTTGACGTAGTAGCGGGAGGCCACGGCGGTCCGCTCGTCTCGCTCGAGCCCGATGTAGCCGACCGTCACATGAGGAAGCAGCTTCAGCACCGGGCCGACCAGGCCAAGGCCGGCCCTGAGGATGGGCACGGCTACCACGTGGTCGTCGACTTCATGGCCCTTGGTCTCCTCGAGCGGCGTCTGGATGGGATAGGACCTCGTCCGGAGATCCCGGGTGGCCTCGTAGAGCAAGAGCGTGATGATCTTGTCCGACACCTCCCGAAATTCGTCCGGCTCCGTCTCGCGATCGCGCAGCCGGGTCAGGTAATGGGCGACCAGCGGATGGTCGACGAGGTGGAGTGTCATCGCTTGAAATTGTCAGGCAAGACCGCCAGTCCAGGGTCAGCCATGCGGCCCTCGGCGAGCAGCTTCTTGACGCGCGCGACGTTCGATTCGGACCAGTTGCTTTTAGCCTTTCTTTTCGTAAAGCGGCAGGCCCAGGTTTCGACGTCGATTCCTTTTGCCTGGCCGTCGATCCAGCCATAGGCGAGCGCCTCTTCGACGGACTCGTCGTAGCTGATCCCGGTCTTCCCCGAAGTCTTCTTGAAGTAGACCACCCAGATCTCCTTCTTCTTGTCGTGATTTCGGGCGAGCCAGCGCCGCCATTGGTCGGTCGTTCGGACCTTGAGAGTTTCGCCGACGTCCATCTAAGCCTTAACCGGAGCCAGCGTAAGAATGGCGTCGAGCGCGACGCGGAACATCGGGGTCAGGTCAAGACTGGCCACCCGCTTGGGATCGATGTCTTCCTCGCCGGGCTCGTTGACGACGGTCAGCACCGACGCCGCGCGCAAGCCCATGATGCTGCAGATCACGAAAATCGTGGATGACTCCATGTCGTTGCAGAGGACCCGCGAGCGATGCCAAACCTGCAACGCTTGCTCGAGCGCCTCCCGGCGCGGCATCGACTCGGCGTGGAGGTCGCTGTAGAGCGAGTCATGGCTGCGCACGATGCCGGCATGGATCCGATAGTTGTGCGCCCGGCCGGCCGCCATCATCGCCTGCACCAGCTCGAAGTCGGCAACCGCCGGGTACCCGAGCGGCACATAGCCCGGCGTTGTGCCTTCATCGCGCACGGCAGCCGTGGCAACCACCAGGTCGCTGAAGGAGACGCCGCGTTGAATCGATCCGGTCGTGCCGACGCGGATGAAAAGCCTGGCGCCGATGGCCGCCAGCTCTTCGACGGCGATCGCGGTGGACGGTGAACCGATGCCGGTCGAGCAGACGGAAACCTGCCGACCATCGAGCTCACCGGTATAGGTCGTGAATTCGCGGTTCCGCGCCACCAGGCGAGGGCGGTCGAGAAGCCTGGCAATCGATTCCACCCGTCCCGGATCGCCGGGGAGCAGCACAGCTTCGCCTACGTCACCGGGCTGGCAACGTATGTGGTATTGGACTTCCCCCATCCGGGCTGAGTCTATCGGTTCCTATTCGGTCCACGAGCTCGCGTCGGCGGTGGTCGTGAAAGTGTCGCCCATGAAAAGGCGCAGCAGGGGCGAGCTGATCGGCTGGTGGTAGCTGAGTTTCACGTGGATCGGCGTGTGATTGGTCCGATCGCCAAGTGACGGGGTGACGGACATCGTCAGGTCGCTTGGATTGATATTGCCGAGGTTCTCGAGAACCGTTTTGCAGACGGCGGCGTCGGAGTAGGCGGCCGGCTGGTTGAGGCCGCCGGAGACGGCCCAGCAGGGCGTCCGGTCACTGGCCGCCTCGAGGCTGCTGCCGGCGACATAGGCGGCTTCCTGGGAAGCGTGATCGACCTTGGCGGCGGTAAAGGCGAGACCGACGAATTGGGTGGCCATCACGCCGACCGCAAACAGGAACGCCAGCACCATGCCGAATTCCGCTCCCACCTGTCCGCGCGATGCCCTTCGCACGTTCCAAGCATCGGGCGATAGGCTTGCCGCGGGCGTTACGTGTCGAGCCGCTCGATTCCCGAGGCGGTAACGCGTCGAAGAAGAAGCGGCCGAGGGGCGGCCTCGGCAGAAATCGTGAACGCGGCCGCAACGCGATTCGAAACACTGGCGGCGGCGGCCTCCGTCCTGGCATGGATGATTGCCAGCGGCTCGCCGGCCTCGACCCGATCGCCGATCTTCTTTTGCAGGACGACGCCGACCGCCAGATCGATGGGGGCGTCCTTCCGGTCACGGCCCGCCCCGAGGGACTTACCGGCCAGGGCGATTTCGAGGGCGTCGGCGCGGCTCACTATGCCGGCCTTTACCCCCATAACCGGCCGTTGAACAGGCGCCGCCGGCAAGAGTGAAGGGTCCTGCGTGACCTTCGGGTCGCCGCCCTGCGCCTCGATCAATTGCGCGAACTTGCGTAACGCGGACCCGTCGAGGATATGGCCCTTCAAGTTGCCGCCCGAGTGGCGGGCTAGTTGCAGTAATTCTTCGGCGAGGCGGAGGCTGAGCATCTCGAGCTCAGGCGGTCCATGGCCCACCAGCGTCTCGATCGCCTCATTGACCTCGAGCGCATTGCCGACGGCGCGGCCGAGGGGTTGCTCCATGTCGGTGATATAGGCGATCGTCTCTCGCTTTGCGCTTGTGCCCAGGGCGACCAGCGCCCGCGCGAGGTCTTCAGCGTCCGCGATGGTTCTAATGAAGGCGCCGCTGCCGCATTTGACGTCGAGCAGGATGGCGTCGGCGCCGGCGGCCAGCTTCTTGCTCATGACGCTGCTGGCAATCAGTGGCACTGAGTCGACCGTTGCCGTGGCGTCGCGCAGCGCGTAAAACACTCTGTCGGCGGGAACCATGTCGGCGGTCTGGCCGGCGATGGCGATGCCGACGCGACGGACCTGCTCGACGAAGCGATCGGTCGAGAGATCGACCTGAAACCCGGGGATGGCTTCGAGCTTGTCGAGGGTTCCACCGCTGTGGCCGAGAGCGCGACCGGAGAGCTTGGCAACCGGGACGCCGGCGGCCGCGACGAGAGGCGCCACCACCAGGGTGGCCTTGTCGCCGACGCCGCCGGTCGAATGCTTGTCGACTTTTCTGCCCGGGATCGACGAGAGATCGAGCTGACGACCGCTGGCCGCCATGGCCAGCGTGAGCGCCGTCGTCTCGGCATTGCTCATGCCGCGGAGGCGCACCGCCATCAGCCAGGCGGCAAGCTGGTAATCCGGGATTGTGCCGTCGCTGGCGTGCCCGACCAGAAATTCAATCGCTTCGTCCGAGTGAGTACCCCCGTCACGTTTTTCGCGGATCAGGTCCAGCGCCGTCACGGACGCAGTGTAAGTTGGATCGCGATGTGGCTCAAGCTGATCGGATTGATCGTGCCACTCGGCCTCGATACGTTCGCCGTAGCAGCGGCCCTGGGCATATCCGGATTGAAACCTGCCGACCGAACGCGCGTGACGCTGTTGTTCACCGCCTTCGAGATGGGCATGCCGCTCGTTGGTTTTGCCGGTGGCTCATTTCTGGGGAGCGCTGTCGGTAATTCCGCTGACTACATCGCGATCGTCATTCTGATCGCACTGGGCCTCTTTACGCTCTGGCCGCGCCAAGCTGACGAGGAAGAGCGCCTCAGCCTCCTGGCCCGCACGCGCGGGGTAGCCGCCCTCGGGCTCGGCATCAGCATCAGTCTCGATGAGCTCGCTATTGGCTTTACGCTGGGCCTGCTTCGGCTCCCGCTGTTGTTGGTCGTCATCCTGATCGGCATTCAGACCTTGGTGGTAACCCAGCTAGGCCTCCGGCTCGGCCAGCGGATTGGTCAGCGGCTCAGGGAGGGGGCCGAGCGCCTGGCGGGCGTCGCCCTGACGCTCCTGGGTGTCGGACTGCTGGGCATGAAGCTACTTCACTAAGAAGGAGTTGACACCGGGAGCTGGCGCGAAGTTCTTGTTGTACTGAACCAGCAAGGACGGATGGCCGGGTGTTATGCCGGTCGACTGGCAATTCGCCGCTGCGCCGCTTGTGTTGCCGAGAACCGCGCCATCATCGAGCGTCAAGGTGAAGCCGATGAATTCGCCGGTCACGGCATACTGACCTGCCGAGCCCGGACCGTTCGGGTCCGAGTTGTCGGATGGGGTCGTGTTGTGAGGGCCGAGCTGCACAGCGGTCAGCGTCATTCCCGTTCCACCCTGAGTTCCACCGTTGGCCGACTGATCGAAGACGCTTCCCCAGATCTGATAGCGTGGCGCGTTCGAGCCCTGCGAATTGACCGTCTCCGTCCACGGGTTCGCATAGTTGTTCGTGGCGGCGATGTAGAACGCGATGTGCGTGCTTCCCGTCGGGACGAAGCTAGGAGCCACGAAGAAGGTGCTGCTGGCGTTGGGGAGCTGGCTGTTGTCGGCCGTGTAGTAGCTGCCGTTGTCGAAGATGAACTCGACGCCGTCCGTGCCATCAACTGCCGGAGGCAGGTTTGTCGCCCCGACGCCACCGACGTAGTGCGGCAAGCCGCTGTTCGTGTTCGAGATGTTGCCGCCGCGTGTGATAAGGCTGGTCCCGCCGGTGAAGTAGTAGATGCCGTTCGCGAAGACGTAAATGCCATTGGCATTATCAAAACTCTGGTTGTTGGGGATCGAGATGTTCGCGCCTCCTGAGTATTTGCCCGGGAAGTAGATCACGATGTCTCGCGAAATGCTCGTCGTGTTGTAGACCGTGATGCCGTTGTAGGTGTAGCTGCCGCCCGGGGCAACGTTCTGCTGCTTACCGCGAGTATGCGCGGTCGGGATCTGCGAGGTATCCGGAATCAAGTAGTTCGGCTCGGGGTCCTGCCCGCTGGCCAACGGGGGCTGTGTTACCCAGTACTTGGCGAGGTGCTGATTGTCGTCCGCCTGGTTGATGTAGATGTTGCCGTTGATGTTGATCACGCCCGGATAACCGGTCGGCACGTGAAACTTGGCATTGCTGATGGTCTCGCCCGACGGGGTCGCGCTGCAGACGTCGCTCCCATCCTGGCCGTTGTCGACCTGGGCGTAGCCACCGCCCTGGATATTGATCGTGTTGCCAGTGCCGATTCCCCCGTAGGCGAAGATCGCGTAGGTCTTTGCGTTGGTGCCGGCTTCAGCCGTCGCGGTTGCGAGAATCGAGATCTGGTTGAAGCCGAGCAGCTGCACGAACGTTGCCACCGCGTTGTAACTGACGGTGACCTGAACCTGTTTGTTGTTGTAGCCGGTCGGAGCGACCGCGGTGACGGTGTAACCGCCTTCGTTGTCGGTCACCGTATTGTTGACCGGACTGGTGTAGAAGGACGAGTTCGGATCGTTGTTGGCCGGGTTCTGGTTAAAGGTCGAGAACGTGTCATCGAGCGCGTAATAGAGCGCGTAGTTGGGCTGGCCGCCTGGATTTGACACGGTGCCAACCAGGCTTTGCGCCCCTGCCAGGGCGCCGGCGTCGACGGCATCCTGCATCAGACGACGCTGGAAGTAAAGCCGGCCGGCATCGATGGCCAGCGCCAGCATGCCGCAAATCGCCACCATCGCGAGCGCCATGATCACGATCGCCTGGCCACGGCGGCCACTCCGAAGTCTGATCAAGGACATCAGTACTCGGACCTCATGGATGAGCCGGCGGTCATGATGAACTGCGCTCCAACAAGGCTGGAAATCATGCCCGTCAGCGGCGCATACCGATACGTGACCCGCACGGTGACGTTGTGATTCCCGGTGGTTCGATTAGGGCTGATCCAGATATAGCCGGTGTTCGGTGCGGTTGCAGGCGGCGCCCCGGGCGACGTGCAGGGTGTCTGCTGAGCGAGACACGGATCTTCGGTCAGCACCATGCCGCCGCCCCCGATCTTGGCCAGCGTGGCATTGAC
>Ga0066671_10000127_pt1 | contig 21807 bp, 27 predicted proteins | sample GraSoiAngelo_120_FD_62294 | JGI IMG/M metagenome (GOLD analysis project Ga0066671, IMG submission 62294) | Grasslands soil microbial communities from the Angelo Coastal Reserve, California, USA - 14_0919_09_20cm | ecosystem: Environmental > Terrestrial > Soil > Grasslands | place: USA...
CAGCTCGTCTTCGGGGCCGAGGCCTTCGGCTTCGGCGATGTCAAACTCGCCGTCTTCATCGGCATGGCCACCGGGCTGTCCAACCTGCGGATGGTGCACGCGATTCTCTACGGCGTGTTCCTGGGCGGCGCGGTGGCGATAATTCTGCTCATCACCCGCATCCGCCAGCTGAAGGAAGCGGTTCCCTACGGGCCGTTCCTGGTACTCGGGACCCTGATCATCCTGCTGAGCCAGGCACCGTGAACGCCCGCGACCTGCTGCCGGGGGAGCGGGTTCTGGCCAGCTCGTCCCGGCATTGGATCGTGCTGTTTCGCCCGATTTCGGCCGCCGTACTGGCGATGCTGATCGGCTGGGTGATCCTGATCCTCGTCCCGGTGGCCGGAGAGTTGAAGCTGTTCCTGGCGCTGGGGATCGCGCTCGCGGGGCTTGGGATCGTCAACCTCTATTACTGGGGCTGGCGCGCCCACGAATATGTCTTGACCGACCAGCGGGTCATCCTCAATGAGGGGATCCTGTCCAAGTTTTCCCGCTCCATCGCGATTGATCGAATTCAGGATTTGACCACCTTCCAGGGGGTATGGGGTCGGGCCTGGGGATTTGGTGACATCGAGCTGGAATCGGCCGGGCGCGAGAGTGCGGAAGTCCTGAGCACCGTTCCGCGGCCCCAGCAGCTTCGCAACGCCATCTTCGCCCAGATGGAAGCCCGCCGCTCTCGCTGAGATGCGGTTCCGATTGGCGAACTCGCGGTAGAATCGCTTGCCGGAATGGTTAACCCCAGCGACTTCCGCAACGGCATGACCATCGAGTGGGAAGGCGGGCTCTGGGTCGTGCTCGAGTTCCAGCAGGGGCAGAATGCCCGCGGCGATACCTTTTTCCGGACGAAGCTTCGGAACGTCAAGAGCGGCGCCATCATCGACCAGAAGTTCAGAGACAAAGACCGGTTTACCCGCGCGCGGATCGAGAAGGTGCCCATGCAGTACCTTTACAGCGACGGTGATCGCCATTTCTTCATGGACCTGGCGAGCTACGATCAGCTGCCGCTCAATGACGACCAGCTGGGCGACACCATGAAGTACCTCAAAGAGAATTCCGCGATCGACGTCCTGATGTACGATGGCCAGCCGCTCGGTGTCGAGCTTCCGACCACCGTCGACCTCAAGGTGACCGACACCGCCCCTGGTTTTCGTGGAGACACGGCCGCCGGCGGCGGCAAGCCGGCAACCGTCGAAACAGGCTTGACGCTCAACGTCCCCTTCTTCGTGAACTCGGGCGATGTCGTTCGCGTCGATACGCGCACCGGCGCCTATGTGGAGCGGGTCTGATGAGTGATCGCCCGCTGGGGTCGGTCAAGGTCGCGAACGAAGTCATCGCCCACATCGCGTCGCTCACCGCGGGCCAGGTCCAGGGGGTGGTGGGAATGTACCCGGCGCGCTCGCGCGACGGGCACCGGCTCCTGCCGGCCGGCACCTCGTACAAGGGGGTCCGCGTTGACATGGGCACCGACACCTTGAACATCGAGCTCTTCCTCATCGTCGATCATTCGGCCCACGTGCCGACGGTGGCCGCCGAGGTGCAGCGGCAGGTCGCCGACGCTATCGACAAGATGCTCGGGCTGGAGGTTCGTCAGGTCAACGTGTTCGTCGGCGACGTGAGGTTTCCCGAGGACGCATAGCCCCTGATGGGACGGAGGCACCTGGCCCGCGAGCTGGCGCTCAAAGTGCTTTTCGAGGGCGAGACCGACGGTGCGGCCCCGGACCGCTCGCTCGAATATCACGCCAATGAGGCGCGCGCCGACGAGGAAGTGACCGACTTCGCTCGGACGCTGATCGGCGGCGTCCGAGAGCACCGTGACACGATCGATGCAAGACTTCGTGAGGCGTCGCAGAACTGGGACCTGGATCAGATGGCCAAGGTTGAGCGCACGCTGCTCCGGATTGCCACCTTTGAACTTTGCTATTTGCCCAGCGTCCCGATCAAGGCAGCGATCAACGAGTCGATCGAGCTGGCAAAGACGTTCGGCGGCCCAGACTCGGGCAAGTTCGTGAACGGCATCCTGGGACGAATCGCGTCGGACGCCGCCGACCGGCCCGAGGCCCACCAGGCGTGATGACCCGAGAGCAGCGAGAGCAGGAGCACGAGGAGACGACTCGAGAGCAGAAAATCGACCAGGACGTCGCGGGCATGAGCTATGAGGCCGCGCTGGGTGAATTGGAGCGCACGGTTCAGCAACTCGGGCGCGAGCAAGACGACCTGGCGCAGTCGGTGCGGGCATTCGAGCGTGGGCTCGCGCTCGCCCGCCGTTGCTCTCAAGTCCTGGATCAGGCCGAGCGACGCCTCAGCGATATGGCGCCTGCCGAGCGCCCGGTCAGCCCGTGACGCTGCTCCACAATCCGTACTTCGTCATTCCGCTGATTGCCTGGGCGATCGCCCAAGCCAGCAAGGTCATCATCGACTCGGTGCTGCTCCATCGAATCAGCGTCCGCCGGCTGGCAACCGCGGGCGGTATGCCAAGCTCGCACAGTGCGCTGGTCGTTTCTCTGACCACGATCATCGGTCGCCTCGAGGGCGTTGGATCGCCGCTGTTCGCGCTCTCGCTGATCTTCAGTACCGTCGTCATGTATGACGCAACCGGCGTCCGGCGGGCCGCCGGCCAGCAGGCCATGATCATCAACAGCCTTCTCGACGATGTCTTCATCGCGCATCGCGGCATTCATCAAGAGCGGCTGCGTGAGCTGCTTGGCCACACCCCCATCGAAGTGATCGCCGGTGCGGCGCTCGGCATCGTTATCGGGCTCGGCCTGTGGCGATGATCGTGGCCGAACGGCGGCGGGTTGACCAGCTGCTCGTCGACCGGGGGATGGTCGCGTCTCGTGAGCGTGCCCAGGCGATGGTGCGTGCCGGCCTGGTGCGAATTGCGGGGGCGACGACGATTCGCCCCGACCAGTTGATCGATGCCGATCTACCGATCGAGATCGCTGGAAGCACGGCCTACGTGAGCCGCGGCGGGGAAAAGCTCAGCGCAGCGCTCGACGCCTTCAGTATCGACGTCGCAAATCGTGTCGGCCTTGACGTCGGCGCCTCGACCGGGGGCTTCACCGATGTCTTGCTCCGACGTGCGGCGGCTCGGGTGATCGCCGTCGATGTCGGGTATGGGCAGCTCGCCTGGTCGCTTCGCCAGGATCCTCGAGTCATCGTGATGGAGCGCACCAACATCCGTCATCTGGAGCAGCTGCCCGAACCGGCCGATCTTGCCGTCATCGACGTGTCATTCATCTCCCTGCGGCTCGTGCTACCTCGGGTTCGCGAGCTGCTCCGCCCGCCGGCGGACGTGGTCGCCCTAGTCAAACCTCAGTTCGAGGTGGGGAAGGGGCTCGTCGGTAAGGGCGGTGTGGTGCGTGACCCGGTCCAGCACGAGCGCGTGCTCAGCGAGCTCATCCGTTTTGCTCGGGAGATCGGCTACGAGGTCGCCGGCCAGATTGCGTCGCCGCTTCTCGGCGCCAAAGGCAATCGGGAGTTTCTGATCCATCTGCGGGCCCATGCCTGAGTCTGTCGATTCGCCGGCCTCAAGCCGTCGTGGACGGGTCGGTATCGTGTGCCATCCGCGGATCAACTTGAGCGGCCCACCGATTGTCAATGCCGTCCAGTTGCTCGAGCGAGGCGGGTTTCGAGTCTGGACGTATTGCGCGACGTCAGAGGAGCGGCCGGGCGCCTTGACGGAGGATCTGGACGGCACCCGGCTCATCGTCAGCTTCGGCGGGGATGGAACCATGCTCTGGACCGCCCAGCAGGCGGGCCCGGCGGGCATTCCGGTGCTGGGCGTCAACGCCGGGCGGCTTGGCTTTCTCACCCAGGTGCAACTGGGCGAGGAGGGGGCCGCGTTGCAACGCTGGGCGGAAGGGAAGTTCACCCTGCAACGTCGCAGCCTGCTCGAAGTCCGTATTGGCGATCGGATCTTTCATGCGCTCAACGACGCCATGGTGGATAAGGGTGCCGAAATCAACTTCATCAGGCTCGAGGTCAGCATCGACGGCCTGGCGGTCGGCCGCTTCGATGCGGACGGCGCCATCGTCTCGACCGCGACCGGATCGACGGCCTATGGCCTATCGCTCGGCGGGCCCATCCTCCACCCTGAGGTGGAGGCGCTCGTCTTCATGCCTTTGAATCCGCACAGCCTCTTCAATCGTCCGGTCGTCATTCCCGAGCGTTCCCGAATCGCGATCCGTATTCCGAATGCCCCCAGCGTCCTGATTTGCGACGGTCAGTTGAGTGTTGGCTTGCCGCCGGGCGCGGACGTCGAGATCGCATCCGGACCAACCGTGCAATTGGTGCAGTTCGATCGTGAGCGGAATTTCTTCCACCTGCTTCGCCAGAAACTTCGGTGGGGATTGCCGCTCATCGATGGCGACGAGCCGTGACCGGCGCGCTTCATCGAGTCGGCCAGTTCTGGCGTCACGCTTCGGCTCGGGTCGAAGTTGCCGAACGGGCGAGGGTGCTCTCGGTCCTGGGCCCAACGTTGGCGCCGCTCTTCTTCGAGCTTCGCCTCAATGACCAGAGGCACGGTCTGGATGTGCTGCACACGCTCGAGCGCCTGGACCCGCACCCGAGCCGGCTGCTCGAGCAGGCCGCCCTGCTGCATGATGCCGGCAAAGGTGGGGCCCGCTTTTCGGTGATCGATCGGAGTCTGACCGTCTTGCTGCGGGCGCTATCACCCCGGCTGCTGGCCGCCGTCCTCCGCCTGCGTCCCGGTTTTGCCCGGCGCTTCCAGATCTATGACAGCCACGCCGCGGTCGGCGCTGAGCGACTTCGCGCCGCAGGGGCTTACGAGCTCGCTGCCGTCGTCGCCGAGCATCATGCGAGTGAACCCACACTGGCGGCGACTGTCCGCCTCCAGCAGGCGGATCGACGGAATTGAGCGGGGATACGCCCGGGTCACGGCAGCATGCGCTCTCCACGCCGGAAATCGAACACGATCCGCTCTATCTCGTCCGCACCGCGGCGTTCGACGGCCCAATCGAGCTGCTCTTGACGCTGGCGGTTCGCGCGGAGGTCGATCTCAAAGCGATTCCAATCGCAAGCCTCACCAACGACTATCTCCGTTCGATCGAGGAGCAGCGCCCTCCGATCGAACGACTGGCGGCGTTCCTTGTCATCGGCGCCCGCCTCGTGCAGCTGAAGGCGGCCGCCTTGATGCCGGCGGCCAGCGTCTCCGAAGAGGAGGACCTGCAGGCGTGGGAGGAGGCAATCAAGGGACGGCTCGAGGAATATAAGCGATTCAAAGATCTCGCCGAGTCGCTGATGCGACGGCATGCAAGCGGACGGTTTACGTTTGCCGGCCTGCTCGAGCCGAACGTGATTCCGCAAGCACGGGTAAAGGTGAGCCTCGACGCGCTCGCCGCAGCCTTCCAGCAGGTCCTCGACCGCCTGCCCCCAGCCGACGAGGTGACGGTGCAAATGGAGCGGGTCTCCCTCGCGGACAAACTCGAGGACCTGCGAAGCATGCTCCGACGGCAACCGGAACTGAATTTCAGCGCCATCTTCCGTCACGCTCGCACACGGCTGGAGGCCGTCGTCACCTTTCTCGCTTTGCTGGAGCTGATTAGAATCGGTGAGGCTCGCGTCGCGCAAACGTCAGCATTCGGTGAAATCATGGTGCATGCCCAGGAGAAAAACGAAGCCGGATGAGCTCGATGATCGATAGCGTGACCGCGGTCCGCGATACCGCCGGGCTCGCGTCCGCGTTGGAGGCGGTCCTCTTCACGTTGAACCGGCCGGTCACACTGCTCGAGCTGCAGGAGATCCTCGAGTCCCCCTTGCCGGATGTCGAGGCGGCTGCCGCGATGCTGGGCCACGCGCTCGACGGCCGCGGGCTATTTTTGCAACGACACCAGGATCAGCTGCAGTTGGTGACCGCGCCGGCCCAGGCCGACGTTGTGCGGCGAGTGCTGCGACCCGAGTATCCGTCACGGCTGTCGCCGGCGGCCTACGAGACGCTGGCGATCATCGCTTATCGACAGCCGCTGACCCGCGCCCGGATCGAGGAGATTCGCGGCGTCAACTGCGAGGCCGTGATCGAGAGCCTCGAAGAGAAAGGACTGATCGAAGAAACTGGCCGGATGGATGCGCCCGGCACGCCGCGACTCTTCGGGACGACGATGAAGTTTCTGCAGATCCTCGGCCTGCGCAGCCTCGACGAGCTGCCGCCGCTTCCACCATCCGGCTCAACCACTACTTAGCCCGAGCCGGGATCGCGGCGCGGCGCAAAGCGGACCAGTTGATCGACGCCGGCGAAGTCGCCGTCAATGGCGAACCGGCCAGGAGGGGACAGCAGGTCACGCCGGGTGTCGACCAGGTCCGAATCCAGGGGCGGCTCGTGGAGCTTGCCGCCGAACGTGCCTATTTGATGATGAACAAGCCCACGGGGGTCCTGACCAGCGTCGGCGACCGGCGCGGTCGGCCAACGGTCACCGATGACCTTCCCACTGAGCTGCGGCTGTTTCCGGTCGGCCGCCTCGACTTCCAGAGCCGCGGGCTGCTGCTGTTGACCGACGATGGCGAACTTGCGATGCGCCTGATGCACCCGCGATACGGCGTGGAGAAGGAATATCACGTCGTCATTGATGGCCAGCCCGAGCCGGCCACGCTGCGGCGGCTCGCACGAGGGCTGGTCATCGCCGGCGAGCGATTTGAACCGATCGACGCCCGCGTGCTGTCAACCGACGCGAAGACGGCGAGGATCGCGATGGTGCTTCACGAAGGACGCAAGCGTGAGATCCGCCGGCTCTGGCAGGCGCTCGGTTACCGGGTCCTGGACCTGCAACGGGTCCGCATCGATGGGCTCCATCTGGGGACGCTGAAAGAGGGCAAGCGGCGTCCGCTGACGGCCGCGGAAGTCGCCCGGCTCAAGGCCGCGGTATCCTGAGCCGCGAAAGAGCGATGGTCATCGCCATCGACGGACCGGCCGGATCGGGGAAAACCACCATCGGTCGTATGGTCGCCAACGCGCTTAGCTTTGCCCTGGTCGACACCGGCCTTTTCTATCGCGCGGTGACCGTGGAGGCGCGCCGCCGCGGCATCGCTCCGGACGACGTGCCAGCACTGACCAGCATGATTGCGGCGATGGTGATTGAGGTGAGCATCGCAAGCGGGGCAGACGTGAAAAATCTGGTCTCGATCAATGGACAGGATGTCACCGCCGAGGCGCAGGACGCCGCGATCGCCGGTGACCTCGCCCGCATTGCCCAGATCGCCGAAGTCCGACGGCTCCTGATCGAGCCCCAGCGGCGAGCCGCCGCCGGCAACGCCGTGGTGTTGGGGCGGGACATTGGGACGGTGATTTTTCCTGACGCGGCGGTGAAGTTCTTCTTCACGGCGCCGGCGGCCGAACGGGTGGCGCGACGGAAGCGCGAGCTCGACAAGGTGCGGGGCAGCACAACCCCGGATGCGGTCCTCGAGCAAGAGATCGAAGGACGTGATCGAGCTGACGAGCAGCGCGAAGTTGCACCGTTACGGCGCGCGCCCGATGCTATAATCGTCGCGACTGAGGGCAAGTCGGTCCATCAAGTGTTCGATGAGGTGATGGGTCGGTTGCCGAAGCACTGATCGCTTTGAGCTATCTCTTCCTCACGCGTCTTGCACGGCTCCTGACGCTTCTGCTTCTCGGGTCGAGATTCCACCTCCGCGGTACGGCGAACGTGCCTCGCACCGGTTCGCTGTTGTTGGTGTCCAACCACGTCGGGGCGGTCGACCCGGCGATCATCGGCGGCTGGGCGCCCCGCCCGGTCTGGTTCATGGCGAAGGCCGAGCTGTTTCGCGGCGGCTGGAGCTGGCTGATGCGTGGCTACCACGCCTTTCCGGTAATCCGGCATTCGCCGGACCGCACCGCGCTGCGTCGCGCCTTCGGCCTGCTAAAGGAGGGATCCGCGGTCGTCCTATTTCCCGAAGGCCATCGCTCTGAGGAGGCCCGCCTGCTTCGAGCCGAGCCCGGCGCCGGTTTCATCGCTCGGCACTCGAAGGCGCCGCTGCTCCCGATTGCGATCACGGGAACCCAGAATGTGCTCGGTCGGGCCAGCCGTCTCCCGCGCCGGGCCGATGTCGAGATGACGTTCGGCCAGCCGTTTCAGCTGCCGGAGCGCAACCTCGATGGAAGCCAGATGAATCACCAGCAGAGCGCCGATTACCTGATGACGAAGATCGCTCAGCTTCTGCCGTTGGAATATCAGGGAGCCTACGCGATCCCGCCCCTGTCCGAGCGCGCCCAGGCATGAAAAAGATCTACGTTCTCGACACTAACGTCCTCTTGCACGATCCCAATGCGATCTATTCGTTCGAGGACAACCAGATCGTGATCCCACTGGCCGTGATCGAGGAGGTGGATGGCCAGAAGCGGCGCCAGGACGAGGTCGGCCGGCACGCACGCGTGATTGCCCATTACCTGGATGAGCTGCGGGCCCAGGGCAAACTATCGGAAGGCGTCGACCTCCGGTCCGGCGGTAACCTCCGCGTCCAGCTGAAGCACGTAGAGTCACGGCTGCTCCCCGAGGATCTCGATCCGCGCAAAGCCGACAACCAGGTGATCGCCCTGACCTTGCAGTTGAAATCGGAGAGCAACGGCACGCCGGTGATCCTGGTCAGCAAGGACATCAACGTTCGAGTCAAAGCCGATGCGCTCAACCTCCACGCCCAGGATTACGAGACCGACAAGATGGTGCTCAACGAAAGCGACCTCTACGAGGGCATGACAACGCTGACCGTGCCGGTCGAAGATATCGAGAGCTTCATGAAGTCCAATCTCTATCAGCCGTCCAACGGGCGTCTCTACTTCAACCAGTTCGTCCATTTCAAATCCGAGAACGGAACCAAGTCGAGCGCGCTCGGCCGCTATGACGCGTCCAGCGGCCAGGTGGTTGCGCTGGCGCCGATCAAGAAGGAGATCTGGGGCATCCAACCGAAGAACCTCGGGCAGCGCTTCGCCTTCGACATCCTGCTGGACGATCGCGTGCCGCTGGTGACGATGACCGGGCAAGCCGGCACGGGCAAGACCCTGCTCGCGCTCGCTGCCGGCCTCAGCAAGGTGCTCGACCAGCACCGCTACCGCCGCCTGCTGGTCACCCGCCCGGTGATCCCGATGGGCAAGGATGTTGGTTACCTGCCGGGCGACAAGGACGAAAAGCTTCGGCCCTGGATGCAGCCGATTTACGACAACCTCGAATACCTCATGGGCTGTATCTACAAGGAGCAGATGGCGGCGGACATGATCCGGCACATCCAGGACAAGGGAATCTTCGAAGCCGAAGCGCTGACCTACATTCGCGGCCGCAGCATCCCGCAGCAATTCATCATCGTCGACGAGGCGCAGAACCTGACGCCGCACGAGGTCAAGACGATCGTGTCCCGCGCGGGGGAGGGGACGAAGATCGTCCTGACCGGCGACCCCAACCAGATCGATCATCCGTACCTCGACTTCCGCAGCAACGGCCTCTGCTATGCCATCGAGAAGTTCAAGAACAACCCGCTCGCCGGCCATGTCACCCTGACGAAAGGCCAGCGATCAGAACTTGCTGAGTTAGCCGCTAAGCTCCTCTAATGGCGCTCGGCGCTGTCCTGCTCCAAGGCACTCCAGCGGACGTCGCCAACTCGCCAACCAGCTATTACGGAACGTTCTGGTTTGCTGTCGCGCTTCTCAACGCCGGGCTCGCCCAACTGCACGGCCGTCGGGGCCTCAACTGGTTTCTTCTCTCGTTGCTGATCGGACCATTCGCCACGCTTATCCTCGTCTTGCAATACAAAAAAACCTGATGGATCGCACGTTTGTCGCCTTGGATCTCGAGACCACGGGGCTGTCACCGCGTCTCGACCGCATGATCGAGGTGGGGGCGGTTCGGTTTCGCGGCAACGAGGTGCTCGGGACCTTCCAGTCGCTGGTTCGTCCTGAGGTGGCGATCCCACGAGCGGTACAGGAGCTGACCGGCATTCGAGACGCTGACGTGGCGATGGCGCAGCATCCGGAGCGGGTCCTCGAGGAACTGATCGATTTCGTCGGCGACAGCGCGGTGGTGGCCCACAGCGGAACGTTCGACCTCTCGTTCCTGTCGGATCCCGAGACCGAGTCCCGTTACCAGCTCTTCGACACGCTGGACCTCGCCCGCATCATGCTGCCGTGCGCGCCCAGCCATAGCCTGCCGCACTTATCACGGCAGCTCGGCCTGGCCCATCCGCATCCGCATCGCGCCCTCTCCGACGCCGACGCCGCGCGGCAGCTGTTCCTGTATCTGCGCCAGTATGCCCGCGGCTTTCCGGGTGAGCTGCTCGAGCACATGCTCAGTGTCGCCGCCGAGTGGCCGCACCCGCTTCATGACTTCCTCCTCGACGTCCAGGCTGCGGGCCCGAGTGGGCGTCCCAGCCTGAGCGCGCCGACCTCGACCGTGACCGAGGCACCTTCCGACGGGACGCCGTCGACCGATCCGGACGCGATCCGGCAGTTGCTCGGGCCGGATGGCCCGATGGCGGCCCGCTTGGGTGACTATGAGCTCCGCGAATCGCAGCTGCAAATGACGCTGGCGATCGCGCAGCTCTACCAGCGCGGCGGACGGCTGATGGTGGAAGCCGGTCCTGGAACTGGAAAATCGCTCGCGTACCTGGTTCCCGCCCTGCATCATGCCGCTGCCACGGGCGAGCGAGTCGTCGTCGCAACCAACACCATCACCCTGCAGGAGCAACTGTTCTGGAAAGATATTCCCTTTATCCGCAGCTGGTTGCCTTTCGACTTCAAAGCCTCGCTGCTCAAAGGCCGCGCCAACTACCTGAGCCGGCGTCGTTGGACCCGCTATCTGAACGCGCCGAGCCGGCGGGCCGACGGCAGCTGGTTCGATGAAGAACTCAAGTTCAAGCTGCGCATGCTCGTCTGGCTCGCGCAAACCGTCTATGGCGACCGCTCCGAGATCAAGCTCAACGGCATTGATGAGGTCTTCTGGTTGCGGGCGGCCTCGACGCCGGATGACTGTCTCGCCGGGCACTGTGAGAACTTCAAGACCCAGCGTTGCTTCTACTGGAACAGCCGGCGCGACGCACAGGATGCCGACTTGATCGTGACCAACCACGCGTTGCTGCTTGCGGATGCGTTGGCTGGCGGGACGGTCCTACCGGCGCACGAGCACGTGATCGTCGACGAGGCACATCAACTCGAAGAGACCGCGGTCGAGGCGCTCACGGCGCGCGTCGGTGAGGTCGAGCTCGTGGAGAGCCTCGACGGGACGATGACCTGGTTCCGCGCGGCCATCGGCCGTCCCGGCGATCTGTTGCGGCGGGCGGCAGCGGATTGCCGGGAGGCGGTCGGCGAGTTTTTCCAGGAGGCGCGGGCAGTGATCGCGGAAAGGCAACCGGAAGTTCCACTGCGCCCGTCGCGCGAGGAGCCGGTGATTCTCGACGCCACCAGCCGTTCGACGGCGGGGCTCGTTTCCCTCGGCGCGCTTGCCCGGCGCCTCGGTGATCGGAACATGGCGCTTCGACGGGCGCTCGACGATCATGGCGCCCAGCTTCCCCTCGAGAGCAACGCGTACGCCGAACGTGAATTCGACCTCTTCGTCTCGCAGTTACAGGCGCGCGTCGACCTGGTCGTCGAAGCCTTGTCGCAGCCGAAGACGAACCGGCTCTACTGGATGGGCAGCGAACGCCGGAGCGGCCGGCCGATGATCCAGGCGGCGCCGACCGCCGCCGGCCGTGAGCTGCAGAGTCGCGCCTTCACCGATAAGGAGACGGTGATCTTTACCTCCGCGACGCTTGCCGTCGCCGACTCCTTCTCGTACTTCAAACGTGGGATCGGGCTCGAGGCCTTGAGCGCCCACGAAATGGTGCTGGCGTCGCCCTTTGACTACCTGTCCCAGGCCCTGATGTGTTTGCCGACCGACCTTCGCCAGCTTGACGATCCGGCGTTCGTCGACCAGGTCGCCACCGTGGTTGCCGAAATCGGCGAAGCCATCGAGGGTCGAACCCTTGTGCTCTTCACCTCGCACCAGCAGCTTCGCGAGGTCGCCGACCGGCTCCGGCCGCGCCTCTCCCGCAGCCGCGTGGGGGTGCTGGCACAGAACCTCGACGGCACACGACGTCAACTGCTCGGCCAGTTCCGGGACGACCCGCATCACGTCTTGTTGGGCAGCAGCAGCTTCTGGGAGGGGATCGACGTGCCCGGTGACGGCCTGTCCTGCGTCGTGATCGTTCGCCTCCCATTTCGCGTGCCGAGCGATCCGCTCCAGCTTGCCCGCAGCGCGATGCTCTCCGATCCATTCGGCGAGCTGGCGCTGCCGGAGGCCGTCCTCCGTCTGAAGCAGGGTTTCGGCCGGCTGATTCGGCGGCAGAGCGATCGGGGGGCCGTCGTGCTGATGGATCATCGCATCGCCAATCGCACCTACGGCGCTGCCTTCCTCGAGGCACTGCCACGCGCCGCCGTTCACGTTGCCGGATGCGATGCGATGGCCCCGGCAATCGCGCAGTGGGTGCGGTTGCCGCCGGCGCTCAGGCTCCGCCAGGCGGCTGAGGCGTGAGCCAGGATGGCCGCCTGACCGTTGCCCTGGCGCAGATGGACCCGGCACTGGGCGACCGCAACCGGAATCTCGAGCGGCATCGCGACTGGGTGCGGCAGGCGACCGAGGCGGGGGCCCAGCTTCTCGTCTTTCCCGAGCTCAGTCTGACCGGCTATTTCCTCAAGGACCTCGTCCCGGAAAGCGCGATCCGGCTCGAAGATCCCATCATTCGCGAGCTGGGTCAGCTCGCCCAGCGTCTGGATGTGGTGGTCGGCGCCGTCATCGAAGAGCCCGACCACCGGTACTTCAATGCCAGCCTCTACTTCAGCCATGGCCAACTCGCCCACCTCCACCGGAAGGTGTACCTACCCACCTACGGGATGTTCGACGAGCAGCGTTACTTTGCCGCCGGCGATCGGTTCCGCAGTTTCAAGACCGACTTTGGACGCGCCGGCATCCTCGTTTGTGAGGACATCTGGCACCTGTCGAGCGCCTACATCCTCAGCCTCGAAGGCGCGGATATGATCATCTGTCCGTCTGCCAGCCCCGGACGCGGCATCACCACCGATGAGCGGCTGGGCACGGCGGAGTCGTATGGCCTGGTCTGCCGAACGTACGCCCAGTTCCTGACGACCTTTTTTCTGTACTGCAACCGGGTCGGCTACGAGGACGGCGCAAACTTTTGGGGCGGATCGATGGCGATCGGCCCGAATGGCGACATCATCGCCCAGGAAGAGGATGCGGACGAGGCGCTGGTGCTTGCCAGCCTCGATCTCGGCGACGTCCGGCGTCAACGGCTGGCCAATCCTTTGCTCCGGGATGAGAAACTCGAGCTGACGATCAACGAGTTGCGCCGGGTCTGGCATGAGCGCTCGCGCAAGCCTTTCTGAACCCGTCTTTCCGCCGCTGGCGATCAATGCCTCACTTGTCAGGCGGATCCTCGTCGGCTTCATCCGCAACGAGGTCCGCAAGGTCGGCTTCGAGCGGCTGGTCCTCAATCTGAGCGGCGGTGTCGATTCGAGCCTGGTTGCCATTCTTGCGGCGGAGGCGCTGGGGGCGGACAACGTGATGGCCCTGGTCCTGCCCTATCGAACCAGTGATCCCAAGAGCCGGAGCGATGCGCTGCAAGTGGTCGCCCAGCTGGGCATCCATCACCTCGAAATCGAGATCACGCCCCAGATCGACGCCTACTTCGCGCGGTTTCCGGATGCGGACCAGGGCCGACGAGGTAACAAGATGGCCCGCGAGCGGATGACAATCGCCTACGACCAGTCCTGGGCCTGGCGGGGGCTCGTGATCGGGACCAGCAACAAGACCGAGCTGCTGCTTGGCTACGGCACGATCTACGGCGATATGGCCAGCGCCATCAACCCCATCGGCGATCTCTACAAGACGCAGGTCTGGCAGCTGGCCGACGCGGTTGGGGTACCAACCGCCATCGTGCAGAAAGCGCCTTCCGCGGACCTCTGGACCGGCCAGTCGGACGAGACCGAGCTCGGCTACCAGTACCGGATGATCGACCAGCTCCTCTATTACCTCGTGGACCAGCGCTATTCGATCGATGAGGCGGAGCGGCTCGGGTTTCAGCGCAGCTTTGTCGAGCAGATCGTGCGGCGGGTTCGGGACAACCAGTACAAGCGCCGGCTCCCGGTGATCGCGAAGCTCTCCTCGCGGACGATCGATCGCGACTTCCGCTATCCGCGCGATTGGGGCCACTGAGTCCGCCCGGCCATGGGCACGCTGTACCTGGTGGCCACACCGATCGGCAACCTCGAGGACATGACGCTGCGCGGTTTACACATTCTGGAGTCGGTCCCGCTGATCGCCGCCGAAGATACGCGGCACACGCTGAAGCTCCTTACCCACTTCGGGTTACGCCGCCCTCTGGTCAGCCTGCATGCCCACAATGAGGCGCGCCAGCTGCAAACGATTCTTGGCCGTTTACAGCAGCACGACATCGCGCTCGTCTCCGACGCCGGGACCCCTGCGCTGTCTGACCCGGGGGTGCGGCTGGTGAGCGCGGCGGTCGCTGCGGGCTTTCCGGTCGTGCCGATCCCCGGGCCGTCGGCGGTCCTGGCGGCGCTGGTCACGTCGGGATTGCCCACGAATCAATTCACCTTTCTCGGCTTTCTGCCACGCAAGCGTGGCGAGCTGGAGCGTCTTCTCCGTGAAACCGGTGAAGCGAAACGGACCTTCGTCTTCTTTGAATCACCGCATCGACTGGTCAAGACCTTGGCTATAATGGCGTCCGCCCTCGGCCCCCGCTCGCTGGTGGTGGCGCGGGAGATCACCAAGGTCCACGAAGAATTCGTCCGTGGAACACCGGCGACGCTCCTTACGCATTTCGAAAAATCTCCACCCCGGGGCGAGCTGACGGTCGTGGTCGCCGGCAGCGATTGGAGGCGCGCAGATGACTAAGTTCTACGTGACGACCGCCATTGTGTACCCGAACGCCGCCCCGCATCTTGGCTTCGTGTACGAGCTGGTCGGCACTGATGCGCTCGCCCGCTACCATCGCCTGCTCGGGGATGAGACCTTTTTTCTCACCGGCACAGACGAGCACTCGCAGAACGTCCGGCGAAGGGCTGAGGAGGAAGGTCTCTCGACCGAAGCCTTCACGGCGCGGATGGCGCAGCTGTACCGCGACGTCGAGGCCAAATTCAGCATCGGCTACGACCGCTTCATTCGTACCGAAGATGCGGACCATGTTCGCGGGGTCCAGGCTTTTATTGCCAGGATGCAGGCGGGCGGCGACATCTACAAGGGGGCCTACGAGGGCTGGTACTGCGTCAGCTGCGAAGCCTTCAAAACCGAAAACGACTTAAAGGACGGCTACTGCCTGATCCATCCGGCGCTGAAGGCGCAATGGCTGAAAGAAGAAAACTACTTCTTCGCGCTCTCGAAATACCAGGATCGCTTGCAGCAGCACATCGATAAGCATCCGGATTTCATCCAGCCGGAGAGCCGGCGCAACGAAATTCTCGGATGGCTGAAGACCGGGCTCCAGGATTTCAGCATCTCGCGCTCGACGATCAAGTGGGGAATTCCGTTCCCCGGGGATGCCAAGCACGTCGTCTACGTCTGGGGCGATGCGCTGGCCAACTACATCACCGGCGTTGGCTACGGAACCGACGAGGCGACGTTCAAGCGCTGGTGGCCGGCCGATCTGCACGTGATTGGCAAGGACATCACGCGCTTCCATTGCCTCTACTGGCCCGCGATGCTGATGTCGGCCGGCGCCGCCCTACCGAAGCGGGTTTACGCCCACGGGTTCCTGACCGTCCGCGGCGAACGCATGAGCAAGAGCGCCGGCAACTACATCGATCCACTCGAGGCAGCGGACCGCTTCGGCGCCGATGCGGTGCGATATCTCCTGTTGCGTGAGCTGCCCTTCGATCGTGACGGCGACATCAGTTGGGAGACGATGGTCGATCGCTACAACGCCGACCTGGCGAACGATCTTGGAAACTTCGTCTACCGGACGCTGTCGATGCTGCAGCGCTATTTCGACGGCAAGGTGCCAGCGCCCGATGGCGACAGCACGCCGCTCGACAAGAAGTTGCAGACGGCCTTCGAGGCGGCGGTCCGCGGCCTCGACCGCGAGCTCAAGGTGCTGGACTTCAGCGGGGCACTCACCCAGATCTGGGAGGCGGTCAACCGGGGCAACAAGTACATCGAGGAGAGCGCGCCCTGGGTGCTGGCCAGGCAGTCCGACCAGCGCAAGCGCTTGCAGACCGTGATGTACAACCTGGTCGAGGCCATCCGATTAGCCAGCTACCTGATTGCGCCCTTTCTGCCGGAGACCGCGAACAGGATTGCGCTGCAGCTCAAGGCTGATCTCAAGGCGCCCTGGGCCAGCGCGCGCCAATGGGGACGGCTCGTGCCGAAAACGCAGACCAGCCTGGGCGAGGTGCTGTTCCCCAGGATCGAGAAGCCGGAGCCGGTCGCCTGATCGATTCGCACGCCCATCTGCTGCACCTGCGCGACGGCGTCACTCCCGAGCAGGCGCTGGAAGAGGCGCGCGCCGTCGGCATTGACGCCGTGATCAACGTTGGCGACGACGCGTCTGATAACCGTCCGGGGATCGAACTCGCCGAACGCGTCGCCGGCTTGCGGACAACCATTGGGCGCCATCCACATTCGGCGGGAGAGCCGATCAGTGCAGAGGAGCGACGCGAGCTGCTGGCGATGGCGCGGCACCCTAGCGTGATCGCCATCGGCGAGATCGGGCTCGACTACCACTGGACCGAACACCACAAGGTGCCGGCCAAGGCGCAGGCCTCCCTATTTCGGCAGATGCTGGGCCTGGCCCAAGAGGTTGGCAAGCCGGTTGTGCTGCATACGCGCGACGCGTTTCCTGATCAGCTCGCCATTCTGGACGAATTCCCAGGCGTCGAGGGCGTGTTCCACTGTTTCAGCGGGAATTCGGCGATCGCAGCCGAAGCGCTGGCGCGGGGCTTCTACATCTCCTTTGCGGCGACCGTCACCTACCCGACCGCGCATGGCGTCGTCGGCGCTGCCAGTATCATTCCGCTCGACCATATGCTGGTGGAGACGGATTCGCCGTTCCTCCCGCCGCAGAGCCGACGCGGGAAGAGCAACGCGCCTCGGTATATGGTCGAGACTGTCGAGCGCCTGGCGGCGTTGCGGACAACAACGGTGCAGGCAATCGCCTCGGCGACCAGCCAAAACGCAATCGACCTCTTTCGGCTACGCCACGCCGCAAGCTAAGCGCTCGCTCGACCTCGCCAATCCCTCGACCATCCGAGCCATCGCCCGCCGTTTCGGCATCCGCTTCCGGCGGAGCTGGGGCCAGAACTTCCTCGCCGATCGGCATCAGCTCGAGCGGATCGTCGGGGCCCTGGAGCTGCGCAAGACTGACAAGGTCGTTGAGGTCGGTGCCGGCATCGGCACGCTGACGGTCGAGCTGTCGCCCAGCACCGCACAGGTGGCGGCGGTCGAGATCGATCCGGCCTGCGTCAGGGCTCTCGGACTAACGCTGCGGCGGTATCCCAACATCCAGGTCGTCGAGGGCAATATTCTGGAACTGCCAGTCGCCACGTTGGTTCCACCTCCATATCGGGTTGCTGGCAACATCCCCTACAGCCTGACGGGTGCACTGTTTGTTCAGCTCCTGGAGCAAACGCCGCCGCCCGACCGGATCGACCTCCTGGTCCAGGAGGAGGTCGCGCAACGAATCGTGGCACCTCCCGGTGGATGGAGCCTGGCGACGATCGGCGTGCGCGTCTACGGCGAAGCGCAGATCTTGCTCCGCGTGCCACGCACGGCCTTTCTGCCGCCGCCGCGGGTAGACTCCGCCCTGCTTCGCATCGTGCCTGCGGCCGAGCCGCCCATCCCGCGAGCCGACTTGCCAAGCTTCTTCCGATTTGTCACACCGTTTTTCCAGGCTCGTCGCAAGCAGCTGCCCTTCGTGCTCGCTCGCCAGCGCCACGTGACGCGAGCGGAGGCTCGAGCCCGACTCGCCGTTATAGGGATCGACCCGATCCGGCGGCCGGAGACGCTGACCCTGGTGGAGTGGAGGCAGGTTTTTGAAAGTGAGCGCAACGGTTGACAACTAGCTACGATTTAGGCGCCTTGAAGGATCCCGACGGGGTAGGCGACATTCGTGACCCGCGCGAGCTGATCCTTCCGCAGCCGGGGTTTCGGACGGTGCTCGGCAACCGCGACTTCCGCCTGATCTGGTCAGCCCAGGTTGCATCCCAGCTGGCTGACAAATTTCTGATGTTCGCACTCCTGATCCTGACCTACAGCATCAGCCGCGCCAGCACCCATGGCGCCGCCCTGTTCCTCGCCTACACCTTCCCCTCGGTCTTCTTGAGCCCGCTCGCGGGCGTCTACGCCGATCGCCATGACAAGAAGCACCTGATGTTCTTCACCAACCTGGTCCGCGGCGGGTTGATTCTGCTCATTCCCCTGAGCCAACACGTTCCCTATTTCGAGCATGTGACCTGGCATCTGTTCGTCATCACCTTCCTCTTTGCCGCGGTCGGCCAGATTTTCGCCCCCGCCGAGGCCGCGGCGATTCCTCATATCGTCGGCAAGCAGGAGCTGATGACCGCGACCTCGATGTTCACCAGCACCGTCATCGTGACCCTGCTGGTGGCAGTACCGGTGTCGACGCTGGCCGTTCGCTTTCTCGGGGAGAACTCGCCGTACTGGATTGCGGCCGGGCTATTCCTCCTGGCAGCGTGGCTCATCTACATCGTTCGGAGCGACCTCCATGCGCGAGGCAACGGCTCGACCGCGCCCGGAAACCACGATCTTCTTTTTGAGCTCCGCGAGGGGATCGCCTACATCGCGGGACGGCCACTGGTTCGCTTCGCGGTGATCCAGCTGAGCTTGACGATCGCCGTGATCTTCTCCGTCTTCGTGCTCGCCCCCGGATACATGAGCACGGTGCTTCGCTTACGGGTCACCGACGTCTACCTGTTCCTGGCGCCGGCGGTGATCGGGATGCTTGCCGCCGCCTTCTACCTCGGCCAGTACGGCCGCCACTATCGGCGCAGCCGGCTGCTCATCGGTGGCCTGCTGTCGGCCGGCGCCACCCTGATCCTGATCGCCGTCGTGCCCTACTTGCTCGAGCAGCTATCCGCCGGCTGGCTGCTCGTATGGTTCCCGGTCGTCTTCGGATTCATCGGCGGTCTGGAATTCGGGATGCTGTTCATCCCCGCTTTTACGGTGCTGCAGGAAACGACCGAACCTGAGCTGCGCGGCCGGATCTTCGGCGCCATGTTCACGGTCGTCAATGCCGCGGTCGCCCTGCCGATCCTGGTCGCCGGCGGGCTGGCCGACCTGTTCGGCGTGACGCGCGTCATCTTTGGCATGGGCTTGCTCCTGGTCGCCAGTGGCTTGATATCGGTGCTGGCCGGTCGTCGCAACCAATTAACGTCACCGAGCGTCTCGAAAGAGGGAAAAGCGCCGGTATAATCGCCCCGACACGCGCACGGGCGCATAGCTCAGTTGGTACGAGCGCTTCCATGACAAGGAAGAGGTCATAGGTTCAAATCCTATTGCGCCCACCAGCGACTCGGACCTGAACACATCAGTCTCTTGCGCAGCAGGCGGCTCCTCGCCGATTAGGAAAGCGGAAGCCTCATCCGGCGTTGTATCGACCATGGCGACCCGAATCCGCCGCTGGCTCGCCCAGCTGCTCGACTACGTCCTGCTCCACGGTTTCTGGAATTAGAACCGTCCGCGCGCTACCGTCTAAGGATGGCGCTGGACACCGCCTCGGTCTCCCTGAGCGACATTCGGGACGCGGCCAAGCGAATCCATCCGTATGTCGTCGTGACGCCGATGTTGCCGGCCGACCCGGTGGCCGGGGAGCGCGTCTGGTTCAAGGCTGAGAGCCTGCAGCGCACCGGATCCTTCAAGATCCGCGGGGCGCTCAATGCCGTCCTCCAGCTCGCGCCCGAGGCGTGGCGCCGCGGCGTGATTACCCTCTCTGCGGGGAACCACGGGCGCGCGCTCGCCTACGCGGCCCGTCGCCTGGACATCGCCTGCGTGGTTGTCATTCGCGACGACGCGCCAGCCTCAAAGCTGCGGGCGATCGCCGACCTCGGGGCCGAGATCATCCTCGTGCCAGTTGCCGAATGGCAGGAACGCCTGGAAGCCGAACAGCAACGTCGCAACCTCGTGCTGATCCATCCATTTGACGATCCGGCCGTCGTCGCCGGCCAGGGGACGGTCGGCCTCGAAATCATCGACGCCCTGCCGCAGCTCCGCACGATCCTTGTTCCGGTTGGCGGCGGCGGGTTGATCGCCGGGGTTGCCACCGCGATCAAGGAGCAGCGAGCAGATGTCGTGATCATCGGCGTCGAGCCGGAGCGTGCCCCGGTCGTCACGGAGAGCCTGGCGGCCGGGCATCCCGTACCGCCGTCGCGGGTGGACACCATCGCCGAGGGATTGGCGCCTCCCTACACGCGGAAATTCAACCTCAGCATCGTCCAGCACTACGTCGACGAGATGCGGACCGTATCCGATGGGGCGATCATCGAGGCGCTGAAGATGGTTGCCCTCAAATCGAAGCTCGTCGTCGAACCTGCCGGGGCGGCCGGGGTGGCAGCGCTGCTCGCCGATTCCTCGATTGAACGCCCGGCGGCGGTGATCCTCAGCGGCGGCAACGTCGACAGCGATCGCCTGGCGTCGTGGCTCACATGAAAAATCCCCGGGTAGGCACGCCCGGGGATTGAGCGAAGGGCTGTCCACTCTGACTAACGCATTGGCTGGCGATCGCTTACGGGTTAAGTTCATGCCATAAAATGCGGTCGTCCATGGCTGACGCAGAAATGCAGGACGGCGCGCTCCCTTCGGTGCTTGTCTTCGAGAATGACCCGAGGCAGGCGATTGCCTACCGCGACCTCTTCGTGGATGGGGGCTACGCGGGCCAGACGGCGCTTCCGAGCCAGGACGTGCAACGCGTATGTCAGGCTCTGCGTCCCGCCGCCGCGCTCGTCGACATGGCAATCTGGGAAGCGGATACCGCCTACATCTTCGGCGTTCTCAATGGCGCGGTCGGATTCGACCGCCCGGTAATCCTGGCGCTCGCCTCGCTGCCGCATCAGGTGCGTCGGGCCAAGCGATTCGGGGCGGATGGCGTATGGGTTCGCGGCGTCGACGATGCTGCGGCATTGCCGCAGCTGGTTGGCGACTTGCTCCAGCAACGGCAAGAGGGCAAGCTCAAGCCGAAGATGCCCTCGACACCGCTCTAGAGCTTTTCGGCTGAGGCCTCTTCTGTTTTTATCCCCAGCTAATCCTCTCGCGGCTGAGGCTGTGTGGATAAGCGAACACAATGCTTGACAGGGTTAAAGCGGCGCGCATAATCAATAGCGCGTCAGGGGAGACCGGCCACGGCAGGGACCGCAGAAGTTGGAGGGAACAGTGGAGATCGCTCACGGTTTTTCGAAACCAACCACTCCGCTCAAGGTCTGCGCTCGCCCGGGATGTGAGGCTCCAGTCAAAAAGGCAACCGCCAAGTACTGCAGCATTCGCTGTTGCGCGATTGACCCGAGCCGGCAGGAACGCCTGCGACGCCAGGCCCGTCGAGCGCCGATCGTTCCCCTGGCGCATCAACTCTCGATCATGTTCCAGGTGCACTCGGATATCGAGGCTTCGCTCGACGGCCGAACCTTCGGGCGAGAGGACATCCCAGCCGGTTTACAGCGTCTCCGCGCCGGTTAAGCGGAAAAGCCTCCGTATAATCGGCTGACCCTTTTACGGGATCGGCCATGAGCGAAGACCTCGAAACCCTCCGCCATTCGACGGCGCATGT
>Ga0066671_10000131_pt1 | contig 21530 bp, 17 predicted proteins | sample GraSoiAngelo_120_FD_62294 | JGI IMG/M metagenome (GOLD analysis project Ga0066671, IMG submission 62294) | Grasslands soil microbial communities from the Angelo Coastal Reserve, California, USA - 14_0919_09_20cm | ecosystem: Environmental > Terrestrial > Soil > Grasslands | place: USA...
TCGTCCCGCCAGCGCTCGAGTTGCTTGATCGAGCGGCCATCGGCCTGGGCCTTGGTTCCGTCAATGACGCGTCGGGCAAGCTCCGGCGTCAGCTCAGGAGCCTGGAGTTTTGTCCAGGGCAGTTTCAGGGCTGGACCGAACTGCTCGAGCGCATGCCGCATGCCGCCCTCGCCGCCGGCCAGATGCAATGCGAGAAACGTTCCCATGAACGCCCAGCGCAGCCCGGGCCCATACACGATCGCGTCGTCGATCTCCTCGGTTGTCGCGATGCCATCGGCGACCAGATGAAGCGCCTCTCGCCAGATCGCTTCCTGGAGCCGGTCGGAGATGTAGCCTTCGATTTCGTGACGCACGTTGAGCGGGCGCATGCCAATTCGGCGGTAAAAGTCGGCGGCCTTCTCGACCGCGTCGCTCGACGTCCGTGCGCCGGGGACAACTTCGACGAGAGGCAGCAGATAAACCGGATTGAAGGGGTGGCCGACCAGGATGCGTTCTGGATGCCTGCACTCATCCTGGATGCGACTTGGGAGCAATCCAGAGGAGCTGGACGCGATGACGACATCCGGTCGCGCCACCTCGTCGATGTCCGCCAGCAGGGAGCGCTTCAGGCTCTCGATCTCCGGTCCGCTCTCCTGCACGAAGCCGGCGTCGGCAACCGCACCAGGCAGGTCGCGGGCGAAACTAAGCCGCTGTTGCGACGCCCCCTTCGCGAGGCCAACTCGCTCGAGCGCCGGCCACGCATTCGCGACCGCCTCGCGAAGCCGCTGCTCGCCCTTGGAAGCGGGATCCCAGGCAACGACGTCGAGACCACAGGCGAGCGCTCGCGCCGCCCAGCCACTGCCGATCACGCCCGCTCCGATAACCGCCAGCTTGCGGTCTGAATTTTCCCTCCCCCTCTGGGGGAGGGCAGGGTGGGGGTTCTTCAACTGACCGCTGCTGGCTTGGCCGTCTTCAGCCGCAACTTCGCGCGGGCCTCGGCTGGAGTCAGTGCCCGCGCGCCCAACAGCTCGATGATCTGGATCGCCTTTTCCACCAGCTGGCCGTTGCTGGCAAAAACGCCGCGCTTTAGATAGAGGTTGTCTTCCAGACCGACGCGGACATGCCCGCCGAGCAAGACGGACTGCGCAACCATCGGGAACTGGTGCCGGCTGATGCCGAAAGCGGCCCACACGGCGCCTGGCGGCAGCTCATCACGCATCGCCATCATCGCATTGGTGTCCGCCGGAGCCCCGTACGGAATCCCGAGGCACAGCTGAAATAACGGCGGGTCGTTCAGCAAGCCTTCTGAATGCATCTGGCGGGCCAGCCATACGTGACCCATGTCGAAGCACTCGAGCTCCGGTTTGACTCCTAGCTCCTGCACGCGTTTTGCGGCTTTGCGCAGCATCGCCGGAGTACTGATATATGTCAGGTTGCCGTCGCCGTAATTCAGCGTCCCGCAATCCAGGGTGCAGATCTCCGGCAGTAACTCTTCGACGTGCTTGAGGCGCTCGAGCGCACCGACGAGGTCGGTGCCTTCCCCGGGCTTCAGCGGATCAGGATCGCCGACGACATAGTCGCCGCCCATCCCGGCGCTCAGGTTGATGATGACGTCGACGTCACTGCTGCGCACCCGCTCGACGACCTCCCGGTACCAGTCCGGATGTCGCCCGCCCTTTCCGGTCTTTGGATCGCGCACATGGATATGCGTCACCGCCGCGCCTGCTCGCGCCGCCTCGATCACGGCATTGGCGATCTGTTCGGGAGTGATCGGGATCGACGGATGCTTGCCCACGGTGTCGCCTGCACCGGTCACCGCACAGGTCACGATGACCTCGGTGTTCATCCCTTTTCCTCCTCGATTCTGCTGTCAGACCGCCGGTCGATACCACACATCAGTTTTTTTCGGCTTCCTCTTGTCCCTGACTCGAGCCGCCTCCGCCTTCGACGGCGTTACGGATTCTGTTTGTGAGGGCATTCTGTCGCTCCGCCGTGTACTCCGCGGGGAACAGGATGTCGATCCCGATTTGCTTGCCCGTCTCGTCCGTCAGGGCGATGTGTCGCCTCGTTAGCGGTGGGCCTGCTGCAACAGACTCCGCTTTTCCAGTGCCGCGAAGTTCGGCGATTTCGGCGTAAACCCGCTCGGCGGTCACGCCCCGACTGACCAGGACTTGGGCCCCGATCCCGTGACCCTCGAGCAGGAGCGCAACTAGCAGATGACTGGTCTCGACCTGGCTCATGCCCTCGCGCTGAGCCTCGCCAAACGCGAGCTCGATGATCCGCTTGACTCTCGAGGTTGGAATGATTTGCTTACTGCCCGATTCGTGCGGGGCGTTGCGCAAGGCTGTCGCCACGTCCCTCTCGAGGTCGGCCAGTTGGAGCCCCATGTTCCGCAGCGCGGCACCCGCCAGCCCCTGCTCTTCTTCCATCAGGCCTAGAAGCAGGTGCTCGGTACCAATGTACGAATGGTGTGCGCGCTCCGCCTGGGCCTGGGCCAGCGTAAGCACGGCTTTCGAGTTCTCGCTAAAGCGCTCGAACGGGTACATGCTCCTGAATCACGACACGGCCGTCTCGAGGGCGAGTTCGAGCGAGGGCGTATCCGAGAGCAGGCGCGACGTGTATTCGTCCTTAGGGCTCTCCAGGATTTGCGCAACGCCACCGAGCTCGACGATTCGTCCATGGCTCATGACGGCGACGCGTTGCGCGATCGAGCGAACCAGCGGCAGGTTGTGCGTCACGAACAGCATCGCCAGCCCCAGGTCACGCTGCAAGCTGTGCAGCAGCTCGACGATGGCCGCCTGGACGCTGACGTCCAGCGCGGACGTTACCTCATCGCAGATCAGGACCGATGGTTCGCAGATCAACGCCCGGGCGATGGCGACGCGCTGCCGCTCGCCGCCGGAGAGTTGGTCGGGAAAACGGTTGGCATACGACGCCGTCAGCGACACTCGCTCGAGCATCTCCGCAACCCGGCGGTCGACCTGGTCTTGGCGCACGTGGCCAAACACTTCGAGCGGCTGACTGATGATCTGACGGATGGTTCGCCGCGGATTCAGCGAACCGTACGGATTCTGGAAGACATACTGGATCGAGCGGCGGATCTCGCGCGGGCGGGCGCGGGCCACGTTGGCCAGCGCCGTGCCTTTGTAGGCGATCTCACCCCAGCGATCGCTATGCAGCCCCGCGATCGAGCGGGCCAGCGTCGTCTTGCCCGACCCGGATTCCCCGACCAACGCCAGGCACTCTTGCGGGGCGATATCGAGCGTGATGTCGTGGAGCACGGTGCGACCGCGATAGCCGGCATGGACGCTTCGCAGGGTGAGCACCGACTGGACCGACTCGATCCCTCCGCGGGGGATCTCTTCACTGCGTGTCGGCCCATGTCCCCGCACCTCTTCGGCGCGGATGCAGCGGACATCGTGAAGATCGGCAATCGGCCGCAGGGCCGGGACCGCCTCGCGGCATTGCGCGATGGCGTAGGTGCACCGGGGCTCGAAGGCGCAGCCACTCGGGCGGCGGCCGGGTGACGGCGCATGGCCAGGGATGCCGACCAGCTCGCGGCCGCCGGTCAGGTGCGGGATGGCGACGATGAGCCGCTGGGTGTACGGATGGCTCGATGCCTGGAACAGGTTCGCGGACGGTCCAAGCTCGATGATCCGGCCCGCATACATCACCGCGACCCGAGTGGCCAGCGTGCCAACCACCGCCAGGTCGTGACTGACGTAGAGGGCTGCGACGCCGTGGGCCGTGGCAAGGTTTCGCACGGTATCGAGTACGTGCGCCTGGGTTGTGACGTCCAGGCCGGTCGTTGGCTCGTCCAGCACGATAACCCGAGGCCGGCATGCGAAGGCGATCGCCAATCCAATGCGCTGCTGCTGACCGCCCGACAGCTCGTGAGGGTACTTGCGGAGAAAGGCTGCCTCGTCGGGCAGGGCCACCTCGCGCATCATCTCGGCGACGCGAGCGCGGCGTTCTGCGGCGCTCTTGCCGAAGTTATGGGCCTCCAGCACCTCGCGCAGCTGCGTACCAATACGCAGCGCCGGATTGAGTGCCGACGCGGGGTCCTGCGGGACGTAGCTGATCAGCCGGCCCCGTAGGCGCTGGCGGTCGTGTTCCTCCAGCTCCAGAACTTCGACGTCGCCGATCCGCACCGACCCGCTCTTGATTTGTGCCCCTCGCCGGCTGTGGCCGAGCAGAGCCAGGCCGACCGTCGTCTTGCCCGATCCGGACTCCCCGACCAGCCCGAGGACTTCTCCGGGCGCAATGCTGAACGAGACGTCGTTCACGATGTCCAGCCCGCTGCCCTCGACGACGATGCGTAGCCCTTTCACGACGATCGCGGCCCTGTCGGTTGTCATCCGGCCCCCCGCGTGCGATCGATGCCGGCGGAAGCCCGGGCAATCCCGTCACCGATCAGGCCGGTGCTGATCGTCAGCAGGGCGATGGCGGCCACGGGAAGGATGACGCCCCATGGTTGAACCGTCAGGGCGATGTAGTTCTCCTGGATCATCAGACCCCAGTCCGCTGCGCCGGGATGCGCGGTGAAGCCGAGGAAGGCAAGGGCCGCGATAACCCCGATGGCATAGGTCAGCCGCAGGCTCGCTTCCACGAGCAAGGGACTGAGAATGTTCGGGAAGATCTCACTGAGCAGGATGCGATATCGCGGGACCCCGATCGCCTCGGCGGCCGCGACGAAGTCGCGTTCCACGACCGGTTGCGAGGCCCCGCGGGTTACGCGAGCCACACGGGGCATGGTCGTGAGGCCGACTGCCAGGATGATCGTGAGTGGATTCGGCCCGACCGTGGCGATCGCAACGAGGGCCAGCATGATCTGCGGAAACGCCAGGATGACATCCATGATCCGCATCAGGACGTCGTCCAGAAAGTTGCGGGAGTAGGCAGCGACCAGTCCGACGGCGATTCCCAGGATCAGACCCAACGCGGTCGCGATTGCCGCCAGCGAAAGGATCGTGAATCCGCCGCTGAGGAAACGGCTCCATACATCCTGGCCGATATGATCCGTCCCGAAGAGCGCCCCCGGCACACCGAGGCTACTTGGAGTGCCAACGAAGGCGTTGGGATCGTGCGGCGCTACCCGAGGTCCCAACAGGACGACCGCGAGGATCAGCAGCAGCAGCCCGACCCCGATCTGGGTCCGCCGCAGCCCGAGGGCGCTCCGCAGCAGCGCGCCGGTGGGCCGACGGGTGGTGAGGACTTCGGGTGTGATGGCCTGGCTGACGACCGCCATCTAGAGTTTGGTCCTCATGCGGGGCGTGACCAGAATCGTTCCGATGTCAGCGAGCAGGTTGAGAACGACATAAAGGCTGGCAATCACCATCGCCAGCGCCTGGACGACCGGGATATCGCGGTTTGCCACCGCGTCTCGGAGCGCACCGCCGATCCCCGCGAAGTTGAAGATGTATTCGACGACGATCACGCCGCCCGCCAGATAGGCCAGGTTGATCGCGATCACCTGGAAGGTCGGGCCCAGGGCATTCGGGAGAGCATGACGCCGGAGGACCAGGCGCTCAGACAACCCCTTGAGCCGGGCCATCTCGACGTAGTCGCTCTCGAGCACCTCGACCATCGAGGCGCGCATGATCCGCGCGACGTATGGGGTGACGGCGATCACCAGGGTCAGGGTCGGCAGGATCATGGCCACCGGTTGATCCCATGGCCGGCCGCCTGGGGGAATCAGCGTGATGGCAGGCAGGATTTTAAAAACCGTGGTCGCAAACAGCACGACCAGGGCGACCCCGACCACGAACTCTGGCAGCGCCGCCAGGACAAGCGTCAGCAACGAGGTGACGACATCGAATGGACGGTCACGCCAGAGTGCCGCGTAGGCGCCGAGCGCAACCGACAACGGGATCGAGATCAAGCCCGACAGCAAAAGCAGGAACGCGGTGTTGACGAGGCGGTCGGCGAGAAGCTTCGAGACCGGTTCCTGAGCGGCCAGCGATCGTCCCGCGTCGCCGTGCAGGAGTCCGGTGGCCCAGGTCAGGTATTGCTGGACGACGGGTTGGTTGAGGTGGAGCTGCTCACGCAACGCCGCCAGGCTCGCGGGCGTCGCCCCCCGGCCCAGGATCGCCCGCGCCGGGTCACCAGGCAACGCCTGGGTCGCGGCAAACACAACGATCGAGACAAGGACGAGGACGAGGACCCCCTGCAGAACCCGGCGCAGGATGAACATGCGGATGCCCCCCGTCCGGGCGGGCCCGCCGGCGGCTCCCGACCGGTCCAGCATGACTGGGCCGGCCAGGGGCTCGACCTGCAGTGTTGCGCTAGGCGAACCAGATGGTCCGGTAGCCATGTCCGAAGGTGTCCAGGTTTAGCGTGGCTTTGCTCCCGTTCTTGAAGCCGGCGACCTTCGTGTTGTAGGCGTCGACCAGGTTGTTGAACATCGGAATGATGTAGCCGCCCTGGTCGTACTCGAGCTTCTGCATTTGGTGGATGATGTCGGCGCGCTTGCCCGAGCTCGGCTCGGCGAGCGCCTGCTGGTACAGGCTGATGTAGTTCGAGTCCTTCGGCGGCCAGTGGCATTCGTTATAAGGCGCCGTCGGAATGCTGCCGTTGGCAACCTGCGGGAGATAGTTCCGAGTTCCCCAAAAGTCGACCGAGAACGCCAGCTTCAGGTACTGGTCGCCGTAATAGTTCGGGTCGTTGTGGACATTGACCGTGACGCCGGCGGCCTTCGCCTGGGTGGCGAAGATGTTTGCGGAGTCGACCATACCGGCGGCGCCGTCCGTGGTGTGGAGGTCGACCACCAGGTTGTCTTTGCCGGCCTGGTGGAGCAGCGATTTCGCCTGGGCGATGTCCTGGTGCCGCTGTGGCAACGACGAGTCGTAGGCCGCGTCGAATGGCGAGTACAGGTCGTTGGCAATCCGGCCGTGGCCGGAGAAGACCTGCTGCACCATCGCGTTCCGATCGACCATCAAACGAAACGCCTGCCGGACCTTGTTGTCATCGAAGGGCGGCATGTCGATCGCCATGCACAGCGGACGCCAGTCGGCGCCTTGTCCCTCGAGGATGCCCAGGCTCCCGTGATTCTTGACGACGTTGATCTGTGCCGCGGGAATGTCGGTCATCGCGTCGATCTGTCCCGAAAGAAGCGCGTTCACCTGGGCCGCCACGTCCGGGAAATCGATGATCGTGACCTGGTCAAACCATGGCTCGCCGTTGTTTCGCCAGTAGTTCGCATTGCGGACATGCACGCTCTGCTGACCCTTCGTGAAACTCTGCACCTTGTAGGGGCCCGTGCCGATTTGCTGGCCGGCCCGGGTGTATCCGACTGGGACCATGCCGTTGTAGTACTGGCCCAGTTGGTCACCAATCGTCGAATCGGCGTGCTTGAGGTTCAATCGCACGGTGCGATCGTCGACCTTCGTGATGTTGTTCGGATCAACCGAAGCGAGACCTGCCGTGCCGAACAGCCCTTGTTTCGGATCGCTGATCCGCTGCAGCGAGTAGATCACGTCATCTGCACCGAGTGTCTTGCCATCGTGGAACGTGATTCCCTGCTTGAGGCGGATCGTCCATTTGTCCGGCGCGTCCTGCGTGACCGACTCGGCCAGGCCAGTGGTTTGGAGCTTGTAATTCTCGTCGTATTCCAGCAGCGTCTCGAATCCGGCGGTAAGACGGGCCTGGTCTGGTTTGGTGACGATCTTTTGCCCATCGATGATGTCACCCGAACCGCCACCGGTCACACCCAGCCGAAAGTTGCCTCCCCGCTTCGGGCTCGTTGACGTGGTCGCCGTGTTCGGAGAAGCACCGCACGCGGCCAATGGCCCGACGAGCATCGCGCCACCCACCACGATTCCGCTGTTGATGAGCAGCCGCCGCCGCGATATCGTCGATGTCAAGGGATTCTTCGGGTCAGGGCTCGGCCTTTCTTCCATCGCTTCCTTCTTCCTCCTCCTCTTGTCAGGTCGAGTCGACTACAGCTGTTTCAGCAGCCGCACCGAGAGACGTAGGTGTTCGGCCACCATGTCGGGGGTCTTCGTGTCGCGTCGCCGGAGCGCATCGATCAGCTTCTCGTGATCTTTGGCGTAGGTCCGCCACGGATAGGCGGGATGGCGTCGGAGCAGCATTCGGGTCTCCGCGGCGAAGGTCTCATGGGCCTTGGTGAGGCGCTCGCTGCCGGCCAGCCGAACCAACTCATGATGGAACCGAAGGTCAGCGGCGATCGTTTCTTCGGTCGGCCTCGTTTGGCGCGCTTCCCTCGTCTTCATGACGGCGAGCGCCGCCTCGAGCCCGGAGAGATCGGCTCGGTCGCGCCTTTGGAGCAACGTGCGTGCGGCCCAGACCTCGATCGCCTCACGGGCCACATAGACGTCCAACCTGTCTTCCAGCATCTGCGCCTTGACGAAGGCGCCGTGATGCATCCGGTATTCGACGAGCCCCTCCTGCACGAGGTGCCGGACTGCCTCCCGCACCGTCCCCCGGCTGATGCCCAGCATCTCGACCAGCCGAGCCTCCCGCAGCTGCTCTCCTGGTGGAATCCGGCCCTCCACGATCGCTTCGCGGATCATGCGGCGCACCGACTCGGTGGCGGATCGACCCTCAAATCGGGCCAATCCCCATGACATTTCCCTCCCGGCTTCGGTGGCGGCGGGGCGCTCGGCCACCGTTACCATGGTCGGATTGTAGGACGACTGGTCAGTTAGTCAATAGTCAATTTCCGGCCAGGACGAGGCCGTCGGGCCTCCTTCCTTCAAGTGCCTCGAGCAGGGATTGCGCCGCCTTCCTCACAACCTCCTGTTCCGCGCTTGGGCTGGACCAGGCCGCATGAGGCGTCACGATCAATCGACGGTGGCTCGGCATGCTCTCCAGTCCCGTCGGCGGTTCGACCGGCAGAACGTCCAGTGCGGCCCCTGCCAGCTGGCCGTCGTCGAGGGCTTGGATGAGAGCCGGCACGTCGACCAGCTGCCCCCGGGCAGTGTTGACCAGATAGGAACCGCGTCGCATTAACGCGAGCTGGGGCGCGCCGATGAGCTTGTCACTCTCTTTCGTTAACGGAACATGCAGCGTGACCGCGTTGACATTCCTCAGCAGTTCCTCCAACAATGCCGGCCTCGCTCCCGCCAACCTCATCGCGTCGGCCGGGACGACGGGATCTGTCGCCCAGGTCTCGATCTCGAGGGCCTGGGCCCGAGCGGCAACCGCTCGTCCGATGCGGCCAAAGCCGACGATCCCAAGTCGGACGTCGGAGAGCCGGGGGAGCAGTCCGGCCGCATGGTCGTCCCAGTGACCGTCGCGAACGCTGCGGTCGAGAACGACGACGCCTCGAACCAGCGCAAGCAGCAGCGCGATCGTGCTATCGGCGACCTCGTCAACGCAGTAGTCGGGAACGTTGCACACCCAGACGGCCCGTCGCTTTGCCGCCTCGAGATCGATGTGATCGAAGCCGATGCTTCCGGTCACGATGACGCGTAGGCCGGGAAGCCGGGCCATATCGGCCTCACTGACGGCTTGCCATACGAGAAGGCCAACGACGTCATCACCGGCCCATGGTCGCGCTGGAGCCTCGACGATCAGCTCCGCGCGATCCAGCAATCGACGCACGGCATCGGCGTGAAAGACAGGCGGTTCGACGATGATTTTCAAGAGGTCGGCTGCGCCGCGGTTAACAGCCCCCGGAAGACGACGACCGCCGGGCCCTCGACGCCAAACGCCCACCGAAGGTCGTCCCCGATTGCCTCCGCCGTGGTCACACGGACGGGCACGCCGCAGGCCTCGCAGAGCTGGCGGAAATCGGGTTGAATGAGGTCGACGGCGTGCGTGGCACCGAATGACTCCCGTTGATACTCCCGGAGGATGCCGTAGCCGCCGTCGTCGATGAGGAGCAGCTTGGCATCCAACCGATGCTGGCGTGCCGTCAAGAGTTCCGCCGCGCCATAGAGAAATCCGCCATCGCCTACGACCGCCAGGCTCGCTGTGTCAGGCAGCGCCGCCTTCGCACCGAGCGCCGCCGGCCACGCGTAACCCAACGTGCCCGATCCCAGCGGATAGAGGAACCGGCGCGGCGTCAGCGCCGGAAACTGCGCGGCCGCCCAGTATCCGAGGATCGTCATATCCCAGGCGGTGACCGCGTCGCGGGGAAGGACGTCACGAATGGACGCCAGCAATCCCCGCTCCAGCTCTCGGCCCTGTTGATCGAGCCCACGGCTAACGCGCTGGCGAACCTCTTGAGCCCTCTTCGCCCCATTTGTCCCCTTCCCGATCTCAACTCTCCCTGCCACGGCGGCCACCACTTCCAGCAGCGCTTCAAGCGTCACCCGCGCATCACCCACCAACCCGAGCGCTGGATACGTGGCGCCGATCTTCAACGGGTCGGCGTCGGTCTGGATAACGTGGCCCTCGAAATGCAGTGCGTACTGGGCGGTCGTTTCGGCCCCAAGCTCCGTCCCGACACACAGCACGACATCGGCATGCTGGAGTAGTTCCTGGAAGGCGTGATCGTCGGGAGTTGACCCCGCCGATAACGGATGGTCCTCCCGAAACGCGCCTTTCCCCATATAGGTAGTCGCAACCGGAGCGTCCAGTCGTTCGGCGAGCGCCGCCAGTACGTCCCATCCCCTGGAACGCAGCACGCCTCCGCCAGCCCAGATCACCGGACGGGTCGCTGTGGCAAGCAGCGACGCGGCTTCTCGGATAGAGCCGGCTGCTGCGGCCGACGGTGTAGCGGCCTTCACCCTCAAGTCGCCGACGCCAGGCTCATCCACCTCGCCCCGCAGCAGATCGACGGGCACCTCGACATAGACCGGCCCGCTGGGTGGCGTCATCGCCTGGCGCCAGCCCTCGGTGAGCACGTCTGGCAAGTCCGCCGTTCGCTCGACCCTCGCGGCCCATTTCACGATCGGTTCGAACGACGCCAACTGGTCATGGAGGTCGTGCAGGAAGCCCCGGCGCTTGCCGATCATGTCGCGCGGAATCTGGCTGGAGATCGCGACAACCGGGACATACGCCGTCGCCGCTTCCATCAACGCCGTCAGGGAATTGAGCGCACCAGGTCCAGTCGACAGCAGCAGCGGCGCAGCCTTGCCACTGACTCGGGCGTATCCGTCGGCGGCAAACCCGGCATTCAACTCGGTCCGAAAGTTCAGTGTCCGCAGGCGGCTCGACCGAAGGCCCTCCCACATCGGCAGCGCGTGAATGCCAGGGAGCCCAAAAACCACCTCGGCGCCCAACGCTTCCAGGCATTCGATGATGAGGTGCCCACCAGTCCGGGCTCTTACCTGCCGCGACACTGGCCTACATTATTCGCATGGCGCAACGACCAAATGTCGTGATGATCGTCGCCGACACCTTTCGCCGCGACCACCTTGGCATCAACAACCGCTCGATGCGCACGCCGAGCCTCGACCGATTTGCCTCGAGTGCCGTGGTGTTCGACCAGCATCGGATCTCCTCATTCCCTACCATGCCGGCCCGCGCCGATTTCCTCACCGGCACGTTCTCCTTCACCTTCATGGGCTGGGAACCGTTGCCCGCGCAGCTCGATACGCTGCCAGCCATGTTGTCGCGCGCCGGCTACCTGACGATGGGCGTCGTGGACACGCCCTTCTTCATTCGCGACGGCTATGGCTACGACCGCGGCTTCGACGACTTCATCTGGATCCGTGGTCAGGGCGATGACACCCGTCCCGAAGAGCGGGCCGATGCGCGCTCGCTCTGGCGTTTAGAGAGCGATCGCCTCGTCGCCCGGACGATGAGCGCCGCCGATAACTGGCTCGAGCGCCATCACGACCGGCCGTTCTTCCTTTACGTCGACACCTGGGACCCGCACGAGCCCTGGGACCCACCCGATTACTACGTCAAGCTGTACGAGCCCGATTTCAAAGGCCCCGCGCTGTATCCGGCCTATGCGAAATGGCGTGATGCCGGGCTCAGCGAAGAGGACGTCAAGACCGCACACGCCGCCTACAGCGGCAAGGTCACCATGGTCGACCGCTGGATCGGCATGTTGCTCAACAAGCTCGACGTGCTCGGAATCGCCGACAACACCATCGTCGTCTTTACCTCCGACCATGGGCACTACTTCGGCGAGCACGAGTACTTTGGCAAGGCCGAATGGATCCACGATCCCGATGCGGTCATCTCTCAGGGCGCCGACGTCCCACTCTGGTTCTCGAAGTCATGGCTGCTGACCATCGGCTGGTCGCCGCTCTATCAGGAGCTCTATCGCGTTCCGTTCATCATCCGGGTGCCCGGCGTCCAGCCGGCGCGACGGCAGGCGCTGACGACCGCGCCCGATATCCCCGCGACCATCCTTGACCTCGCCGGCGTGGAACCGCTCGGGCAGATCAAGGGGCGATCGGTTCGCGAGGCGCTCACCGGGAAGGCGCCGGAACACCGCCCCTTCGTCATCAGCTCATGGCCGCTGTACTTTGCGAAAGGCGAGCTGAGCAGCGCCGTCGATTCGCGCCGCCGACGTATCGCCAGCCACATGCCGGTCACGGTGTCGAACCGGCGTTGGTCTTTGATCATGGGTGGCCCGGACGAAGCGCCCGAGCTCTACGACCTCGAGAAGGATCCCAAGGAATCGACGAATGTCTGGAGCCGCCACGAACGCGAAGGGGCAGCACTCTTTCGGGAGGCGATCGACTTCATGCGCTCGTTGAATGCCGCCGAGAAATTCCTGAAGCCGCGTGAGGACTCCCTCAAGCGGTTTGCGACCGCGGCAACGTCTCCCGCCCGCGAGTGACGACGACGAGCGCAATAACGGAAGGCAGGCCCGCGGTGATAAAGGCTGCTTTGAAGCCAACGCTCGCCGCCGTGAGGCCGGCCACCAGCGGGCCGAGCGTATAGCCGAGGTCCGCGCCAAAGCGAAACGTCGCGACGCCGCGAGCCGATTCGTGCTCTGGCAGGACATCGGCGAGCATGGCAGCCGGAGGCACGCCGGCGAACCCGGAGGCGACGCCAAGCAGTGCCATGACTAAGGCGAACGTGATGACGGTCGGCGACCAGCCGAGGATCATCGTGGCAACCGCCAGTAACGCGAACGCCGGAATCAGTACGAAACGCCGTCCGCGAGAGTCCGCCCATTTTCCCGCCGGGTAATAGACCGCGAACTCGGCGGCCAGCGATACCGCGTAGAGGACACCGATGCCGAACGTCGATAGATGGAGAACGTCCCGCGCGAACAGTGGCACAAGGGTGTTGAAGACCGCGCCGAACATCCAGAGGTTTGCCAGAACCGAGATGACCGAGCCCCCGAACCCCCGAATCCGAAACAGGGCTCGAACGGAATTTTCCGTCCCCCTCAGGGCGGTTTCCCTCCCCCTCGGGACAGTTTCCCTCCCCCCTTGGGGGAGGGCAGGGTGGGGGCTCTCAACCAACATCCGAAGCATCACGGCCGCGAGCCCGGCGGCGATGGCGGCCAGACAAAACAGCGGGACGTTCAACCCGAAGCGCCCCGCAACGACGCCGCCCAGGAATCCCCCAGCCACGACGCCGCCATTGAAGGCGCCGTAGAACAGGCTGAGGGCTCGCGCCATCCGCTCTTTCGCCACTCCCAGGATGAGCGCGTTGTACATCGCCGCGAACACAGTGCCGCCGCCGGCACCGGCCCCGGCCCAACAGATGAGCGCAATCGGAAAGCTTGGGCTCAAGCCGGTTAGCAACGCGCCAATCGCGAGCAGGCTCAGCCCCGCCGCGGCAGCGCGCCGGACGCCTAGCCGCCGCAAGACGGCGCCGGCGGCAATATCCGACATGAGCCGTGCGAAGTAGTACGCGCCCACCATGAGCCCGGTCTGGCCGTAATCCGCTCCGAGCGAGCGTGCGTAGAGCGGCAGGATCGGCAGGACGATCCCGGTGCCGAGATTGATAAATAGGGCAAGGGCGATGACCGCGGCGACGCTGCGCTCGGCAAGGATGATGCGGAGAGCGCCCCTCTCCTTCCCCGCCGCGGCGCTCACGCTGGCAGCTTAGCGGCGTGACGTTTCATGGTCACGCCCGAAAAAGGAAAAGGGGCACCTGCTGCTCAGCTGATGTCAGCGATCCGTGGTGGCCGTTGAACCGAGCCTGCGCCGGATCGATGGCGCGCTCGACGATGCCGACGGGACCAAAGGCTGCCGCGACGACGTCGCCGATCCGTTGTCGCGCCAGGTCGCTGACGGATGGACCAAAGATGCCGGTTGCGATCGCCTCCTCGGCGGTCCAGACCCACATCCGGTCGCCGAGGTTGGAGCGCCAGGCGCTCACAACGTCCGCGGCGGCCCCAGGCGCCGTCCTCACGTATCGCGCACGCGCCTCACCGGCCAGCATCGAAACGCCCGCCGCCAGTGCCGGATGGTCGGCCAGGTCAAGCCGCTGCTCGGGCCGCAGATCGACCATGCCGTGGTCACCGGTGACCGCCAACAGCGTATCGGCTGGAAGCTGTTCGACAAGCATCCGTAGCGCGTTGTCCACCTTGCTCAGCTCGCTTCGCCAGGCCTGGGAGGCAACGCCATGAACGTGCCCCGCCGCGTCCAGCCCAGAGTGATAGCCATAGACGAACGTTCGCGGCGCCTGCAATAGCTGGAGGGCCGTCTCGGACACCGCCGCGAGCGAATCGGCCGGGTGGAACCGCTCTCCTCGTCCGATCGCTCGGGTCAGCCCCGAGCCCTCGTGGAAAGCCGGGCCGAGATGATGGCTCCGAAGGCCAGACGCCCCAGCCTGCTCGGCCAGTGTCCGCCGGGGCTGGAATTGCTCGGGCACCAGTTCGTCGAGCATGTCCCGCCGCGGGCCGACCCCGTAAAGCGACCAGGTGAGAGCGTTGAACGCCCGGTCGTAGCCGGGTAGCACCATGGTGTAGCCAACAAGCCCGTGCTCGCCGGGCGGCCGCCCGGTGGCGATCGAGTTCAGGCTGGCGGCCGTCGTTGCCGGGAACCCGGCCGTCAGGGGGTCGCCGGCAATCGAATTGAGAAACGGCGCCGACGGAGTGTTGACTTTAACCAGTTCCCAGCCAAGGCCGTCGATCAGGAGGAGGAGGATTCGCCTGGTGGACTCGAGGCTAAGCCGGTTCTCGAACCCCGCCAGCCCGAGCGAACTGAGCAATGATGGGATCAGTTCAGCGAGCGACCGGACGCCGTAGCGAGGCACCGGAATTGGGGGCGCCGTCAGGTTAGGCAAGCCGGGCCTGACTGGTAAGCTACCCCGATCCCGGTTAGCCCGGATAGCATGAATTGTTTGACTTTCGCATCCCGCTTTTGTATACAGATGGATAGTGCCGGAAGCTAGACCGCGGCGGCGCGCCCAGATCGAATCGGTCGGCCGCCAGCCTTCTGGCAGCGGCGGCAATGGGACGAACGGATCCGGGTCGCCGGACCCCGTTGGGCGGGCCGGCCAGGGCATCTCGGCCCAGGACGCCGACCTCCTGCTCTCGGTCCTCCGGGAGGTCAAGCGGGGGAATTTCTCGGTTCGCGTCCCCGACCGAAGTACCGGACCAATGGCTGCGATCGCCGCCGAGATCAACGGGATCATCGAGCTGAACGAGCGCAACACGAAGAACCTCTCTGCCGTCGCGCGAGTCATCAGTTCCGTCGCCGAAGGCGACCTCTATCAAACGATGGATCTCGAGCCTGACGGCCGGCCGCTCGAGGGCCAACTGTTGCGGACCGCCCGGACGGTTAACTCGATGGTCCATCAGCTGCGCTCCTTTACGTCCGAGGTGACGCGCGTCGCCGAGGAGGTCGGCACGGATGGAAAGCTCGGTGGCCAGGCCCACGTCCGGGGCGCCGCCGGCGTCTGGAAAGACCTGACCGACAACGTCAACCTGATGGCCGCCAACCTGACGGCTCAAGTCCGCAACATCGCCGACGTGACGACGGCCGTCGCGAACGGCGACCTGTCTCGAAAGATCACCGTTGACGTGCGCGGCGAGATCCTCGAACTGAAGAACACGATCAACACCATGGTGGATCAGCTCAATGCCTTCGCGTCGGAGGTCACGCGCGTCGCTCGAGAAGTCGGTACCGAGGGCAGACTGGGTGGCCAGGCCCAGGTGCGCGGCATCGGCGGCGTCTGGAAAGACCTCACCGAAAACGTGAACTACATGGCGAGCAACCTCACGACCCAGGTTCGCAACATTGCCGATGTCACAACCGCCGTGCAGCGGGGGGACCTATCGAAAAAGATCACCGTCGAGGTTCAGGGTGAGATTTTGGAGCTCAAGAACACCATCAACGTGATGGTCGATCAATTGAATGCGTTCGCCTCCGAGGTCACCCGCGTCGCCCGCGAGGTCGGAACCGAGGGGCGCCTGGGCGGCCAGGCCTATGTGCCCGGCGCCTCCGGCACATGGCGCGACCTGACCGACAACGTGAACTCCATGGCGGGCAACCTCACCGCCCAGGTGCGCAACATCGCGGATGTCACAACCGCCGTGGCGAAAGGTGACCTCTCCAGGAAGATCACGGTCGACGTCCGCGGCGAGATCCTCGAACTGAAAAACACCATCAATACGATGGTCGATCAGCTCAATGCCTTTGCTTCAGAAGTCACCCGCGTCGCCCGCGAAGTGGGGACCGAGGGTCGTCTCGGCGGCCAGGCGCAGGTCACGGGCGTGGTTGGTATCTGGAAGGACCTCACCGACAACGTCAATTACATGGCGAGCAATCTGACCGCCCATGTGCGCAACATCGCGGAGGTGACAACCGCCGTCGCCAAGGGCGATTTGTCCAAGAAGATCACCGTTGACGTCCGCGGCGAGATCCTCGATCTAAAGAACACCATCAACGGGATGGTCGACCAGCTGAACGCCTTCGCCGGCGAGGTGACGCGCGTCGCCCGCGAGGTCGGCACTGAAGGACGGCTGGGCGGCCAGGCTCACGTGCCCGGAGCATCCGGGACCTGGAAGGACCTGACCGACAACGTCAACCAGCTGGCGGCCAACCTCACGACGCAGGTGCGCAACATCGCCGAAGTCACGACTGCGGTCCAAAAAGGCGATCTGTCGCGCAAGATCACCGTCGAAGTCCGGGGCGAGATCCTTGAGCTGAAAAACACGATCAACGTCATGGTCGATCAGTTGAACGCCTTCGCCTCGGAAGTCACGCGCGTCGCCCGTGAGGTCGGTACGGAGGGCAACCTCGGCGGCCAGGCGCAGGTCAAAGGGGTCGCTGGAACCTGGAAGGACCTGACCGACAGCGTCAACCTGATGGCCGGGAACCTGACCGACCAGGTGCGCGGCATCGCGCGCGTCGTCACGGCGGTCGCCAATGGCGACCTCCGCCGCAAGGTCGTTTTCGAAGCCAAGGGTGAAATTGCCGCCCTCGCCGACACGATCAATGAGATGACCGACACGCTGGCCACGTTTACCGACCAGGTCACCACCGTCGCCCGCGAGGTCGGCTACGAAGGCAAGCTCGGGGGGCAGGCGAGTGTGCCTGGCGCCGCCGGGACCTGGAAGGACCTGACCGACAACGTCAACCAGCTGGCCGCCAACCTCACGACCCAGGTGCGCGCGATTGCCGAGGTTACCACTGCCGTCACCGAAGGCGACATGACCCGATCCATCGGGGTGGACGCCCGTGGCGAGGTCGCCTTGCTCAAAGACAAGATCAATCAGATGATTCGGAACCTGGCCGATACCACGATCAAGAACAGGGACCAGGACTGGCTGAAGACGAACATTGCGAAGCACACCCGCATGCTGCAGGGTCAGCGTGACCTGCGGACGGTCGCCGACCTGATCTTGACCGAGGTGGCTCCGCTGGTCTACGCCCACAATGGAGCCTTCTACATCGTCGAGGCTCCCGAAGGCGAGCCGCCGATGCTGCGACTCGCCGCCGGTTATGCCCTCACCTCGAACGACGGCGCGAGCAGGGTCTTCCGCTGGGGCGAAGGTCTCGTCGGGCAGTGCGCCCGGGATGGGCGCCGGATCTTGTTGACGAACGTGCCTGCCGGCTACGTCGCGGTTCGATCGGGACTGGGGGAAGCGCCACCCGCCACGATCATTGTCTTGCCGGTGATCTTTGAAGGCCGTGTCAAGGCGGTGATCGAGCTCGCTTCGATGCAGCAGTTCTCCCCCACCCACCTCGACTTTCTCGATCAGCTGACCGACGGTATCGGCGTGGTCATCAACACGCTCGAGGCCAACATGCGAACGGAGGAGCTGCTCAAGCAATCGCAGATCCTCTTTGCCGAGGCCCAGGAGGCGAGCAAGAGCAAGAGCGCCTTCCTCAGCATGGCGGCGCACGAGCTGCGTACGCCGCTCTCCGTGATCACCGGCTATCTCTCCATGCTCGAAGACGGCACGCTGAGCCCCGATAAGTGGCAGCGCCCCCTGAAGGTGTTGATCGGTAAGGCGACCGAGCTCAACAGCATCGTCGACGACCTCCTGACCGCGGCCCGCATCGAAGGCGGCACCGTGCGAACCGACACAAAGACGCTGGATCTTCGGGAACTTGCCCACCTGGCGGTCGCTCGGGCAGAGGCCCGGGCCGGCCTTCTGAAGGCGGAGATCATCTATGCGGAACCCGATGAACCCGTCCCGGTCAGCGGTGACCACGAGCAATTGGCGAGGGTGATCGATAACCTGGTCAATAACGCGCTGACCTACACCGCCGACCGCCCGTGGGTCAAGCTAACCGTGACAAACGATGGCGGCCCCGGTCTCATCGTCGAAGACCACGGCATCGGAATTCCACGGGACAAGCAGGAGAAGATCTTCGAGCGCTTCTACCGGATCGACGATCCCAACCTCGGCCCGCAGCCGGGGACTGGGCTCGGGCTGTTCATCAGCCGTGAGCTCGCCGAGCGCCATGGTGGGTCGTTGATCGTGGAACGAAGCGAAGCCGGCAAGGGGAGCATCTTCGTCCTGCGTTTGCCGGCCGCAACGGCCCCGCATCCGTCCGGCCTGCTCGTCAATTTGCCGAGCGCGCCGATCATCGCCTGACTCCTGCCTGAGCCACAAGACCCCGACGACCTGGCGGCGATTCGCGACCTTTACGACCGCATTGCCGACCGTTACAACCGCTTTCAAGAAGGACGTCTGCTGCACTGGATGCTCCGGGACGCCCGCGCCAGGGCGGCGTCGTATGCCCGGGGTCAGCTGCTGGAAATTGGGATCGGCGCCGGAGCCAGCCTGCCCTACTACCACGCTGATGTCGTCGTCACCGGCATTGATCTCAGCCCGGGCATGCTCAGCCACGCTGAACGGAAGTCGCGTGCGCTTGGACGGCCGACGACCCTCCACGTTATGGACGCCCAAACGCTCGACTTTGCCGACCATCAGTTCGACTCGGTCGCCTTCAACCTGGTCCTCTGCACGGTTCCGAATCCGACTCGAGCGCTTGGCGAGGCCGTACGCGTGGCCAAGCCGGGAGCGCCGATGACCGTCGTGGAGCATGTGCGCAGCAACCGACCCTGGGTCGGCGTGCCGCAGGACTTGTTGAATGCCGTCATCGGTCGTGCCAGCCATGACCGCGTCAACCTCGAGACGGAGAAGCTCATTCGCGGGGCAGGCGTCGAGGTCCTGAGCAGTGAGCGCTGGCTTCTAGGCGCGATGACCCTAATTGTTGGTCGCGCCCCGTAGAGTAGGAAGATGTCCCAAACCGCTCGGACCCGTCCAACCGCTCTGATAACCGGCGCCTCCTCGGGTCTCGGCGCCAGCTACGCTCGTCGGCTCGCGGAACAGGGCTATGACCTTGTCCTGGTCGCGCGGCGGCGAGATCGCCTCGAGTCGTTGGCCGCTGATCTGCGCGCCGCGAGTGACGTCCGCAGCGAAGTGCTCGTGGCCGACCTGGTCGAGCCGGACGGACGTGCAGCTGTGCAAGCGCGTGCCGGGCGCGGCGACATCGAGCTTCTTATCAACAATGCGGGCTTCCCCGGCTACCGCCCGTTTGTCGATCTGGATCCGGACGTCGCTGATGACCTGATCCGGCTCCACGTTCGGGTGCCGACGCTGTTGACGCGGGCTGCGCTGCCGCACATGTTGCGCCGCCGCAGCGGCGCCGTCATCAACGTCGCCTCCCTCCTCGCGCTGTCGGGAACCATACCGGCAAATCCGATGCCGTATCGGGCCGTCTATGCCGGTGCGAAAGCGTACCTGCTGACCTTTACGCAGACGCTGGCGGGCGAGCTGAAGGACAGCGGTGTTCGTCTGCAGTTGCTCCTTCCCGGTGTCGTGGCGACGGAATTCCATGACCAATTGAACATCGATCGCGGTCGCCTGGCTTCGATGGCGATGCAGGCCGACGAGGTTGTCGCCGCGTCGCTGGCGGCACTCGACCGTGGAGAGCTCTTGTGCGTGCCTGGCCTCGAGGATCCGTCGCTTCTCGAGGAACTCGGCAAGGCACAGCGGGCGGTCATGGAGGCCGGCAATCGTCCGCAACTGGCCGGCCGCTACAAAACCGCCGCGCCAAGTCGCTAACCGGCTCCATTCGAGACCGACGGACAACTGGCGCTGCATTGCGATCGGCGAGCTCGAAGAGGTGCGATTACGCGACGGAGACTGGCACGGCGCGCCCAACCACACCAGGCCGCAGATCTGCGGCTCTATCTTTCGCTTATGCCGTAGCGAGCGCCGACGTGTCACGGCTGGCTAAGGCAAGGATCAAGGCTAGGATGCCCAGCACGCCGCCGACCACTGGTCGTACTCCTCCAACACCGGCCTTCAGGTGAATCGCAGTTAGGCCGACATTCCCAGCGGCGACCAGCGCCGCAAGTCCAATGGTCGCAGTACTTATCCCCCGTCGCCCGCCTCGCGTGTATCGCGTTGTGGCCACCGCAAGAAGTGCCGCCCAGAGCGCCAGCCCAACAACGGAGCCGGCCGCCCGGCCGGGGGCGTCGTTGAACATCGCGGTCCTTGCGGCCAGAAATGCCGCCACGTCAGTGGTGCCGGCAATGGACACGGCTATCAATGCCGCCAGCGCGGGTTTCGTAGACCCGCGAACAATTGACGTCATAGACCCATGGTGCCACACGGTCCTTCGAGCAGCGTTTTTTAAGCTTGCTACCGATGAAGCCCAACCGGTCGATGCCCGACGCAACCGTAATTCCTACCCTTATTTATCCGGATGTCCGGAAAGCCGTCGATTGGCTTACCAGCAGCTTCGGCTTCGCCGAACGACTGCAGATCGGCGAGGGTCACCGGTCGCAGCTCAAGTTCGGGGATGGCGCAGTCATCGTTGCGGATGTGCGGGGAGACCGCAGGCCACCAAGGCCGAGCGACACGAGCCACATGGTCGTGCTTCGGGTCGATAACCTCGACGCCTTGTACGAGCGCGCCGTCGCCAACGGCGCCCGGGTTCTACAGGAGCCCAAAGACTTCGAATACGGCGAGCGCCAGTGCACAATCGCGGACCCATACGGCCACCAGTGGTCACTCTCGCAGACACTGAAGGACGTGGCCCCGGAGGAATGGGGCGGGACGTCTAAGGCCTGACCCTGGCCTGAAGTTGACCGCGCACCCCTTCTCGTTGTAACGCCGCCCGGGGACACAACGTGGACCACTCAGGCCCGGTGGGCTGCGGCGCCCCCGGCACCCCGCTTACTGCTGCTTCCTTCCGGACCTGACAGGGTTCACGGAACCAGGTCGCGCAGGACCAGGCCATCAACGCAGTCGC
>Ga0066671_10000134_pt1 | contig 21454 bp, 18 predicted proteins | sample GraSoiAngelo_120_FD_62294 | JGI IMG/M metagenome (GOLD analysis project Ga0066671, IMG submission 62294) | Grasslands soil microbial communities from the Angelo Coastal Reserve, California, USA - 14_0919_09_20cm | ecosystem: Environmental > Terrestrial > Soil > Grasslands | place: USA...
AGGCTGGAGGCGCCCTCCGGCACCAGGCCGAGATGGATGAAGGGCGTGGAGAAGGTCGCGGTGGTTGAGGCCAGCACGTAGTCGCAATGGAACAGCATGGTGGTGCCGATGCCGATCGCGACGCCGTCGACCGCGGCAATGATCGGCTTGACGTTATGGGCGAGGGAATAAAGAAACTTGATGGCGGTGTTGGCGCTGTGTGCCGTGTCGGTGTTGGAGGTGCCGTCTTTGAGGAAGTCGTCGAGATCGTTGCCGGCGGTGAAGACGCCCGAGCCGCCGGTGATGATGAGGCAGCCGATGGCCGGATTATTCTGCGCCGTGTCGATCGCATCGCTCATGGCGCGATACATGTCCCGGGTGATGGCGTTCTTTTTTTCCGGCCGTCTCAGCGTAATCACCCGCGTCGCGCCTTCATCGGTGACTATCAGGTGAGCGGTCATGGCAACGTCCCCGAAACGAGCGGCCAAAAGACGCCGCTGGCGAGTCTTCCAGCGGTAGCCTACATCATCTTGCGGGGCGCCCAAACGGCCGGTGCCGGCTTTTCAACGGTGACGGAATGACGCGCGAGGGGCAGGCGATGCAGTTAACGGGAATTCACCATCTCACGGCGATTTCGGCCAAACCGCGCGAGAATCTGGCGTTCTACACCGGCCTGTTGGGCATGCGGCTGGTGAAGAAGACCGTCAACCAGGATGACGTCAGCGCCTATCATCTGTTCTACGCTGACGGCAAAGGCAGTCCCGGCACCGATCTCACCTTCTTCGATTTTCCGGCGGCGCCCGAGCACCGCGGAACCAACAGCATCTCGCGCACCGGGCTGCGCGTCGCCGGCGAGGGCAGCCTCAGGTTCTGGCGCGACCGCTTGAAGCAGGCAGGTCGCAGCGTCGGCGAGCTAACCGAGGTCGACGGCCGCCTGACGCTGCCGTTCGAAGACGGCGAAGGTCAACGGCTGGTGCTGGCCGATGACGGCGGGGCGGGGCCGGCCTCGCCATGGGAAGGGAGCGCGGTGCCGGCGGAGCATCAGATCCGCGGCCTCGGCCCGATCATGCTCAACGTGCACGATCTTAAGCGCACCGCAGCGGTGCTGACGGAGGTCATGAACATGCGCGCGGTGCGCGACTATGCGGCGCCGGATACGGCCGCGCGCGTGCGCGTGTTTGCGATGGGGCAGGGCGGACCGGCCGCCGAGCTTCATGTGATCGAGAATAGGCATTTGCCGGTCGCGCAGCAGGGCGCCGGCGGCGTGCATCATGTCGCGTTCCGCACCCCGGACGAGGCGCAATACCATGCATGGACGCAGCGCTTGAATGAGCTTGGTGTCCGCAACTCCGGCGAGATCGATCGCTTCTATTTCCGCAGCCTTTATTTCCGCGAGCCGAACGGCATCCTGTTCGAGATCGCGATCGACGGTCCCGGCTTTGCCAGCGACGAGCCGATGGAGAAGCTCGGCGAGAGATTGGCGCTGCCGCCGTTCCTTGAGACGCGTCGCGCCGAGATTGAAGCAGGGTTGAAGCCGCTCGCGTAACGCACCGCAGGCCGATCGGCAATCTCTCGGCCACGATTGAACGAGTATCACACCGGAGTTGGATGTGTATATAAGTGCCCAATCTATACACAACGATCGGGCCGGCTGCGATGCGGACCGGCCATCTGTTGGCCGCCTCGCGCCTTCAGGCGGTCCCCATCGTGCCACGAGTATGCCTAGATGGCGTGATGAAGGTTCCCGGGACGGTGGTTGAGTTATTGTATGAAGTATTTATTGGCTTTCCAGAGCGGCCTTGCCTCCCGTGCCGGCACGCTGGGTTGCGTCCTTCTCGCGGTAATGAGCGGCGCAGCGCTCGCCCAGACAACGGGCGCGGTGAACCCGAAGCCCGATCAGGCAGAACCTTCGGTGAATGAAGAGCCGCCGCCTGGCGGCTGCATGCCGATCGGCCTGACGGCTTCTGGAGAAATCGTTTTCCCGTTTCAATGCAAGGCGTTCATCGAACGACAGAAGGCTGCAGATCAGAAGCCCGCAGCTGCGGAGAATATGAAGCCTGCTGCCGTAGAACAGAAACCCGATGCCGCGGAGGATAAGACTGGCGCGAAGCAACCGGCCGCGACCGAGACGTCCGCCATTGCGGAAGTGAAACCCGCTGCCGCGGATGACAAGCCCGCTGCTGCGGAAAAGAAAGCGGCTGCCGCGGAAGAGAAACCTGTTGCTGTGGAAGAGAAGACCGCCGCAAAGCAACAGGACCGCATGGCACCGGACACCAGCAAACCGGCAACTGAACCGCTTGATCCAGTTCCGTTACCCAGGCGCGCTGAGCGCACAGAGCGATCCGGGCGCGCTGAGCGCGCTGAGCGGATCGTCGGTCCGCCTGGCTGCACGCATTTTCGGACCTATGATTCCGCATCCGGCACCTACCGGACCTACGAAGGGCGGCGCCGGGAGTGCCGAGCGGTGATTGGTCAGTCGGCCCGAAAGTAAGCACCTCCGTCGTCAAGCACTCACGCGTACTGCGTTGAAAGAAACACAGCGCGGCACGCCTGGGCCGGCCGGCAAGACGCTTCCGTGCCGCGGACACCTCATCACGCTGCCATTAACCAATAGCGGACCTTCTCGCGACGAGGAGGTGAGGTTTAATGCGCGCTTAAGATTTTTGCACAAGAGATAGTCGACCAGCGCACACCACCACGCAGCAAGAATGCGGGCGAAGCTCAACCTCTCAAGGAGGATCGCTTGAGGACGCTTCTCATCGGCGCGCTGGCTGCGACCCTGGTTGGCTGCAGCCGTCAGCCGCCACCGCCGCAGGCGGCCATGGATTCGTGCACCGACGCGAACGGCTTGCCCTGTCTCGAGCGGAAAGCAGGTCCGCCGATCAAGCTTGTGTCACTGCGGACCAATTCCGAGGCGACGAACAGCCATCGGGTGCGTCTTGCAAGCACAACGGCGAAGCCGGCTCAGACGGCCGCGAAAGCCGCGCCTTCGGCATCCCGCATTCCGCTCCCGCCGGATTCACCGAACGCGCGGCAGCCTGCTGGCAACGCGGCCGCCGAGCCGCGTCCTAGCGTCGGCGTTGCCAATACCCGAACCGTCGACGCGCAGGTGGCGGCCGCCACAGCGCTCGCCGAGCGCTTGACGGCGACTACCGTGGCCCCGCCGCCGGACATGAAAGCAGACAACACCGACCTCCTGGTTGCTGTTCTGATGGCGCGTCCCGACATCAAGTCGGTCTCCGATCTGGCCGGCAAGACGATTGCGGTCGACGACAGGTATTCCGCGTCCAACGGCATTGTCAGGACCGCGATCGTCGCAGCCGGGGCGCCGGAAGTCCAACTCAGCGAGGGTCACACGACCGCGATCAATCGGCTGGCGAATGGAGAGGTGCCGGCTGCAGTTTTGGCCCTGGTATCTGCGGACGCGGCGGAGGGGTTTCCTGAAATCGCAGGCTTCAGGATTTTTCACATCCCCCTCTCGCCTCGTTCCTTGAAGGGGAGACCCTAGAGCATCATTCCGTGGCATCACCTGCATGCGTCGTTTGCAGCCGCGGGTATGGCCAGGAAAGTGATGGTGGCCGGCGCGAACGTTGTGGTGCCCGCGATCGTCGGAACGCCGGCGATGGACGGCAGCTCGTCATGGGCACTCAATTTCAGCGCCCTGCCATTTAGCCTGACATCGATGTCGGCCAAGCTCACAGCGTCGAGGGTGTAACGCTCTGACGCTGTGGGGAGCGTCAATGAGCGCGGCGCGTTGCGGCTGGTGTTGATGACGAGAAGGGTGACGCCGCCTGCCACTTCTCGTTGGCAATGGGCGTAGACGTGGAGGCCCGATTGAACGGGCGAGCCGGCGTCGAGCACGGTTGTTCCCATCAGTTGCCGCCACAGCACCGCGCCCCAATAGTTCGGCCGCGGTTGGCGCGTTTGCTCATCGAGCAGGCCGTAATCGCTTCCAGCGAGCGTATTGTGCATCACGACCTGAACACCGGCCTTGGCCAATCGCCCGAGTTGGTCGAGATAGCGAAAGGTGTCCAGGAAGGTCGCGGCCGATGGGTTTCCACCACAGGCTGCGTCTGCGGTCTCCGTGAGCCAGATCGGTCTGCCAGGCTCGAATTCGTCCCGAAGCGCTCGATAGAAGTTCAGAACCCGATCCGTGCCCGAAAGCCAACGTTCGGAAAGTGCCGTCTCGGCGGTGAGCTTGCCGCCACAGCGCGCCGACAGTTCCGCGTAGTAATGATAGGAAAGCGCATCCAGGTCCGGCGTTGACGCGGCGAGCAGGCTCGAGGCGATTGTTGTCTCGCCGACCGTGCCGGGACCGAGGATCATCAGCTCCGGAGAGCTCTGCATCATAAACCTGCGGAATATCCCGAAATCCCTGCCATAGGCCGACGCGTCGTAGCCTGCCGGCAAGCCGCCCACAGCGGCTAGATCCGGTTCGTTGGTGAATTCGGCGGCAGCGATGCGGCCCTCGACCGATCTTGTGTAGGCGAGAAGGCGGCGGGCTTGATCGGGCTTCCAGACGCCGCCGGCATCTCGACTGCCCGGACCGGCCGAAAACGAAGTCACGATCCGCGCGTCCACCGCATGCGAGAAATCGACCAGGCTTCGCCATTGCTGCCGCGTCAAAATGCCGTTGAAGCCGGCCGGCGGCACCGACGGTGGGCTTTCCGAATCGGCAAAATAGGTGGTGTTCGCCCAGGTCCCGCTGACACGTACGTATGCCGGCGCCAGCGCCGCCGCGAGCTTGCGCAATCGCGTATCGGTCAGATCAATCGGCGGCCGATATTCGTATAAATTCGAATCCATGCGCGGCGGCGCATCGGATCCGGGTCGCGGCGCCGGCGCGCCTTGAACGTCGTTCATCGATCGATAGGGCTTCCAAAACCTCCCGCCGGTAAGTTCGACCATTTCAATGTTGTAGGACTGGAAGCGCGCGTCGACCGTGCCGACGCGAGCCATGCTGGAAGGCGCGACCGACGGCGCGTCGGCGATCGTCCCGGAATAGACCGGAGCGGCCAGCAGCAGCGCGGATGCGATGCCACAGCTAATCCTCGCGGCGATAGGGTTGGGCATGCGGATTCTTCCCCAACTCTGGATAATCCCGACTCTGGATAAAAGGATTGCTCGCGCAATGGTGAAGTTTTGCGCATCCGGACAGCTTTTCTTTTGCGAATGCGAAACTAGTATGCGCGGCGGTGGACCAGATGGTGCAGGGGACCCTTCGAACCAGGTGTAGATCTGACTACGCCCTGTGTCGAAAAAGAGCGGTCAGTCAGCGTGAATATAATTGCGAAGAAGCTCGCGATCCTTTGTTGTGCCGCGGTGCTGGTCGAGATGTTCGTCGCTTCGGCGGCCCTGGCTGAGCCGCCCGACTTAAGCGGCGTGTGGCTGCCGGACACCAGAGACCAGAAGCGCCAGGAAACGGCGAATATGCCGCCCTGGAAGCCGAACGTTCTGACGCAGGTCAAGCGCATGATTGACGAGGAAAAGGCCGGCCGGCCTTTCCTGGTGCTGAACTATTGTCTGCCGCACGGCATGCCGAGCTGGATGCTGATCACGCACAACCCGTTCGAAGTTCTGATGACCCCCGGCCGCATCACCATGCTCGGCGAAGTCGACGGCAACCGGATGCGGCGAATTTATACGGATGGCCGTCCGCATCCTGAAGACCCCGATCTGACGCTGCACGGCCATTCGATCGGACGATGGGAGGGCGAAACACTGGTCGTCGACACCACCGCGATCATGCCGCAGGCCTATATCGCGATCAGCGAGGCGGTCGGCATACCCAATAATGGCGACATGCATATTCTCGAACGGCTGCACCTGGCACAACCGAACGTTCTTCACGATGACCTCGAAATAACGGCGCCGAAGGTCCTGGAGACAACCTGGAAAACGACACGCATTTTCCGCCGCTATCCGGAACGGCACTACGAGATTGCGGAAGGCGAATGCGCTCAGGAAGATCTGATTCCCGGCAAGGACCAGTTCGGCAACGATATCTTCGTTCCAAACCCGCAAGGCCCGTACGGTTCGGTTCACGTCGTGAAATAGGGATGCAGTGAAAGAGGATGATGTGGATGTCTCGGAAGATCGTCGTTCTTGCCATGGGCCTGGTTTTGGGTTTTGGCGGCACCGCGGCGGCGCACCATTCCAATGCCGCCTACGATCTCGAACATCCCCAGACGATGGAAGGGACCGTCAAGGCCGTCAATTGGACCAACCCTCACATCTCCTTCGTCATCGAGGGTGACGCCAAGAATGGCGAGCCGGCAAAGACGTGGGTGTTCGAAGTCTCAAGCCCGGGAGTCTTGACGCGTTCGGGCTGGAGCAAACGCTCGCTGCAGCCCGGCGATCACGCGGTGTTCCGCTATGCGCCGCTTCGCGACGGCAGTGCTGGCGGGTTCTTGCTGAAAGTCACGCTGCCGAGCGGGCAGGAATTGAGTTACACCCTGATGCCTTCCGAACAACAATAACAACAAATGACGCGATGACTGGCGCAGGCTTGAGTGAATTCTGCAATTGGCTGGCGGCGACGCCGCTGAGCCACACCATCCAGACGGCAGGCTGGATCATTCCGACCCTTCAGACCATTCACATTCTCAGCGTCGCGGTGGTGTTTTCCTCCGCGATCCTGGTGGATCTTCGGATCTGGCGGCTGCTGGAGCGCGATGTGCCGCTGGGCGAAATCACGCGGCGCTTCCTGCCGACGATCTGGCCGGTTCTTTTCATCCTCTTGACCACGGGAAGCCTGTTGATCGTCGGCGAGCCCAGGCGTTCGCTGCTCAACTCTACCTTTTACCTCAAGATGGCGCTGCTTGCCGTCGCCATCGTGCTGACGGTCGCCCTGCAGCGGTCGATATCGTCATCACCGAGTTTTTGGGACGGCAATCGGATGCGGCGGATAGCAGGACGGTTCGCGGCCAGCGCCTCGATCCTGGTCTGGTGCGGCATTCTATTTGCCGGACGCTGGATTGCCTACACCCAGGCGGGATGATGCTTACGCTTTCCCAATTCATTTCGTATTTCGAAGACAGCGCTCTCGCCGACAACATCCGCGAGAACGATCTGCTATTTCCCCTGATTGAATCTGTGCACGTGGTCTCGATTTGCCTGGTGGTCGGCTCGATTCTTGTGATTGATCTGAGATTGCTTGGGCTCGCCTCCCTCAACCGGCCCGTGGGCGGCATCACCAAGGCAATCCTGCCGCTGACCTGGAGCGCGTTCGCCGTTGCCGCCGTCTCGGGCCTTCTGCTGTTTGTTTCCAACGCCACCAAGTACCTTGATAACGGCTATTTCGTCGCCAAGGTTTTGCTGATCTGCGCGGCCGGCCTGAACATGGTGGTCTTCCACGGCATCAGCGCCAAGGATTTGCCGCGCTGGGAAAACGAGGCGGCGCTGCCGCTTCCCGCAAGGCTCGCCGGCGGATTGTCCATTCTGCTGTGGGTTGCGGTGGTCACGTGCGGGCGCTGGATCGGATTTACCATGCAGGTTCATTAAGATGATCGGCATCCGTTCCGGCACACTTATCGCAGCGGTCATCACCTGCCTGGCCGCATCGCCGTCGATTTCGGAGGACGCGGTGGCGATGCCGCCGTTTCAACCCCATGTCGATATGAAGACCTTCATGGCGCACGTCCTTGCTCCGGCCGCCGCGGTGATCTGGAAAGTCAACGCAACCGTTATCGACGAGAACGGTGAACATGATCTTTCGCCCAAATCCGACGACGACTGGGAGCAGGTCGTCAGCGGCGCGGCAACGTTGGCGGAGGCCACCAACGCGCTGATGATTCCACAGCGGGCGCGCGATCCCGATTGGAACGGCTATGTCAAGAGACTGGCGGACGCGGCGGACAAGGCCTACCGCGCCGCGGAAGCCCATGACCTGAAATCCGTCTCCGAAGTCAGCGACCAACTCGACGGGATTTGCGCGGCCTGCCACCGGCACTATGGACTTGAGTAGGCACCAACAGGCCGCGCATCGGCGGCGCTGCACAACACGCGGGCATGGCGCGCAAATTCCGTCCGAGAGTCGCCTAGCGGACAGACCGGAACGTTCCACTGCATCTATCGTGGGTGACGGGAACTGGGATGGCTAGTTTTTTCATCGCGGAGAGACCGATGTGTCCCGCGTGTAAGCGCAGGATGAGATTGGCGCGCGTCGCCCCCCGCGCACAGGACCTTGAGGAGCGGACGTTTGAGTGCAGCACCTGCGAGCGCGTCGAGAAAGTGTCCTTTCCCGTGGACCCGATGAAAACCGACGCGGTCGGTTGGCTCGCAGGCGAGCTGCGTCCGCCCAGCAAGTGATTTGGGAGCCCGCCTCGACAATCGTGTTCCGCCAACAGAAGCGCGTTGCAGATTAGCCGGCGGATAAAACGTTTCCGACGGATCGGATCGGCTTATCGGGCGCGGCGTCCAAGCGGCGCTGACCTCAACTGAAGCCCCGTCCCGTAGGTCCCTGCGGACGGGGCCGGTCGTTACAGACCCTGCCGAAACCCTACCAGCCCCGATAGGAGCGTCGGCGCTGCGGCTGCCATCCGTATGCAAAACGCGGGTTCGTTCCGCAATATGAAAAAGTTCCGGATGCGCTTGCTTGGCATTGCCCGTAGCTGCTGAACTGACATAAGCCCGGGTAGCCGTAATCCCGGCCTTGCAAGCAGTAGGGGTAATCACGGGCGGCTGCAGGGCCGGCGGCAAAAACGATCGCGATGTAGCCGGCGGCTGCGATGATCTTGCGCATTCTATTCTCTCTCGATGCTTCCGATCCAACGGATACTATGCGCGGCGGCTACTTTGGGCGCTCTCGGCTCCGACTGCGGTCGTGAGCGTGCCGGTACGATCGGGTTCGGAGGGCTCGGAAATCGAGCGCAAAGTCTCCGCTACCCCGGATGCGTGTTCGGCCGCGAGGTCGCCCAGGCTTACGATGCCGACCAGGTTTCTTTCTCCGTCCACTACCGGCAGCCGCCTGATCTGCATCTCTGCCATCTGGCGTTGGACCTGTTCCACCTGATCGTGCTCGAAGCACCAGCGCACGTCCTCCGACATCACTTCATTGACCCGCGTCGCGTCGGGCAGAGCGCCGGCTGCCGTAGACCGCACGACGATGTCGCGGTCGGTAAGGACCCCGACCAGGTGTTTGCCTTCGCACACCGGCAGCGCGCCGACGTTCAATTGATCCATTTTCCGCGCCGCCTCGCGCACGCTCGCTTCCGGAGAAACCGTGGCTACGTCCCCGGTCATCACATCACTTACTTGCATCGGTCAGCTCCAAAAGGCGGTTCTCGACAGTTTCGAACTCGATAGCCTGGCTCAAAGCCGCCGCCGCTCGTTGCCCCGGGATCGAAAAGCGCAGCCCCGCCTTGGGGGCTTCTGGGGGCTTGTCGGCGGGGCCACGCCGGCCACGTATTTTCCGCGGCCTGCCAAACAAATCCGTGCCGGCTACCGCTGTTCCAACAACGGCGACGATTATGATGGGGCTCGACGTTGCATCGGTTACGGACGGCGGTTCGGCTTTCCTATCATGCTGCCGCGCCGGTTACGCCGACGATGAGCCGATCTGTGCTGCTTGCAAGCCTGGATGGCCGCAATGCAAATCTCTCCGTGGCTTGAAGAGCGCAAACTGATGGACAACAAGTTTATGGACAAAGAGACCCGCGCCTCCGCATGGCGGCTATGATGGCCGGTCAACGCGGCATCGAGGTAACAGCGAGCCCGCGCGCGGAGGTATCCGCCGCGGGCTCGCTCATGAGTGCCGGATCTGCGCCGACGCCGTCGGCACAAACTCCTTTACTCGTTGGTGTTAGCCGGCGATCCGGCGTTCGGCGAGGCGTGCCTGGTGCGGGTGCGCGAGGACTTCGGCTGATAGGCAAAAGCGTTTCGGCTGCTGTTCAGGGCATTCCCGCTATTGTTCTGGGCACTCTGGCTGTTGTTCTTGAACGGATCGGCGAAACAATCGCCGCCGAGGCCAGACGATGCCGCCTGGCATTGTGCCATGTTGTCGAAGCCGCAGCCCGTCATGTGGCCGGTGACGTCCCTGCGGCAAAAGTCGCCCGCGTTTGCTGGAGATGCGGTCATCGCGCCGAAAGCGACCGCCGCGCCCAGAATCGCGACCGACGCGGTTGCTGCTTTAAGAAACTCTTTCATCCTGTTTGCTTCTTTCGAGTTGGTTCTCGCCCCACACCTGAACTGGGGCTTCGCGGATCGGTGCGCCATCGCTTTCAAACAATTTTGAAGTGATGACAGTCATATGAAGGCGTCCTTCGATGTCGCGCTGCAAACGAATCATCGTGTCCTTTGCGCTGCGGTACTCGTCGCCCATGGCCGCCGAAACGCACTCTGGTCTTCGCTCGTCCCTTTGCGGGAGCTACCTGCTCTATTTGTTCGAGCGCGACGAGGCGATACCGCTGATCGGCGCCGGATAGGGCTCCATCAACCGTCATTGCGAGCGCAGCGAAGCAATCCATTGCGGCAACGAAACAAGTGTGGATTGCTTCGTCGCTGCGCTCCTCGCAATGACGGAGAGGGCCGCAATGACGCTGACGCCGTCACTCGGGCTTCGCTGGCGCCGGCTGCAGCGGCGACGCTCTTGATGTCAGAGCCGTCATCGCTGGTTATGCAAGCGGCGGCGGATCCGTCGTTCAGCGGGCGATCGAGAGGCGGGTTACACCGTGCGCCGATCCGATGGGCCGACCGGCCCCAACGCCAGCGCAGCTTCTGCACCGTAGTCGTACGGGTAGGATGCGGGTCGGAATTCGATTATGACCGCTACCCTTGGTTGAATCGCTTCGCCCCGTTTCCAGCCCCATGGGGTGGGGGGTAAGTCACGAGGCCCGGTCTCCTAGGCACACCGGGCCTCGTGCTTCGTCGATCCGCGAGGCGTCCTGCTTGCCTTGCTGGTAGCGTGTTCGCAAATGGACCCGCTCGCAGGACTACGACGACGAGTTTCGAACGCACGTGGTTGAAAATCATATCACCGGTGCGCGGGCGCAGATATCGGGCAGATATCGGAGAGCATTCCGATCCACTATTGCTCCAGCGTGCGGTGCGCGAACCCGTTCGAGAGCGCAAAATCGCGTGCGCCGAAACGCGAATTTCATGAGCCTGTTCAAGCTGATTTGGGTCGTCCAGTCCCCTGGCGAAAAATATTTTCCTTGTGCCGTCGGGCAAATCACCGCCACTGATTTCCGCGTCCTGCACTCGCAAGAGGGGCGTACGCGTCGTCACGAACGTTGAGCGCGGGATGCGGTGGACGCAATGGCCTCGCTGGACGAGCGAGGTTTGTTGCGGACGGCGAAGTCGTGTGGTCCTGGCACCCCGACGCTGGTGTCAAGTTTGCAGGTAGTGACCTGCAGGCGACGGTGGCAAAAGAGCCCGGTCACCGGGGAGAGCACGAAGTAACCGTTAAAACCAACGCGCAGGGAATGTCCGGTTGTTGCGGCGTGCCTGTGGTGACTACGCTCGTGCGCTTTTTTGTTGCGCGCGAGGCTGCGGGTGCATCGTGCACCCGGCATTCCCTGCGCCCTCTGCTTTTCTTGGGCGATGTATCGAACACAACTTGGGCGCCATCCGCGCCGCGGGAACGCGAAGCCGTATTTGGACGCCGTCGTTGCGAGGAGCGCTTGCGACGAAGCAATCCATGGCTCATCATTCGCCGCTCGATGGATTGCTTCGCTGGCGCTCGCAATGACGGTGTTGGATGGGCAAGGTGTTTGAAACGGCGAAGATCGGCCTGCTCGGCCAATTCCTCGCTACGTGTCGAACCCTACACGACGCCTTACGCGATCCTGCCGCATCAATGAATTTTGCTCCGTGGCACTACCCCAGCAATACTGCGTCAGCGCCGTTCACCGCCTCGGCGGCATCGGTCACGGTCTTTTCCAGCGAAGGCGCCTGCACCGAGATGTTCTCGGCAAAGAATCTTGCCAGCGTGACATAGCGCTGCGGATCGCCGCCGGCCTCGCCACTCGTGCGCGCGGCGAGCGCTTCGCCGGCAAGCCAGCAGCCACCAAGCGCCGATCCGAACAGCTTAAGGTAGGGCGTCGCGCCGGCGAGAGCATCGTTTGGCGCGGAAGTGACGCGCTCCGACAGCCACCGGCTGGCGCGATCGAGCGAGGAAAGCGCGTCCCGCAATTTGGCGCCTGTGGTGCCGAACGCCGGATCGTTCGAGGCCTCGACGCGGCTGACGATGGCGGAGAGTTCGTCCAGCAGCGCCCAAACCGCGGCGCCGCCGTTGGCTGCGAGCTTGCGCGTGACAAGGTCGATCGCCTGGATGCCGTTGGTGCCTTCATAGATCGGCGTAATCCGCGCGTCGCGGTAATACTGCGCGGCGCCGGTCTCCTCGATGAAGCCCATGCCTCCGTGAATCTGCACGCCAAGATAAGCGACCTCGTTGCCGATGTCGGTCGAGAACGCCTTTGCGATCGGCGTCAGCAGGGCGCCGCGGGCGGCGGCGTCGGCCTGCACTTTCGGATCCTTGGCGCGTATGGAGACATCGAGCGCGACCGCGGTCGCATAACAGATCGTGCGGGCGGCTGCCGTCAGCGCGCGCATCTGCATCAGCATGCGCTTGATGTCGGGATGCACGATGATCGGATCCGCGCCGTCGCCCGTTTTGCCCACCGCGCGGCCCTGGCGGCGTTCCTGCGCAAAGGCCAGCGCCTGCTGGTAGGCGCGATCGGCAATGCCGACGCCCTCGAGGCCGACGCCGAGCCGTGCCTGGTTCATCATCGTGAACATGCATTGCATGCCCTTGTTTTCCTCGCCGACCAGATAACCGATCGCGCCGCCATGATCGCCCATCGTCATGGTGCAGGTCGGCGAGGCATGCATGCCGAGCTTGTGCTCCACCCCGCTCGGATAGATGTCGTTTCGGCTGCCCAGCGAGCCGTCGGCGTTGACCAGGAATTTCGGAATCAAAAACAGCGAAATGCCTTTGGTGCCCGCGGGTGCATCCGGCAGTCGTGCCAGCACGAAATGCACGATGTTGTCGGTCATGTCGTGATCGCCATAGGTGATGAAGATTTTCGTCCCCTTGATGCGATAGCTGCCGTCGGCCTCGCGCTCGGCACGGGAGCGCAGCGCGCCGACATCGGAGCCGGCCTGCGGCTCGGTGAGCTGCATGGTGCCGGTCCATTCGCCCGACACCAGCTTTTCGAGATAGGTCTTCTTCAGCGCGTCGCTGCCATGGGCATCGAGCGCCTCGATCGCGCTCAGCGTCAACAGCGGACAGAGACCGAACGCGATGTTCGACGCGCTCCAGATCTCGGTGCAGGCGGCATTGATGGCGAGCGGCAGGCCCTGGCCGCCAAACGCTTCAGGGCCGGACACCGCATTCCACCCGCCCTTCGCCCAGCGCCGGTACGCATCGGGCCAGCCGGGGGCGGTGGTCACCTTGCCGGCTTCGAGCTTGATGCCGTGTTCGTCGCCGACCCGGTTGAGCGGGGCCAGCACGTCGCTTGCGAACTTGCCGGCTTCCTCAAGCACGGCGGCGGCGATGTCGGCATCGAAATCGCCGTAATGCCCGGCCTTCACGGCGGCCTGCAAGCCCGCGCCGTGGTTGAGGGCCAGCAGCATGTCGTTGATCGGCGCGCGGTAGGTCATGTGATCTCGCCTCAAGGACTGGGACAGGCTGCCGTCTTCCCACGAAACCCGTATTCTCTCAACTCTCCAGGGGGCGGTATAAGCGGCGGTACCAGGGGCGGTATTCGGCCGCGCCAACCGCCAGGCGGGCTTTGTTTCGGGGCCGAAATGGCGGCGGAGTGGCGTTCGAAACGGCCCATTATTAAAGTGTCGAAATCAGCGGACCCCGTTGAAATGGCGGGGCACCCCCTATAGACCGGCGGTACCGATGAGGAATCCGCGGTATCCTGCCGCCGTTTCCAAAAGCCTGTTGGGGCGTAGCCAAGCGGTAAGGCAGCGGATTTTGATTCCGCCATTCGGAGGTTCGATCCCTCCCGCCCCAGCCAGCGCCAAGCTTCTGAATCAACTATCGAAACGGCTTTGTTCTCGCCGGCGCGTTTGAACGCATTTGGAAATTGTTTCCCCTCGCCATTTGGAAATTCTGTGCTGCTTTCGTTTCTTTGCATTGCTGACCGAAACCGCCGCCCCGTTGACGCCGGAGTCGCTGGTCGGCCTTCAAACTTTCCAGCGTGCATTGGCGATTGGGTATACGGGAGTCATTAGACGCGAGCTCGTGGCGCATTCTTTAAGGTGCGCACTTCAGCTCGCGATGTAGCTTGGAGCGGACGCAAATAACCAACGCGACGCCGCGGATCGTTCGTGGGCCTCTCGGGCGAGGCGCTGGATACTCAAGTTTGCGATCCGCCAGCTTTCGAGATCGGGGAGGTGTGCCGCGTCGCGTTGTCAAGCTTCGCCTCATCTCGCACTGATGACGTTCCATCATTCTGATCATCGAGCTGTTTCTGCGCCAACAGATGCGCGTGCCGCTTGCGGGTCGCCGCCAGGGCCCGCTGCATGGTCTCCTTGGCGTAGCCGCGATAGGCCTGGGATGTCTTGTGTCCGGAAAGTGCTCGGCCTTGGCCGTCGGTCAATTCGGCCTCCTCCAGCTCGGTCATCCCTCCGTGCCGGCAGGCGTCGAGCGTGAACAGCCCTGACACGCCCTCGATTTTCTTACGCATCTGCTGCACGACCTTTTCCATGCCAGGATAAGACCACACCTTGGCTTTCCCGTTGCACTCACCTCTCTCGATCCGACGCATGATCATCGGAATGCCGAGTTTTGGTAGATGGCTCAGGACGTCCTCGGCCTCGGCGTAAAACTTTATGATATCGCCATCGACAGACTCCTCGAGCGGATGCCAGACCAATGCCTTGTTTTTGTGGTGCTCGATGCGTACAGCGTGCGGCCACTTCTTGCTGCGATAGTCCGGCCAGGTCAAAAGGCCGGCTACCACGTTCTCGGGCCGTTGCAACCATTCAAAGCAGATGACGGCGACTGCCGCCGGCTCTGGCCGACTTTCGTTGATGCAGCCCCACGCGAATTTGTAGACCTCCTCGCGAGTAACGGCGTGCTTTTTGCTCTTAGTGCGGCTCTTGAGCGTGAAGTCGTCCCAGGGATTCGGATGCTTTTTGTCAAACAGATCCGGATGGAGTCGCCGCATGATGCGCCAGACCTTGCGGCAGAGCCCGACCACTTTCTCGCCCTGCCGCAGCCTGAGCCCGTTCGGACCGTTGATAATCTTGTCATAGATTTTGTCAGCGGCGCGTGGCGTGACCTCTCTGATCTGCCGCTCGCCGATGCGGCGTCCGCTCTTGCCGACGGTATCGCATATCAACTGCATAATCCGTTCGTAGTCGGGGCGCGACCGCTCTGACACTTTCTCGGTGTAGGCTTTCTCTGTCTTATACTGTCGGAACAACCAGTCGATGGTGCCGTATCGCGCAATCTTTGCCTGGTCGATCGCCTCGCCCCTGCGTTGGCCATTCCATTCATCGAACAAGGCGTTAAGCGTGGCGGCGCGTCCGCCTTTGCCTTCCTGCCCGCAGGCGGCTTCATAATTGATGCCCAGCGGCTCGTTTGCGATCTCGCAGCCGAGCTTGCGATAATATGTCGGGATGCGGAAGTAGAACCCAAGCGAGCCATTGGCCAGCCGGCGCACCTCTACGAAGCGCGGGCGCAGGCGTTCGAGCATCAGAAATCCTCGGCGAGGTCGCCCGGCACGAGCTCCGGGGCGATCGCTCTGTCCAGATCGTCTCGCAACCACAGCTGACGTCTCCCTTCTTTGATCCGTGGTTGAGGATACTCGGTCCCGACTCGTTTTAGAAACGCTTCGACGGTAGGCTCCCCGCAATATCCCGCTGCAATCGCAGCTGGCATACGCCGCGGCCAAGAACCCGCTGGAATTATGACAGAACGCGGCATCGTGAACGGGTTGGATCGCAGGGCCAGATATTGGATCGCGAACTTTCTTGGTCCGCGCGATTGGACGATGGTGCATGATGCTAATCACGACAGCGCCCAGAAAGACACGATTAGGCAACTCGTAGAGGAGGATAACGCGGCGTATTAAAGGGATGCGCGGACGAGATGTCCGGTGGTTCGAAACTGCCGATCTACATCGGCCGCGGCACGCCTTTGAGCCATGCCCTCCTGTAAGCCTGCCTCTGCCCGCACCATAGCGTTCTTTGCTGGCGGATCACGCGCCACAATACGCTCGTTGTGCTCGCCGACCTTTGCCCGCAATGGCTCATTCGCGATCTTCTTCCCCTGCCGCCAAGCGGCGGCATTCCTCGCGAGGCAACAAGATCGCTCAGCCTGCCATCCTCCGCTGACGCTGCGGGCCAAAGGCTGCGGGTCGGTCGTTGCGGCGCTTAAAGATCGCCATCAAGGCCGCGATGGTCGCGGGCTTGGAAACAGCAACAGGAGATCACCATGGCTCAGATTGGCACCTTCACCCGCGCCGAAGATGGCTCCTACACCGGCGCGATCAAGACACTCTCGCTCAATATCAAGGCGCGCTTCCGTCCGACCGAACTCTCCGAGAACGAGAAGGCTCCTAACCTGCGCATAATGGCTGGCAACGTCGAGATAGGCGTCGCGTGGCAGCGGACTTCCAAGGACAACACCGTGTATCACTCGGTCAAGCTCGACGACCCGTCCTTCCCGGCGCCGATCTACGCCAACCTCGTCACGGTCGAAGACGGCTACGCGCTGGTCTGGTCGCGCTGACGCCTTGCGGCGCCTCGCTTCCCGCGAGGCGCCGCGGCTCTTCGCTCATGCGAGCGGAGAGTAGGGTCTCGCTTTCAGGCCGTCCCGGCAAATGGTTAGCGTGAGCCGGCACGCGTCGTGGGAATGCCGGCGGCAAGCAGGAGCACCACTGCCATCGGATCGAGGACGACGACTAGCGCCAGAGTGAGCAGACGGACCGGTCGCTCAAGGTCGGTAGCCGGCGCACCGGTCAGTTCAACGAGATATCGCAACGGCCCGACGTCCGCCTCGGCGCGCCAGCGCTCGGCGTCAATTTTGGCCTTCTCTATCTTTAGGCTGGCGAGGGCTTGTGCCTGGTGCTGGCGCTCCGCGACGATGTCGGCACGATCGCGGCGCTTCTGGTCAGCGATCGTCATCGCGCCAACCGGTCGGCCAAGTCGTGTCGATTGCTCGATGGCGGCATCAATCTGGGCGATACGCCGATCGAGGTCGGCGACAGTCTGGCCCTGAATAGCCAGACGAGCGTCGATATCGGCGGTTCTGTCTGCAAGTGCCAGATCGACGGCCATCATATGGTCGATGTGGGCGCGCGTCAGGAAACCGAACACCCCGACCGCGTTCAGCCCCATCAACACGCCGATCATCGCGACGAGAATCAGGCGCATAAGCGGCGGCGCCGAGTTCCAATGCTCAGTCAGCCACGCCGCTGCCACGAGCTTCCCGGCTTCCAGCGCGGCGCCCATCGTGATGACGGGCCAGAACGCGCCGGCAAAAATTGCGGTGAGGCCATCAATAGAAAAGGCTGCCGATACGCAAGCAAGCGCCAGCGCCACCATGAATGCGGCGAGCTTGACCGGCATCATGGAACGCCGCGTGACCGCAGTCTCAGGCATGAGCGTGACGCTGACTGCCTCTGCAACAGTCGGCGCAACGTCGGTAACGGTCGATGTAACAGACGTAGTTGCGATGATCGCTTCGGCGTCACGACGAATCAAACCGGCCTTCTCCCACGCCTTCAACCGGCGTCCGGCCCGCATCCTGTTCCAGCCCCATCGGCGCCCGAGCTCGGCCGCACTGGCAGTCACGACTCCCTCCGGCTGGGAACGCAGCCAAGCCAAAGCCTCCATTTCATCGAATGGACGGGTCGGAATGGTTTCGGTCATGATGAGAAACTGCTCCTCGCGTGTCGGCCGGCCCAACCGTATCGACGTCCTCGGTTGGCCGGTCCGGCGATGAGGCTGACCAGGAGCGGCCGCGGGATCGAACGCTATTGCGACCGAGACCACGACGGCTCGTCAGAACTGCCGCTGGTGCCCAACTCTCGGTATTGTTCATGAACGATCCTGAGCGGACCAATACGAACGAGCGACGGCGTCGATGGGCCAGCGCTGAGTGCTGTGTCTTCAGGGCTCCGGGCTGCTACCGACGTCCAACATAGGTGCCACGTGGGACGCTGCAGCTGAATGGCCAAATTGCGCGCCATCGCACGCTGCGGCCTTCCCAAAGAGGGCTGCGGCGCATGGTGATGACGCGGCTCCATTACGCCGGCTGCGCGCGATCTCCATCATGATAGGGGTCATCCCGGCCGGCGGCCGCACCAGATCCCGCCACCCGCTAAGCGCGGGCACCTGGTTCACGGCGCCGTCGAGTATCACCGTCGCGAGTTGCGGCGTTTTACAAGCGGTCAAACCGAATTGGACCCGCCAGCGGAAGAGCTGGCTGGCAGCGGTGCCATGCGGCGGCAAACGCCAGGCTTTTCGTTCTCCTGCACCATCGCCCGCTTTTGCTCGTCGGTGAAGCGCTGACGGTTCGACCGCCCGTCCGTTACTTGCGGTGTCAAGCGATACTTACAGCGCGCGCAATTGGCAGCGCTGCTTAATTGCGCCCGGGCACTCCGATGAAGCAGGGAACGCCAGTCCATTTCGTCGCCGTATCGTTCGAGGCGATCGCGTCAAATGCGCAGCGAATGCGGTGAGAGACCAGCGCTGCAGCATGCTCGGCATGCCCCATTCCGCTGAAGTTCATCGCTTCGACATGCATGCCCTAGAACTACTGAAGAGCAACCGGACCGCTGTCCGTGCGCACGCCGTAGCGATTGCGCTGAGGTCTCCTTTTGGCGTTTCAAGGGCTTTTTCTTCTGCTGCCGTTTCGACGCTTTCTGGGGCAGATTCCGCAGATGTTCTGCGCGTTTGCGCAGCTCTTCTGCGCTCAGCAGATGGCGCGCCCACCGCATCAAACTTGTCGTACAAAGACCGTGTTCCGACAGTAGGTCTCCGCTTCCGGCGTGCCTCGCTACCAGGCCGCAACATGGTCCGACCAGAACGGGTGTCAGCTTTAGCCCACGAACGGCGTGATGCCATCGGAGATTCTCAAGTGCAGCAGGAGAACCAGAGAACCCGAAATGGAACGAGAACACATCATCGAGAGGACGCGCGAGATTCGGACGGTTACGACGGCGAGACGGCGAGGGAGTGACGGCGAGGGAGTGACGGCGAGATAAAGCGAACTGCCGTTCGCTGGCTCCCTTCGGTCGCAAAGGTTTGTCTGCACATTGGTTTTTGCAAGTTTTCGCGGCGTCAAAACGGCGCGGTGCAAGGTGTACAGGTGCCGCCCCTACAGACTTTCCCGATGAATTTCAATCTTCCGAGCGATGGCGCTCGCAATGTGCGTCGAGGAGGAGCCCCGCTATTTCTTCGCCATCATGCGCGCTAGTGCGATTTGATGCGATCGATGCTCGGAAGCTCTTGTGTCGGCTTTTTCCGAGGCCAATCGTCGCGTCATGGCACGTGATGACAGCGAAAATTTTCGGGTCAGACCTGGTCGGTCTCGCAGCGGTGGCACGCGGATCAATCCGCGGTCGCAACCGTTTCTCAAGCAGGTCCAGATCGCAGTCCGCAAGGCGGGCGGCGATCCTCGGCGGATAGGTTCGGGAGCGCGATCGGGTCGCGGCCGGGAAGGAGGCAAGTCGGGCCGGTTCAACGCGCGCGGCCGGGGCGCGAAGGTCGTCGCCTCGTTTGCTCGGCAGGGCGGGGACGGTGGGTGGCAGAGAGATTCCGCAGGCCGCTTCCGGGCCCGGCGAGTGGTGGTCAAAGCAAGGGTGGTCCGGCTCAATCCGCAAGCGAGGGGCGCACGCGGTCCGAAGATGCGGGCGACGATGAGCCGGGCGGTGGATGCCCATCTCCGCTACCTCGAACGGGATGGCGTCACGCGGGACGGCGAGCGGGGCAAGGCCTATTCCGCTTTCGAGAACGAGGCCGACGGCAAGGCGTTCGTGGACCGCGGCCGTGGAAATCGCCACCAGTTTCGCTTCATCGTGTCGCCCGAGGACGCCACTGAGATGGCTGACCTTCGCGGCTTCACCCGCGATCTCATGCGGCAGATGGAATTGGATCTGGAAACCCGCCTCGACTGGATCGCGGTCGACCACCACAACACCGGCCATCCGCACACCCACATCATCGTCCGCGGCGTGCTCGATGACGGCCGGATCCTTAATATCGCCGGCGACTATATCGTCCATGGCATCCGGCATCGGGCGAGCGAGCTGGTCACTCGGGAATTGGGCCACCAGAGCGAGATCGAGCTGCAGACAAAACTGCAGAACGAGGTCGAGGCCGAGCGCCTGACCCGGCTCGACAAGATGCTCTTCAGCGAACAGCAGGAGCAGGGGGTGATCGATCTGCGGCCAGGGGAAGGGGCGAGCTTTCTCGTCCGCGAGAACCGCAATCTGATGATTGGCCGGGTAAGACAGCTGGAACGCTATGGTCTTGCGACCGAGCTCGAGCAGGGACGGTGGGTCGTCTCCGGCGGCGCGGAGACCACTCTGAAGGAGCTTGGTGCGCGCAACGAGGTCATCAACACCATTCATCGGGCGCTTGCCAAGAATGGCCTCGCCGAAGAGCGCGGCGGCGGCCAATTTGCCCTTCACGGCGAAGGATCAGGCCAGAAGATCGTGGGCCGGGTCCTGGCCAAAGGCCTGGCCGGAGACGAGATGGGTGAGCGGGTCTACCTGGTGGTCGACGGCATCGACGGCCGGGTCCACCACATGGAGTTCAAGGATCCGGCCGGGATCGAAGAGGTAGGCCGGGGCATGATCATCGAAGCCGCGCCAGTTGTCTCCGGTCCAAGGCCAGCCGACCACAACATCGCCGCCAATGCGGCCGAGGAGGGCGATGGCCTATACCGTCCCAGCCGGCACCTGGAGCGCGTCCGCGACAGCTTTGAGCGGCGAGGCAAGGACCCGGAGGCCTATGTCCGCGCCCATGTCCGCCGATTGGAGGCCCTGCGCCGGGCCGGCCACGCCGAGCGGATCGACGCCGACCATTGGAAGATCCCGGAAGATATTGTCCAACGCGGACAGGCCTACGATCTGAGCCACGGCGGCCATGCGCTTAGAATCCGAACGCTCTCGACCCTCAATCTCGACCAGCAGATTGGCAGCGAGGGCGCGACCTGGCTCGACCGCCAGATGATTGCGGGCGATCGCTCGGAAATCCGAGACACCGGCTTTGGCCGGGAGGTCGACAAAGCCATGAATCGGAGGGCGCAGCGACTTGTGGAGATGGGGCTCGGGACCGTCAAGGATGGCAAGATCCGCGTTCCTACCAGCACCGTGTCGACTCTTGAACGACTCGAAGTCGAGCGCGTCGGACAAGAGATGGCGAAAGAGCGCGGGCTGACCTACTTTTCTACGACTCCCGGCGATCACATCAGCGGCCGTCTGACTGGAACCGCAAATCTCGTCAGTGGCCGTTTTGCCATGATCGACGACGGTCTCGGTTTTCGGCTCGTTCCGTGGCAGCCACT
>Ga0066671_10000135_pt1 | contig 21436 bp, 13 predicted proteins | sample GraSoiAngelo_120_FD_62294 | JGI IMG/M metagenome (GOLD analysis project Ga0066671, IMG submission 62294) | Grasslands soil microbial communities from the Angelo Coastal Reserve, California, USA - 14_0919_09_20cm | ecosystem: Environmental > Terrestrial > Soil > Grasslands | place: USA...
GTTCAGCGGCATCGGCCAGCTCCGCGCCGAGGACATGGGCGGCGGCGTCTGGCAGGTCCAGGGCGACGTCAACGGCGACGGAGTCGCAGACGTCATCATCAACGTCCATACCGCTGCACCCCTCGTCTCGGGCGACTTCACCTTCTGAGGCGTCCGGTCGCGGGAGCCTCTAGAAGACGAAGTCGGCGGCGATGATGACGTGGCTGCTGGCGACCTGGATGCCGATGACGAGATCGGCGGTGCCGTTGCCGTCGGTATCGCCTTCGACAACCCAGTCGGTGCCGGATTGATAGGCCCGCAGCTGGCCGGCGACGCCGGTGAACGCTCCTGCCCCGATGAAGGAGAAGACGTCGTTCCCGGCCGTCGAGGCGATGGCGTCGATCGCCGAGAGGTTGATCTTGTCGCCCGCGTCGAAATTCTTGATCACGTCCTGCGCGGCGGCCGTCGAGTCGGTGGCGAGCGTGTAGACGAAGCTGTCGTTACCGCCGCCGCCGTCCAGGACGTCCGCTCCGCCCGCGCCCGAGATGCTGTTTGAGGCGCCGTTGCCGGTCATAACGTTGGCGAGCACATTGCCGAAGCCGTTCACGGCGCCGCCGCCGATCAGGAGCAGATTCTCGACATTGCCGCCCAGGACAAAGCTGACCGAGCTTCGAACCTCGTCGGTGCCGCCGACTGCGTTGGTCTCGATCGCCTTGTCGCCGAGATTGTCGACCAGATAGATGTCGTCGCCAAGGCCGCCGAACATCTGGTCCGCGCCCGCGCCGCCGTCGAGCATGTTGTTGCCGCTATTGCCGTTCAGGCTGTTGTCGGCGGAATTGCCGGTGCCGTTCAGATTGGCGGTGCCGGTCAGCGTCAGCACCTCGAAATTGGCGAGGAGGGTGTAGTTGAAGGCGACCTGGACGGTGTCGGTGCCCTCGCCGGCGGCCTCTGCGATGCTGTCGCCGCCGTCGATCCGGTAAATGTCGTTGCCGATGCCTCCGACCAAAGTGTCCGCCCCGACTCCGCCGATGAGGGTGTCGTTGCCGGCCCCGCCGGTGAGCAGGTTCGCGCCGCTATTGCCGGTGATGATGTTGTCGAGGCCGTTGCCGGCGCCGGAGAGGTTGGCGCTCCCGGTCAGCTCCAGATTCTCGAGATTGGCGCCCAGCGTATAGGCGATGGAGGACTTGACCGTGTCGGTGCCCTCGCCGGCATTTTCGCTGACGATGTCGCCGAGGTTGTCTACGTAATAGACGTCGTTGCCGAGGCCGCCGGTCATCGTATCCGCACCCGCGCCCGGGGAAAGCGTGTTGTTTCCGGAGTTTCCGATCATGATGTTGTCGAGCGCATTGCCGACCCCGGTGATTGCGCCGGTGCCGGTCATCACCAGTTTCTCGATATTCGACGTCAAACTGAAGGAAACGGACGCCATTACGGTGTCGAACCCGCCTGCTGCGCTCACTTCGGTGGCGCGGTCGCCGATGTTGGAGGCGATGTAGGTGTCGTCGCCGAGACCGCCGAACATCAGGTCGATCCCGGCCCCGCCGTCGAGGACGTTGGCCCCCGAATTGCCGTTCAAACTGTTGTCGCCCGAATTGCCGGTGCCGTTGACGTCGGCGGTTCCGATCAGGGTCAGCACCTCGAAATTCGAGGGGAGGATGTAAGCGATCGAAGACTGAACGGTGTCCGTCCCCGCGCCGGAGCCTTCGCTGGCGAGGTCGCCTGCATTGTCGATCACATAGATGTCGTTGCCGATCCCGCCGATCATCGTGTCGGCCCCGAGGCCGCCGTTCAAAGTGTCGTTGCCGCCGTTGCCGGTGAGGACGTTGGCGGCCGAATTGCCGATGAGGACATTATCCTTGGCGTTGCCGGCGCCGTTGACCACGGCCGCGCCGGTCAGAGTCAGATTCTCGAGCTCGGCGGCAAGGGTGTAGCTGATCGCGCTGTCGACCCGGTCGGTACCGCCCGAGGCGAATTCGTTGACGACGTCGCCGGCTTCGTCGACCGAATAGACGTCGTTGCCGAGCCCGCCGGTCATCACATCGGCGCCGAGGCCACCGGTCAGGATGTTGTTGCCGTTATTGCCGATCAGCGTGTTGGCGAGCTCATTGCCGATAGCGGTGGTGTTGCCGGCCCCGGTCAGGGTCAGCCGCTCGATATTGGCGCCGATCCCGAAGGAGACGGAGGAGAGGACGAGATCGTCGCCCGCGCCGACGCCTTCATTGGCTTTGTCGCCGGAATTGTCGACGATGTAGGTGTCGTCGCCCAGCCCGCCCGCCATCACGTCGCCGCCGAGCAACCCGTTCAGGACGTTGTTGCCGCTATTGCCGTTGATGACATTGACAAGCTCGTTGCCGGTGCCGTTGACATTGGCGGCGCCGGTCAGCGTCAGGCCCTCGATATTGGCGCCGAGGACGAAGGCGATCGAGGATTGGACGATGTCGACGCCCTCGCCCGCCTGCTCGGTGGCGCTGTCGCCGCCATTGTCGACGACATAAATATCGTTGCCGAGGCCGCCGGCCATGGCGTCGCCGCCGAGGCCGCCATCGAGGAGGTTGTTGCCATTATTGCCGGTGAGTGCGTTGGCGGCGCCGTTGCCCGTGCCGGCGATGTTCGCCGCGCCGGTGAGGATGAGGTTCTCGAGGTTGGCGCCGAGCACGTAGGCGATGGAGCTCGAGACTGTGTCGGTGCCGCCGCCGGCAAGCTCGGTGACGACATCGCCCGCGTTATCGACCACATAGTTATCGTCGCCCGCGCCGCCCGTCATCTGATCGGCGCCGGCGCCGCCGTCGATGAGGTTCGCGGCGGCATTGCCGAGGATGATGTTATTGAGCGAGTTGCCGGTGCCGTTGATCGGGTCGGTGCCGGTTAGAGTCAGTTTCTCGAGGTTCGACCCCAGGGTCCAGTTGACGGTGCTGATCACCGTGTCGTTGCCGGCGCCTGCCGCCTCGGTGATGCTGTCGCCCGCGCCGACATAATAAGTGTCGTCGCCGCCGAAGCCGCTCAACGAGTCGCTGCCGTCGCTGAAGGCATAGATGTCGGCATTGCCGGTGCCGCCGAGAGTGTCGTTGCCGATCGTCCCCTCGAGCACATGCGGCGCCGAATAGAGGCCATGGACCGAGACGGTGACGGTCGCGACGTTGCTGTTCGAGAGGGCGTAGGTGAAGCTGTCGGTGGCATTGTCGTTGGAAGCGCCGAGGCCGAACTGGGCGAGGGCGTTGAAGGCGCCGTTCGGATTGTAGGTGAAGGTGCCGTTGGCGTTGACCGTCAGCAGCGCGCCCGAGGCCAGGGCGAAGGCCACGCCGACATTCGCCCCCGAACCGTTGACCTCCACCACGCTCGGCGCCGCCTGCAAATCGTCGTTCGTGAGGAGGTTGCCGTTGCCCGCGGCATTCTCGTTGACGGTCAGGCTGTCGTCGTTTGCGAGGCTCTGCGTGAGGCCGATGTGGAAGACGATGCCGTGGCTGGTGTCGTTGCGGAAGACGTTGATCTGGCCCTGAAGGCCCGCCGCGCTGCTTCCGACGACGAGGTCGAGATCGCCGTCGCCGTCGATGTCGCCGAGCGCGACGGAGGAGTTCACCCCGGTCGAAGGCGCGACGATCGCGAAGATGTCGTCGGCGCCGGTCATGCGGACGAAATTGCCGTTGACGTTCAGATAGCCGACCGCCTGGCCGCCGCTATTGCCGACGATCATGTCCTTGTCGCCGTCGCCGTCGAAATCGCCGAAGGTCGGGGCCGGATAGCCGCCATTGCCGAAATTGATTCCGGTGAACGGGTGGCTGCCCGTCAGGCTGACGGTGCCGTTGCCGTTGTTGATATAGACCCGGATCGTGCCCGCGCCGGTGCCTACGACGAAATCGCCGTCGCCGTCGCCGTCCACGTCATAGACTCCGGGCCGGGCGTTCTGGCTTTCGGAGAGCTGGAAGCCGCTCACCGCGCCGGCGGCGCTGAACGTGCCGTTGCCGTTGTTGGTGTAGCGAAGCGCGAAGCCGTCGAGGCCGTCGGTGAAGAAGCCGTCGAGATCGCCGTCGCCGTCCATGTCGGCGAAGGCGACGGCAGATCCCTCGCCGGTGTCGACTCCGTTGAACGGGTTGGAGACCCCGGTCATGGCGGTGAAGCTGTGGTTGGCTTCCTGGCGGAAGACCCGGATCTTGCCGTCGTCGGCGCCGGTGACGAGATCGAGATCGCCGTCATTGTCATAGTCGATGAAGGCCGGCGCGACCTGGAAGCTGAGCTGAGTCGAATCCTGGCCGTTCCAGGGATTGCCGCCGCCGGTCAGCTCGGTGAAGCCGCCGGCGAGGTCGAGATAGGCACCGGTCGAATCGGTGAGGTTGAGGATCATCTCGCGGCCGGTCGCGGGGGCGCCGCTGCTGTCGGCGTAGGTGAGGTTCTCGATCAGCGCCTCGACCGCCGAGTTCGTCGCCGAGCCGTTGAAGTTGACCACCAAAGTGGTGCCGCCGGCGCCGCCGCTGAACGTGCCGATGACGGTCCCGCCATAAGTGACGTTCGAGCCGCTGACCCCGATCTGCCCCGCGCCCACGCCCTGGTTGTTGATTCCGAGCTGATCCTCGGCGAGAGCGCCCTGATAGCCGCCGACGGTGAGCTGGCCGAAGGCGAGGTTGTTCTCAGGATCGTTGAGGGTGACGCTGGTGTCGATCCGGTGCGGCGTGGCGGCATTGTGGAGGGCGAAGGCGACGTCGGTGTCGAAGCCGGTCAGCACCGGCCCGTCCTCGAGCGCGGTGATCGAGTAGGTGATGCTGTTCGGACTCTGATCGGTGTCGAAGCCGCCGTTCAAGGTGCCGCCATTGTCGACCACCGCGAAGGCGACGCTGGCAGCGCCGGCGCCGTTCAAATTGGGGGTCGGCACGAAGACGAGCTTGCCCGCGTTCAATTCGGCGACGGTGAAGGTCTGGGTCGGGAAGGCGCCGAGCTGGACCGGGTCCGCACCGCCATTGCCGTCGGCATCGTACCAGAGGGTGCCGCCTACCGGAGCGGAGGTGAAGCGCACCCCGACGAAGCTGTGGCCGTCCGCATCGGCATAGCCGAAATCCGCGGAGGTGAACGGCCGGGGCACGTCTTCGAGGATCGTCACGCCCTTGTCCGTACCCGTCGGCGCGTCGCTGACCGGGGTGATGCCGACATGGATCGCGCGGCCCCATTGCACCCCGTCATTCCGGTAGCTGTTGATATGGCCGCCGAGGCCGATGGCGGTGCTTCCGACCACCATGTCCATGTCGCCGTCGCCATCGAGGTCGCCGAAGGCCGGGGCGGCATTCTGGTCGACAGCGACTCCGGCGAACGGGTTGGAGGCATCCTCGAGCCGGGTGAAGACGAGGTTGTTGTTGACGTAGAAGATCACCACACCGGCGCTGAGGCCGACCGCCATGTCCTTGTCGCCGTCCCCGTCGAGGTCGGCGAAGGTCGGGCTCGGGAAGCTGCCGTTGCCGAAGCTCAGTCCGGTGAAGGGATGGCTCGCAAGCTGGGTGAAGGTGCCGTTGGAATTGTTCCTCCACACCTGGAAGACACCGTCGCGGGCGCCGACCACTGCATCCTCGTCGCCGTCCCCGTCGACGTCGATGAAGCCCGTGCGGGCGTTGTAATCGTCGCCCCGGTAGAAGCCGGAGATGACCCCCGCGTTGCTGAAAGTGCCGTTATTGTTGTTGGTGAAGCGGACCGCGAAACCGTCGAGATTGCTGGTGATGAAGGCGTCCTTGTCGCCGTCATTGTCCATGTCGACGAAGGAGATCGCCGAGCCGTCGCCGATATCGTAGTTGATCGGGTTGGACGCGCCGGTGAGCTGGGTGAAGCTGTTGTCGGCATTGTGGTGGAAATAGCGGATCTGGCCGTCGTCGCCGCCGGTGAAGATGTCCTGCCGCCCGTCCTTGTCCGCATCGACGAAGCCTGGGGCGGGGAGGAAGCTCAGCGAGGATGAGCCGAGGCCGTTGAACGGGTTCGCGGTGCTGATGAGTTCGGTCACCGCACCGATCGGGCCGAGGTCCGCCCCCGCGGCGTCGCGGATGTTCAAGACGATGTCGTGGCTCGCCACCGGCGTCGCGGAGGTGTTGGCGTAGGTCAAATTCTCGACCAGCGCCTCGACCGCGGCCGAAGTGGCGGCAGCGTTCAGCGTGATCGTGAGCGCGGTGCCGTTGCCGCCGGCGATGGTGCCGATCGCGACGCCGGCGAAGCTGACGGTGGCGCCGCTGACGCCGATCTGGCCGGCACCATTGCCCTGGTTGTTGACCCCGAACTGGTCCTGCGCGATCCGATCGGCGGCGGCGAGGCCGCCCAGAGTGACGGTGGCGCCGTTGAAATTATTGTCCACGTCGTTGAACGTCACGTCGAGGTCGAGCCGCTGCGGCGCCGCGTTGACCGCGCTCTCGAGGAAGCTGACCGAGGCGGTGAGGCCGGAGAGAGTGGGCGCAGCGTTCGCCATGGGACGCATCCTCTTACTGAGAGTGGGAGGTGCTCCGCCCGCCGGCGCGCGACGGACTGATGATGCCGGTTTCCGGTCGGCATTGAGGCGCCGACCCCCCACGAGTGCCGCCTCAGAGGAAGGGGTCCGCCGAATCCCTACTTCTGTCAAGAAGCAATGGTCGGTCCTAAATGGATGTTGTTTCAACCGTCCGGATTCGAACGCTCTTGCGCCGCGCCGAGCGCCGCCGCATCATCCTGAGCAAGAGAGGGATGGTGCAGCATGGCACGGGGACTCGGCGATTCCGCGCTCGCGCCGCAGATCCTCGCCCAATTGGGCTTCAGCGAGACCGAGGCTTTGGTCTATTGCGAGCTGCTCCGGGCGCCCGGGGTCACCGGCTACCGGGTGGCGCTCACCCTCGAGAAATCACAGGCCAACGTCTATTCCGCCCTCGCCAGCCTGGCCGGGAAGGGCGCCGTCCTCGCCGACCAGGGGGAAGTGGTCGCCTATAGCGCAGTCCCCCCGTCCGAGCTGCTGCCGAGGCTCGAGCGGGAATATCAGGCGCGCTGCGCCGCGGCGGCGGAGGCGCTTGCCGACGTTGGGGCGCCGGAGGGGGGCGACCGCATCTACCAGCTCCGCAACACCGCCCAGGTCTACGAACGGGCGGCGGCGATGTGCACGCGGGCGGCGGATTCGGTGAGCTTCGAGCTGTTCCACATCCCCTTCCAGCGCATGGCCGAGCCGCTGGCGGCGGCGGTCGCGCGGGGCGTCGGGGTGGCGGGAGTGACGTTCGACAGGGACGATCGCCTCGCCGGAGCGACCTGCCAGCCGGCGGCCAAGGCATCGCGCGTGTCGCGCTGGCCGGGGGACCAGCTGACCCTCGTCACCGACGCGAAGGAGGCCCTGGTCGCCCTGTTCGACCGGCGGGGGGAGACGGTGCTCCACGCCGTCTATACCGACAGCACCTATCTCGCCTGCCTGCTCCACGCGGCGACGGTGGACGCAGTGACTCTGAATGCGGAAAATCCCCCTGTGCTTCAGGAGAGCGCGAACAAGCGCCTGTTCGGGCGGATCCCGGCGGGCTTCCTGCAGCTGATCGACGAGCACGAGCGGCGGCGCTGAGCCGCCCGTCCCCGGGTTCGCCGCGCCGGGAATATACCGGCCGCCTCTCCGGGTTTTCCCGGATCAATCGCATCGGCGATTCTTCGTAGATTCAGCGCGACGGGGAGGCACGCCGATGCGCTTGACGAGACCTGGAAGGATTGCCTGGGCGCTGGCCCTTGCCGGCGGCACCGCTCTCTTCGCGTCCGGCGCACATGCGGCCGACATCGGCGAGGCCCCACTCGACATCGCCGCGCCGGGCGAAGCCGACACCGCGAATGTCGACCCAGCGGGTCCGCCGGCGGACGCACCCTCCTCCTGGGAGGTGGAGATCACCCCCTATTTCTGGCTGGCGGGAATGAAGGGCGACCTCGATATCCCGGTGGGCAGCGGCAATGTCGACTTCGACAACAGCTTCTCGGACGTGCTCGGCAAGCTGAAATTCGTCTTCATGGGCGCGGTCGACGTCCGCCACGGGCGGTTCGTGGCGATGGCCGACACCATCTATTTGAACCTCGGAGTCGAAGCGAAGGGAATCCACGACCCGCAATTCGTCACCGGCAGGCTCGATTCCAAATTGTTCTTCTCGACCCTGTCGGGCGGCTACCGGATCGTCGACAAGGGGCCGTTCTTCGTCGATCTCGTCGCGGGCCTTCGCTACATCACGATCGACAACGATCTCAGGCTCCAGGGACCGGTGAAGACCCGCGAGGGCAAGGCCTCGGGCTCCGACCTGGCGCCGCTGGTCGGCGCTCGGATGCGGGTTCCGCTCGGCAAGGATTGGGGTCTCGTCCTCTATGGCGACACCGGCGGCTTCGCCTCCTCCGACATCAAGTGGCAGCTCATCGGTACCGTCCAGTGGGACATCAGCCGCCACTGGCGCGCGATCGCCGGCTACCGGCACATGGACATCCACCACCGCCGCGACGACCAGGACTTCAACATCGCCCTTACCGGCCCGCTGCTGGGGTTCAGCTACCGCTTCTGAGAGCCGCGTACAGCCTCGCCTCTGCCGCCTCCCACAATTTCCCCGATGCCGGGGCGGCGCCCGCGGGACTAACGAAACCCCGACCCCTAAGCCTTGGTGCGCCGGCAACGGCATGCACCCCCATCCGGCCCCAATAGCGTCCGCGCTCGGCGCTGCGGCCACGCACTGCGGCACGACCTGGACTGCTGGCGCCGGATGGGTCATTTGGCGGCGGAGGCCGGCCCGGCCGTTCAGCCCTGGAGATCGACCTCGGCGACCTTGTCGCGATAGTCCTTCTTCGGATCGACCCCGAGCAACGCCTTGACCCCGGCGACGAGGCTCGACCCGTCGAGCCAGATCTGGGCCCGGTCGGGATCGAGCCGGAGGAGCCGCAGCTTGGGATCGTCCTTGCCGCCCTCGAACCAGGCGGCGACGAAGGGATTCCACAGCCGGTCGACGGCCGCACGATCGGTGTCGAGGCGGAGCGAGCCGTGGACGGTGGCGAACAGGTCGTGGCCCTTGGAGACGAACGTCGCGATCGCCCGGCTGCTCTCGCTTGTTTCCGACACGAGGTCGTTCTCGCTGGAGGTGAAGAACCATATCGGGCCGCTCTCCCCCTCGACCTGCGCGGTCATCGGGCGGGTATGGCCGTCCTCGACCCCGTCCAGGCCCAGCATCATCGTCATGTCGGATTTGAGCGCCTTCCAGAAAAGCTGCTCGAATTCCTTGTCGTCGGCCATCTATCCTGCTCCGAATGGTTCGAAGCGAAGAACCGGCGCCGCGGGGACGGCGTTCCTACCTGCTTTATACCGTATCGGCCTCGACGGCGGGGCCGGCCTCGACCCCGATCCTTATCGCCTGGGCGGAGCTCGCGACGCCGAGCCTCGCCAGCAAGGCGGCGCGGTGCATCTTCACCGTCTTCTCGTCGATGCCGAGAAAGCCGGCGATCTGCTTGTTGCGATAGCCGGCGATCATTTGGGCAAGCACCTGGCGCTGGCGGCGGGTGAGCGAGGCGACCTGGGCCTCCGCCCGCTGCCGCCGCAAGTCGAAGGCCCCGCTGCCCGAGTCCATCTGCGAGCCGAGGAAGAAAGCGACGCTCCCGTCCGGCCCGAGCACCGGCGCGATCATCACCGCGTTCGTGAAGGGCGTGCCGTCCTTCCGGTAGTTGGTGAGCTGCGCGAGCGCCGGCCGGCCCTCGCGAACTGCATCGCGGAGCAGCGCCTGGGCGGCCGGGTCGGTCCCGGCGCCCGCCAGGAAGCGGCAGTTCCGCCCGACGCTTTCGTCCGCCGAATAGCCGGTCAGCCGGCAGAAGGCATGGTTGACCGCGACAATCGGATTGTCGGGGAGCCGCGCATCCGTGACCAAGGATGCGATGGGCGACTTGCCAATCGCGGCGACAAGTTCTTCCTCGGCAGCTGACTGGCTCATCGGCACCCGGATAGAAGGATTTCGCGTCTTGCCCAAGCCGCAAGGAGGGCGGCACAAGTGCATGGATGCGCACGAAGCTCAGCGTCTGCCTGAAGAAGGCCCGGTTCGAGACCAAGGAGGACGCGGCCGCGCGTGCGCGAAGCTCCGGCCTGCCGCTCCTCCCCTACCGCTGCGACCGCTGCCGCGCCTTCCACCTGACCAGCCGGACCAAGGGCAAGCGGGTTCCCAGGCCTGACGGCTAGAAATCAGGGGGAAATGGGTTCGCGCAGAGGACGCAGAGAGGCGCAGAGAGGCGCAGAGATTCCGGCGCGGGCGGGTAAGCGGTGCGTCATCGATGGCCACGGCCTCTCTGCGTTTCTCTGCGTACCTCTGCGCCCTCTGCGCGAAAAGAGAGCGGAATTCCGCGGCCGAGAGTTGGAAAGCTGGCACAGCCGCCACCCGCCCCACCATCGTCATCCCGGGCTTGACCCGGGATCCATGGACACGGTTCGTAACCAGTTCTCCCAGACCTGTGTTCATGGATGCCGGATCAAGTCCGGCATGACGGGGGTGGGCACGGGCGGCCCTCTTCTCCTTCTTCGCCGGTGCCCTGCACCACTCCGGGAATGGGCTTACCGGATGGTCGCGGCTACCCGCTCGCCCAGGCCTGCGCTGGCGAGTTCGCGTTCGGCTTGGGTGAAGCCGTAGGCGGGGACGATCTCGCCCGTGCGATCCGAGACTTCGTTCCAGCGGGCGGCGAGTTGTTCGCCGACGCCGGGGCCGGCAGCGAGATGGAGGCCGTCGGTGAGGGTGACGTTCGCGGTCGCGAAATGGCCGGCTCCGGCGCAGAGGATCGCGCGGGTTGGGGCATCGTCGCCGACCAATGCGAGCAGCCCGGGGCTGACCAAGGAGGGGTCGAGGGCGGCGAGGCTTGCCGGGGAGAGCACGCCTTCGGTCATCTGGGTGGCGGCGGTGGGGGCGAGGCAGTTCACGCGGATGCCGTATTTCTCGCCCTCGATGGCGAGGGTCTGCATCAGGCCGACCAGGGCCATCTTGGCGGCACCGTAATTCGCCTGGCCGAAATTGCCGTAGAGGCCGGACGAGGAGGTGGTCATCACGATCCGGCCGAAGCATTGCACGCGCATCGTCTCCCACACCGCCTTGGAGCAGATCGCGGCGCCCATCAAATGCACCTCCACCACCAGGCGGAAATCGTCGATGTCCATCTTGGCGAAGCTCTTGTCGCGCAGGATTCCGGCATTGTTCACGAGGATGTCGATCCGGGCCCACTTGTCCGTAGCCGCTTCGACCATCGCCGCGACGGCAGCCTCGTCGGTAACGGAAGCAGCGAACGGCAAAGCCTCGCCGCCGGCGGCCTCGATCTCGCGGGCGACGCGGGCGGCATTCTCCTCCACTACGTCGTTCACCACCAGCCGTGCGCCCATTCCGGCGAGGTAGAGCGCGTGCGCCCGGCCCAGCCCGCCGCCGGCCCCGGTCACGATCGCGACGCGTCCTGCGATTGTCATTCCAGATGCTCCTTAACTAGCAAGTGAGTGAGTATTTTGGGCATGAGCCGGCCGTTCGGATGATCCCCTAGCCCTGCTGCTTGCAGATCTGCAGGAAGCCGGCGGCCATGAAAGAGGCCATTCGCTCCTTCACCGCCATGAAGTCGTCCGACTTGCACAGGCCGCCCGACAGCTTGTCGATGCGGCCGGTGCGCGCCAGGGTCAGCATCAGCGCGCCGGTGACGAAATGATAGCCCCAGAAGATGTCGGCCTCGCTGCAGCCGGGCAGCGCCTTCTTCAAGAGGCCGAGCAGGCGAAGCACGACCGGATCGAAATGCCGGTCCATCAGCGAGGCGCCCCATTCGGGCGTGTTCGCCACCTGGGCACCGAGCGCCGCATAATTCTTCCAGCCCTCCCCGCCCTCGATATAGAGGTCGAGGTCGGTGTCGAGGAAGGCACGGAGGGCCCCCTCGACGCTCGGCTTGTCCCCGCAGCTTCGCTCATAGTCGTCGAGGGCGCGCATCCGCCGCTCACTGGTGACGACGGCGCGACGGGCGAAGACGGCGTCGAACAGCGCCTTCTTGTCCTCGAAATAATAATTGAGCAGCGTGTGATGGACCCCGACGCGCTTGGCGACGTCCTTCAATGTCACGCCGTGGAGGCCGTGCTTCGAGAAGAGATACTCCGCCTCGTCGAGGATCTGCTCCATCGTCTCGGCGCGCTGCTCGGCCTTGGTGGTCCGTCGCCGGCCGGTTGTCGCTTCGGCAGTCACGCTCTCTCCCCGCTCAAGCGCTTCCATATTGGGCCCGCAAGCGAATCTTGTCGATCTTGCCGGTCGGGGCAAGCGGCATCGAGGCGAGGCGAACCACTTCGTCGGGAATCCACCAGGGCGCGACCCGGTCCTTCAAGGGGGCGAGCAAAGCCTCGTCGCTCACCTCTTCGTCGCCCGAGCAGATTTCGACGAGGAGGATCGGCCGCTCGCCCCATTTCGGGTCCTGGCGCCCGATCACCGCGGCCAGCGACACTTCGGGAAGCGCGCCGACCACCGCCTCGATCTCGGCCGGGTTGATCCATTCGCCGCCGGACTTGATCAGATCCTTGGCGCGGCCGGTGATGTAGAGATTGCCGGCGGAGTCGATGCGAGCGAGGTCGCCGGTGGCGAACCAGCCGCGCTCGTCCGTCGCCCGCTCGTCATGGCCGAAATAGCGATCGACCACCGCCGCCCCGCGCACGCGGAGATGGCCCTCGCAGTCGCGCTGCTCGGGGAGCGGCCGTCCGTCGGCGTCGGTGATCAGGAGGTCGACTCCGATCGCCGGCTTACCCGAAGCCGCCGCGGTACGGGCCGGATCGTCCGGCAGCGCCACGGTTCCGGACGGCGACAGCTCGGTCATCCCCCAGCTGGTCTGGACGGTGACTCCCAGCCTGCGCTCGATCCGCTCCATCAGCGCCGGCGCCATCGGGGCGCCGCCGACGATGATCCGCTTGAGGCTCGGAAGCTCGCCGCCATGCGCCTCGAGATGCTCGACCAGGCCGAGCCAGACGGTGGGAACCCCGACTCCGACGGTCACGCCTTCAGCCGCGATCAGCCGGGCGAGGCTGGCGCCGTCGCTGCCCCGCCCGGGCAGCACCAATTTGCCGCCCGCCGCGGGCAGAGCGAAGGGCAGGCCCCAGGCATTGGCGTGGAACATCGGCACCACCGCCAGCACCGCGTCCTTTCCGGAGATCGCCATTACGTCGACCTGGAGCAGCCTCAGCGTGTGCAGGAAGCTGGAGCGGTGGGTGTAGGTGACGCCCTTCGGTGCCCCCGTGGTCCCGGACGTGAAGCAGAGGCCCGAGGGCGCGGTCTCGTCGAATCCGCCCCAGGCGACGTCGCAAGGCGCGGAGGCGATCAGCGGCTCGAGGGCCATGATGGCCGGCCCGGCCTCTGGCCGTTCGCCGACAGGGCCGTCGATCACCAGGATCCGTTCGATCCCGCCCGCCCGCTCGGCGATTTCGAGCGCCAGCGGCAGAAGGTCGGCGCTTGCGACGATCAGCCGCGCTTCGGACTGGACGATCATCGCCGCGAGGTGGGCGGCGGTGAGGCGCGGATTGAGCGTATGGCAGACCGCGCCCATGCCCATGATCGCGTACCAGGCCTCGACATGCGCCTGGCTGTTCCAGGCGAGCGTCGCGACCCGCTGCCCGAACCCGACGCCGAAGCTGGCGAGGATCGACGAGACGGCGAGCGCCCGCGCCTTCAGATCGGCATAGCCGATCCGGGCGACGCCGCCGCCCTCGCGGGCGGTGACCACCTCGGCATGCGGGTGCCACTTGGCGGCGTGGTGCAGGAACTTGTCCAGGGTCAGCCGAAAGTCTTGCATGCTTCCGTCGATCATCGGCAGCCCGTCGCCTTGTTCAGCAGCGGCGAAATCACGCCCGTATTCCAGTTCCACGGCTGGTCGCCGGCCGCCCGCCGCCGGCACATCGCCGCCTCGTGAAGCGCGAACATGCCGGGGAAGAGCTTGATCCCCGGCTTCGGTCCACGCTCGAACGCCATGTAATGGCCGTCCTTGCCATAAGGCTGCCAGGCCGGCTGGCCCGACGCCGCTGGCGTCCCGGTCTTCGCGAAGCTGGCCCAATAGGACATCATCGCTTCGGACAGGCGACGGTCGGCGACTCCGTCCGGGATTTTCGGCCAGTAGGTCGGCGTCGAACCGGCAGTGCCGAACACATAGGGAAGCTCGGACGCGTGGAAGGCGTGGAGGCCCTTGTCGTCCGCGGCCGGGTAGCCATGGTCGAAGAGATAGAGGTAGCCGCGCTGGCCGATGGCGGTCTGGCCGATGGCGAGGCGGAAGGACGTCCAGCCGTACATAGCGTCGCGGGTGGTCGCGAGCATCGACTCCTTCACATTGGCCGGCGGGTAGAGGCGCAGGAAGGGCTCGGCCAAGTCGCCATAGCGGGCGCGGATCGTCGCCTCATAGGCCGCGGAATCGGCGGGCGCGGGCGGGAGCAGGATGCCGAGCGAGCGGATTTCGCCGGCGTTGAAGCCCGCGATTACCGGCACCGGCGCCTGCTCGCCATGATCCCAGGTGTCGACCAGCTGGCGGGTCAGCACCTTGCCGTCGACCGTGGCCCACGGGCCGTAGGGGGCTGCGGCGAGCCGCTCGGCGTCCATCGCGCGCAGGGCGGCAAGGTCCTTGGCGCCGACGGCCGCCATTGCCTGAATCCCGGCGCTCTCCGCCGAGGGGAGGCCATGCCGCGCCTGCTTCAGCTCGGGCGTGGTGATCATGTAAGCGCTCTGGGCGATCGCCTTGTCGAACAGGCCGCGGGCGAGCGGCGAGGCCATCAAATAGAGGACGCTGAGCCCGCCCGCCGACTCTCCCGCCACCGTCACGTTCGACGGGTCGCCGCCGAACGAAGCGATGTTGCGCTTCACCCATTGCAGCGCCGCGACCTGGTCGCGAAGGCCGTAATTGCCGGAGACACCCTCGGCGGACTCCCGGCTAAGCTCCGGATGAGCAAGGTAGCCGAGGATGCCGAGCCGATAGTTGATCGAGACGACGATCACCCCGCCCTTCTCGGCCATCCGAGCGCCGTCGTAGATGCCCTCATGACTGTAGCCGCCGAGCAGCGCGCCGCCATGGATCCAGACGAACACCGGCAGCTTCTTCGCTTTTGCCGGCGCCCAGACGTTCAGCGTCAGGCAGTCCTCGCTCATCCGCGACGGCGGGTTGGTGTAGGGGTTCGGAATCTTGGAGTTAGGCTGGACGCAGGCGGGGCCGAAAGAAGTCGCCTTGCGCACACCCTGCCAGGGCGCGAGCGGTGCCGGCGCCTTCCAGCGCATCGGCCCCACCGGCGGCTGCGCATAAGGGATGCCCTTGAACACCCGGACGCCGCCCTCGACGCTTCCCTCCACCGCGCCCGCGGGCGCTCGCACAGTCGGCGCAGCGGCCCAGGCCGGAGAGGCCGCTAGCGCGGCTGCAATCAAAAGGAACTGCTTCATGCCTGCACCTGCGGTCTTGGGGTCTCGCGGCGCAGCAGGCGCGCGAGCCGGAGGAAGAGGAGGATCGCGATGACGTAGAAGGGCGTCAACGTGTAGAGCGCCGACTGGAGCCCGCTTGGATCGCCATGTGCCTTGAACCAGTCGCTCGCCTGCCCGACCCAGGTCGGCCCCAGGCCGAGGCCGATGAAGTTCATCACCAGCAGCAGCAGCGCGCCGGACAGCACGCGCTGGTTCGGCTTCACCTCTTCCTGGACGAGGGCGACCGAGGCGGAGAGGTAGAAATAGTTGAACACCATCACCACCGCGAGAAGCGCAAGCGCAAGCGGCCAGGTCGGCGCCCAGACGAAAGCGATGTAGAAGGGCATGGCGATGGCGAGCGACATTGCGGGCGCGATGGCATAGCCGGCGCGGGACTTGCGGGTCATCCGGTCGATCACCCGCCCCGACAGCACCATCCCTCCGCCCATGCCGAGCACCAGCACCAAAGCGTACCAGATCGCGACCTCCCCAAGCACCATCCCCTTCTCGCGCATCAGGAACAAAACCGCGAAATTGCCGAGGCCGTAGGTGACGAACTGGGTCGCCCCGCTGCCGAGCGCGGCCAGCATCAGCACCTTGTGGGTGAAGAACATCCGAACCGTCGGCCAGAAGGGTGCGCTGCCGCCCTCGGCGCGCTTCTCGTCCATGGCGCCCCGCTCCGGCTCGCGGACGAACAGCCAGACCAGCAAAGCGGTGACGATCCCGACGATCCCGATCAGGATGAACGGCATCCGCCAGTCGAACCGCGCCGCGATCGCCGCCCCGAAGGCCACTCCGATCGCAGCCCCGATCGCCGGCCCCAGGTTGAAGATCCCGAATGCCGCGGCGCGGCGGCCGAGGGGGAAGGTGTCGGTGATGATCGCATAGGAGGGCGGAACGCCGCCCGCTTCGCCGAAGCCGACGATCATCCGGGCGACGACGAGCTGGCTATAATTGGCCGCAAGCCCGCAGGCCGCCGTCGCCCCGCTCCAGATCGCGCAGGCCAGAGCGAGCACATGCACCCGGTTGGTCCGGTCGGCGAACCAGCCCACCGGAATGGCGATGAAGCAATAGAACATCGCGAAATAGAGGCCGCCGATCAGCCCCAGGTCGCCGTCGCTGACGCCGAGGGAATCCTGGATGGGCTTGGCGAGAATTCCGATCAGCTGCCGGTCGAGGAAGTTCAGCACATAGACGAAGGTGAGCGCCGCCAGCACCAGCCAGGAGCGGGCGGCGGCGGGGCGCGTCCCCTGCGCCCCGCCGCCTTCGTTCAAAGCCGCCACGGTCAGAGGCCGTAGCCGAGCCGGATCCCGACGGTGCGCGGGCGCAGCGTTCCGAACCTGCTGACCAGGAAGGCCTCCGGGTGGACGTAGACCACCGAATGGTCGTCGAAGAGGTTCTCGACATAGAGCTGCGCCGAGAAGGCACGCCGCTTCACCCCGAAACTGATGTTCGTATTCACATAACCGTCCGTCCTGCCGAAGGTCGACAGAGGCAGGTTCGGGTTGCCCGGCGTGTTCGGGAAGCTGCTGTTATACGGCCCGACATATTGGGCGTTGACCGCGAACGTGCCCTTGGCGTCGTTGCCGAGGTCGAAGCCGTAGGAGGCGTAGACCGAGCCCTGGAGCCGCGGCGCCGACAGGCGGTGGCCGAGGACGGCCCCCGAAATCGCGGCTTCGGTTGCGCTGAGCTTGGTGATCTTCGCGTCGTTATAGGCGGCGTTGACCCCGATGAAGACGTCGGGCGCGGGAATGAGTCCGAGCTCGACCTCGACGCCCTTGCTCCGCGCCGCGCCGATATTGGTCGCGAACTGGACCGAGTCAGACACGCGGTTGGCCTGGGCCTGGATGTTGCTCCAGTCGATCCAGTAAGCGGCCGCGTTCGCAGTCAGCTTTCCGTCGAGCCAGCGGCCCTTGGCGCCGATCTCATAGCTCTTCAGATTGTCCGAAGTGGCGCCGAAGGGGATGATGATGTCGGTCGGGTCGACCAGGCTCGGCCGGCCGGCGAAGGCGTTGACGATCGGCGCTCTGAAGCCGGTCGAGAAGGTGGCGTAGGTGGTGAGATCGTCGTTCGGCTTGAACGTCGCGCTCAGCTTCCACGACGGCTTCGAACCTTCCGCCTTAACGCCCGTGGTCGCCGCATAAGGGGTGAAGGTGTTGAACTTCACCGGGATGTGAAGCAGCGCATAGGTGTAATAGTTGAAGCCGAAGGCGGTGGCGAGGTAGCCGCCTTCCTCGGTGAAGCCCTGCGCCGTCGTGCGGCCGTAGCGCATTCCCCCGGTCAGCCAGAAGCGCGGCGAGAAGCGGTAGGTGAGCTCGCCGAATCCGGCCAGCTCCTCGCTGATCTGGTGGGTAAACTGCTTCTGGAAATATTGGTCGGGAAGACCGGTGAGGCCCCGCTCGGCGAGGAATTGCGGGTTGGAGCGGTAGAAATAGTCCACGTCCCGGCGGCGGTGCATGTAGAAGCCGCCGAGGGTGAACTGGAACGGCCCCTCGAGCGACGAGACCAGCCGCGTCTCCTGGACGAACACCTTGTCGTACGCGTCCGCATCGAGGCCGAAGGCGATCGGAGCGCCGGGATAGGCCGGCTGCTTCGGGAAGGTGCCGGCGAGGTCGACGTAGAACTTCTGGTCGAAATCCGAATAGGTCGACGAGCTGGTCAGCTTGGCGAAGTCGAACTCATATTCGAGCGTACCGTTGAAGATCGTTTGCTTGCCGGTGAAGCGGTCGGGCTGGTCGGAGATGCGCTTCTCGCGGCCGAGCGACGGGCTGGTGAGCGACGAATCCTTGGGGTCGCTGTCCTCATAGGAGCCGAGCAGGCGGATGGAGAGCCGGTCGGTCGGCTTCCACAGGGCAATGACACGCCCGCCCCAGTCGATCAGCGTGTTCGAATTGTGGACGCCGGTCCCGACATTGTCGAGATAGCCTTCCTCGTTGCGGTAGAAGCCGACCGCGCGGATGCCGAGCTTGTCGTTCACGACCGGCATGTTGAGCATGAGGTTGTAGCGCTGGCGGAAGCTGTCGGAGCCGGTGAAGCCCAGATCGGCGAGGGCCGACACGTCGAAATTGTTGAGGTCCGGGCTCCTGGTCAGGATGCGCAGCGCGCCGGAGAGGGAGCCGGAGCCGAACAGGGTCCCCTGCGGCCCGCGCAGGAACTCGACCCGCTCGACGTCGAACAGATTGGGGTCGACGACGGTGGTGTTGCCGATCGTCGAGACCGGAAGCTCGTCGATATAGACGGCGACCGAGCTCTGCAGGTTGGCGTTGTAGCCGTTGGTCGCGATGCCGCGGGACGTGAAATTGTTGAAGTTCTGGGTCGGGCGGTTGAGCACGACGCCCGGCGTTTCGCGGGCGATGCCTTCATAGCCGACGATGCCCTTCTCGGTCAGCTCTTCCTGGCGGAAGGCGGTGATGCTGATCGGCACGTCCTGGATCCGCTCGGCGCGGCGGGTCGCGGTGACGACGATGTCCTGCGAATTCGCGGCGTCGTCCTGGTTGTCGGCTGAGGCCTCGGTATCGGCAGCGACGGCGGCCGGAGCGGCGTCCTGCGCGAAAGCGGGCGTGACGGTGAACAGCGTCGCCGCACAGGCGGACGCGAGCAGCTTGGCCTTCATTGGCACTCTCTCCCCATGGTGCCGCCGATCATGTGTCGGCGTGTCGGGGCAGATGGTGTCCCAGCGCAGGGGCCTTGTCAACACTCACTCTCACGCGTGTGAATGTCTTTCGGTAGGGCGAAAATTCCGCGTGGTGAAGGCGACTTAAACGAAATCGAAGGAAGATTGTGCTCTTGCTGGCCCCATGAACAGCAGCCAATCCGCATCCCCGATCCAGCACGAGATCGCCGCCGGCTTCGAATCGAGCACCCCTCGCCCGGGCGTTCCGTTCGTCGCTTCAGACCTCATCGCCCGCGCCGCAAGCGAAGGGCCCGGCGAGGATGCGTTGGTCGCCCCATGTGGTGGCCTGCCCTATTCCGAACTCCTCAGCCGCGCGCGGCGCGTCGCGGGCTGGCTCAAGAACCGGGGCGTCGGCAGGGACAGCCTGGTCGGCATCTGCCTCGAACGCTCGTTCGACCAGATCACCGTCGCGCTGGGCACCTGGATCGCCGGCGGCGCCTATCTTCCGCTCGACCCGTCCTGGCCCCACGGTCGTCTGCGGATGATCGCCGAAGAGGCGGGCTGCGCGGTCATCGTCGGTCGCGACGAGGGCGTGGAGCGGCTTGCGGGGGTGGAGACGCCGCTCGCCGTGCTCGACTGGAATTCGGCCGAGTTCAGCGAAGACCCGGGCGAGGAGGCCTTCGCGCCGGTCCGGCCGGACGACCTCGCTTATGTCATCTACACGTCGGGGACGACCGGGCGGCCGAAGGGCGTCGAGGTCACCCACGCCAACCTTGCCCATCTCATTGCCTGGCATAACCGGGACTTCGCAGTCACCGCGGACGACCGCGCCAGCCACCTCGCCGGCCTGGGCTTCGACGCCTCGGTGTGGGAGGTCTGGCCCTATCTGTGCGCCGGCGCCGCGGTGGTGCTTGCGACCGATGAGGTCCGCACCTCCGAGATCAAGCTTCGCGCCTGGCTGATCGCCCATGGCATCAGCGTCGCCTTCGTGCCCACGGCGCTCGCGCAGGAGCTGATCCAGGCGGAATGGCCGGACTCGACGCGGCTTCGCTTCCTCCTCACCGGCGCCGACCGCCTGCTCGGCCGGCCCCGCCCGGGCCTGCCGTTCGAGCTCGTCAACAATTACGGCCCGACGGAGTGCACGGTCGTCGCGACCTCTGCCGCGGTGCCGCCGGAGGGGACCGACCACGGCCTTCCCCCGATCGGCCGCCCGATCGGCGAGACCGTGATCCGGATTCTGAGCACCGAGGGTCAGCCGGTCGCCCCGGGCGAGCTCGGCGAAATCCTGATCGGCGGGCCTTCCGTCGCCCGCGGCTATCGCGGCCAGCCGGGCCTGACCGACGAGCGCTTCGTCCGAGCTGAAGGCGACCGCTTCTACCGCACCGGCGACCTCGGCTGCTGGCGGGAGGATGGGCAAATCGCCTTCCACGGCCGCTCCGACGACCAGGTCAAGGTCCGCGGCCATCGGGTTGAGCCCGAGGAGACCGCAAGCGTCCTTCGCACCCACGCCTCGATCCGCTCCGCCGCCGTCATCGGAGCGCCCGGCAAGGACGGCGATACCCTCGTTGCCTATTTGGTCGCCGAAGAGGGCGTCTCAGCCGAGGATCTCCGAAACTTCCTCGCCGAGACGCTGCCCGATTACATGATCCCGGCCGCTTTCGTGCGTCTGGAGGCGCTTCCGCTCACCGCCAACGGCAAGATCGACAAGGCCGCCCTCCCCGCCCCCGACGACAGCAACGCGCTGGAGTCGGCCGGTTTCGCCGCGGCCCAGTCCCCGGCCGAGGAGCGCCTCGTCGAAATCCTGGAGGAGGTCTTGGGCCGAGGCCCCGGCACCGTCGGGGTCGAGGACAATTTCTTCCTCCTGGGCGGCCATTCGCTGCTCGGAACCCAGGTCGTGCTTCGTGCAGGCGAGGCGTTCGGGGTGGACCTCACCCTCCGCGACCTCTTCCAGGCCCCGACCATCCGCCTGCTCGCGGCCCGGATCGAGGAGCTGGTGATGCGGATGATCGACGAGATGAGCGACGACGAAGCGCAACAGCGCGCCGCCGAATAGGAGCCGACATGGCAAGCCAAGCCGAAAAGGCGGGATCGATCGACCCCAGCCTCAGCCTCTTCCAGTTGCTCGACCCGGCCGTGCATGCCGACCCCTACCCCTTCTACAAGCGGCTGCGCGAGCAGGCGCCGGTAATGTGGGACCCGTTCATGCACACCTGGGTCGTCACCCGGTACGAGGACGTGAAGACGGTCCTCCACAGCTTCTCAGCCGACCGCACTCCGGACCCGAAGAAGATGGAAGCGCTCGGCCTGCCCTCGCTCGGCCCGGTCGCCGACGTGATGGCGCGCCAGATGCTGTTCCTCGACGCGCCCGCCCACACAAGGCTGCGCAAGCTCTGCTCCAGCGCCTTCACCCCCCGCCGGGTCGAAGCGATGGAGGACAAAGTCCGCGAAATCGCCC
>Ga0066671_10000136_pt1 | contig 21425 bp, 20 predicted proteins | sample GraSoiAngelo_120_FD_62294 | JGI IMG/M metagenome (GOLD analysis project Ga0066671, IMG submission 62294) | Grasslands soil microbial communities from the Angelo Coastal Reserve, California, USA - 14_0919_09_20cm | ecosystem: Environmental > Terrestrial > Soil > Grasslands | place: USA...
GCGATCTTGCCCTGCACCAATTGGAAGGTGCCGATCGGCTGGCCGAACTGCTTGCGCTCGTGCACATAGGGCATCACCACGTCCATGCACGCCTGCATGATGCCGATCGGGCCCGCCGCCAGCACCGCGCGTTCGTAATCGAGGCCGGACATCAGCACGTTGGCGCCGCGGCCGACCTCGCTCAACACGTTCTCTTCCGGCACTTCGCAATCCTCAAACACCAACTCGCAGGTGTCGGAGCCGCGCATCCCGAGCTTGTCGAGCTTTTGCGCGGTGGAAAATCCCTTCATGCCCTTTTCGATGATGAAGGCGGTGATGCCGCGCGGACCTTCGTTGGGGTCGGTCTTGGCATAGACCACGAGCGTGTCCGCGACCGGACCGTTGGTGATCCACATCTTGCTGCCGTTGAGCACGAAGCGATCACCCTTCTTCTCGGCCCGCGTCTTCATCGACACCACGTCGGAGCCGGCGCCGGGCTCCGACATCGCGAGCGATCCGACATGGTCGCCGGAAATCAGCTTCGGCAAATATTTGCGCTTCTGCCTCTCATTGCCATTGCGGCGGATCTGATTGACGCAGAGGTTGGAATGCGCGCCGTAGGACAGTCCGACGGAGGCGGACGCCCGCGAGATTTCCTCGAGCGCAATGCAGTGCTCGAGGTAGCCGAGCCCCGAGCCGCCATATTCCTCCTCGACCGTGATGCCGTGCAGGCCGAGCGCGCCGATCTTCGGCCAGAGGTCGCGCGGAAACTGATTGCTCTTGTCGATTTCAGCGGCGCGCGGCGCGATCTCGTGGCTCGCGAAATCAGAGACCGTTTCGCGGATAGCATCCGCGGTCTCGCCGAGATCGAAATTGAACATCCGATGCGTATTGGGAATCATGGGCGTCATGCCTCCAGGACAAATCAGCTGTTTGGTACAGCCTTATTCTCCGGCAATAAGCTTGTCACGGGCGCCGCCGGCTGAGAAGGGGCCGGCGCGTTCCCGCCATAATACCGCTTGATGCGGCCAAATGCGGCAAACTCTCCCTTGCCCCGACGCACGCAAGGCGCTGTAATTCGCCCAAAATACCACCTGCGGGCGAACACCGCGGTCACAAGGGAGCCGGCACATGCACGGGACCATCAATCTCACCGAGGACGAGACCCAGAAGGCCGCGCGGCAACGGGCTTATTCGATACCGCTGGAAGCGTTCGACCCCGGCGACCCCGAACTGTTCAAGACTGATTCGTTCTGGCCGTATTTCGACCGCCTGCGTCAGGAAGAGCCGGTGCATTACTGCAGCGACAGCATCTTCGGGCCCTATTGGTCGGTGACCAAATATAACGACATCATGGAGATCGAGACCAACCACGCGGTGTTCTCGTCGGCGGCTTCGCTGGGCGGCATCACCATCCGCGACGTCGCCCCCGATTTTCGGCGCGAAAGCTTCATCGCCATGGACCAGCCGCGCCACTCTGCGCAGCGCAAGACCGTGGCGCCGATGTTCACGCCGACCCATCTCGACCAGCTCGCCATCAACATCCGCAAGCGCTCGGCGGAATGCCTCGACAACCTGCCGAAGGACGAGGTGTTCGATTGGGTCGATCGGGTCTCGATCGAACTGACGACGCAGATGCTTGCCGTGCTGTTCGACTTCCCCTGGGAGGACCGCCGCAAATTGACGCGCTGGTCCGACGTCGCCACCACGCTGCCCGGTCCGGACGGCGTCGTCGCGACCGAAGGCGCGCGGCAGGCCGAGCTAATGGAATGCGCAAGGTATTTCTCAAAGCTCTGGAAGGAGCGGATCGATCAGCCGCCGAAGAGCGACCTGTTGTCCATGATGGCGCACGGCGAAGCCACGCGCGACATGGACCCGGCGAATTTCCTCGGCAACCTGATCCTGCTGATCGTCGGCGGCAACGACACCACCCGCAATACGCTGTCGGGCTCTATTTATGCATTGAGCCAGAATCCGGATCAGTACAGCAAGCTGCGTGAAAATCCTGACCTGCTCGACAGTTTCGTGCCGGAGGTGATCCGCTGGCAGACGCCGCTGGCGCATATGCGAAGGACTGCGCTTGCCGACATCGAATTCCGCGGCAAAAAGTTCAGGAAGGGCGACAAGGTCGTGATGTGGTACGTCTCGGGCAATCGCGACGACGAGGTGATCGAGCGTCCTTACGAATTCATCATCGACCGGGCGCGGCCGCGCACCCACATCTCCTTCGGATTCGGCATCCACCGCTGCGTGGGCTTGCGCCTTGCGGAATTGCAATTGAAGATCATCTGGGAAGAGATCCTCAAGCGGTTCGACAAGATTGAGGTGGTAGGCCCGCCCAAGCGGGTGTATTCGAGCTTTGTCAAAGGTTACGAGACCCTGCCCGTCCGCATTGCCGGGTTGACCAACTTCGGGACAAGCACTGGGATCGATCAACGATGAACATCCGAACCGCGGTCCGAGCGGACAAAGCCGAGCGAGCGCGCCTGGCGCGCGAGGAAGCCTATTCGACGCCGCTGAAGGACTTTCACCCGGGCGCGCCAAAACTGTTCCAGGACGACACGCTGTGGCCCTTCTTCGAGCGGCTGCGCAAGGAAGAGCCGGTGCACTACTGCACCAATGCGCCGATCGAGCCCTATTGGTCGGTCGTCAAATACAACGACATCATGCACGTCGACACCAATCACGGCATCTTCTCCTCCGATGCCGGCCTTGGCGGCATCTCGATCCGCGACGCGCCCGAGGGCTACGACTGGCCGAGTTTCATCGCGATGGACCAGCCGAAGCATTCGGCCCAGCGCAAGACCGTGTCGCCGATGTTCACGCCAACCCATCTGGACGAACTCGCTGTCCTGATTCGCGAGCGTTCGGCCAAAGTGCTGGACAATCTGCCGCACAACGAGACCTTCAACTTCGTTGATCTTGTGTCGATCGAACTGACGACGCAGATGCTGGCGACCCTGTTCGACTTCCCATGGGAGGAGCGGCGCAAGCTGACGCGCTGGTCGGACGTCTCGACCGCGCTGCCCAAAAGCATGATCGTCGAATCGCCGGAGCAGCGCCGGCGCGAGATGGACGAATGCAGGGCCTATTTCGCCAATCTCTGGAACGAGCGCGTCAACGCCGAACCGAAGAACGACCTGATCTCGATGATGGCGCATAGCGAAGCCACGCGGCACATGGACCCCGACAACCTGATGGGCAACATCATCCTGTTGATTGTCGGCGGCAACGACACCACCCGCAACACCATGAGCGGCTCGGTGCTGGCGCTCAACGAGCACCCTGACCAGTATCAGAAGCTGCGCGACAACCCAGGCCTGATCGATTCCATGGTGCCGGAAGTGATCCGCTGGCAGACGCCGCTGGCGCACATGCGGCGCACTGCGCTGGTCGACACCGAGATCGGGGACAAGAAGATCAAGAAGGGCGAGCGCGTCGTGATGTGGTACGTCTCGGGCAATCGCGATGAAGAGGCGATCGAGAAGCCCGACGAGTTCATCATCGATCGTGCCCGGCCGCGGACGCACCTGTCGTTCGGCTTCGGCATCCATCGCTGCGTCGGCATGCGGTTGGCCGAATTGCAACTGAAGATCGTCTGGCAGGAGATGCTCAAGCGCTTCGACCGGATCGAGGTGGTAGGCCCGCCGAAACGGGTCTATTCCAGCTTCGTGCGGGGCATCGAGTCGCTGCCGGTTCGTATTCCCGGCTAGGCTGAAGCGTACCGTGAGCGCCGAGCTGAACCCACCCTCCCTCGCCGAAGCCGTCAACGCAAAAGGCTTCACCGGCGCCGCTGGCTTTCGCATCGTCGCGGTTGAGCCAGGTCGGGCGGAACTCGCGCTCACGCGCCGCGACGATCTCTTGCAGTTCTTCGGCCATTTTCACGGCGGGGTCATTTCCGCACTGGCCGATCATGCGGCCGGGATGGCGGTCACCTCCGCGCTACCAAAGGGACGGATCGGGGTCACCGTCGAGATCAAGGTCAACTTCCTTTCTCCCGCTGATGGAAACGAATTGATTGCCCGCGCCAAGACCCTGAAAATGTCAGGCTCGATAGGGGTTGCCACGGTCGAAGTCTTCAGCAAGAACGAGGCCTCGGAAACCCTCTGCGCATTCTGCACCGCCACCATGCGCGCCCTCGATCTGTCGGCCGAGTTTCGATGACCGCGGACGCTCGGCAGGATGAGGCCCCATAAATACGCAGCCAGTGAGGTATGGCCGCCAGCTTGATGAAGGCGAGGCAATCCGCTTTCAATTGCGCTTTTGGCGGGGGCACAACGGACATCGCCGGACTTTCCTGCTGGGTCGATCCAATCGTCAATAGCAACCTAAAGTTTGATCTTTCGAGCAGTCTAAATTAGAACATCAGCCATGGCGCCCATGGTTGTCACAATTGCAAAATCAGCGTTAGTTGCAATGTTGCTTGCAGCAATGGCAACGTGCATGTGGGCAAACTCGCGCATGCTCCGGCGATCGCGAGAAGCAGGGTATCGCTATTGGCTCGTCAATCCTATGTCGGCCCTCGCGGGCTTGCGTGGGATTGAGCCGTTGATTTTCATTGCTGCTGTTCTTATCGGAGTGGCCTCGGTAAAAGCTCTTATGGCGCTGAACTAGGGACCGACCTTAGTGAGGGTCTGGGCTTAGGGCGGATCCTTCCACGCGATGTCGGCCACCTTCGGCTCGGCGCCAACGCCGCCTTGCACCGATGGTAGAAACTATATAGAATTCTACCATGAAGAAGGCTATGCATCTCAATATCAAGAACGACGAGGCCCACAAGCTTGCGAGCGAGCTTGCCGACCTCACCGGCGAAAGCTTGACCTCGGCCGTGACCCTGGCCTTGCGCGAGCGTCTGGCGCGCGAGCGACGACGCCGGCGCCCCGACCGCATTGCCGCACAATTGATGAAGATCGGGGGCCGGTACGCCGCGCTGGCCGACACGGGACGCAGCCCCGACGAAATCCTCGGGTATGACGAGCACGGATTACCAACGTGATCGTCATCGATAGCTCGGCGATCATCGCCATCTTCCGCCAGGAGCATAATGCTGAACATTATGCCCAACGCATTGCCACTGACGATGATCCGGCAATGTCAGCCGCCAATCTGGTGGAGACCTCAATTGTCCTGCGCGGATTGAAAAAAATCGCGCCGGGGAGAGCCGAGCGGTGGCTTGATGATTTCATCGAGGCGGCGGGTATTCGGATCGAACCGGTGACGCCGGATCAGGCAAATGCGGCACGCTCTGCGCATCTGCAATTCGGCAAGGGGACCGGGCATAGCGCGGCGCTGAACTACGGCGATTGCTTTGCGTACGCGCTGGCCAAGGCAATGGAGGCGCCGCTCCTGTGCAAAGGCAACGATTTTCGATTGACCGATATCCGCATCGCGTAAGCGGCCTTCGCCGACGCATTTTGCGCAATGCGTCCCGCATCTGACCATGAAATTGCGGCATGGCAGCTTCCATCTTGCCAATCCTGGAATGCAGGTCCATACGCTATAACAATTCAGCCTAAGGGAGCCCACGGTAGTTTTGCGGCGGATAGACCGCCAATCGAGCGCAACAAAACAACACCGTGTCGTCACGATGACCACACCAGAACAACAGGACGAACATTCCGATATCCGCGATGCGGTTGCAAAACTGTGCGCGCAGTTCCCCGGCGAGTACTGGCGCCAGCTCGATCGCGAGATGGCCTATCCTTCCGCTTTCGTCGATGCGCTGACAGAGGCCGGCTATCTTTCGGTGCTGATCCCCGAGGAATATGGCGGGGCTGGCTTGAAACTCTCGGCCGCGGCCGCGATCCTCGAAGAGATCCAGCGCGCGGGCTGCAACGGCGGCGGCTGCCACGCCCAGATGTACACCATGGGTACGTTGCTGCGGCATGGCAGCGAGGCGCAAAAGGCGAAATGGCTGCCCAAGATCGCCAGCGGCGAGTTGCGCCTGCAGGCGTTCGGCGTCACCGAGCCGTCCAGCGGCACCGACACCTCCTCGCTGAAGACCTTTGCCAGGCGGGAGGGCAACGACACCTACGTGGTCAACGGCCAGAAGATCTGGACCAGCCGCGCCGAATATTCCGACCTGATGATCCTACTTGCGCGCACCACGCCGAAGGAGAGCGCGAAAAAGCGCACCGATGGATTGTCGGTGTTCATCGTCGACATGAAGGCGGCAAAGGGGAACGGGCTCTCGATCAGCCCGATCCGCACCATGATGAACCACTCCACGACCGAAGTGTTTTTCACCGACATGAAGGTGCCGGCGGAAAATCTGATCGGCGAGGAAGGCAAGGGCTTCCGCTACATCCTCTCCGGCATGAACGCCGAGCGCATCCTGATTGCAGCCGAATGCATCGGCGATGCCAAATGGTTCATCGCCAAGGCCACCGACTACGCCAAGGAACGCAACGTGTTCGGCCGGCCGATCGGCCAGAATCAAGGCGTCCAGTTCCCGATCGCCAAGGCTTATGCCTCGATGCGCGCCGCCGAACTGATGGTGAAAGAAGCTACCCGCAAATATGAGGCCGGGCTCGATTGCGGCGCCGAAGCCAATATGGCCAAAATGCTGGCGGCGGACGCGTCCTGGGAAGCGGCCAATGCCTGCGTGCAGACCCATGGCGGCTTCGGTTTCGCGGAAGAATACGACGTCGAGCGCAAGTTCCGCGAGACCCGGCTCTATCAGGTCGCGCCGATCTCGACCAATCTCATTCTGTCGTTCGTGGCCGAGCACGTGCTGGGCATGCCCCGCTCCTACTGAGAAGTTGGAAGATGTTGCCGCTTGAGGGAATCAAAGTCATCGCCGTCGAACAGGCGGTTGCAGCACCTTTCTGCTCTTCGCGCCTGGCGGATGCCGGCGCGGATGTGATCAAGGTGGAACGGCCGGAAGGCGATTTCGCGCGGGCGTACGATGCGGCGGCGAAAGGACAGAGCAGCTATTTCGTCTGGCTCAATCGCGGCAAGCATTCCGTGGTGATCGACCTCGCCACCGCTGAAGGCCGCGCCAGCCTTGAAGAGGTGATCGCGGGCGCGGATATCTTGCTGCAAAACCTCAAGCCCGGCTCGATGGATAAACTCGGCTTTTCGCTGGAGCGTTTGCGGCGGGACCATCCAAAGCTGATCTGCTGCAGCATATCAGGGTATGGCGACGAAGGTCCCTACGCCCAGCGCAAGGCCTATGACATGCTGATCCAGGCCGAGAGCGGGCTTGCATCCATCACGGGTGGTCCCGAAGGACCTTCGCGCGTCGGACTTTCCGTCGTCGATATCGCGACAGGTGCCACCGCGCATGCCTCTATCCTGGAGGCCCTCATCGCACGCGGCCGTACCGGCAAGGGCGCCGACATCCGAATCTCGATGTTCGACGTCATGGCCGACTGGTTGTCGGTGCCGCTGCTCAACGCGGAGGCCGGCAATCCGCCGCAGCGGATGGCACTTGCCCATCCCTCGATTGCGCCCTACGGAGCGTTTCGCTCGAGGGATGGCAAGCAAATCCTGATTTCCATCCAGAGCGAACGCGAATGGAAAAAGCTCTGCGCCGAGGTGCTGGGTCAGCCTGATTTGCCGAGCGATCCCCGCTTTGCCAGCATGATCGAGCGCGTGCGCAACCGAAAGCTCACCGACCAGGCGGTCGGCGATAGCTTTGCGACGCTTAGCCGCGACGAACTCTTGAAGCGATTGGCGGCGGCCGATATCGCGTTCGCCGAGGTCAACACCATGGCGGACCTCGCGGTCCACCCGCATCTGCGCCGCATCGAGGTCGAAACGCCGAACGGCGTCGTGACCTATCCGGCGCCCGCCGCGATCTTCGTTGGAGAGCCGCGCCAGTACGGCGCCGTGCCCGCTATCGGCGAGCGCGCCGACAGGTCCAAAACCCCCGCCCGGAAGTCGTCATGAGCGAGAAAATCGACGTCAACCATTTGCGCCAATGGATCGGCCGCACCGAGGAAAAGACCGACATCGTCACCGCGCATCTGGTGAAGGGCCTGCGCGCGACCCTGTTCCAGGAGATCGGCGAACCAAAAGCTGGCGACGCGGCGCCGCTCACCGCGCATTGGTGCCTGGCGCTTCCGGTTGCACCAATGTCGGAGATCGGTCCCGATGGCCACCCTACCCGCGGCGGCTTCCTGCCGCCGGTGCCGCTGCCGCGCCGGATGTGGGCCGGTGGCGAACTCGAATTCTTCGATACCTTGCGCGTCGGCGACGAAACCAAACGCGCGTCAGTCATTTCCGATGTGTCCATGAAAACCGGCTCTACGGGCGTGCTGTGCTTCGTCTCCGTCGAGCATCTCGTCACCACGGCGCGCGGCACCGCGATCCGCGAGCGGCACGATATCGTCTATCGCGACATCTCGGGCGCGCCGGCGGCCGCGCCAGCCAAAGCACAGCCCTCGCCTCGATTGGCGCAACACAGTGAAAGCCACATGGCCGATCCGGTGCTGCTGTTCCGCTATTCGGCGCTGACCTTCAACGGCCACCGCATCCACTACGACCGCGACTACGTCACGAGGATCGAGGGCTATCCCGGCCTGATCGTGCACGGCCCGCTGCAGGCGGCGCTCTTGATTGAGCTGGCGGCGAAGCTGCATGGCGGTAAGGCGCCCGCGAAATTTGTATATCGCGGGCTGCAGCCACTGTTCGACGGCAGTGAGTTCTCCGTCAATGCCTCCGAGATTTCGTCCGGGCTTGACCTGTGGACTGCCAATACCAGGGGCGAGCCGACCATGCGCGGCACCGCGTCGTGGTGAGGTCGAAGAGGATCGCACACGTTGTCGCGTGAGAAGCCGAAATCGACAAAAGCAACTACCGTCAAACAGGCGACGCTCGATCTGTTGCGCGCGTTCGGCATCAAGAAAGTGTTCGGCAATCCCGGCTCGACTGAATTGCCGTTCCTGAGCGACTGGCCCGACGATATCGATTATGTGCTCGGGTTGCAGGAAGCATCCGTGGTCGGCATGGCCGACGGCTATGCGCAGGCGACCCGCAATGCCGGCTTCGTCAATCTGCATTCCGCGGCAGGCCTCGGCAACGCGCTTGGCAATATCTATACCGCTCACCGCAACCAGACGCCGCTCGTGATCACGGCAGGCCAGCAGGCGCGCTCGATCCTCCCCTGGCAGCCGTTTCTCTATGCCGAGCGCGCCTCGGAATTCCCGCGGCCTTATGTCAAATTCTCGGTCGAGCCCGCACGGCCTGAAGACGTGCCGGCGGCGATCGCGCGCGCCTATTACGTCGCGATGCAGCCGCCTTCCGGACCTGCCTTCGTCTCGGTGCCGATCGACGACTGGACCCATCCGACGGAGCCCGTGTCTGCCCGCAGCGTCAGCCGCGAGATCGGCCCCGACCCGGAGGCGATCAGATCGCTGGCCGCGGCGCTCGCCGCCAGCAAACGCCCGGCGCTCGTCGTTGGTCCCGCCATCGATCGCGCCCAGGCCGTCGATCTGATGGTGCGCCTGGCGGAGAAAACAAAGGCCGCCGTGTGGGTCGGCCCGTTTTCGGCGCGCTGTTCCTTCCCGGAGCGGCATCCGCAATTCACTGGCTTCCTGCATGCTTCGCCCGCGCAGGTTTCGGACGCGCTGCGCGGCTATGATCTCGTGGTCGTGATCGGCGCGCCGGTGTTCACGTTTCACGTCGAGGGTCATGCCTCGATCTTCGATGGCTCAACCACGATCTTCCAGATCACCGACGATCCCGATGCGGCCGCGGTATCACCCGTCGGCACCGGCATCGTCGCCACCATGAAGCCGGCGCTCACCATGCTGCTCGATCTGTTGCCCGAAACGAAACGCGCGGCGCCGGTAGGTCGTGTTCTGGCGCCCGCGCCGACGGCCGGCGATCCCGTCCCCGTTGAATTCCTGCTGCATACGCTTTCGACGGCGATGCCAGACGATGCCGTGCTGGTCGAGGAAGCGCCGTCGCACCGGCCGGCGATGCAAAAATTCATGCCGATGCGCGGACAGGACAGTTTCTACACCATGACAAGCGGCGGGCTCGGCTATGGCCTGCCGGCCGCGGTCGGCATGGCGCTCGGCAAGGGAGGCATCCGGACGGTCTGCCTGATCGGCGACGGCTCGGCGATGTATTCGATCCAGGCGCTGTGGACGGCAGCGCAGCGCAAGCTGCCGCTGACGGTCATTGTCATCAACAACGCCGGCTATGGCGCGATGCGCTCGTTCAGCGAGGTGATGCAGGTCAGGAACGTTCCCGGCCTCGACCTGCCTGACATCGATTTCGTCAAGATCGCGCAAGGCCTCGGCTGCGATGCGGTGCGCGTTGCGAAATCATCCGAGCTCGAGCCTGCGCTCACGCGCGGTCTCTCGCACAAGGGCGTCAGCCTCATCGAGGTGATGGTGGATTCGTCGGTGCCGCTGCTTTATGCGGAACGGGGTAGAGTTTAGTCGTAGCCCGAGCAACGGGGCCAACGATGATCCTGGAAACATTTACGAGGGTGTTCGTTAACGCGGATGCGATCGAGCCAACGTGCGCCTTCTATCGGGACCTGCTTGGCGGCGAAGAAACCATGCGCTTTGCCTATCCGGAGATGGGCCTCGAGCTCGCCGCGATCTCCTCGCCAAAGCTGTCCGTCCTGGTCATCGCGGGAGCACCGGAGAAGCGCCGGCCGTTCGAGGCGACGCGTCTGACGATCAAGGTCGAGACCCTGGAACCCGTTCTCAGCGTGCTTGAGAGGGCGGGCGCCGAGCAGTTGGAGCCGATCCAGCCGACGCCAGTCGGCCGCAAGACGCGCTTTCGGCACGCCGACGGACTGATCGTGGAATATGTCGACCACGCCTCGCGGACTTGAGCGGCCCAAGGACCAATCGACCCATCACGACTTCCCGTAAGCTTCCCGCATCTTGGCCTGGATCTTGGCCATGCCCGCAATCCAGCGATCGTAATTTTCCGTCTTCTTGCGCATGTAACCGAGCACCTGCGGATGCGGCAGGATCACAAAGGTTTCCTGCTCGATACCGGCGAGCGCATCTTGCGCCACCCGCTCGGGCGAAAGATCGCCGTCGCCGGATTGCGGGCCCTTCGGGATCGAGCGCAGCATGTCGGTCACGACGCCTTGCGGGCAGAGGATCGAAACCTTGATGCCGTCGGCCTTATGCGAGATCGCGAGATTTTCCGCAAAACCCACCGCGGCGTGTTTCGTGGTCGAATAGGCGGGGCTTCCGACCTGCGATAGCAGCCCAGCTGCGGAGATCGTGTTGAGGAAATAGCCACCGCCGCGCACTTTGAAGCGCGGCACCAGATGCCGCGCCGCATAGACGTGCGCCATCACATGAACAGCCCAGCTTCTCGACCACGGCTCGTCCGAGTCGCCGCCCGCGTTCTCCGATAACGGCTCAAAGCCGGCGCCGACGCCGGCATTTGAGCAGAACAGTGCGATCGGGCCGAACTGGCGCTCGGTTTCCTCGATGACGTGAAGGACGTCTTTCTCCTTTCCGACATCGCATTTGAAGGCAGCCCCGCCAATCGGCGTGGCGACGGCGCGTGCAGCTGCCGGATCGATATCGGCGACGATCACCCTGGCCGCGCCGGCCCTGTGAAAGGTTTCACACAACGCCTTGCCGATGCCGTTGGCGCCGCCGGTGACAACCACGACCTTGCCGGCCACCTGCATCGTCACGCCTCTCTCTACGGCAAAACCAGATCGAGCACGGCGGTATAGTGACAGGCCGCGCCCAGCAGCACGAAGCAATGCCAGATCGCGTTCTGGAAACGCAAGCGCCGCCAGGCATGAAAGACCACGCCGAGACTATATAGCGCACCGCCGGCGACGACGAACCATAGCGCCATCCGTGGCAGCGCCGTCACCACGGAATCGTACAGCATCAGGCCGCTCCAGCCCAGCGCCAGATAAAGGCCGACCGAAAGCCGGTAGAAGCGGCCCGGCCACTTGAGTTTGAGCACGATGCCGAAAATCGCCACGCACCACACGCCGATCAGAAGCGCAGTGGCAAAAACACTGTCCTTCAATTCCACGATGAACGGTGTATAGGTCGCCGCGATCAGCACATAGATCGCCGAATGATCGAAACGGCGCAGCACCCATTTGGTACGCGACACCGGCCAGAGATTATAGGTCGCCGACAGCACCAGCATCGACAGCAGCCCGGCGACATAGACCGACACCACGGCGATCTCGAGCGCGGTGGCATAGATCGCGGTGAGCACGACCAGCACGCTGGCGGCGATCAGCCCCAGGCACACCCCGACGATGTGCACGATGCCGTCGGCGATCAGTTCGACCCGATCGTAATTCCAGCCGATCGCGTCCGCCGCCGCATGAACGGAGGTCGAGGCAAGTTGCTTCAATCGAAAGATGGTCATGTTGGTCCGGCGATCTTCGGTTGTGCGATAAATCATACGTCGCAACAGGTCAATTAAGCGTTCAAGTTTGATTGCCAATCCGCTCAACTGAAAAATCGCGTCCGATCCGTGAAGCTTGATTTTGGCCCACGGATTGCCACTTTTTGGGCAGTCCGCCGATTCTCCCCACCACCTTCGAGCTTGCCGGTGCGCATGGCCCCCAATTTCCAGGATATCGTCGAGGAAGCGCGCCTGTCGGCACGGGCGCTACTGGATTATGGCGGGCAGTTCTTCAATCCGACGGTGCGGCTTGGCGTCACCGGATTATCACGGGCCGGCAAGACCGTGTTCATTACCGCGCTGATCCACGGCCTCAGCCGCGGCGGCCGCTTCCCCGTGTTCGAGCCTTTCGCCACCGGGCGGATCGCGCGCGCCCACCTCGAGCCGCAGCCGGACGATGCGGTGCCGCGCTTTGATTACGAAAGCCATGTCCTCACCCTGATCGAAGAGCGCCGCTGGCCGAACTCGACGGTCGACATCAGCGAATTACGTTTGGTCATCGACTACCAGCGTCAAAACGGCGCCGACAGCACGCTGACGCTCGACATCGTCGACTATCCCGGCGAATGGCTGCTCGACCTGCCGCTCCTCAACAAGAGCTACGAGCAATGGTCGGCCGAGAGCCTCGCCCAATCGCGCCAGCCACCGCGCGCGCAGCTTGCGGCCGCCTGGCACGCGCATCTCAACGCATTGGACGCCTTGGGCCGCGAGGACGAGCAGGCAACGCTCGCGGCGGCAAAATTGTTCACCGATTATTTGCGCGCCTGCCGCGACGAACGCTTTGCCATGAGCCTGTTGCCGCCGGGCCGCTTCCTGATGCCGGGCAATCTCGCGGGCTCGCCGGCCTTGACCTTTGCGCCGCTTGAGGTGGCGCTTGACGGCCAAGCGCCGGAGCGTTCGCTATGGGCGATGATGGCCCGGCGTTACGAGGCCTACAAGGATATCGTGGTGCGGCCGTTTTTTCGGGATCACTTCGCGCGGCTCGATCGCCAGATCGTGCTGGTCGATGCGCTGGCGGCATTCAACTCCGGCCCCGAGGCGCTGCACGACCTCGAGGCCGCGTTGGAAGGAATCCTGGACTGTTTCCGGATCGGGCGAGCCACGTTCATCTCGAGCCTGTTCCGGCCGCGGATCGACCGCATCCTGTTCGCCGCCACCAAGGCCGATCATTTACACCACCAGAGCCACGACCGGCTTGAAGCCGTGCTGCGGCGCGCTGTCGGCCGGGCCGTCGCAAGAGCCGAAGGCACCGGCGCTGAAATCGATGTCGTGGCGCTCGCCGCGGTGCGCGCCACCCGCGAGGCGATGGTCGCGCGCGGCCGCGACAAATTGCCCTCGATCCTCGGGACGCCTACGCCGGGCGAAATCGCCAATGGCGAGGCGTTTGACGGCCACACCGAAGTCGCGACCTTCCCCGGCGACCTGCCTGCCGACGCGGAAGCGCTGTTCAAGGGCGATGACGCGTTTCGCGGCCTTGCCAGCGCCGCGGCCGAAAAGAGCGATTTCCGCTTTCTTCGCTTTCGTCCGCCGCTAGTCGAACGCAACGGCACTGAGGAGCCCAGCCTGCCTCACATCCGCCTTGACCGGGCGCTGCAGTTCCTGATCGGAGACAAGCTGCAATGAGCGAGAAAACGCCGCATCGGCGGCCGGCGACCTTCAGGCTGGATGATCCCGCAGTGGTCGTGATGGAAGCGGAGGATTCCACCCGTCCCGTCCGCGGCACGGTTCGCATCACGCCGGAAGCCGATCCGGCGCAGCTGCCGGTCGTCGTTGAGACGCCGCTGATGCCGGTGCGTCGCGGTTTTCGCTGGGGCACGCTGTTCTGGGCTGCGACCGCTGGACTCGTGCTGCTTGGCCTCGGGCTCGGTGTCGTCAATCTGATCGAGGACCTGTTTACGCGCAGCGAAAGCCTTGGTTTGCTCGGGCTTTCCTTTGCGATTGCCGCAGCACTGGCTTTGATCGTCGTGATCGCGCGCGAGGCGTTCGGCCTGGCACGGCTCGCAGCCATCGAGAAACTGCATCTGCGCGCCGCCAAGGTGCTCGTGAGCGACGATCGCGCGGCCAGCCGGACCATCGTCGAGGATCTCCTCAAGCTCGCGCACCAGAATCCGCAACTAGCGCGTGCCCGCGCTATCCTTAAGGGCCATGCCGACGACATCATCGATGGCGCCGACATGATCAAGCTCGCCGAGCGCGAGCTGATGGCGCCGCTCGACCAGGAGGCGCGGCGGCTGGTGTCGTCCGCGGCCCAGCGTGTCTCGGTGGTCACCGCCGTCAGCCCGCGCGCAGCGATCGACGTGCTGTTCGTGTTCGTGGCCTCATTGCGATTGATCCGGCAATTGGCCCGGCTTTACGGCGGAAGGCCGGGAGCGCTCGGCATGATCCGCCTCATGCGTCATGTGATCGCGCATCTCGCCATCACCGGCGGCATGGCGGCGAGCGACAGTCTGGTGCAGCAAATGCTCGGCCACGGCATCGCGGCTAAACTGTCGCAGCGGCTCGGCGAAGGCATCTTGAACGGCCTGTTGACCGCGCGGCTTGGCCTCGCCGCGATCGAGGTGACCCGGCCGCTGCCGTTTACTGCGCTGCCCCGGCCGGTGCTCGCCGACCTTGCCAGGGACCTGCTGCGCAAGCGCGAAGAGGAGAGCGAGGAATAGCCGACTACGCCGCCGCGCTGACGTCGCCCGCCAGCACGCGCCAGCGAAACAGCGGCGAGTCCGGCGGCGGCGACAGCTCCGGCGTCCAGCCCGTCAGTTTTTCCAGCGCGTAGGTATCCATCACAATCCCACGCCAGCTTCGCTCGACCCGCTCCAGCGGCTGGCGCACCGCTGTTGTAGCCGACCAGATTGCGCTCAACTGATCCGGCTCGCGCGCGACATAAAGCCCGGTATGACCGGCGATCTCATTCATGCCGGGATCGCCAAAATCCTGAAACCGGCCGCGCTCGTTGATCTGGACCACCGGCACGCGGCCGTTGAAATACCAGCGCAACATCGCATAGGTGCGGTAGTCCGTGGTCGCGATCCAGGTGGCGCCGATCGTTTGCAGTTCGCTCTGCGTCCGCTCGACCAGACGTTCATAGCCCGCCTCGCCGCCGACCGGATCGGTCCGACCGATCCAATTCCAGGGCGCCGCGACGTAGTACAAGAACACGACAACGACAAAGGCGATGCCCGAGACAATGGCGGCTTTCGCCCAGCGAATCGTTGAACGGACCATCCGCGCCGACCAGTTTTCGCGCGGCAGCATCGCGATGTTGATCGCGGCGGCGGCAAAGCCGAGCGGCCAGACAAACATCGGCCAGGTGTCGCCGACCCGCAGCGTCAGCGATTTCCAGAAGAAATAGCAGAAGGGAACGAGCACCGAGGTCGATAGCAGGATCGCGACCGGCTCGCGTTCGCGGTAGCCGCGCCATGCGGTCAAGCTGACGCCGGTCAAGACCACCGGCAACAGGATGAAGCCGACCAGGCCGAGTTGCAGGCTGATGAATTCGCCTAACGTGCGCAGCGACATCTCGCGGGTGGCGGCCGCCCGCACGAACTGGAATCGGAACGACGCCCAGTCGTGCTCGGCGTTCCAGACCAGCACCGGGAGAAACAACACCGTTGCGATCAGCGCTGCGAGCCACGGATAGGGGGAAACCAGCCAGCGGGCCCGCCACTTCGGCACCAGCATGAACGCGGCCACCGCCGGAAGCAGCATGATGGCGGTGAATTTCGAGAGCAGCGCAAGCCCCGCGAACGCGCCGGCTGCAAGCCACCAGCGCGCATCGTTGCCTTCGACGAGCCGGACTAGCGCCCACACCATCGCAACCGCAAACGGGATCAGCGCGGTGTCGGGCGAGACCTTGGCCATCAGCAGGCCGTAGTAGAGGGCGGCTTCCGGCATCAGCACCGCAAACACGATCGCCCGCACATCATGGGTGACGCGGCGGACGATATCGGCGAGCAGCACTTGCGTGACCAGCATCGCCAGCACGCCGGCAAAGCGGACGCCAAAATTGGTGTCGCCGAAAATCGTGGTGCCGAAGCGGATGAACCACGCGATCATGGGGGGATGATCGAGGAAGCAGAGCGCGCGCTCCTTTGACCAGGTCCAGTAATAGGCCTCGTCGGTGCGCAGTTCCGTCAGGCTTGCGTATGTCACCCGCAACAGCGTCATCGCGGCGATCACGATGAGCGCGGCGATCAATGGCCGGAACGCTGACTTGTCCGGTTTAGCGCTGTTGTCGGGGACGGTTGGCACGGCGCTTTCTCCCCTGCGCGAGGTGGGGTGTCAACGGCGCGAGGACCAAAGACGCCACGCAAATCCGAACCGTCCGCCCAGCGAAAGCCGGAGACCGGTGACCGCCGATTGTGGTAAGAGACGCCCCCAAAAGGTACTCGTCCATGGAATTAAACCCTGCCATCGCCGATCTTTCTTCCATGGATCGGATGGCGCATTTTCGCGACAGGCTGGCACGGTCGATCCGCGGGGTCGGCGTGCGGCAGGTCCGCTTGGCCTCCGGGCTGGTGCTCTTCGCTTATCTGATTAGTCATTTCGTCAACCATGCGCTCGGCAATATCTCGATGGAGGCCTTGGCCGGCGGCGTTTATTGGCACACCCGGTTCTGGCAGTTCCCGCCGGTCGGGATCGTGTTCTATGCCTCCTGCGTGACTCACGCCGCGCTCGGCATCTGGGCGCTGTATCAACGCCGGCAATTTCGCTGGAAGGCGATCGAGCCGCTGCAGCTCGTGCTGGGCCTGAGCATTCCGGCGCTGATCATCACCCACATTGTCGGGGTGCGGCTCGGGCAGGCGTTGTTCGGACACGAAAAACTCTATCCGCAGGTGTTCTTTGCCTACTGGATCGTGTGGCCGCTGAAGGCGTGGCTGATGTATGCGGTCATCACCGTCGCTTGGGTTCATGGCTGTATCGGTCTGCATTTCTGGCTGCGCATGAAGGCGTTCTACAGGATTGCCGCGCCGTTTCTGCTCGCCGTGGCGGTGCTGATTCCGACGCTGGCCATGCTGGGCCTCTATCAGGGCGGACGAAACGTCGTCGACAACGACAGCGTCGAATGGCGGGCGGAGAATCTCGCGCCGGACAAGGTCGGCACCTCGGCCGAACAAGCCGTCTTGAGCAACATCGAGGATTATTTCCTGATCGGCTATTTGGGCCTGCTCGTCCTCGTGCTGCTGGCAAAGGGCGCGCGCGCCATCTACGAGCGTCGCGGCGGCATGATCGCGCTGTCTTATGGCAACGGCAGGACGATCAAGGTCCCGAAAGGCCTTTCCGTGCTCGAGGCGAGCCTGCGCTACAACGTTCCGCATGCCAGCGTCTGCGGTGGCCGCGCCCGCTGCTCTACCTGTCGCATCCGCGTGATCGGCGATTGCAGCACGCTGCCCGAGCCGTCGCCACGCGAGGCCTTCGTGCTTGGGCGGGTCGGCACGTCCGATCCCTCGATCCGCCTTGCCTGCCAGTTGCGCCCCGCGGCCGATCTTTCGTTCTTCCAGTTGTTCATGCCGCACACCATGTCGGCCAATGCGCACGCCTCACAGCCTTCCAAGATCGGTCAGGAGCGCTATCTCGTCAGCCTGTTCGTGGACATGCGCGGCTCGACCCAGCTCGCGGAGAAGCGGCTGCCGTTCGACACCGTGTTCATCGTCAACCGCTTCCTTGGCGCGGTATCGCAGGCGGTGATCGACAATGGCGGGCAGCCCAATCAATTTGTCGGCGACGGCATGCTGGCGCTGTTTGGGCTCGCCACGGGGCAGCGCAACGCCTGCCGCCAGGCGCTCAAGGCGGCGGCCGCGATCGCAGCCAACGTCGAGGAGCTCAATCAATTCCTCAGCCATGACCTGCGCGAGCCGATCCGTTTCGGCATCGGCATCCACGGCGGCGAGGTGATCGTGGGTGACATCGGCTACCGCGACCACATGGTGTTCACCGCACTCGGCGACGCCGTGAATGTCGCGGCACGGCTGCAGGACATGACCAAGACGCTTGCATGCGAAGCGATCGTCTCTGAGGAGGTTCGCGTCAGCGCGGGCCTTGCTGCCGACGATTTGCCGCAGCAGGAAGTCGCGATCCGCGGACGCGCCGAGCCGATGATCGTCCGCATCGTGGCGAATGCACAGGCCTTGTCCGCGATGGTCGACGGAGCGGTCGCTGCGGCTTAACGGGCCCCCTTCCGTATCACGCGGCAACGGACAGCCGCAGCCCGAGAGCCTTCAAGACTCTGGCCACGGTTGCAAACTCGGGGTTACCGTCCGGCGATAGTGCCTTGTACAGATTGGCGCGGCCGAGGCCGGCGGCTTGCGCAATCTCGGTCATGCCTTTGGCGCGGGCGATGTCGCCGAGTGCCGCTTTGAGCAAATCGGGGTCGCCATCCTCAAGCACGGCATCGAGATAGGCGGCGATGTCCTCTTTTGTCTCCAGCGTGTCGGCGGCATCCCAACGGCTAATCTTGCGAGTCATGTCGTCCTCTCTAAACGTCTTGCGCCAGTTCGAGGGCACGCGTGATGTCGCGATCCTGGTCTCGTTTGTCACCACCGCAGAGCAGGATGACAACCGTGTCGCCGCGCCGGACGAAATACACCCGGTAGCCAGGACCGTAATCGATCCGCATCTCCGACACGCCGCTCCCTACCGGCTTCACGTCGCCGGGATTGCCGAGTGAGAGGCGGCGGATGCGCACGGTGATCCGGGCGCGCGCCTGGCGATCCCGCAGGCCTGCAAACCAATCCGTAAAAACGTCAGTCTGCCGGACTTCTACCATGCGAATTGTCTCTTATAAAGGACAGCTTGTCAAGGTTTGCAGCGGCAAGAAACAGCGCAATCGCCTCTATCTACGCAAATCAGCCCTACAGGCTCTGACCTGGCCCAGTAGTAGCCCGCATGAGCGCAGCGATAGCGGCGACCGCACGCCTGAACAAGCGTTCAGAAAATTGCCGCGGAATCTCAGGTCGATTTCTCGAACCCGCTTTGCAAGGCGCACGACTGACGAGCGAGGGGTGACAACCGCGCCAAGGTCAACAAACAACCAAGGCGCTCATTTTGGAGAATGACCATGCTACGCAAATTCGCTCTTGCACTTGTTGCCGCAGCTTCGCTCAGTGCCGTTGCACTGGCTCCGTCCGCCGCTTCCGCCAAGCCAATGGGCGGTGGATGGGGCGGCGGCTTCGGTGGCTACCATCACCACTGGGGCCACGGCTTCGGTATCGGCTACATCGCTGGCGGCGACGACGGCTGCTATGTGACCCGGCCGGTGTTGACGCCGTTCGGCTATCGCCTGCGCACCGTCAACGTCTGTGGTTACTGATCGAACCCGCATTCGCCAAGGTTCGAAGAAAATTCCCCGGTCGCGAGACGCGGCCGGGGTTTTATCTTGTCGTATTGCATCGCAACAACAATTCCATGCTGGCAAAAAGCATGAATTGACTCCCTATCCTTCGATGCGAAACATACATGCATGAGTGTGGTGGAGACCACCCCTCAACGAAAGAAGCTTCGAGAGGAAGCCTGATGCTCGATCGACGAGAGTTGATAAAATGCGCCGGCCTGGCGGCGCTTGGGACCAGCCTCACTTCGGCAACAGCCTTCGCGCTCGATACCGCGACGCTGCCGTTCGACAACGGCGAACGGCCGCTGGTGCGATATCCGCAGAAGCGCCCGATGATCGGCCTGACCAGCCGGCCGCCGCAGCTCGAGACGCCCTTCTCCATTTTCAACGACGGGGCGATCACGCCCAACAATGCGTTCTTTGTTCGCTATCACCTGGCGGGGGTGCCGCTCGACATCGATCCGGACAAGTTCACCCTGGAAATCAAAGGCAAGGTCAGCCATTCGCTGAAACTGTCGCTCAAGGAAATCAGGAAGCTCAGGGCGGTCGAACTCGTTGCCGTCAATCAATGCTCGGGAAACAGCCGTGGCTTTTTCGAGCCGCGCGTCGCCGGCGGTCAATTGGGTAATGGCGCGATGGGCAATGCGCGCTGGCGCGGCGTGCCGCTGAAAACCGTGCTCGACATGGCCGGCGTGCAGCAGGGCGCGAAGCAGGTGACCTTCAACGGCATGGATGGGCCGGTGATGGACACGACGCCGGATTTCGTCAAGGCGCTCGACATCGACCATGCCCGCGACGGCGAGGTGATGCTGGCCTACGGCATGAACGGCAACGACCTGCCTCTTCTGAACGGTTTTCCGCTTCGACTTGTAGTGCCCGGCTATTACGGCACCTATTGGGTGAAGCATCTCAACGAGATCACCATCATCGACAACGTGTTCGACGGTTTCTGGATGAAGTCCGCCTATCGGATTCCGGACACGCCCTGCAACTGCGTCGAGCCGGGCACCGCGCCAAAGGCGACGATCCCGATCGGCCGCTTCACGGTGCGCTCCTTCATCACCAGCCTCGCCGACGGCGCCAGGCTGAAGCCGGGCAGCACCATGCTGAAAGGCATCGCGTTCGACGGCGGCAAGGGCATCAGGGAAGTCGCGGTTACGATCGACGGCGGCAAGACCTGGACGCCGGCGAAGCTCGGCAAGGATCTCGGCAAATATTCGTTCCGCGAATGGAAGCTGCCGATAAAGCTCGCGGCAGGGCCGCACGAGCTCCAGGTTCGCGCCACCAACAATGCCGGCGACACCCAGCCGACGGAGCCCTTGTGGAATCCAGCCGGCTATTTGCGCAACGTCGTCGAAACCGTGCGCGTCACCGCGGCGTGAAGGAGAATTTCCGTGAAGCACGCGTCTCTGCTCACTCTCGTCGCCGCGGCATTAAGCGTTGCATCGCTAAGAATTGCAGCATTAAGCGTTGCAGCGCTAAGCCTTGGTTCAGCCGGCGCGGCGCCGATCTCCTACACACTGCCCGACGAGACCGCGGCCTTCAAGGCTGGGCCCAACCTGGAAGTCGTGCAGAACAATTGCACCGCCTGTCACTCGGCCGACTACGTCTCTACCCAGCCGCGGGGCCTGAAATTCAAGAAGGATTTCTGGCAGGCCGAGGTGACCAAGATGATCAAGGTTTATGGTGCGCCGATCGCGGATGCTGACGTTCCCAAGATCGTCGAATACCTGGCCGCGACCTACTGAGCTTC
>Ga0066671_10000138_pt1 | contig 21302 bp, 21 predicted proteins | sample GraSoiAngelo_120_FD_62294 | JGI IMG/M metagenome (GOLD analysis project Ga0066671, IMG submission 62294) | Grasslands soil microbial communities from the Angelo Coastal Reserve, California, USA - 14_0919_09_20cm | ecosystem: Environmental > Terrestrial > Soil > Grasslands | place: USA...
TCCGCAAAGAGCGAGTTTTTCAGAGCGCTGAACGCGTTTGGCCAACTCCCATTCGCGGTACGCGAAAAGGAGTCAACTTCGCCTTAGCGGCGAGGGAAAGACGAGGTGCGCGACGGGCGGCACCACGAGAGGCGAGCACGATCACGGCGGCGAGTGGCGCTCGGCGGGGAGCTTCCGCGCCGGCGCCGGACGCTCAGGTGCAAGCGCGACAGCACGGCAGACCACGGCGGGGAGGCGACGCCGAATTGAGGCGTCCCGCTGGCGGGTGCGCCCCTCAGCTTGTCGCCGCCGCCGCGCACCAGCGGAACTCTCAAGAGAGCGCGAAGGAGTGATGTTGTATGCCTGGAAACAAAGCGGTCGCTTATATCGAGCCCGGCAAGGTCGAGGTTCAAACAATCGACTACCCCGCGCTCGTCCTCAAGGACGGGCCAGGGGTCAACAAGCGAAACGTCGGCCGCAAGTGCGAGCACGGCGTCATTCTCAAGATCGTCTCGACCAACATCTGCGGCTCCGACCAGCACATGGTTCGCGGACGAACGACAGCCCCGTCCGGCCTCATCCTCGGCCACGAGATCACCGGCGAGGTGATCGAGCTCGGCCGCGACGTCGAGTACATCAAGAAGGGAGACCTCGTCTCGGTCCCCTTCAACATCGCCTGTGGACGCTGCCGCAACTGCAAGGAGGGTAAGACCGGCATTTGCCTCAACGTCAACCCGGATCGCCCCGGCTCGGCCTACGGCTACGTCGACATGGGCGGCTGGGTCGGTGGCCAGGCCGAGTACGTGATGGTTCCCTACGCCGACTGGAACCTGCTCAAATTCCCCGACAAGGACCAGGCGATGGAGAAGATCCTCGACCTGACGATGCTGTCGGACATCTTCCCGACCGGATTCCACGGCGCGTACACGGCGGGAGTAGGCCCCGGCTCGACCGTCTACATCGCGGGCGGGGGCCCGGTCGGGCTGGCCGCCGCGCACTCGGCACAGTTCCTCGGGGCGGCCGTCGTGATCGTCGGCGACATGATCAAGGAGCGCCTAAAGCAAGCCGAGAGCTTCGGCTGCGAGACCGTCGACCTGACCAAGGACGCGACGCTCCCGCAGCAGATCGAGCAGATCCTCGGCGTGCCCGAAGTCGACGCCGCAGTCGATGCGGTCGGCTTCGAAGCGCGCGGGCACGGCAAGGACTCCGACCATGAGGCGCCGGCGACGGTCCTCAACTCGGTCATGGACGTCACCCGAGCCGGGGGCCAGCTCGGCATCCCGGGCCTGTATGTGACGGGCGACCCGGGCGGAATCGACGAGGCGGCGAAGGTCGGCAGCCTGTCGATCCGGCTCGGCCTCGGCTGGGCCAAGTCGCACTCGTTCACGACCGGTCAGTGCCCGGTCATGCGTTACCACCGCGGGCTGATGGAGGCGATCCTCCACGACCGCGTCCAGATCGCGAAGGCGGTCAACGCAACGGTGATTCCGTTGGAGGACGCTCCGAAGGGCTACAAGGACTTCGACAAGGGAGCGAGCAAGAAGTTCGTCCTCAACCCGCACGGGTTGATCAAGCGAAGAAGGGCTTCGACCTCGGCCCGCACGCGGTGATCACGTAGTTCGTCCGAACAGTTCAACGGGCCGGGAGCGTCAGCTCCCGGCCCCTCATTCGGACGGGGGACGGCGCTCGACCTCGTAGCCGAGCTCCTGCAAGCGGGCGAGCAGCCGGAGCTCCGTCGACTCCAAATCGTCCCCGTCATCGAGGTACCGCAGATCGACGTCCACGCGCCTGCTGTGCTCGTCGCCGTGGAACAGCAGCTGAAAGCAATCGCTGTACCGCGTGACCGTCGCCCGCGGAAACCGGGCGACGTGCGGTAGGCCCATCAACCTCAGCATGCTGCTGGAATCCGCCTTCTCTTCGCCGGCGCCCTGGGACTCACACGCTGAGGATGGCACACGTCCTGCGTCTCACCGGTGGCTGGGCAAGCCCTTGACGGTCGTCCGAGGTCCGAGTGAGAGTTTGACCATGCCGAAGCGGCGCCAGGGCTCGACCCTCTGCTTCCGTGCCACCAGGTTCGCGAGACCGATCCTTCCTCGGAATCGATATGGCTGAGGAATTGGTACGCGCAACCCCGCTCGACGCGGGCTGGGCGGCACTCAGCGAGGGCGACTGGGAAACTGCGAGGTCCTGGTTCGAGGAAGCCTTGGCTGAAGGCGAGACCCCGGAGGCGCTCGAAGGGATGGGCTGGGTTGGAAACATGCTGGACGAGGACCCGCTCACTTTCGACGCCCGGGAGCGTGCGTACCGGCTGTACCTCGAGCGGGGGGACAAGGGTTCAGCGGCGCGAATGGCCGCTTGGCTTGCCGCCGACAGCCTCTTGTTTCGCGGTGAACCGGCGATTGGCAACGGCTGGCTCCAGCGCGCGCACAGCCTCATCGACGGTCTCGAGCCCGGGGTCGATCATGGCTGGGTCGCCATCCACGAGGGACACTTCGCGGTTGCACTGGACGAGGACACGGTCAAGGCACGGCGGCTGGCGTCGCGCGCCGTCGAGCTCGGCCGGATGTTCGCGGCTCCAGAGCTCGAGATGCTCGGTCTCGGGCTCGAGGGGCGGGCCCTCGTGAGTGAAGGCGAGTTGGAGGAGGGCATGCGCCGTCTTGACGAGGCGACGACGGTGGCGCTCGCCGGCGAGGCGAGGCTCCTGTACTGCGTCGCCTGGGCCTGCTGCTACCTGATCTCCGCGTGCGAGCGTGTGCGGGACTACGAGCGGGCGGCGCAATGGTGCGCCCGTGTAGGCGAGTTCTGCGAGCAGCACGACATCTTCCTGCTCAACACCTGCAGAGCGCACTACTCCAGCGTGCTCAGCTGGCAAGGCCGATGGGACGAGGCAGAGAGCCAGCTCAGCGCGGCTGTGGAAGGACTTCAGCGGTCCCGGCCTTCGATGGTCGGCGACGCGCTCGCGCGCCTGGGCGAGCTGCGTCGGCGGCAGGGCCGGCTCGCCGATGCGGAGGCGCTGTTTGCCCGCAGCGAGACACACGCCATCTCCTTGATCGGGCGCGCCGAACTGGCCCTCGACCGCGGCCAGTTTTCGGAGGCGGCAGAGCTGGCTGATCGTTACCTGCGGCGCTTCCCGGACCCGGGCAGGGTCGAGCGCAGCGCGGGTCTCGAGGTCGTAATCAGGGCGCTCGTCCGCCTGAGAGAGCCAGAGCGCGCCGCCGAGGCACTGGGACAGCTGCGCGAGATCGCGGCGCAGGCACGGACGCGCCCGCTGCTCGCGGCGGTTTGCTCCTCGGAAGGGGCGCTGGCGATGGCACGCGGTGACCGCGACGCCGCCCGCCGCTCCTTCGAGGATGCACTCGATCTGCACGCTGCGAGCGATGCTCGGTTCGAGGCCGCTCGGGTCAGGCTCGACCTCGCCGCCGCTTTGGGCGCCTCGGGGCGCCACGATCGGGCACGACGCGAGATCGAAGCGGCGCTTGCAGGCTTCCAGGAGCTGGGAGCGGACGGGGAGAGCGCTCGCGCCGAGGCGATGCTCGGGAAGCTCCGCAGAACGCGCCCGACGCTTTCTCCAGAAGCGGCGGACAGCGCGCTCGGCGAACTGAGCGGTCGCGAGCTACAGGTTCTCAGCCTGGTCGCCGAGGGTCTCACCAACCACGACATTGCGCAGCGTCTCGTGCTCAGCGAGCACACCGTCAACCGCCACGTCGCCAACATTCTCCGCAAGCTGGGGCTCAGCTCGCGCGCGGCCGCGGCTTCCCTCGCCGGCCGACATGGGCTCGTATAGGAGGGTTTGGGGGAATGGCGCTCGTCACCAGGGTGCGATGCTCGTTCCGTGGGGAGGACGCAGGGAGCGTCAATAGCCAAAGCTATTGGCGCGACTGAGGACGCTGCCACGGGGCGAGCAGCGCGGCCTGGGGACACAGACTCCATTTCGCCGAACCCTCCCTAGTAGCAGGATCTAGCCAATCGGGCGCCGGCCCGTGGATTGGCTGATTTCTGCGAAGCCGAAACGCCGCGCCCAGCTTACGGTCCTCGGCATGTCAGAGATGCCGAACACGGCCAAGGTGGTGATCAACCTCGCAACCGGCCTCGAAGACGCGGAGCGGGCTACTGTCGCCTTCCTCGTCGGCGGCGCTGCGGTCGAGCAAGGCAAGCAGGTGGCGATGTTCCTGACCAAGGAGGCAGTCCGGCTCGCCGTGCCGGGTTATGCCGAGGCGGTCGCATGTGACGGCTGCCCGCCGCTTGCCCGGCTCGTGCAGCAGTACGCCGACGGTGGAGGAAGTCTGCTCGTCTGCCCCATCTGCTTCAGCGCCCGCAAGCTGGACGAGGGCGAGCTCGTCGCGAACGCGCGGCTCGGCGGTGCGACCCCTCTCTGGGAATGGATCGGCGATGGGGATGCCACGGTCTTCAGCTACTGATCCGGGCGCGGCGCTGGTCGCGGCGCTCGGCGAGCGCGACTTCGACCGGCTCGTCGGCATGCTCGCGCCGGACGTGCGTATGCGCGCACTGATCCCGCCCGGCCTTGTCGAGCTCTCAGGAGCCGAGCTTGCAGCTGCGAGGTTCGCCTCCTGGTTCGGCGAATCAAATGGGCTCGAGGTCGTTCGGTCCGGCTGCGACGAGGTCGGCGATCGACTACATGTCTTCTACCGACTCCGGGTGAAGAGGCCCGGCGATCCCTGGAAGGTGATCGAACAGCACCTCTTCTGCGCGCTCGACAACGGCCGCATCACCGCTCTCGATCTGGTGTGCTCGGGCTTCCGTCCCGAGGCGGCCGAGCATGGCGGGCCTTCTATAACCACAGACGAGCCGCGAGCAGCGCGGCGAGCGTCGCTGCAAGAGTCGGCGGTACCAGCATCACGCCGAGCCGCGAATAGTCTCTGAGCGAAGGCTGGGCGCCGACGGCGCGAGCGGCTTGGAACCAGAGGACAGCCGAGAGCGAGCCGGTGAACGCGAGGTTCGGCCCGACGTCGAGCCCGAGCAGGAGCGCGTTCGGGTGCGCGGCCGGTTGGGCGGAAAGCAGCACGGCCGACGGAAGGTTGTTCAGGACTACAGAGGCGAGGGCGCCGATTCCGGCCGCCGCCCAGAAGCCGCTCGCGGCAAGCAGGTGGACGGGTCCGTGCCAGAGCCGCGCACCGGTGCCGACTCCGACGGCGACCGCGAACAGAGGCGCCAGCACGCGTACATCGACGCGGGGACGGAGTCGGCGCAAGGCCGTGGCGGCGAGGCCGACCGAGAGCACTGGGACCGCCGCGTTTTGGAGGGACACGACGAGCACCGCCGCCGCGAGCGTCGCGACAGCGCCGATTCCGATTCGAAGCGGCGGCGGTTCGGCGTTCTCGGGCTCGTGGTCCTCGAGCCGAAATGCAAGTACGAGGAAGGAAGCCGTGATTGCGCATGCGGCGATCCAGGGCGGCAGCATCCGCGCCGCGAAGGCGAGGGCGCCCTGCGGCTCGCTGCGGAGGACGAGCAGGTTGGTCAGGTTCGAGCCGGGGAGGAGCAGCGAGGCCGCATTGGCCATGAAGACCGAGCCGTAGAGGAACGGTCGCTCGTCGAGCCGTCGCCGTCGCGCAGCGTGCACGAGCACGGGGGTCAGGAACACGACCGCCGTGTCGAGGTTGAGAACGGCCGTCACCACGGCCACGAGACCGAGCAGCGCCAGCAGCAGGCTGCGCGCACTGAGACGCGCGCGCGCCAGCCGGGCCCCGAGCGCTTCGAATAATCCGTCCGCGGCGGCGACTGCGCCGATGAGGAGCAGCCCTGTGACGAGCACGAACGGCGGCCAGGCTTGCCGCGCGGACGTTAGTATCATGTGGTCAACCATTCTTAATAGTTAATCATACTAAACTAATGCCACCCCCGCGTCATCCGAGCGGCAGTCGCCAAGCGGCGGAGGCGCTCGCCCGCACCGCGCCGCTCGTCAGCCGCTGGATCGAGCGCCTGCTGGCCGCGCACGAGCCGCCGCTGACCGTGGCGCAGTACCTGGCCTTGCAGGCGGTTGCCGAAGGAGAGATCGTCGGGGCCGAGCTCGCGCGGCGAGCTGCCGTCTCGCCGGCGGCTGTCTCGCAATTGCTCGCAACCCTCGAAGCAACCGGCCTACTGGCGCGTGGGCGTCTCGAGGGCGACCGCCGCCGCCAAACCCTTGACCTGACCGAGCAAGGGCAGCGGGCTCTACGCTCAGCTCAAACCGCGCTCCGCGACCGGCTCGCAGGGCTTCTCTCTGACCTGCCGCCGCCCGAGGCCGACGCCCTCGCCCGCTTGCTCGAGCGCCTGCAAGCGTCGCTCAGCGGTACGCCGCCGCCACCGCGACCGCACCGCCCGCCACCGCCCCCGCGAGGCGGCCCGAAAAGGCGGTAGCGACAACGGTCTCACGACGGAGCGCCCTCGGGTGCTCAACCGAAGGTCCGGCCGCGTCCGATCGAATGGCTAAGGACGGTTTCGCTTAGAGCGCGGACGATCAGTGTGTGGCGGAGTGTCAGACCTGCGGCAGGTCGTTCGACGAGCGCGCGTACCAGGTCATCGTCTGGGGTCTCGGTTCGTTCGACTCGGTCGAATGCGCCGAGAAAGCGCTTTGGCGAAAGCGCCGCCGGGTGCGCGCCGCCGAAGGGTTCGTGCCGGCGGCTTCGGACGCGGCAACGCGAGCGGCGCCATCGCGTTCCCCCCTCGAGAGCGCGGAAGAGCCCTAGCCGACTCCGGGGTTCTCGTGCCGGTTCGCCTCTGAGCCCGGCCAAGGGTTGCCGGCAAGGCCGTGGTCGTAGGCAAACCTGGCCGCCTCGGTGCGACTGCTGACTCCCAGCTTGCGGTAGACGTTCGTCAGGTGGTACTTGATCGTCTGCTCGCTGAGCCAGAACTCTCGAGCGATCTGCTTGTTCGAGCGACCCATCGCGACACGGGCGAGGATCTCCCGCTCGCGTCCCGTCAAGCCGAACTCTTCGGCGGCGCGCACCGACTCCGGGGGCGCGGTTCCGAAGGACTCCGTGACGAGCTCACCCTCGAGGACCTGCCTCAGGACCGGCGCCACGTCTGTGGGATCGATTCCCTTGCCCAGGAACGCTTTGGCACCCCGGCGAAGCGCTTCGGCGGCAAGTTCGGGCTCGTCGGCGCCCGAGAGGACCACGACCTTCGTCTCGGGATATTGCTTCCCGAGGCGATCGAGTACCTGAAGGCCGTCGAGCCCCGGCATCCGGATGTCGAGCAAGATGAGGTCCGGCTGCGTCTCGCCGACCCGCGGCAAGACCTCGCTGCCAGATCTCGCCTCGCCCACGATCTCGATGTCGGGCTCGGGTTCGAGCGCGAAGCGCACCGCCTGGAGAACCAGCGCGTGGTCGTCCGCAAGGAGAAGGCGAATTGGCCCCAAGCTGAGATCCTCCTCGTCCGCAGTTCGGGCTTTCGCCCGACGACTCGACAGATGCCGCACCGGCCCGAAACACGCGGCGCTGTCGGGACGTATCGTGGTCCGGTGCAGGCGGTCGCGGCAATCCCCTGATCGAGGGTTCGGCGAGTTGGCGCGCCTGGCGCGGGCTAGTGGTGCAGAACCGCGATCGCGCCCGGGTGCTTGGCCTGCCAGGCGCGGACGAAGAACCGCAGCTCGAGCTGGGCTTCGCGCGGTGTCCAATCGCGCGGGTAGACGATCCGGCAGACGTTGGGGGCGATCCGGTCCGCGAGACAACCCTGACGCGCGAGCGCGTTCATGAGTTCCCCGAGGAGCTTCTCGTCGCTGAGCTCGAGCTTCAGTGCCATCTCCCATTGATTGTCGGCGAGGCAGCGGCGCGGCTTCCAACCTGAACGTCCCGATCCGTCCTCGACTAGCGGCTAAACCGAAGGCACGATCCCGCCTGCGGAACCGCGACCGCCCGCGACATCAACGAAGCGCACTGTCGCCGCGGGGCCCGCTAGCCTCGAGCGGATGGCACGACGCGTCGTGAGCTGCGGACTCGCCGGTCTCGCGGCCTGCGCTTCGGCGACCCTCGTGCTGGCCGCGCCCGGTCCTCGCGCATCGATTCCGCGGGACCCAGCCGCGCTCTCCCGCAAGCTCGTGGACACGAAGACCGAGCTCGGGCGGGCGATCGACGCGTGGCGCGCCGGCGGCGACCCGCTGCCGTCGAGGGAGGTGACGCTCGACGCGCTCTACGACCAGCGGATCGAGCTCTTGCTCGCCGGCCGGCCCGGCCTGGCGCGCACGACGCTCCGGCTGGTTCCAGCGGCGATCGCCGACGGCGTGCGATCGAACCTGGCCGCGAAGCGCGAGCTCTGGCGACTGACGCCGCCCACGCACCGCAGACGTTTCCGAACCGGCCCGGCGCTGCCGCCCGCGACGTTGCTCCGCTACTACCGCGAAGCGCAACATCGGTTCGGCGTTCGCTGGAACGTGCTCGCCGCCGTCAACTTCGTCGAGAGCGCGTTCAACAAGCTCCGTAACAACAGTGCCACGGGCGCGCAAGGCCCGATGCAGTTCATGCCGGCGACCTGGCGGGCGTACGGGCTTGGCGGCGACATTCGCGATCCGCACGACGCGATCCTCGGAGCGGCGAACTACCTGCACGCGAACGAGGCGCCTCGCGACAACCGCCGCGCGCTCTTCCGCTACAACCCCTCCGCGCTCTACGTCGATGCCGTCCTGCGCTACGCGCGCCAGATCCGGAGCGACCGCCACGCGTTCTACGAGTTCTACGCACGGCAGGTTTTCGTTCGCACTCCCTCCGGCCTTCGCCGGATCACCGGACCCTAGGACTGTTCGCGACGCCGCCGGAAATGTCGATCGACAGCGGCCGTTCGCTACCGGCGCATTCTCTAAGCGCGCAGAACGACTTCGAGCGCGGTGCCGCGGCCGGGTCTGGACTGGAGACGGAAGCCGCCGCCGATGCTCGCGCTGCGCGCCTTCATGTTCCGAAGTCCCTGACCGGATGTGACTGTCACGTCGTCGAAGCCGGCGCCGTCGTCGACGACGCTGACGACCCGCTCGTCGCCGCGCAGGCCGATGCGGACGTCGGCGTGCCGCGCGCCGGCGTGTTTGCGCGCGTTCGCCAGACCCTCCTGGACGATCCGGAAGACCTCGATCTGCTCGTCGGGCGCAAGCCGGACCTTCTCGTCGAGCTCCAGGTCGACCTCGAGCTGGCCGTCGGCGGTCAGGAAGTCGACGTAGCGGCGCAGCGCTGCGTCGAAGGGCGCAGTTCCGCTCGCGGACGACAGGGCGAGAATCGCGAACCGAGCCTCCTGCTGGGCCGCGGCGGCTGCCTCCTTCAGCTGGGGAAGCGTCGTCTCGGGATCGGCCCCGTTCTCAAGCATCGTCGCGTGGGTCGAGACGGCGAAGAGGTACTGGGCGAGACCGTCGTGGATCTCGCGTGCGACGCGCGCCCGCTCCTCCGCGACCGCCCGACCGAACTCGGCGAAGCGAATCGCGCGCCAGACCCCGACGAGTAGGACTGCATAGGCGAGCAGGCGCAGAAAGTCGCCCGTCGAGACGAACCGACTAGAACTGAGGGGTGTGAGGACGTAGTAGAGGTCGGCGAAGAGCAGCAGCGTCGCTCCGAGCGCCAGCCAGCGGTCGAGATCGTTACCGCGGGCGCGGAAGCGCAGGCCGAAGCCCACGACCGCGAGCAGGCTCGCCAGCGCACGCGCCGCGAGCATCGCCGTCAGCAGCCCCGGCTGGCTGCCGTAGCCGGCGGCGAGTGCGGGCAGCGTGTGGCCGAACGAGTCGGCGAGCACCCAGAGCACAAGAAGCATGGCGGGAACGAACATGAGGAGCTCGACCAGCTCTCTGCGCCGGTTGACCGTTCGCTTGCGCGTAAACGCCGCCGCCGCGATCAAGCCCCCGGCGAGAACGCGGCCCCAGATCAAGGCCCACTGCTCGCGCCGGTGCAGCGATCCGTTGCCGAGCACAGGCGCGATCGCGAAGGAGAACGTCGACCCTGCCGCGATCGAGAATCCCGCGCAGAGCAGCCAGTCGAGCCGCCGCCCGTCCACGGAGAACCGGACGCCCGCGAGCACCGCGACCAGCACACCCGCGAGCGCGACCATGGTGTTCAGCACGAGCCTCACCTGCGGGAGCTCGAAGCTCGGCCGCAGGCCCGGATAGGTGACGAACAATGCGAGCAGGGCGCCGAGCAGGCCGAAGAGCAGGATTTCGCCCCAGAGCCACGACTGGTACGCGTTTTCCTCCTTTCGCATCTCCCTCTATTCGGCAGAACCGATCTGACCGATAAGGGCCGGGAAGCTCATGGCGACTCGTATCCTCATCGTCGACGACCATCCGCTCACGCGCGGGGCGCTCACGGCGCTCCTGGAGCAGCACGACTTCAGTGTCGTCGGCGAGGCTGCAGGCGGCGAGGAGGCGATCGATGTCGCGCGCGAGCTGCAGCCCGACTTGATCTTGCTCGACCTCTCGATGCCCGGGATCGGCGGCCTCGGAGCGCTGCCGTTCCTGCGCGAGGCCGCCCCGGGCTGCGAGGTCGTGATGCTGACAGCCTCGATCGCGGAGGAGAACCTGCTCGCCGCGATCCGCGCGGGAGCGGCGGGCTACCTGCTGAAGACTGAGCCGCCCGAGCGGATCGTCGAGTTCCTGCGCGGCGCCGCCGACGGCGAGGCTGCGCTCTCGGGATCGATCGCCAGGCGCCTGCTCGAGCAGGTGCGCGACGGCCGGGACGCGGATGCCTGGGTGCCGGACTCGATTGCCAGCGCGCTCAGCGCCCGCGAGCTCGAGGTGCTGCTTCTGCTCGACGAGCATCTGAGCACCGACCAGATCGCTGCGCGCCTGTTCATCTCGGAGCACACCGTTCGCTCGCACGTGAAGAGCCTGATGCGGAAGCTCGGCGTCTCCTCCCGCAGGCAGGCGCTCGAAGCACTCGGCGCCGCTCGCGGCTGAAGCACTCATCCCCCACAGTGGGGGATACGAAATCACCCGCGAATCGCACTCTCTGGGCGGTGAGCGAGCCGCGAGCCCGGCCGATACTTCGGCTGAGCGCCCCTCCTGAAAAAGTGGTGTGCGGAGCGCGGTGGCAACTGTGCTTCCTCGAAAGACGGCCGGCTAGTAACTAGCCGGCCGTCGTCAGTTTGAGAACCCCTCCAGCGCCGCCCGCACCAGCCGCGGCAGCGTCTCGATGTTGTAGCCGCCCTCGAGCACGGCGGCGACCCGAGGGCCCAAGGTCGTGGCCCGTTCGGCCATCCACGCGAAGGCGCCGTCGCTCAGCCGGATGTCGGCGAGCGGATCCGAAGCGTGGGCATCGAATCCAGCCGACACGAGCACGAGGCCCGGGGAGAAGCCGCGGATCGCAGGCTCGACGACGTCGGCGAACGCGCGCTCGTATTCGGCATCGCCGGACAGCGCCGCCAGCGGCACGTTTACGGTCGTCTCGTTGCCCTCGCCCGGTCCGCCGGTCCCGGGGTAAAACGGCCACTCGTGCAGCGACACGTAGAGAACTGAAGGGTCGTCCCAGAAGATCGCCTGCGTGCCGTTGCCGTGGTGGACGTCCCAGTCCAGGATCGCGACCCTGTCGATCCCGAGCTCCGCCTGGGCGTGACGCGCGGCGACTGCGGCGTTGTTGAAGATGCAGAAGCCCATCGCACGCTCGGCGGGAGCGTGATGGCCGGGCGGGCGGACAAGCGCAAAGCCGCCGCGCTCGACCGCCGCGATCGCCGCGCCAGCCGCCAGCAGAGCGGCCTCGAAGGTCGTCTCGGAGGCCACGGTGTCCGCGTCGAGCCATGTCCGCTCCGCGATCGCCCGGATCCGCTCGACGTGCTCCTCGGTGTGGCAGCGCAGGATCGCCTCGATCGGCGCCGGCTCGACCGAGTCGTATGCGAACGCCTCCAGCAACACGACGAGTCGCGCCTGGGACTCGGGATGGCTTTGCGTCGGATGAAGGCGCGCGAACGCCGGGTGGCTCAGGACGTCGATCGGCGGACCGCGTCGGCGAGCTCGCCGAGCGAAGCGCCGTCCTGGGCGCGGCCGACGAGGTAGCAGAGGAGCGGCGCGTTCGTCCGTTCGCCGCTGTCGTGCGCGGCGACGCGGGCGAGCTCGAGGAGCTCCTGGACGGCCTCGTCATCGAGCTCGAGTCGCTCGGCTGGAACGCCGCTCGCCTGCGCGAGTGCATCCCGCGCATCTGACAACCACTGATCCATGTCCAGATTCTCCTAGGTGATGTAGGTGTACATCTACATCACCGGGCGCGCGCGCCGACGCGCTCCGCGACCGCTTTCATGCCCCAGCTACTGAGGAGGGAGGACGCCTCCGCCCAGGTAGGCGTCTCATCTTGGAGGGGAGGGAGGGGGGCGGAGGCGTCTAGCGACGCGATTCGACGGTAGAGCCGCAACTCCTCCGCGATCGCCGTGAAGCGGCCGGCGGCGATCGCCTCCTCGAGCGAGCCGTACTGGCGCAGCAGGTCGGCCGCCTTCTTCGGCCCGACGCCGGGGGCGCCCGGGAGGCGGTCGGAGGGGTCGCCACGGAGGGCGATGAAGTCGACCACTTGGGCGGGCTCGACGTCGTAGCGCTCGCGCACTTCGGCCGGCCCGATCCGGGCCAGCTCGCTGACGCCGCGGACAGGCTGGATGATCGTCGTCCGCTCGCTCGCGAGCTGAAAGCTGTCGCGGTCCGAGGTGGCGACGACCGCCGTTCCGCCGCGCTTTTCCTCTGATGCGACGGCCGCCGCGAGAAAATCGTCAGCCTCGTAGCCGGGCGCCTTCGCGGATGCAAAGCCGAAGGCGTCCACGAGCTGCGGGAGCAGCGCGAGCTGCTCGAGGAGCTCGTCGTCGAACTCTCGCCCGCTCTGGTAGGCCTCGAGCGCGTCGTGCCGGTAGGTCGGAACCTCGAGCGTGTCCCAGCCGACGATCACGGCACGGGGCTGCTCGGCGTCCCAGAGGCGCAGGAGGAAGTTCGTGAAGCCGACGATCGCGTTCGAGGGCTTGCCCTCGGCGCGCCGGATCGTCTTCGGCAGCGCGTGGTAGGCGCGGTGGGCGAGCGAGTCGCCGTCGATCACGAGCAGCGGGCGCTTCAAAGCGAGACCTCGAGCTCGCGAATTCCGACCATCAGCCGGTCCGTCGCCTCGCGCGCGGCCGGGCTGAGCTCTTGCCGGTGAAGATCGTCGAGCGGAATCGGGAGCCCATAAGCGACTCGCAACGGGCCGAGCCGGCTCAGGCGGTCGGTTCCCTTGATCGCAGCCGGCACGAGTGGCGCCCCCGCAGTCATTGCGATTCGGGCCGCGCCGGTGTGCGCACGGGCCTCGTGCTTCTTGCGCAATCCCTTCCGCCGCCGCGTCCCCTCCGGGAACATGACCACGATCTCGCCGCTACGGACGAGCTCGACCGCGCGGCGGATGGCCTCGAGGTCGGCCTCGCCGCGCCGAACCGGGAAAGCGCCGCCGCCGAGGAGGATCGGCTTCAGGATCGGGTTGAACAGCTCGCTCTTTGCCATGAAGCGCAGCTGCCGCCGGGGATAGAGCGGAATCGCGAGCGGCCAGGGGTCGAAGTTCGAGGTGTGGTTGGCGGCGAGGACGAATCCGCCCGCCGGTAGGTGCTCGATTCCGCGTGCGCGCAGGCGGAAGCCGACCTTGACGATTGGCCAGCTGATCGTGGCGGCAAGCAGGTAAACGGGCAGCACGGCGCGAAAGGATCGTTCCATTTTCGGCTCGTTTGCGTGTTCCTGCGCCGTGCGACCCCTTCGCTACTGTGTCTCGCGTGAAGACTTTAGTCGTCGCCGAAAAGCCGTCCGTCGCCCGCGATCTCGCGGACGCGCTGCCTGGTTCCTTCACGAACGAGGACTCCCATTACGAGGGGGACGACTACATCGTCACCTTCGCAGTCGGCCATCTCGTCCAGCTCGTCGACCCCGAGGTCTACGACGAGAAGCTGAAGAAATGGCGCATGGCCGACCTGCCGATCGTCCCCGAGGAGTTCAAGCTGGCGCCGCGGGACGCAAAGGCCAAGAAGCAGCTGAAGGTCATCCACAAGCTGATGAAGCGGGACGATGTCGACCGGATCATCAACGCCTGCGACGCCGGGCGCGAGGGCGAGCTGATCTTCGCCTACATCTACGAGACCGCCGGCATCGACAAACCGGTGCAGCGGCTCTGGGTCAGCTCGATGACGAAGCAGGCGATTCGCGAGGGCTTCGAGAGGCTGCGCCCGGGTGAGGAGCTGCAGCCGCTCGAGGCGGCGGCGCGCTCCCGCTCGGAGGCCGACTGGCTGATCGGGATGAATGCAACCCGGGCGGCGACGATCCGCGGCCGCGCGTGGGTCGGCGGTGTTGTCTCGCTCGGCCGGGTGCAGACGCCGACGCTGGCGATGATGGTCAAGCGCGAGCGCGAGATCCAGGCCTTCACGCCCGAGCCGTACCGACTTGTCCGCGCGCAGTTCGACCCTCGCTACGAAGGGATGTGGTTCGAGGGCGACGAGACGCGCATCTTCGGCGACCTCGGCCGCGCCGAGCAGATCGTCGACAAGGTGACCGGCAAGAACGGCACCGTCGAGAAGATGGAGCAGAAGGAGCAGTCCGAGCGGCCGCCCCTGCTCTACGACCTGACCGCGCTGCAGCGCGACGCGAACCGCCGTTTTGGCTTCTCCGCACGACGCACGCTGCAGGCCGCGCAATCGCTCTACGAGGACAAGAAGGCGATCACCTACCCGCGAACGTCCTCGCGGTACCTGTCCGGGGACCTGGTCCCGCAGTTGAAGCCGACCGCCGAAACCCTGCTTCCGATCGGCGACTACGCCGCCGGTGCACGCTACGTCCTCGGTCTCGACCAGTTGCCGCTGCAGCGCGTCGTCAACGACGCGCGCGTCGACGATCACCACGCGATCATCCCGACGGACGTCGAGCACCCGGTCGACCGTTTCTCGCCCGACGAGCGGCGAATCTTCGACCTGGTCGCCCGCCGCTTCCTGGCCGTCTTCCATCCGGCCGCGCGCTACCAGCGCACCGAGGTCGTCACGCTCGTCGAGGAGGAGCGCTTCCGCACCCGCGGCAAGATCACGCTCGAGCCCGGCTGGCGCGGCGTCTACGGCCTCGAATCCGACCTCGACAAGCAGGCCGGCAAGACCGCCGACGACGACGTGGGCGACGAGAGCGCCGAGTTGCCGAAGCTCGAGCAGGGCCAGACTGTCAAGTGCGTCAAGGCTGAGTTCGAGGACAAGCAGACGAAGCCGCCGCCGCGCTACACCGAGGCGACGCTGCTCTCCGCGATGGAGACCGCCGGCAAGCGGATCGACGACGAGGAGCTGCGCGAGGCAATGAAGGACTCAGGGCTCGGCACCCCGGCGACGCGCGCCGAGACGATCGAGGTCCTGATCCGCAGGGAGTACATCGAGCGTGCGGGCAAGGAGCTGCAGCCGACACCAAAGGGTCTGCAGGTGATCACGATGCTCGAGGAGCACCCGCTCACCTCGCCCGAACTGACCGGCGACTGGGAGAAGCGCCTCTCCGACATCGAGCATGGCAGCGGCGACCGCAAGGAGTTCATCAAAGGAATCGTCGACCTGACGACGCAGACGGTCGAGCAGATCGCCGCGCTCGACAAGGAGAAGCTCCGCCCCGAGCGCGTCGAGCTCGGCCCCTGCCCGCGCTGCGGCGCCGAGACCGGCGAGATCATCAAGGAGAACTCGCGCGCGTATGGCTGCACGAGCTGGAAGAGCCGCGAGGAGCCGGGCTGCGGCTACGTGATCTGGAAGCGCGTCGCCGGCCGGACGATCACTCCCGAGATCGCACGGCAGCTGATCGAAAACGGCCGCACGAACGACGTCATTTCCGGGTTCCGGTCGAAGGCCGGCAAACCTTTCCGCGCGCGCCTCGTCTTGAACGATGAAGGGAAGGTTGAGTTCGACTTCCCGGCGCGTGCGCAAACCAAAGAGCCCGCGGTGGCGGAATAAGAAGAAGCTGCACCGGGTTTGATGTAACGAGGTCGTTAAGGGTGGCGGTTGACCCTAGTCGGCCGAGGAGATTCCACCTACAGTGCGAAAGATCGAGAGAGCCGCGACATCTAGAGAGTCTGAGGAGAAATTGACGCAAAGTCAGATGCACGAGTTGCTCGAATCCGAGCATGCCCGCACATTCGTGGAGGGCGCTGAAGAGCGCGGTTTCGTCGAGCCGGCGGAAATCGAGGCGTTCGCGCTCGAGCACGACCTCGGCGAGGAAGACGCCGAGCAGTTTCAGCGTGAGCTCGAGGCCATCGGCCTCGAGATTCGCCAGCCGGTCGAGGAGACCGAGGCCAAGACAGAGAAGCCTGAAGAGAAGGCCGTTGAGGCGCAGCCCCAGGTTCTCGTCGGCTCCGCCGACAGTCTGCAGCTCTTCCTCGCCGACATCGGCCGCCACAAGCTGCTGACCGCGGCCGAGGAGGTCACGCTCGCGAAGGCAATCGAGCGCGGGGACCTGACCGCGAAGCGCCGCATGATCGAGTCGAACCTCCGCCTGGTCGTCTCGATCGCCAAGGGCTACCGGGGTCTTGGCGTGCCGTTCCTGGATCTGATCCAGGAGGGGACGCTCGGCCTGAACCGCGCGGTCGAGAAGTTCGACTGGCGGCGCGGCTACAAATTCTCAACGTACGCGACTTGGTGGATCCGCCAGTCGGTGCAGCGTGCCGTCGCCAACCACGCGCGGACGATCCGCGTGCCGGTGCACGTCGTCGAGCGCCAGCAGAAGCTCGGCCGTGCGGCGCGCCGGCTCGAGGTCGAGCTTGGACGTGAGGCGACCAAGCAGGAGCTCGCCGAGGCGACGGGACTGCCGCTGCAGCACGTCGACGAGGCGCTGGGCGCCGCCCAGGCGTCGGTCTCGTTGAACCAGACCGTCGGCGCGGACGATGAGGGTGAGCTCGGCGATCTCTTCGCCGACCGCGAGGCGCCCGATCCGTTCGACGAGGCCGAAGAGTCGCTGCGCAAGCAGGGGGTCCGCCGCGCGCTCGATGCCCTGCCCGAGCGGGAGCGCCGGATTCTCGAGCTCCGCTTCGGCTTCGAGGGCGAGCCGTGGACGCTGGAGGCGATCGGCCACGAGCTCGACCTGACCCGCGAGCGGGTCCGCCAGCTCGAGAGCCAGGCCCTCGCCCGGCTCGCTGCGCTGCGCGATCTCCAGACCGCCGCCGCGTAAGACGACTCAGACCCTGATCTGTCGCTCGGGGGTTGCGCCGGTGCGCGCGGCCCCCGACGACTCTTCGGAGCAGGTCACCCAGGCGCTGGCAGGGGAGCCGCTCATCGTCGAAGAACGCCGCGGCGGCTGGGCGCGCATCCGTACCGTTTACGACTACGTCGGCTGGATCCGGGAGGACGCCATGCGTTCAGGGACTGCCACCGAAATCGGTGCCCGTCCCTACGACGCCGCCGAGTCGGTCGACGGCGACCCGGTCGAGGAGGCAAGGGCCTACCTGGGCGCACCCTACGAATGGGGCGGCCTGACCGACCGTGGTATCGACTGCTCCGGCCTGGTCCACATGGCGTACCGCCGAATAGGTCGGCTCGTTCCCCGGGATGCGCATCAGCAGGAGGCTGCCGCCGTCGAAATCGACGAAGCCGACGCCCGCCCGGGTGACCTCGTCTGCTTCGGCGAGCCCGGCGAGGCTCACCACATCGCCTTCTGGCTAGGCGACGGCCGCGTCCTGCATGCGACCGCCCGGGAGGGCGTGAGCACGGTCGTCGAGGAGCCGCTCGAGAACATCGACGCGCGGCCGCTCCGCTTCGCCCGGTTGACAAATCGCTAACCAAACGCCGCTCGCAGCGTCCCACCCATCGAGGGGAGTTTGGGCCCGAGGAGCACGCCGAACTCAAGCTTGACCGACCCGCGTTGCACGTGGCGCCGCGCTGTCCCATACTCCCGTGATCCGTAAGGAAGGAGCACGTTTATGCGCACTGTGAGTACCAGGCTCGCCTTCGCGCTCGTCGCGTTCGCTGCGCTCGTCGCGGTGGGGACTGCGGGCGGCGCGTCGAAAGCCGGGCCGACGTTCGTGATCGCAGGTGCGTCAGACCCGACGTATCTCGATCCGGCGCTCGTCTCGGACGGCGAGTCCTTCCGTGTTACTGAGCAGATCTTCGAGGGCCTCGTCAAACTGAAGCCCGGGACGACCTTGCTTCAGCCGGACCTGGCGACGAAATGGGGTTCGAAGAACGGGAAGGACTGGACGTTCCAGCTCAGGCACGGAGTCAAGTTCCAGGACAACACGCCGTTCAACGCGGCGGCGGTCTGCGCGAACTTCAACCGCCAGTACAACTTCCGAGGCCCGTTCCAGGACGCCTCGGCGACCTATTACTGGCAGACGGTCTTCCTTGGCTTCAAGCACAATGACGCTTCCGGCCTGTCGAAGAGCCTCTATAAGGGCTGCACGGCCAGGGGCAAGTACACAGCGGTTCTGCACCTGACGAGGAAGTCGTCGTCGTTCCTGCCGGCGCTCGTCATCTCCTCGTTCGCGATTCAGAGCCCGACGGCGATGAAGAAGTACGGCGCGAACCAGGGTGTGATTCAGGGCGGCGTCTTCAAGGCGACGGGCACGTACGCGACCCAGCATCCGACCGGGACGGGACCGTTCAAGTTCAAGTCCTGGGTCCTCGGCCAGAAGGTCGAGCTCCTCCGCAACCCGACGTACTGGGGCAAGAAGCCGAAGATCGCGCGGGTGATCATCCAGCCGATCTCGAACAACACGGCCCGCGTCCAGGCGCTGCAGAGCGGCGAGGTCAACGGCGCCGACCTGATCCAGCCCACGGACATTCCCACGATCAAGAAGAACAAGAACCTGAAGCTGCTGAACCGGCCGTCGTTCAACGTCGCCTACGTGACGATCAACTCGGCGCACGCGCCGTTCAACAAGCTCGCCGTGCGGCAGGCCGTCGCGTACGGTCTCGACCGGGCCAGCGTCGTGAAGGACTTCTACGCCGGCCGCGCGATCGTCGCCAACGAGTTCATGCCGCCGAACCTGTTCGGCTGGACGAGCAAGGTGCCGAAGTACCCCTACAACCCGACGAAGGCCAAGGCGCTGCTGAGGTCGGCGGGCCTGACTTTGCCGGTGAACGTGGACTTCTGGTACCCGACTAACGTCTCGCGGCCCTACATGCCGAGCCCCGCCTTGAACTTCCAGGCGTTCTCGGCGAGCCTCGAGAAGTCGGGCTTCCACGTCATCCCGCACAGCGCGCCGTGGCGTCCCGACTACGTCGGGAAGGTCAACGCCGGGACGGCGGGCGATCTGAACCTGATCGGTTGGACGGGCGACTTCGGGGACCCGGACAACTTCGTCGGCACGTTCTTCAAGACGTTCGAGCCACAGTGGGGGTTCCACAACTCGGCGATCTTCAACATCCTCGCCAGGGCGGCCAGCGAGACGAACTTCAAGAAGCGCGTCGCCCTCTACCAGAAGGCGAACATCATGATCATGAAGTTCCTGCCAGGCGTTCCCTACGCCCATTCGAGGCCGGCTCTCGGCTTCCAGAAAAAGGTGAAGGGATACACCGCAAGCCCGGTCGGAACCGATCCATTCGCCGGGGTCTACTTCGGCGGACAATAGGTAAGTAGCGGCGCAGCCGGCGGTCACAGATGCTTCGGTATCTCGTCCGCCGGCTGTTGCTGCTCGTGCCGATTCTCTTCGGCGTCTCGCTGCTGATCTTCTTCTGGATCCACGAGCTGCCCGGCGGCCCGGCCGAGTCGCTGCTCGGCGAACGGGCGACGCCACAGCTCGTGCAGGTCTACCGGCACCGCTATGGGCTCGATAAGCCGATCTACGTGCAGTACTGGTCGTACCTCAAGACGACAGCCACCGGAGACTTCGGCGTCAGCATCGCGTCGCGCCGGCGCGTGATCTACGAGATCGGGCAGAAGTTCCCGGCGACGGTCGAGCTCGCGCTCGCGGCGATGCTTTTCGCGATCAGCATCGGGGTGCCGCTCGGGTTCCTCGCGGCGAAATGGCACGGTGGCATCTTCGACAACATCAGCCTGGTCGCGTCGCTGATCGGGATCTCGATCCCGATCTTCTTCCTGGCGATCGTCCTCAAGTACATCTTCGCCGTCCGGCTCGGCTGGTTACCCAGCGTAGGGGAGATCTCGATCACGCTCGACGTGAACCACCCGACCAACTTCTACATCCTCGACGCGATCATCCAGGGGCAGTGGTCGGTGCTCTGGGACGTGCTCAAACACCTGATCCTGCCGGCGATCGCGCTCGGCTCGATCCCGCTCGCGATCATCACCCGCATCACCCGCGCGGCCGTGCTCGACGTCCAGAACGAGGACTACGTCCGCACGGCGCGGGCGAAGGGCCTGCCGCCGCAAACGGTCGACCGGCGCCATGTGCTCCGAAACGCTCTGCTGCCCGTCACGACTGTGATCGGCCTCCAGACCGGGCTGCTGCTCTCCGGGGCAGTGCTGACCGAGACGGTCTTCGCCTACCCGGGGATGGGCTCCTGGCTGCGTGACGCGATCTTCAACAGGGACTACCCAGTGCTCCAGGGAGGGATTCTCTTCCTCGCAGTCGTCTTCGTGCTCGTCAACCTGGTCGTAGATCTGACCTACGCGATCATCAACCCGCGGATCCGCTACTCATGAGCATCGCCGAGGTCGAAGCTCAAGAACTGGCGCTCGAGGCGTCGACCGGGGGCCTCTGGAGCGATGCGTTCCGCCGGTTGCGTCGCAACCCAGGCGCGATCCTCGGAGCAATCCTCGTCTCGATCTTCATCGCCGCCGCGGCTCTGGCGCCCGTGCTCGCCCACGGAGGGCCGAAGGACCAGGACCTGGCGCTGATCGCCGGCGGCTGCTGCCCCGGGCCGTCCCACGCGCACTGGCTCGGCGTCGACCAGCTCGGCCGCGATGTCTACACCCGGATCCTCTACGGAGCGCGCTTCTCGCTCCTGATCGGTGTCGTCTCGGTCTCGATTGGGCTCTCGATCGGGCTGATTCTCGGCTCCGTCGCCGGTTACCTCGGCGGGGCGATCGACTCGCTGATCATGCGCGGCATGGACATCATGCTCGCGATTCCCGGCCTTCTCTTCGCGATCGGCATCGTCGCATTGCTCGGGCCCGGCCTCTACCAGATCATGATCGCGGTCGGGGTCGTGAACATCCCGATCTTCGCCCGGCTTCTCCGGGGTTCCATCCTCGCACAGCGCGAGAACGACTTCGTCTTAGCCGCGCGCTCGGTCGGCGTGCGCCGACACGCGATCCTCTTCTCGCACATCCTGCCGAACGCGATTTCGCCGGTGATCGTGCAAGGGACGCTGGCGATGGCGACGGCGATCATCGATGTCGCGGGTCTCGGCTTCCTCGGCCTCGGGCCGCAAGACCCGGCGACGCCGGAGTGGGGGACGATGCTCAGCACCGTGAACGACTATCTGCAGACGGCGCCGTGGCTGGCGATCGTCCCCGGGGTCGCGATCGTCAT
>Ga0066671_10000139_pt1 | contig 21255 bp, 10 predicted proteins | sample GraSoiAngelo_120_FD_62294 | JGI IMG/M metagenome (GOLD analysis project Ga0066671, IMG submission 62294) | Grasslands soil microbial communities from the Angelo Coastal Reserve, California, USA - 14_0919_09_20cm | ecosystem: Environmental > Terrestrial > Soil > Grasslands | place: USA...
TGGGCCGCCTCCATCAGCGAGGTCAGTTCGCCGGAGCGGAAGCCGCGCCACCAATCCAGGACCGGCACGGCCGCGTCGGCGTCGCTCTTGGGCGCCGCGCGATAGCTCGCGGACATGTCGAGATTGAGTTCCGGACGCTCCGATCCGAGGATGCAGCCGGACAGTGCCGGGCACAGCACCAGCGCCGCCAGGGCGGAAGCGGCGCGCAATTTGCTGCCGAGGTCGACGCGCGCGGTCTTGATCCGGGCATGCTTGCGGATCGGCTGGAGGTCTCGAACTGACGAAGTTGTCGGCATTTACTCGCCCGGTTGCAGTGAAGGCCCGGGCGCATGCGGTGCCGCGCCACCACCTCTCAGACGTTGGCTCCAGAGGCGGAACCTGTCTAGATACAAATAGATCACAGGTGTCGAATAAAGCGTCAGCACTTGACTCAAGATCAGTCCCCCGACGATCGCTATGCCGAGCGGCTGCCTGAGTTCGCCGCCTTCGCCCAGGCCGACAGCGAGCGGAAGCGCGCCGAGCATCGCGGCCATGGTCGTCATCATGATGGGGCGGAAGCGGAGCAGGCAGGCTTCGCGAATCGCGTCAAGTGGGCTCAGTCCGCGCCTTCTTTCGGCATCGAGTGCGAAATCGATCATCATGATCGCGTTCTTCTTGACGATGCCGATCAAGAGAATGACGCCGATCAATGACATGATGCTGAATTCGGTGTTGAACGCCATCAGCGCCAGCAACGCTCCTACGCCGGCGGACGGCAGGGTGGAAAGTATCGTCAGCGGGTGAACATAACTTTCGTAGAGCACGCCGAGCACGATGTAGATCGTGACCAGGGCCGCGAGAATCAGGAAGGGCTGATTGCTCAGTGAATCCTGAAACGCCTTCGCCGTGCCCTGGAAGGTGCCACGGGTCGTTGCAGGCACGCCGATCCGATTCATGGTGGCCTCGATGGTGGTGATCGCCGTGCTCAGCGAGACGTTCGGTGGCAGATTGAACGAGATGGTATTGGCGACCAACAGACCCTGATGATTGACGGCTAGCGGTGTCGCGCCTTGGGTAAAGCGGGCAACGGCCGCGAGCGGAATCATGGATTCCTGTTTGGTGCTGACCGCCGAACCGGTCGAGGCGACACCCTTTCCGGTGGCGCCGATCGAATTGGTCGCAAGATTCCGCGCGGCCTGCGCGTTGGCGGAAGTTGCGGCGGTCGACTTTGCGGTTGTCGTCGCCGCTACCGTGCCGGCCACCGCATTGGTCGCCTGCGAGCCACCGACCGAGCCACCGGAGGTGGAGACGTAAACATCCTTCAGCGTCTCGGGGTTTTGCCAATAACGCGGCGCCACCTCCATGATCACGTGATACTGGTTGCGTGCGACATAGATGGTGGAGACCTGGCGCTGCCCGAAGGCATCGTAAAGCGTGTTGTCGATCTGGCTGACGGTGATCCCGAGCCGCGCGGCGGCGTCGCGGTCGATCACCAGATTGGACTCGAGCCCCTTGTTCTGCTGGTCGCTGTTGACGTCGGCGAGATTTGGCTCGCGCTGCAACGCTGCCGCGATCTTGGGTGCCCATTCATTGAGCTCTTCCAGCGTGGGGCTCTGCAGCGTGTATTGGTATTGCGCGTTGCTGGCCCGGCCGCCGACACGGATGTCCTGCACCGATTGCAGGAACAGGGTCGCCCCCGGCACGACCGCCATCTCGCGCCGGAGCCGGCCGATCACGCCATCGGCGGAGATGTGGCGCTCATTGAGCGGAACCAGTGACATGAACATGAACCCGGAATTGGTCTGGCCGCCGCCAGTGAAGCCGACCACGGTTTCGACCGCGGGATCCTTCTTGATGATGGAGATGAACTGCGCCAGCTTCTGCTGCATCAGTTGAAACGAGATGCTCTGGTCGGCCTGGATGACGCCGATGATCCGCCCGGTATCCTGCTGCGGAAAGAAGCCCTTCGGGATGATGCCGTAGAGGTAGAAATTGAGACCCAGCACCGCGGCGAGGATCAGCATCATCGATCGCGGGTGTTCCAGCGCCGAAGTCAGACTACGCCGGTAGAAACCCAGCATCGCCTCGAAGAAGCGCTCGCTGATCCAATAAAGCCAGCCGTGCCGCTCGCCGGTGTGGCCGCGAAGCAATACGGCGCACATCATCGGCGTCGTTGCCAGCGAGACCGCAAGCGAGATCAGGATCGATATCGAGATCACCATCGCGAATTCGCGGAACAGCCGCCCGACGATGCCGCCCATCAGCAGGATCGGGATGAACACTGCGATCAGCGAGATGCTCATCGAGAGCACGGTGAAGCCGACCTCATTGGCGCCCTTGAGTGCTGCTTCAAGCGGCGACAGCCCAGCCTCGATGTAGCGGGTGACGTTTTCCAGGACGACGATGGCGTCGTCGACCACGAACCCGGTCGCCACGGTAAGCGCCATCAGCGACAGATTGTCGAGGCTGTAGCCGATCAGGTACATGGCGCCGAAGGTGGCGACCAGCGACACCGAGACCGCGACAACGGGGATGAACGTGGCCCGCAAGTTCCGCAGGAACGCGAAGACCACGATGATCACCAGCAGCACGGCGAGGACCAGGGTGCGCTCGACATCGCGCAACGAGGTGCGAATGGTCGTCGAACGGTCGACGCCCAACGCGATATCGATGGCAGGCGAAATCGATGCCCGGAGCTGAGGCAGCAGTGCCTTTACGAGATCGACGGTAGAGATGATGTTGGCGCCTGGTTGCCGGTACAGGATGACCAGAACTGCCGCCTTGCCATTGGCAAGCCCGGAGTTGCGGAGATTCTCCACCCCATCGGTGACCTCGCCGACATCGGAAAGATGCACTGCCGCGCCGTTGCGGTAAGCCACGATCAGCGATTGGTAGTCGATTGCCTTGTTGGCCTGGTCGTTGGCGTAGATCTGGTATCGCTGATCGCCGACGTCGATGCCGCCTTTCGGGCTGTGCGCATTGGCGCTGGCGAGCGCCGCCCGCACGTCCTCAAGTCCGATGCCGTATTTGTAGAGGGCTTGCGGAATCAGGTCGACCCGGACCGCCGGCAGCGAACTGCCGCTTACGACGACTTCGCCGATTCCTTCGACCTGCGAGAGTTTCTGCGCGAGCACGGTCGAGGCGGCATCATAGAGTTCGCCGCGTGTCGCGGTATCGGAGGTCAAGGTCAGGACCAGGATCGGCGCGTCGGCGGGATTGACCTTGCGGTAGGTCGGGTTGGTCCGCAGGCTGGTCGGAAGGTCGGCACGGGCCGCATTGATTGCGGCCTGCACGTCGCGCGCCGCGCCGTTGATGTCGCGACTCAACCCGAACTGCAGCGTAATGCGCGTGCTGCCTACCGTGCTCGAGGAGGTCATCTCGGTTACATCAGCAATCTGTCCGAGATGACGCTCGAGCGGGCTTGCAACCGTCGTTGCGACATCTTGCGGACTCGCGCCCGGCAAGCTCGCTTGCACCGAAATCGTCGGGAAATCCACCTGCGGCAGCGGCGCGACCGGCAGCTTGAAGAACGCCACCGCTCCCGCTGCAGCGAGCCCGAACGTCAGCAACGTCGTTGCGACCGGCCGGCGAATGAAGGGTGTTGACGGGTCCATGGCTCAGCTCGATCCGCTGGTCTGGCCGGCAGCATCGGGCCGTGCGGAAAACCGCGACGCCAGGCGGTCGAACCAGAGATAGATCACCGGCGTCGTAAACAGCGTCAACATCTGGCTGACCAGAAGACCGCCGACGATGGAAATGCCGAGCGGATGCCGCAATTCCGAACCCGCGCCGGTGCCGACCATCAAGGGCAGGGCGCCCAGCACGGCAGCCATCGTCGTCATGATGATCGGCCTGAAACGCAGCAGACAGGCCTGATAGATCGCTTCCCGCGGCGGCCTGCCCTCGTTGCGCTCGGCATCGAGCGCGAAGTCGATCATCATGATCGCGTTCTTCTTCACGATGCCAATCAACAGAATGATACCGATGATCGCGACGATCGTCAGGTCGTCGCCGGCGATCATCAGCGCCAGCAGCGCGCCGATACCGGCCGAGGGCAGCGTCGAGAGAATGGTGAGTGGATGGATGAAGCTCTCATAGAGCACGCCAAGCACGATATAAACGGTGACGATCGCAGCCAGGATCAGGAAGAGCTGGTTGGAGAGCGATGACTGGAACGCAAGCGCCGCACCCTGAAAGCTGGTGATAACGCCGAGCGGCACGCCGATATCGACTTGCGCTTGCTTGATCGCGGTCACGGCCGCGCCGAGGGCTGCGCCCGGCGCCAGATTGAAAGACACGGTGGCGGAGGGGAATTGTCCGAGATGGGAGATCTGCAGCGGCGCGGTTTCCTCGCGCATCTTCGCCATAACCGCGAGCGGTACCGGCGTGGTGCCGATCGACGACGGCAGGTAGATCTTGGACAGGGCATCGAGCGAATTTTGCAGGGCCGGATCGGCCTCGAGAATGACGCGGTACTGGTTCGAATTGGTGAAGACGGTGGAAACGATGCGCTGGCCGTAGGAGTCGTAAAGGGCGTTGTCGATGGTGGCCGGCGTGATCCCGAAACGCGCCGCCTGGTCGCGGTCGATCTCCACGAATACGGAAAGCCCCTGCGCGGAAATATCGCTGGTGACGTCCCCAAGCTCCGGAAGCGTCCTCAGCTTGTCGACCAGCTTGGGCGTCCACTCGGCAAGCTGCAGCGGATCGGCGTCCTGCAGGATGAACTGGTATTGCGTCCGGCTGATGGTGCCCTCGATGGTCAGGTCCTGCACCGGTTGCATATAGAGCGTGATGCCGGTCAGCGAGGCCGTAGCATTCTTGATACGGGCCATCACGGTCGCAACGTCGGACTTGCGCTGATCGTGGGGTTTAAGGTTGATCAGCAGACGGCCGCTGTTGAGCGTGGTATTGGTGCCGTCCACGCCGATGAACGACGAAAGACTGTCGACTTCGGGATCCCGCAAGATGACGCTCGCCAATTGCTGCTGCCGTTCGGCCATCGCGGCGTAGGAGACCGACTGCGGCGCCTCGGAAATCGCTTGAATGACGCCGGTGTCCTGCAGCGGGAAGAATCCCTTGGGGATGACGACGTAGAGCAGCGCGGTGAGGCCGAAGGTCGCGAGCGCGATCAAGAGCACGAAAGTCTGTCGGTCGAGCACCCAGTTGAGCATGTTGCCGTAGATCTCGATCACCCGTTCGAAGCCTTCGCGGCTGTAACGCTGAAACGCATTTTCGTGCGCTTCGGTCTCCGCCTTCAAAAGCTTGGCGCAGGCCATCGGCACCAGCGTCAATGAGACGATCGCCGAAATCAGGATGGTCACCGACAGCGTAATCGCGAATTCGCGGAACAGGCGGCCGACGACGTCGCCCATGAACAATAGCGGAATCAGAACGGCGATTAGCGACACCGTCAGCGAGATGATGGTGAAGCCGATCTGCTCGGAGCCGCGAAGCGCGGCTTGCAGGGGCGGATCGCCTTCCTCGATGTAGCGGGAGATGTTCTCGATCACGACGATGGCGTCGTCGACCACGAAGCCGGTGGCAATGGTCAGCGCCATCAGCGAAAGATTGTTGAGGCTGAAGCCGAACAGGTACATGGCTCCGAGCGTGCCGACCAGCGACAGCGGAACCGAAAGGCTTGGGATCAGCGTTGCCCGCGTAGAGCGCAGGAACACGAAGATCACCATCACCACCAGAACGACCGCGAGCGACAATTCATATTCGACGTCGCGCACCGAGGCGCGGATGGTGACGGTCCGGTCGGTCAGGATGTTGAGGTCGATCGCCGCCGGCAGCGTGGCCTGCAGTTGCGGCAACAGCGACTTGATGCCCTCGACCACGGAAATGACGTTGGCGCCGGGTTGCCGCTGGATATTGAGGATGATCGCCGGGACCTCATTCATCCAGGCGCCGAGCTTGTCGTTCTGCGCGCCATCGACGACGTCGCCGACATCGCTGAGACGGACCGGCGAACCGTTCTTGTAGGCGACGATCAAGGACCTGTAATCGCCGGCGTTGCGGATCTGGTCATTGGCATTGATCGTGTAGGCGCGCATCCCCCCGTCAAAGTTTCCCTTCGGCGTGTTGACGTTGGCGTTGGCAAGGGTGGTGCGGAGGTCATCGATGTTGAGCCCGTAGGCGGCGAGCTTGCGGATATCGGCACGGATTCGCACCGCGGGCCGCTGGCCGCCGCTGATGCTGACGAGGCCAACGCCCGGAAGCTGGGAGATCTTTTGTGCCAGGCGGGTGTCGACGAAATCCTCTACCTGCGTGAGCGGCATGGTCTTGGACGTCAAGCCCATCGTCAGGATCGGCGCATCCGCCGGATTCACCTTGGCGTAGATCGGCGGCGCCGGCAGGTCGGACGGCAAGAGATTGCCCGCGGCATTAATGGCGGCCTGCACCTCCTGCTCGGCGATATCGAGCGAAATGCTCAGTCCGAACTGCAGCGTGATGACCGATGCGCCGGCGGAGCTCACCGAGCTCATCTGGTTGAGGTTTGGCATCTGGCCGAACTGCACCTCCAGCGGAGCGGTGATGGAGGAGGTCATCACATCGGGACTGGCACCGGGATAGAAGGTCTGGACCTGGATGGTCGGGTAGTCGACTTCCGGCAAGGCGGCCACAGGAAGGAAGCGGAACGCCAGCATGCCCGACAGCATGATGGCGATCATCAGCAACGTCGTTGCCACCGGCCGCATGATGAACGGCTGTGACGGGTTCATTGTTTCGGCCCGTCATCCGAGCGCCGCTTCTTGCCGCCGTCGGCTTTTCCCGGGCCGGTCGTCTGATCCGGCGACTTGGTTGGGCCTGGTATTGCGTTGGTCTCTGTCGCCGTTCGCACGTTGATCTTGGCGCCATCGCGCAGCTTGTCGGCGCCATCGATCACGACGCGATCGCCGGGTACCAGCCCTGAGAGTACCTCCACGCGATCACCTTCGGTCACGCCGAGTTTTACCGGGCGGACCGATACCGTGCTGTCGGCATTGACCAGGTAGACAAACGTTCCCGGCACGCCGCGCTGGATGCCGGCCGTGGACATCGTGGTCACGTCCTTGTGCGTGTCCAGCAGCAGGCGGATATTGACGAACTGGTTCGGATAGAGCGCTTCCGCCTCGTTCGGGAATGTCGCGCGCAGCTTGATCGTGCCGGTGGTCGGATCGATCTGGCTGTCGAACGTCTGCAGCGTGCCGTCGGCAATCTTGTTGGCGCCGCTGCGGTCGAAAGCGGTCGCGGGCAGCATGGCGCCCGCCTGCAGGCGCTTTGCGATCGCCTGCAAATTGTCCTCGGGCACCGTGAACAGCACGCTGATCGGCTTAAGCTGCGTAATCACGACAATGCCGTTGGTGTCGCCCGGCGTGACATAATTACCGAGGTCAACCTGGCGCAATCCGACGCGACCGTCGATCGGCGAGAGGATCCGGGTATAATTCAGATTCACCTCGGCCGACTTGACCGAGGCGCGGTCCGCCTCAACCGTGCCCTGGTCCTGGGCGACAAGCGCGATCTGCGTATCCAGCGTTTGGTGCGGCACCGCGTTCTGCGCCGCCAGCCCCTGATAGCGCGTGAGATCGACCTGTGCGCCTTTGAGTATCGCTTCGTCGCGCGCAAGCTGACCCTTGGCCTGGGCCAGTGTCGCTTCATAAGGGCGCGAATCGATTTCGGCGATGAGGTCGCCTTTCTTGACTTCCTCGCCTTCCTTGAAATCGATCTTGATCAAATAGCCGCTGATCTGGCTCCGGATGGTGACGGTGGCCAGCGACGTGACGGTTCCCAGCGCGTTGAGATTGATGCCAATATCACCTTTGCTGACCGTTTCCGGGACGATCGACATCGGCGCGGCGCCACGGCCGGCGCCACCGCCTGCGCCTTGCTGCGGCGCACTACCTTGCCGGGTCCACCACACGATGCCGGCGACCATCAGCAAAACCACCAGCGCGGGCAGAACGAAACTTCGGCGCGGCCGCGGCTTGTCCTTTGGCGAAGCCTGATTGGGAGGCGCTTTGGTCGGGGGCTTTACGGGTTGGTCCATGAACCTGCCTTCAGAGCGGCGCGGGAAGCGCTCTCGCAACGTTCCACAAGTTTACCTGTTCTGCAGCCTTTGGGACATTCGCAGGCGCGACATTTTGAATGGTTCCCCACCGTCTTGTCGCATTAACATTCAGAAAGGATTGCGTTTCCTGGTCCGACCGTGGCTTGGGAACAATGCGGGCCGCGACGGATTTTTCCCGCATGCGCCGCGTGCACGTCGAACCGCTGGCCGCAGACCGGGCCGTCGCCCGTTTTGTCGCTGACAATACCACGCCGCAGCTCGAGCGGACCTCGCGCATGCTGACATGGGCGGCAGACGAACATCTGCTCTATGCGTTGTCGATCGGCCTGTGGCTTGGAAGCTTGCGCCGCGGACCGCGCCAGCGCGCGGATGCTGACCACATGCTGGCCTGCGTGCTCGCAAGCAGTATCCTGCCGCACCTTTTGAAGAGTTTCATCGACCAGGAGCGTCCCGACCGTTGCATGGTGCACAGGCGGCGGCGCGGAATTCCCCGTTCCGGCAAGCCTTATGACGCCTTTCCGTCGGGACACGCCTTGCATGTCGGCGCGCTGGCATCGGCGATATCCTGGATATATCCGGAATGGCAGAAGCTGGCCTGGACGGTAGGTGGCGCGCTGGCTGCGACGCGTATCATTGTGCTGGCGCACTGGGCGAGCGACGTCGTCGTGGGGCTCGGCGCGGGCGTGCTGATCGAGCGCCTGTTGCGACCACTTACGCGCCGCTATCGACGACGCGGTGCGCGACCCAAGCCATATCAGTATTCGGCTTAGTATTTGGCGCAGCCACGCGCTGATTCGCGCCCGATGGCGGGTTGCCGCGACGATAAATTGCGCGAAGATCGTCATTCGGGGGCGGTGGTCAGGGAATCCGGATTTCCGATGCAGCGACGCCGTCAGGATCGCGCGCCGAAGGCGGATTTGTAGTCCTGCCGTTTCGACCAGGACACGTAGTAGGCCACACATGTCATGATCGAGATTCCGGCGGCGCTCACAATGATCTGCATCGCAAGCGAGTTCGGTCCGGTGATCAGGAGCAGATGTCCGGCAAATGACAAAAAGACGCCGGCGCAGAAGGCTGCGAGCCACTGCTCGCCGCAGATGAGAACGGGCTGCAAGACTTTCCAGCCAAACCCATAGGCGTTGTTTGGCACGAGGCGCGTGAACAGGAAAGTCAGGGCAAGCAGGTGAAGCACGCGATAGGGCGCAATATTCTCCCTGTCGTTGGGCAGGAATGAGCCGATCAACCAGTCCGGCATGAAGCTTGCGAGTTCGGCGTTCTTTCCGGCGATCGTGACGATCAAAGCGAACAGCAGGTAAGCCACGGCGGCAACGCGCAGAGGCAGAAGCTTCGAAACCGAACGTACCAGCCCTCCACCGACCAGCGCACACCAGACGCCGAGGACGAAAAGCAGTTGCCAGCAGAACGGATTGAAGTACCAGCGCCCATCCGGAAACGAAGCCAGGTTCCAGTCGAGCACACGCGCGGCGATGTAGAGGGCGAGCGAGGCGATCATGGTCAGGGTCGGCCAGCGAAACATTCCCCACAGCGTGAATGGGAACAGCGCCATCAGGGCGATGAACAATTGCAGCACGTCGAGGTTGAGCGGCTTGGCTTGCAGCAGCAGGCCATGGATCAGGATACGGATCGGATGGTCGATGATCCCGCTGACGTTGAACTCAGCGATGATCTCCGGCGCGGCATACTGGGCCGCCACATGGCTGATGGTGTCGACATAAATCACGAACAGAACGACGTAGGCTGCATAAAGTTGCCACACGCGCTTGAAGATGCGGGTTGCCGTGACAACGAGCCCGCGCTCCAGCATCATTTTTCCATAAAAAATCGCGGCGGCGTAACCCGCGGCAAACACGAACAGGTCGGTCGCGCCGCTAAAGCCGAAATTGCGGACGGTCAGAAGGCTGACCACGTTATTGGGAATGTGGTCGAGAAAGAGAAACCAGATCGCGATGCCGCGCGCGAAGTCGAGCCGGAGGTCGCGATCACAGGCCGCGAGGTTGATCTTCGTCTGCAGGTTCATGTTGAAGAAAAAACGGCAAGGCTTGAGCGAATCAGGGTTTGGGGAATCTACGTTGGCTGTCCCAATCGTCCGAATAGACTTTGTGTGAAGATGTGGTCTCGATGCCTCCGCACAAAGCAGCCATCGGTCTTTTGAGCCCTTCAGCGATCACAATCCCGGCAGTGCCGGGTGATTGGGCGCGGCTCCGCCGCATCGACATTTGAAGGGTCCGGTCGGAAATGATTCAATTGAATTACATCGGAATAATATGAAACATATGTTGCAAAAGCCAGGGAGTGGATTAGGCTCTCGCCATGGATCATGGCCCGCTAGCCGACCGGATCATCAAGGCGTTTGACACCATGTCCGGCCAGCTTCAGGCCGGCGCCCGATATGTGTTGGAGCGGCCCCGCGATGTGGCGCTGCTGTCGATGCGCGAGCAGGCGCGTCAGGCCGGCGTCCAGCCGGCAACCATGACCCGGCTCGCCAAGCACCTTGGCATGGACGGTTATGACGGCGTGCGCGAACTTTACGCGGCGGCGGTGCGAGACGGCGAAATCGGCTTCGCCGGCAAGGCCGGCGCCCAGGTCGCGAGCCAGAAGCTCAAGGGAGACAAGGCGTTGGCCGCGGAAATGCTGCGCTCGATCGGCAAGCAGATCGAGCGCCTTGCGGCGCCCGATCGGCTGGACCGGCTGGTCGCGGCGGCGAGGACGTTGGCTTCGGCGCGCCGGATCTATTGTCTGGGCCTGCGCTCAAGCCACTCGATAGCGTGGCATCTTCATTACGTGCTCTCGCTGGTCGGCGAACGTTCCACGCACATCGACGGCATCGCCGCTACCGGCGCCGACGCCTTGGCGCGCGCCACCAGCAGGGACGTTCTCTTGGTCGCAAGCGTGCTGCCCTACACACGGCTGACAGTGGAACTTGCGGAATACGCCGTGGAGCAGGGGATGGCCGTGGTTGCGATCACCGACAGCGAGGTGGCGCCGCTGGCGCAGATCGCGCAGCATGCCGTGATCGTGGCGACCGACAGCCCGTCATTTTTTCACGCAATGTCGCCGGCGTTCGTGGTCGCCGAAATCTTGGGCGCAATCATCGCGGGCCGCGGCGGCGACGACGCGCTTGCCGCGCTGCGCCACACTGACGAGCATCTCGCGGCGCTCAACACGCATTTGAAACCAAGGGCCAAACAGAAGACCTCATGACCCATATTCTTCATCGCGCGGCGAATACGGTGATGCCGGTTGCCGTCGGCGGCAAGGGCATCGAGCTGTTCGACCGGAACGGCAAAGGTTACATCGATGCCTCGGGTGGCGCCGCCGTCTCCTGTCTCGGACATGGTCATCCGGATATCCTTGCGGCCCTGCACAAGCAGCTCGACACGCTCGCGTATGCCCACACCGGCTTTTTCACGACAGAAATTGCCGAGAAGCTGGCGGATCGCCTGGTCGAGGACGCGCCGGAAGGCATCGATCACGTCTATCTCGTGAGCGGCGGATCGGAGGCAATCGAGGCCGCCATCAAGATGGCGCGGCAATATTTTGTCGAAAAAGGCGAAAGCCGGCGTCGCCACATCATCGCGCGGCGCCAGAGCTATCACGGCAACACGCTGGGCGCGCTGGCGACCGGCGGCAACGAATGGCGTCGCGCTCAATTCCAGCCGTTGTTGATCGAAACCCACCATATCGATCCCTGCTATGCCTATCGGTTGCAGGAGAAAGCCGAGAGCGATGCCGACTATGCGGCGCGTTCGGCGCAGGCGCTGGAAGACAAGATCCTCGAGCTCGGGCCGGATCAGGTCATCGCCTTCGTGGCAGAGACCGTCGTTGGTGCGACGCTCGGCGCGGTGCCGCCAGTCGCCGATTATTTCAAGCGGATCCGCGCGATCTGCGATCGATATGGAGTGCTCTTGATCCTGGATGAAGTGATGTGCGGGATGGGCCGCACCGGTACGCTGCATGCCTGCGAACAGGACGGGATTTCGCCCGATTTGCTGGCGATCGCCAAGGGCCTGGGCGGCGGCTATCAGCCAGTCGGCGCGGTGCTGCTCAGCGGGCGAATCTTCGATTCGTTCTCGAAGGGCTCGGGCTTCTTCCAGCATGGCCACACCTATATGGGCCATCCGATGGCCGCTGCGGCCGGCTTTGCCGTGCAGGAAGTCATTCGCCGCGACAACCTGCTCAATAACGTCGTCGCCATGGGCAACCATCTGCAGCGCCGGATGGAGGAGCGGTTTGCCAACCACCATCATGTCGGCGATATCCGCGGACGCGGCCTGTTCCGCGGTGTCGAATTGGTCAGAGATCGCGATACCAAGCAGCCCTTTGCTCCACAGTCGAAGCTGAACGCTCAAGTCAAGCGCGAGGCGATGGCGCGCGGCCTGATGGTCTACCCGATGGGCGGCACCATCGACGGCCTGAACGGGGACCACGTTCTGCTGGCGCCGCCGTTTATCGTCAACGAGGGAGAAGTGGATGTCATCGTCGATCGCCTCGGCGATGCGATCGATGCGGCGATCGCGTCGATCGAGTGAAGTTGGCGTCGATGGCCGGCAGCATCCATCGACGCTGCTATCCACACATTCGGCAGGCAATCCGGCGGATCATGCGCCGCGCCGCATAAGTTAGTCGTGTAAAATGGAGGAACGTGGACATGAAGTTTCGTGGAGGTCTGGTTACGGCGGCGCTGATGGCGCTGACGGCGTCAACTGTGCCGGCAATGACGCAGCAAAAATTCGTCACCATCGGGACCGGCGGCGTGACCGGCGTTTATTACGCTGTCGGCGGCGCGGTCTGCCGGTTGATGAACAAGAGCAGGGCGGACACCGGCCTTCGCTGCTCGGTCGAATCGACCGGCGGATCGGTCTTCAACGCCAACGCCATCAAATCGGGCGAACTCGATTTCGGGTTGGCGCAATCCGACATTCAATTCGCCGCCGCCAAAGGTGAGGGTCAGTTTAAGGGCAACGCCAACCCCGATTTGCGAGCCGTGTTCTCCGTGCATCCCGAGCCGTTCACGGTATTGGCGCGCAAGGACGCTGGCGTGGCCAAATTCGAGGATTTCAAGGGCAAGCGCTTCAACGTCGGCAATCCCGGCTCTGGCACGCTTTCGTCGATGGAAGAGTTGCTCAGGCAGATGGGCTGGACCAAAAATGATTTCTCGCTCGCCGCAGAACTCAAGGCCGACGAGCAAGGAACAGCGCTGTGCGATAACAAGATCGACGGGTTCTTCTATGGCGTCGGCCATCCGTCGGCGGCGATCCAGGACCCGACCATAGCGTGCGGCGCCAAGCTCATCTCGTTGACCGGGCCGGCGGTTGATGCGCTGGTGAAGGATCATCCATATTACGCCAAGGCGACCATCCCGGGAGGCATGTACGCCAACAATCCGAATCCGACAGAAACCTATGGCGTGCTTGCGACCGTCGTCACTTCGGCGAATGTTGCCGACACCACTGTCTACGCCCTGGTCAAGGCGGTGTTCGACAATTTCGACGAATTCAAGAAGCTGCATCCCGCTTTCGCCCATCTCGAACCGAAGGACATGATCAAGAACGGATTGTCGGCGCCGCTGCATCCGGGCGCGATCAAGTACTACAAGGAAAAAGGCTGGATGTGAGTTCGGAGGAGGGAGGGCGAGAGCTCTCCCTGCAGCCTTTGCGGCAAGCGTTGTTTGAGTGGCGGGAACGCGATGACGAACTTGATTGATGGGCCGCCCGGGCGCGAAGCGCTCGAAACCATGGTCGCGGAGGCCGACACCGGCGGACGCAAGCCGACCGGGCTCAGCAAGACCTACATTTTTGTCGTCTCGCTCGCCTGGGCGCTGTTTCAGCTTTGGTATGCTTCTCCGCTTCCCTACAAACTGCATTTTGGCGTGGTCAACGACGGTCAGGCCCGCATCGTTCATCTGACGTTTGCGTTCCTGCTCGCCTTCGCCACGTTTCCCGCGCTGAAATCCTCTCCGCGCAATCGAATTCCCGTTACCGACTGGATATTGGCGGCGCTTGGGGTTTCGGCCGCGCTGTACCTGCTCGTCTTCTATAATGAAATCTCGTTACGTCCTGGCTTGCCTTCGTCGTTGGACGTGGTGGTTTCGACGATCGGCGTGCTTCTGTTGCTTGAGGCCGCAAGGCGCGCGGTCGGCCCGGCGCTCGCGATCATTGCCACGTTGATGCTGGTCTACATTTTCGCCGGGCCCTGGCTGCCGGGGATGATGGGACACAAGGGCGCGTCACTCTCGCGCGTGGCATCGCAGATGTGGCTGACCTCTGAAGGCATCTTCGGGGTGGCGCTGGGCGTATCGACCAACGTGGTGTTCTTTTTCGTGCTGTTCGGCAGCCTGTTGGAAAAGGCCGGCGCCGGAAATTATTTTATCCAGCTCGCCTTCGCCATGCTTGGCACATTCCGCGGCGGCCCAGCCAAAGCAGGCGTCGTTGCCTCCGGCATGACCGGAATGATTTCCGGCTCGTCGATCGCCAATACCGTCATGACCGGCACCTTCACAATCCCCCTGATGAAGCGGGTCGGCTATTCGGCCGTCAAGGCAGGCGCCATCGAAGCAGCGGCGGGCGTCAACGGGCAATTGATGCCGCCGGTGATGGGCGCGGCAGCGTTCCTGATCGCGGAATATGTCGGCATTACCTACGCCGAAGTCGTCAAGCACGCCTTTCTGCCGGCGTTCCTCACCTATGGCGCGCTGTTCTATATTGTCGATATCGAGGCCGCCAAGCTTGGACTGCGCGGGCTGCCGCGGTCGTCCACCGCGCCCATCCATCATTCATTGCTGCGCGCGTTGATGACCGTCTGCGGGATGATTATCCTGAGCGGCATCGTCTATTGGGGCATCGGCTGGACCAAGATCGTATTCGGCAACGCCGCCATCTGGATCCTCGGCGTGGCGCTGCTCGCGGCCTATGTCGCGTTGATCCGCTACAAGGCCAAGCATGCCGATCTCGCGCTCGATGATGTCACCAAGGCCATCGTCAGGGTGCCGGATTTCTTCGAAACCGCGCGCACCGGCCTGCATTTTCTTCTTCCCGTCATCGTCCTGATCTGGTGCCTGATGGTGGAGGAGATGTCGCCCGGCCTATCCGCCTTCTGGGGCACCCTGTTCCTGATTTTCATCATGGTCACCCAGCGCCCGCTGGTCGCGGCATTTCGCGACGAACACGATTTGATGGCGCGGCTGCATGAGGGTTTTGACGACCTCATCACCGCGTTGCAGAGCGCCTCGCGCAACATGACGTCGGTCGGCATCGCCACTGCGGCTGCCGGCATTATCGTCGGCGCGGTTTCGCTGACCGGCATTGGCCTCGTCATGACGGAAATCGTCGAGACTGCATCCGGCGGCAATCTCATGGCCATGCTGCTGCTCACGGCGCTGATCTGCCTGATCCTTGGCATAGGCATGCCGACGACCGCGAACTATGTCGTGGTGGCGACACTGATGGCGCCGGTCCTGGTCGAGGTCGCCCAGCAGAACGATCTCGCGGTGCCGCTGGTCGCAGTGCACTTGTTCGTATTCTATTTCGGATTGATGGCGGATGTGCATCCACCGGCCGGTCTCGCCGCTTACGCCGCCGCAGCGATCTCGGGCGCCGATCCCATCAAAACCGGGCTGCAGGGATTCTGGTATGAAATCCGGACGGGATTGCTTCCCTTCATCTTTATGTTCAATACCGAACTGTTGCTGATCGACGTCGGCGATGCCGCCCATTTCCTGCTGATCGTCGGCTGCTCGATTATAGCGATGGGTTGTTTCGTCTCCGCCACGCAGAACTGGCTGGTGACGCGCAACCGCTGGTACGAAACGCTGGCGCTGCTGCTGATTTGTTTTACCATGTTCCGGCCAAGCTACTGGCTCGATCGGCTGCAAGCGCCATTCGATGCGAGGCCGGCTACAGACATCATGCGCGTCGCCGATACCATACCGCGGGGCTCGACCTTGCGTTTTCGCGTCATGAGCCAGTCGCGCGCCGGCGAGGACGTCGAAAAAATCGTGCGGCTGACCATGCCGTCGGGCAATACCACAGCCGAGCGCCTGCAACGGGCCGGGTTGACGCTGTCAACCCTGGGCGATCAGGTCACGATTAGTCTTGTCAGCTTCGGCAGCGAGGCCGCCAAGTATGGGCTTGCCCCCGGCGACCAGATCACCTCGGTGCTGGTGCCGACGGACCGGGCTAGCCGCTACTGGTTTGCGATTCCTGCGCTTCTGCTGCTGGGCGTCGTCGTTCTGCTTCAGCGTCGAAGACAACAGCTTAAATTGGTGGTCGCTCGTTAGCGCAGGGAGCTGTGAGATCAGGACACCTTCTGGAAGGGCCGGCCGGCCGGCATCCCTGCGTATCGATCGTTTTGCATCGGCATCGGCGCTGGCCGTACCAGCGGAACAAGCAACCGGCAGACCAGGCCCTCGGCGCGCCAATCGAACAAGACTCGTCCCCCGAGTTGCGATTCGACGCTCGCGATCAGGCTTCTTGTACCAAAGCCGCGCGAAACCGGTGTTCGCACCGAGGGGCCACCGGTTTCCTCCCACACCAACGCGAGCAAATCGTTCTCAACGTCCCATGTGATGGACAGTTGGCCCGACACGACGGACAGCGCGCCGTATTTTGCCGAGTTGGTGACCAGCTCGTGCAAGGCGAGCGCAAGGGTTTGCGCAGTCGCAGGCTGAAGTTGCACTTCGGCGCCGGAAAGCTGTATCTGGCCGCCCCTGCAATAAGGCGCGAGTTCCTCGTCGATCAGTTTGCCGATCTCCGCGCCCTGCCAGCTCGACAGCGAGAGGATGGTATGCACCCGGGCGAGCGCATTGATGCGTCCTTCAACGGCGTCCACGTAGGTCTTCACAGTATCGGCCCGGGTCAAGCGAACGATCGACTGCGCCAGTGCCAGCGCGTTCTTGGCGCGATGATCGACTTCCCGGGTCAAGAGGGTCTGGCGCTCTTCCGCGCGCTTGCGCTCGCTAATATCGACCGTCACACCGCTGACGCGAACGACGCGGCCGTTCCAGTCGATCGTCGCCGCCGCCGTGCCGACGCACCAACGCACTTCGCCGTCCGGGCGGTTGACGCGGAATTCCGCCTCATACGAGCGCGCGCCTTTGCTGAATTCGGCGATCGCCTTGCGCAACTCGTCCAGGTCATCGGGATGCAGCAAGGCCTGGATATTCGCCGATGTCACCTCAAAGCTGTTCGGATTGACGCCGAAGATCCGGTATTGGCCCTCGTCCCACATCCAGTCGCCGTTGATCCAGTCCCAGTCCCACGATCCCATCTTGCCGGCGGCGATCGCCATGCTGCGGCGCTGTTCGCTTTCGACCAGCTTTGCCGTTGATTTCTCCAGCTCCGCGGTGCGGGCGCGAACGCGGTCCTCGAGCTCGGCATTGAGCCGCTCCAGTTGCCGGGTCTTCCGGTAGAGCTCGGCAAAGACCTTAATTTTCGCCCGCAGCACTTCGGGTACGACCGGCACCGGAACGTAGTCGACCGCGCCCATTTCGTAACCGCGCAGCCGGTCGATATCGCTGACCTGAATCGCCGAGATGAAGATCATCGCGGTCTTCTGGAAGCGGGGATGCTCGCGGATCATGGCGGCGAGCTCAAAACCGTCCAGTTCCGGCATGCAGACGTCGACCAGGATGATCGCGATTTCATTTTTCAGCAGGATCTCGAGCGCTTCGCGGCCGGACGCGGCGACGACGAGGTTTTCGCCGAGTTCCTTGAGAATGACCTCATAGGCAAGCAGCTTGGCTGGCTGATCGTCGACCAGAAGGATGTTCACCTTTTCATGGTCCATCATCGAAATACCGTTCAGCGATGCAGCCACATGCGAATAGCGAGAAGCAGTTGCTCGGTATTGACCGGCTTGGCCAGATAGTCCGAGGCGCCGGCCTCCAGGCACTTCTCCCGGTCGCCCTTCATCGCTTTCGCCGTAAGCGCGATGATAGGGAGGCGGCCGAACGACGGATTTTGCCGGATCGCCGCCATTGTCTGGTAGCCGTCCATTTGTGGCATCATGATATCCATCAGAACAATCGCAATCTCAGGGTTTAATTCGACGAGCGTGACCGCCTCGCTTCCGGTGGTCGCGGTGAGCACCTTCATGCCGCGCCGTTCCAGGACGCTGGACAGAGCAAAGATGTTGCGGGCATCGTCGTCAACGAGCAGCGCGGTCTTGCCCACAAGGTCTTCGTCGGAACTGTTGAGCTTTTCGAGCATTCGCTGCTTGTCGATCGGCAATTCCGTGATCACACGGTGCAGAAACAATGACGTTTCGTCGAGCAACCGTTCCGGTGACTCCACGCCCTTGACCACGATGCTCCGCGCCATGGTGTGAAGTTCCGCATCTTCTTCGGCGGACAGTTCCCGTCCAGTGAATACGACGACGGGGACGTTGCACAGCCCGTCGTCGTTGCGGATCTTGTCCAGTACCTCGAAGCCGCTCATGTCGGGCAGCCGCAAGTCCAGCACCACGCAATCGCAGGGGTTATCGCGCAGCTCCGAGAGCGCGCCGGCGCCGGTATCGGTAATGACGAGCTCGATGTCGTCGTGGTCGAGGAGCTCCCGGATGCTTAATTGCTCAGCCGCATTGTCTTCGACGATCAGCAGCCGCTTGCGGCGAGGCCGCGCGTATTCCCTGATCTTTGACAGTGCCGCGCTGACGCCTTCGGTCGTGGTCGGTTTGTTGACGAAGGAGAATGCGCCGCGCGCCAGCGCATGCTGGCGATCCTCGTCCAGCGTGATGATCTGGACCGGGATGTGACGCGTCAACGGATTGTGCTTCAACTGGCTCAGCACGGTCCAGCCGAGCATGTCCGGCAGGAACACGTCGAGCGAGACCGCAGCCGGCTGGAATTGCTTGGCGAGATCCAGCGCTTCCGCGCCGCGCGAGGCGACCAGCACCTTGAACCCCTTGTCGCGGGCGAGATCAATCAGAACGCGCGCGTAATGCGGGTCGTCTTCGACGATCAGCAGAATGGTGTCGCCGGGTTCCAGGTTCAGCCGGTCATCCGGCAGTTGCTCGATGACCCATTCCTGCGTCGCGGTCGGCAACGCCGGAGCAGGGCTGTATGGCGCGCCGCTGCTGCGCGGCGCCACCGTGGGACCGGAATATTTGAGCGGCAGGTAAAGCGTGAAGCTGGAGCCTCTGCCCGGAGCGCTGCGCAGATGAATTTCGCCGCCGAGCAGGCTTGCAAGCTCGCGGCTGATCGCGAGCCCAAGGCCGGTGCCGCCGTATTTGCGGCTGGTGCCGGCGTCTGCCTGCTGGAAAGCTTCGAAGATCAGTTTCTGCTTTTCCAGGGGGATACCGATGCCGCTGTCCGACACCTCGAAGGCGATCACGGCGGGCGCAGTGTTGAGGACGGGATGTTCGGCACTCCAGCCGCCGAGTGCCGCGGAGACTTTCAGGCGGACTCCGCCTTCGGCGGTGAACTTGAACGCATTCGACAGCAGATTCTTCAGCACCTGCTGCAGGCGCTTGGAGTCGGTGACGATACTGCGCGCCAAATTCGGGTCGAGCTCGATGTTGAACGCGAGCTGCCGGTTTTCCGCCTCGTGGCGGAACGGGCGCCCGACCGTATCCAGAAGGCTGGAGGTGAGGATTTCCTCGGCATCGACCGTCACCGTTCCGGATTCGATCTTGGAGAGGTCGAGGATGTCGCTGATCAGGTTGAGCAGATCGGTCCCCGCGCCATGGATGGTCCGGGCGAATTCGACCTGCTTCGCAGACAGATTGCCGTCCGGATTTTCCGTGAGCTGCTGGCCCAGGATCAGGATGCTGTTGAGCGGCGTGCGCAGCTCATGCGACATGTTGGCCAGGAATTCGGATTTGTACTTCGACGTCAGCGCAAGCTCGGTGGCCTTCTCCTCGAGCGCACGGCGGGCCTGCTCGATCTCCTGGTTCTTGCGTTCGACTTCGACGTTGCGTTCGGCAAGCTGCTGAGCCTTCTGTTCCAACTGCTCGTTGGTCTGCTGCAATTCCCGCTGTTGGGTTTGCAATTCACCGGCCAATTGCTGGGACTGTTTCAGGAGTCCTTCGGTCTGCATCGTGGCTTCGATCGAGTTGAGCACGATGCCGATAGAGTCAGTGAGCTGTTCGAGGAAGGTCATCTGCGAGGTCGTGAACGAACTCACCGAGGCGAGCTCGATGACCGCCTTGACCTGGTTCTCGAACAGGACCGGCAGCACCACGAGATTTTTCGGGACTATGCGCAACAGCGCCGAATTGATAGGGACGGAATCCGCTGGGATGTCGGCGACCAGCCGCTGGCGCCTGTCCATCGCGCATTGCCCGATCAGGCCCTCGCCGAATTGCACGATCTGATGATGCGGATAGACGCCGTCACCGGCGTAGGCTGCCAGCAGGTTCAGCTGCGGATTGTCTTCGTTGGCGACCTGGTAGATCACGCCCATATGCGCGTTGACCAGCGGCGTTAGTTCGGTCAGCAGAAGCCGGCCGACGGTGGTGAGATCGCGCTGGCCCTGCAGCATGTTGGTGAAGCGGGCGAGGTTGGTCTTCAGCCAGTCCTGCTCGGTGTTGACGTCGGTCGTGAGCCGCAGGTTGCCAATCATCGTATTGATGTTGTCCTTGAGCTCCGCCACTTCGCCTCGCGCGTCCACTTGGATCGAGCGGGTGAGGTCGCCCTTGGTCACCGCGGTCGCGACTTCCGCGATCGCGCGCACCTGCGATGTCAAATTGGCCGCGAGCAGGTTGACGTTGCCGGTCAAGTCCTTCCAGGTGCCGGCCGCACCTGGCACGTTGGCCTGGCCGCCGAGCCGCCCCTCGACGCCGACTTCGCGCGCGACGCTGGTGACCTGATCGGCGAACGTCGCCAAGGTCTCGGTCATGTTGTTGATAGTGTCGGCGAGGGCTGCGACCTCGCCCTTCGATTTCACCGTCAAATTCTGCTTCAGATCGCCGTTGGCAACCGCGGTCACGACCTTGACGATGCCGCGCACCTGCTCGGTCAAATTGGCGGCCATGAAGTTCACGGTGTCGGTGAGGTCCTTCCAGGTGCCGGCGACGCCGGGCACTTGCGCCTGGCCGCCAAGCTTTCCTTCCGTGCCAACCTCGCGGGCGACGCGGGTGACTTCGCCGGCAAACGCGTTGAGCTGGTCGACCATCGTGTTGATGGTGTTCTTCAGTTCGAGGATTTCGCCCTTCACGTCGACCGTGATCTTGCGCGACAGGTCGCCGCGGGCGACGGCCGTGGTGAC
>Ga0066671_10000143_pt1 | contig 21121 bp, 21 predicted proteins | sample GraSoiAngelo_120_FD_62294 | JGI IMG/M metagenome (GOLD analysis project Ga0066671, IMG submission 62294) | Grasslands soil microbial communities from the Angelo Coastal Reserve, California, USA - 14_0919_09_20cm | ecosystem: Environmental > Terrestrial > Soil > Grasslands | place: USA...
TAGTGGCTCTTCCGCCGTCCTGCTCGATTGATGTAGCCTATCTGTCGAGCGGTTCGTGCCGCAGGCCTCACAGCAGAAGCAGACTTAGTGGGAGGAACAGATGAACCTCGTTCGTTCCTTGTCGCCGTCATTCTCAATGCCACTGGCCGGAACTGTGCTTTGCGTTCTGGTTGTCACCACACCGACTTACGGACAAACCCAAGCCACGGCCAAAGCCGCCGACTCCCCACCGCAGTGGGCCTATCCGGAGAACAATCCCAACTACAAGCCCCCGGTCGACGACGGCAAACCTGTGCGCGTACCGAACAGCACGGCCGGCTATACCTGGACGCAGCTCCGGACCCGATTCATCGCGCCGGTCTGGCACCCGGAGGACCATGGACCACTACCGGATATCGTAGCTAGAGGGCGCGATCCCAACGTGTTCGCCTGCGGGTTCTGTCATCGTGCGGACGGGCCCGGCGGTCCGGAAAACGCCGATCTCGCCGGCCTTCCAGAGAGCTACTTCATCCAACAAATGGCTGAGTACAAGAGGGGCACGCGGGTCACCAGCGTTTCGAGTCGTTCGCCGCCCTCTCTGATGATCGGCCTTTCCAAGCCGATTACGGATGCCGAGGCGGAGGCGGCGGCGGCTTATTTCTCTGGCCTGAGGCCACGCAAGCGCATCAAGGTAGTCGAGAGCGACATGGTGCCGAAAAGCTACATCGCTGGTCTGGTCTGGGCAGCGACGGAGAACGGTGAACGCGAACCGCTCGGGCAGCGCATCCTCGAAATTCCCGACGATCTAATCCAGTTCGAGAGCCGCGATCCGCGGTCGACGTTCACCGCGTATGTTCCGGTCGACAGCCTGGCGAAAGGCGAGACGCTGGTGAATAAAGGCGGGCCGGGAAAGACGCTCCAATGCGCCCCGTGCCATGGTCCGGACCTCAAGGGGCTCGGTCCTTTGCCCAGCATCGTCGGCCGCTCGCCAAGCTACATGTTTCGCCAGCTCTACGACTTCGCGCATGGCGCGCGGACCGGCGAGTGGAGCCCCCTGATGGCACAGGTGGTGAGCAACCTCGACCAGAACGATATGCTGGCGATTGTAGCCTATCTTGCTTCACTCGACCCGTGACGCGGCTGTCGATCCGCCCAATCGGAGCCAGCGATGACGGTCCACGGCCAGAGCGGCGAGATATACGCCGTTGACGGCTCGGCCGTCAGATCGCCGCCTCGGTCTTCGCATCGAAAACGTGAAGCCTGGAGGGGCGCATCGCGACGCGCAGCTTGTCGCGCACCTTCACCCGCACGGACGGCTCGACGCTCGCCACCATGACGCCTTGGCCAACCTTCATATCGAGCAGAATTTCCGAGCCGAGTTGCTCGACCACTTCAATCACCCCATCGAAGCACGGGTGGTCGAGATCGGCGGTACCCGCCACCGTGAGGTCCTCCGGGCGCACGCCGAGCGTGACCTCGTGGCCGATATGGCCGCGCAGGCGCTGCGCGGTCTCCTCCGGCAGCTTGATGCGCAAGCCGGCGTTCTCGGCGATCAGCGATCCGTTCGCCTCGCTCACGGTCACGGCGGCGAAATTCATCGCGGGCGAGCCGATGAAACCGGCGACGAACTTGTTGGCCGGCTGATTATACAATTCGAGCGGCTCGCCTACCTGCTGGACCACGCCGTCCTTCATGACGACGACCCGGTCTCCCAGCGTCATGGCCTCGACCTGATCGTGGGTCACGTAAATGGCGGTGGTACCGAGACGCAAGTGCAGCTTCTTGAGCTCAACGCGCATCTGCACCCGCAGCTTGGCATCGAGGTTCGACAATGGCTCGTCGAACAGGAACACGCGGGGGTGACGCACGATGGCGCGGCCCAGCGCTACGCGCTGGCGCTGGCCGCCGGAGAGCTGGCGCGGCTTGCGCTTGAGCAATTCGCCGATGCCGAGGATGTCGGCCGCCTCCCGCACCCGCTTCTCGATCTCGCTCCGTTCGAATTTGCGCATCTTCAGGCCGAACGCCATGTTGTCGTAGACGCTCATGTGCGGGTAGAGCGCGTAGTTCTGGAACACCATGGCGATGTCGCGGTCCATGGGCGCGAGTTCATTGATCACATTGCCGTCGATCGAGATCGCGCCGGAGGAGATCGCCTCAAGCCCGGCGATCATCCGCAGTGTCGTCGTCTTGCCGCAGCCGGACGGTCCCACGAACACCACGAACTCCTTGTCGCGGATCTGCAGATTGACGTCTTTGACGGCGTGCACGCTGTCGTAGAACTTGTTGATCCCCTTGAGGACGACCTGTCCCATTGCTGTCAGCCCTTCACCGATCCGGTCAATCCCGCGACGTAGTGCTCGACGAAAAACGAATAGGCGATGGCGACCGGGATCGATCCGAGCAGCGCACCAGCCATCAGCGGCCCCCAGAAGAACACGTCGCCGCGGATCAGTTCGGAGGTGACGCCCACCGGCACGGTCTTCTGCTGAGGCGAGGACAGGAAGACGAGTGCATAGATGAACTCGTTCCACGACAGCGTGAAAGCAAAGATGCCGGCCGAGAGGATGCCTGGGATCGCCACCGGGATGACGATGTAGAGCATGGCCTGCCAGCGCGAGGCGCCATCAATCCGCGCGCATTCCTCGAGCTCCTTGGGCACCGCCTTGAAGTAACCCATCATCAGCCAGGTGCAGAACGGAATGAGGAAGGTCGGATAGGTCAGGATCAGCGACCACGGCGTGTCACCCAGCCGATAGTTGCGGATGATCTCGGCGAGCGGAATGAACAGCAGGGTCTGGGGCACCAAATAGGTGATGAAGATGGCGGTGCCGAGGCTGCCGGCAAACGGAAAGTTAAGCCGCGACAGCGCGTAGCCCGCGAACACGCCGCACACGAGCGAGATGGCGGTCGACAGCGTCGCGATGAATGTCGTGTTCCACAGCCACGATGCAAACAGCGTCTCTTCGAACAGATATCTGACGTGGTCCCAGGTCGGCTTCCAGGTCCAGAACGGATTATAGTTGATCGAATTCCAGGGCCGGTAAAGCTCGCCATCCGGCCGCACCGACGTGATCACCATCCAGTAGAACGGAAACAGCAGGAAAAGCAGGAACAGCGCCATCGGGACGTAGAAGAACACCCACTTTCGCCACCTCGCGCCCTCGATCATGGCTCAGCGGACCTCGACGCGACGGATGTAGAGAAGCTGGATGATGACGACCAGGAACAGCACCGGGAACATCGCGAGCGAGATGGCGGCGCCTTCGCTCAAAATGCCGGTGCCGATGCCGATCTGATAGGCGTAGGTGGCGAACAAATGCGTGGCATTGGCCGGACCGCCGCCGGTCATCACATAGACGATCTGGAAGTCGGCAAACGTCTGGATCACCGAGAACAGCACCACGACCATGGTGACCGGCAAGAGCAGCGGCCAGGTGATGTACCAGAACCGCTGCAGCGGCTTGGCGCCATCGATGGCGGCGGCCTCGCTAAGTTCCGGACTGATGGTCTGCAGCCCCGCGAGCAGGCTAATGGCGAAGAACGGCACGCCGCGCCAGATGTTGACGATGATGATCGAGATCATGGCAAGGTCCGGATCGCCCAGCCAATTGATCCGGCCGGTGATCAGACCGAGATGGTAAAGCAGCCAGTTGAGGACGCTGAATGTCGGGTCGAACATCCACTTCCAGGCAAAGGTCGAGAGCACGGTCGGGATGATGAAGGGCAACAGAATGAAGGCCCGGGTGAAAGCCTTGCCGCGGAAATTGCGGTTGAGCAGCATGGCGAGCCACAATCCGAGCGCCAGCTTGAAGACCGTGGTCACGCCGGTATACACAAAGGTGTTGTAGACCGAAGTGCGAAAAATCCCGTCGTTGAAGATCTTGTAGAAGTTGGCGAGGCCGACGAACTCGCCGGGCACGCCGACGCGCGCGTTGGTCACCGACAGCAGGATGCCGCGCACGAACGGATAGGCGATGAACATGCCAAGCAGCGCCAGCGTCGGCACCAGCAGCACGAAGGCGAGCCAACGCTCGTCCTCGAGCAGCCGGAGCCGCGGGCGCGGCGCGCCCGGCATGTAAATTCGGGTTTCAGCGATCGCCATTTCGCTTCACCTCGTTGCGCCCTACATGCGGCAGCCAGTTCACCGCCGCATGTACCGGTACGCGCGTCAGGTATAGATCTTCTTGAGTTCGTCTTCCGCCCACTTCACGGCATCCTCCGCCGACGCACCCTGGATTGCCTTCGCGTACATATCGACGATGATGTACTTGGTCAGCACCTCGGCCGCCTTCTTGCCTGCGGGGCCCGCGTAGCCAGGGGCCTGGCCGAGCTTGCCTGCGACCTTGAAGGGGTCCATCACCGCATCCGCGCCCCACAGCTCGTGGTTTTCCCATTGCGCGGTCGGCGGCGTGGCAAAGCCCTTCTGTGAGATGAACCACTTTTCGTAGTTTGCCGGAGTATGCACCCATCTCAGCAGGTCCTTCGCCGCCTTCTGGTTCGGCGAGTAACTCATCAGCATGTGCGAGAAAAACGTATGCAGACCGAACTGCCCCTGTGGTCCTTTGGGCAGCGGCGCATGCAGGATGTCGGTCTTGAGCTGCGCACCCTTCTCGGTAATGTACTTGTCCGGATTGCGCAGAGATTCGATGTAGATCGACGCGCCATTGAGCGTGGATGAGATGGTCTGCGACAGGAACGCGCGGTTGTTGCTGGTGTCGTCCCACGCCAGGCCGCCCTCGTCGCAGGTATCCTTGTAGAAGCTCGTCATGAACTTGACGGAGTCGATCGTGTTCTTGCTGTTGATCGCCACCGTCTTGCCGTCGGCTTCCACCTCCTTGCCGCCGTAGGACCACATCAGCGGATAGACGAAGGTCGGCGGATCGCCGAACGAATGGCTGACGGCCTGGCCGAGCGGACGGCCCTTTGCCTTCAACTTCTTGCCGGCGTCGTAATAGGCATCCCACGTCTCGGGAAATTTCGTGACCCCGATCTCTTCGAACCAGGACTTGCGGTACGCGTTCATGGCGCCGACGATCGTCCACGGCATCGAGTTGAATTTCTTGCCGTCGCTGGTAACGGCGCGCGAGTATTTGTAGAGCCCACCTTCCCTGTTCGAGACTTCCTCGGCGAGATCGCTGAGGTCAACCACGCTCTCCGCGTAGAGGGCTGACTGGTTGTTGAAGACCATGATGAGATCAGGACCGCTTCCCGATTGAACGGACGCGGTCACGCGCGGCTGCAGGTCGTTGCCGTTCACGGTCTCCAGATTGATCTTGATTCCCAGCGCTTTCTCGGCGGCAGGTATCAGCTCCTTGCGCAGTAATTGATCGGAAGCCGGCACGAAGTCATTCCAGCGCAGCCAGTGTACCGTCGTGCCTTGTGCGAAAGCCGGCGCGCGGCCGCTGGCCAGGATGCCGGCCATGCCGCCTGCGAGCGCGGTGCCGCCCTTGAGGACGTTACGTCGGGTTACCGTCGTCATGCATTCCTCCCTTGGTGATGGTGATGCCCTTCGGCCGGTCTGGCGCCAGCTTGGAGTCTGTTTCAGACTATCGCGCCTCCGTGGTGCAACGCGGGCGCGCGCGCTCGCGCGTGCAACGCGTTGTTTCGACAATCATTGCAGGTGCTGCCAGCCTTCCGGCTTTGGCGGCGATTGCGGCACGAAACCGATTCCAGCGCAAAACACGGGTGGTTCGCCGTGCAGGCACGTGCAGCCAGCGCATGAACCTTATCGCCATACCGGCTCCCTCCCGCGCAGCAAGTGGCCGTCGCCGAGCGGGTTTTCCCCGTCTTGTTAAAAAGCTTTGGTACCGGAATGCCGACGCGAGGTCATTGTCGCCGGTCACGGCAGGAAATCAAGGGCTAGCTGGCCGCCGTCTGCGATAAGTGCCGAAAAGCCGCGCGCCGGGTTGCTGTGCGCCGTCGCGCCCGGGGCGCGAGCGACGACACGGTGCGTTAAACGGCCCCCGCCTTCTGCGCGTACTCCCAGGCCGACTTGGACAACGGCACGGTGCGCTTGGCGGATTCAAGGGCTTTCGCGTTCGCCGCAGTGCCGTCGCGAATCCGCCCGGCGATGCCTTGCGTGATGCCTGCGAGGCGGAACAGATTATAGGCAAAGTACCAGTTCAGGTCAGGCACCGCAGTGCCGGTGATGTTGCAATAGACTTGGGCTGCTTCATCTAACGTGGGGATGTTGAGCGCCTTGAGGTCGACGCCCTCAAGGCCCGGCATCGTCCACTGCATCAACAGATAGGTGAAGTCGGCCATGGGATCGCCGAGCGTCGACAATTCCCAGTCCAGCACCGCCTGCACCCGCGGCTCGGTTGAATGGAAGATCATGTTGTCGAGGCGATAGTCGCCATGCACGATCGAGACCCGCTCCTGTTTCGGCAGCGTGCGCGGCAACCACTCGGCCACCTTCTCGAATTCCGGAATGTGCTGCGTCTCGGAGGCGCGGTATTGCTTGGTCCAGCGATCGACCTGGCGCGCGAAATAATTGCCGGGCCTGCCGAAATCAGCGAGACCGATGGCCTGCGGATCAAAGAGATGGAGTTTGGCAAGCGTCTCGATCTTGCTCTCGAAGATCCTGCGTCGATCCTCCGCCGTCTGGCTCGGCAGCGTCGGATTCCAGAACACCCGGCCCTCTTCCATCGACATGATGTAGAAGGCGGCACCGATCACGTCGTCGTCGGTGCACAGCGCGTAAGCCTTGGCTACTGGAAATCCTTGCTTGCCGAGTGCGGCAATGACGCGGAATTCGCGATCGACCGCGTGCGCCGACGGCAGCAATTTTCCGAACGGCTTGCGCCGCATCACATAGGAGCGGCCGGGCGTATCGAGCCGGTAGGTCGGGTTGGACTGGCCGCCCTTGAACTGCAGGACGACCAGCGGCCCCTGGTAGCTTTCGACGTGGCCATGCATCCAGTTGTCGAGGCGCAGCTCATCGAAACGATGCCGCTCCTCGACCGGTTGGGTGCCCGAAAATTCCTCGTCTTTCCTGACGCCGTCGGCCACGATGACGCTCCCTCATATTCTTCTTGGGGAGCACCTCAAGGCTGCTCCCTGATTAGTGGGTGGCAGCGTTTGAATACTTCCGAAGTTCAAGTCTGGCAATGGCGCGGTTATGGACTTCGTCCGGCCCGTCGGCGAGGCGCATCGTGCGCATCGAGGCGTAGTCGCGCGCAAGGCCTGCCTCGTCGGAAACACCGGCACCGCCGAACGCCTGGATCGCATTGTCGATGATCTTCAGCGCCATGTTGGGCGCCGCCACCTTGATCATGGCGATCTCAAGTTGGGCGGTCTTGTTGCCGACCTTGTCCATCATGTCGGCAGCCTTGAGGCAGAGCAGCCGGTTCATCTCGATATCGGTGCGGGCTTCGGCGATGCGCTGTTCCCAGATTGAATATTCGATGATCTTGCGGCCGAAAGCGGTGCGCGAGGACAGCCGCCTCACCATCTTCTCCAGCGCCTCCTCGGCCTTGCCGATCGTGCGCATGCAGTGATGGATGCGGCCCGGACCGAGCCTGCCTTGGGCGATCTCGAAGCCCCTGCCCTCGCCGAGCAGAATATTGCCGGCGGGAATGCGGACGTTCTCCAACAGCACCTGGGCGTGGCCGTGCGGCGCATCGTCGAAGCCGAACACGGGCAGCATCTTCTCGACCTTGATGCCCTTGGTGTCGAGCGGCACCAGGATCTGCGACTGCTGCTGATGGCGCGGCGCATTCGGATCGGTCTTGCCCATCACGATCGCAATCTTGCAGCGGGGGTCGCCGACGCCCGACGACCACCATTTGCGGCCGTTGATCACATAGTGATCGCCATCCTTCTCGATGCGGGTCTCGATGTTGGTGGCGTCGGAAGAGGCGACCGCCGGCTCCGTCATCAGAAAGGCGGAGCGGATTTCACCGTCCATCAATGGCTTGAGCCACTTCCGCTTATGCTCCTTGGTGCCGTAGCGCATCAGCACTTCCATGTTGCCGGTATCCGGTGCGGAGCAGTTGAAGACCTCCGAGGCCCAGCTGATGCGGCCCATCTCTTCGGCCAGCGGCGCGTATTCGAGGTTGGATAGTCCCGCGCCACGGAATTCGTCATCCTCATGCGAGGACGGCGGCATGAACATGTTCCAGAGCCCTTGGCTCCGGGCCAGCTTCTTCAATTCCTCCAGGATCGGGATGACCTTCCAGCGCGCGCCCTCGGCGTCCTGCTGCTTGTAGATCGGCACCGCCGGGCGGACATGCTTGGTCATGAACGACTGCACGCGGCCAAGCCATTCCTTCTGGCGGTCTGACATTGTGAAATCCATGGGACGCTCCTTCACCTTCGCTTTTGAAATCTTGGGTCGCACTCTCTTCCCGCGATCAGCCGATCGCAAGGAGATTTGTGACGCTGCCGCGACAACGCGACGGTAGGCGCCAAGTCACGGAAATGCCGGACGCGACTTCGCACGGTTGACATTGCCACGCTTGAAACAATAGTTTCATACAAGTGTTTGAATTGCAACTCCGCTTCGCGGGGGACAGCCATGCCGAGCGACCGGACCCGGACCGCCATCCTCGCCGCCGCCGAACGGCTTTATGCCGATCGCGGGTTCGGCGACGTGACGCTGCGAGATATCGTCGCCGCCGCCGACGTCAATCTTGCGGCGGTGAATTACCATTTCGGCTCCAAGGACGAATTGATCGCGGAATTGTTCGTCACGCGAAGCCTGGCGCTGAACCGCGAGCGGCTCAGCGAACTGAGGGCCGCCGAAGAGGTGCGCGGCGGGCGGGCGCCGATCGAGGCGGTGTTGCGCGCACTGGTCGGACCGACCTTGCGCGGCTGCCTCGGTCCCGACAACCAGCGATCGACCGCGGCGCGCTTCATGATCCGCGTCTCGATCGAATCCGTCCCGCCCATCCGCCGCATCAGGAACCGCGAGATCGATCATTTGCGGAAATTCGTCGCCGCAATGGCCCGCTCGCTGCCCGGTTGCAGCGATGTCGAACTCTATTGGGGACTGCATTTCGCGCTTGCCATGGCGCAACAGACGGTGCGCGACTCAGAGCGGCTGACGAAATTGTCGGAGGGAAAATGCGACGTCGATGACGTCGATGATATCATCGAGCGGGTGGTGTCGGTCGCGGTGATGGCGCTAGCAGGGGCGTGGTGCTGAAAGAAAAGTCCCGGCCCGGCTGCTGGCGCGAGACGCGCGGTGATCAAGCCTTGAGTTGGAACGGATTGTCCATTTCAATCACGGCGGAGGACTTTCGACATGAAAAATCCCCGGAAGTTGCTCTTGGCGGTGGCGGCACTGGCCTCCGCCGCCGTCGTTTCAAGCGAACCTTTGTTTGCTCGCGGCGGTCCACCGAACATCATGGACTCGCCCGGCTATCAGCGGCGTCTCCAGGAATCGCGGCAGCAACTGTCACAACCGGCCGTGCAGCCGGCCGCCACTCATCAACACAGGGGACGACACAAACGGCGGAATTGACGGCAGCGGGAAAGTCCCGCCAGCCGCAGCCTAGATGATCCCCTGCTTCTTCAGCCCTTCCATCTTCGCGTCGTCATAGCCGATCGCTGCCAGCACTTCTTTGGTGTTCTCGCCGAGCCGCGGCGGGGCGCGATAATCCTTCACCGGCGTTTCGGAGAAGGTGATGGGATTGCGGATCAAGGACAGCGCGTGTTCGAAGGGATGATCGACCTTGATCTCCATGCCGCGCGAGCGGACGTGCGGGTCGGCGAACACCTGCGCGAAATCGTTGACTGGGCCGCAGGGGACGCCGGCTTTCTCCAGCTCCTCCAGCCAGTAGGCGACCTTGTTTTTCAGAAACAGGCCGGCGAAGATCGCCATGATCTCCTTGCCGTGGACGACGCGGTCGTTGTTCTCAAGGAATTTCGGATTGGTCGCGAGTTCCGGGCTCCCCAGCACCTGGCAGGTGCGCGCGAACTGCCCGTCATTGCCGACCACCAGCATCAATTCGCCGTCCGCGCAGCGAAATACGCCGGCCGGCATGCCGCCATTGCCCCAGGTGCCGCGCCGCGGCGGCATCTTGCCGCTGACGAGGTAGATCTGGGCGTAATGCGACAGCGAGGCGATCACGGTGTCGAGCAGGCAGACGTCGAGGTGCTGGCCCTCGCCCCTATTGACCTTGCGATGATAGAGCGCGGCCAGAATGGCGATCGAGGTGTTCATGCCGGTCATGTAGTCGACGATGGAGGGGCCGACCTTCATCGGGCCGGCGCCAGGCTCGCCGTCCATATGGCCGGTGACGCTCATCAGACCGCCCATCGCCTGGAAGATCGCATCATAGCCGGCGCGCGGCGCGTAAGGCCCGGTCTGGCCGAAGCCGGTCACCGAACAATAGATGATGCCGGGATTGATGGTGCGGATCTGTTCGTAATCGAGGCCGTAGCGCTTGAGATCGCCGACCTTGTAATTCTCCATGAAGATGTCGCAGGATTTGGCGAGCTCGCGGATGATCGCCTGGCCTTCGGGCTTGGCGATGTTGACGGTGACCGACTTCTTATTGCGATTGGCGCAAAGGTAGAACGAGTTGTTGTTGTTCTCCCTGCCATCGGGATCGACCAGGTAAGGCGGGCCAAAGGCGCGCGCATCGTCGCCGGTGCCGGGCCGTTCGACCTTGATCACCTCGGCGCCGAGATCGCCCAGCATCTGCGCCGACAAGGGCCCTGCCAGCACGCGCGTCAGATCAAGGATTTTGATGCCTGAAAGCGGCAAGGCCGACATGATTTCCTCCGGAGACTTTTGGCTTGGCCGCACGGGAACACGCACCGGCGCGGTATCTGCCGATACACCATTTTTCGGTGCCGAGCACTGCGTTTGCGGCATGAGGCCATCCGCCTCGCTGCCGCCTCTGGCGCGGGATCGGAGAACGCCGGCGCTGCAGCCTGCGTTCCACCCATCTCATCAAAGAGGCTTGTTTTTGTTTGTAGCCGTTGCGCCCCTATCATATCCGCAACGGAGATCAGCCAATGATCTACTCAGAGAAGGATCAACCAAGGGAGGCTGCAGTGACGATTGCCATCATTGGAACCGGAAATGTTGGAAGCGCGCTGGCGCGAGGCTGGTCGCGCTCAGGACAGCGCGTTGTCCTCGGCGTGCGCGATGTGTCGGCTCCCAAAGTCACGGCGCTAGCGCAGGAGACCCGGGCCGACGCGAAGCCACCTGCCGAGGCTGCGGCCGCAGCCGACGAAGTGGTCCTGGCACTGCCCTGGCTGGTCGCGGAAGGCGCCGTCAAGGCGCTCGGCGGGCTGAAAGACAAGATCGTGATCGACTGCATGAACCCGCTCTCCATGCAGGACGGCAAGCTCGGGTTGGACCGCGGCTTCACCACCTCAGCAGCAGAAACGCTGGCGCAATGGATTCCGCAAGCGCGCATTGTCAAGACGCTCAACCAGGTCGGCGCCAACCTGATGGCCGACAATGCCGCTCTGCCGCACCGGCCGGTCATGTTCATGGCGGGCAATGATGCTGCCGCCAAGGCCACCGTCTCCGTCTTGCTGACCGCCCTGGGCTTCGAGCCGCTCGACGCAGGCGACCTGACCAAGGCGCGTCTTCTAGAGCCCTTCGCCATGCTCTGGATCAACCAGGCGCTGATCCAGGGCAAGGGCCGCGACTGGGCGTTTGCAGCCGTCGGCCGGCGACCGTCCGGATCCTCTTGACCACGAGTACCCTGGTTTTGACCAGCGGGTGATTTTCGGCGAAGCCGGATTGGCGCGGTGAAGGGAATCGAACCCAGTTATTGAGTGCGAGGCTGCTGCTCATGCGTTGAGCTACGAGCTAACGCCCCGGCTGACTTAGTAGCCACCACCGCCGCCACCGCCACCTCCCTGTGTGACTATGTCGGTCATATCTCTGGGTTGACTGGGAGCGTAAACGGGAGCGCCCGGATAGCCCCTGTTCGGACCCTTGGCTTGCATGCCGCGTCCTGCAGCATAGCCGGAGCCTCCCCGGTGTCCCTTCTTGGCCTTGGCTCGCATCTCGTGACCCGGTGCTTTGCTCGACGTGTCCTGTGCAAGCACAGCGGGTGCGGCAGCCATGACGAGCGCGGTGGAAAGCGCGATGATTGCAAGTTTCATCTACTCCTCCTTTGATTATTTCTTGATTGTTCCGCCGCGCGACCTCCGAGCAGCAAGCCCGGGGAGCAACGACTGTAGGACGGCGCAGGGTTGAGCGAGAACCCGCCCGACTACGAATGCTAACCCCGCCTCGATGCCGATCTTCCCGGCAGCGGAAGCCCGGCTTGGAGGTTATTCGAGACGAGAAGCCTGCCCGGACCGGCGCGGGCTGACGCGCGGCCACGGCTCAATTGGGTGAGCAGAATGCTCCTTCTCAGAATAGCTGAGAGCCCGAAGGGAGGTCACTCCGGTAGTCCCGCTTGACGCAGGCCGGTCGCGAAGCGGGCGAGATGCTCCGGGCGCCGGATCGGAATCCAGCCATCGAGACTGGAGATACGAAAAGTGGGATCCAGCTTCCGCAAATGTTCTACGGCAGTTCGCGCTTGCTCAGTTCGGCCGGCGAGCGCGTGACTTGCGGCGATGATGGCAACGACAGCCAAGAAGGTCGGCGCTTCCCCGAACGATTGCTCTGCCCATGAGGAGGCCGCATCAAAGCGCCCCGCAAGCAGATGCGACAGCGCCACACCTGCCCGCATGCGGAACATCTCCGGATCGAGCGGACTGAAACGCATCGCGCGCGTAAAAAAATCGATGGCGGCGTCGGGGTCACCGCGCAGCGTTCTGAGAAAGCCACCCAGGAACCAGGCTGGCGCCAGGTTCGGGTTGAGCACCAGCGCCTTGTCAATCAGCGCGATGCCGCCATCCACCTCGCCGGCGAGATGGGCAAGCGCATGTCCGCCCCGCGTGAGCGCGACGGCGTCGTCCTTGCCCAACTCCACCGCGAGGCGCGCCAATCGAACGCCTTCCGTAATTTCCTGCGGCCGATCGGTCATCCAGCCATTTATCTTCCGCCAGAAATGACACCAGGCTGCCATGGCATGGGCAGAGGCAAACTCCGGATCGAGCTGCATGGCCTTGTAGAACAGCGGCAGCGCCTCATTGATCGCCTCCCGTGTTCCTCGATGCAAATGAGGCATCGCGCGCAAATAGTTGTCGTAGGCACTGAGGCTGCCGGTCGGCTTCCGCCTGGCGCGCTCGATCTCAGCCCGCTCGATCTGGGAGGCGATCGCTCCGACGATGCTGGTTGCGATCTGATCCTGAAGCTCGAAGATGTCGTCGAGTGTCCCTTCGAATCTTTCGGCCCAAAGGTGGGTGCCGCTCGCCGCATCAACGAGCTGTCCCGTGATGCGAATCCGGTTTTCGGACTGGCGCACACTGCCTTCGACGACATAGCGGACGCCAAGCTCGCGCCCCACCTGCTTCTCGTCAACCGTCCTGCCTTTGTAGGTGAAGCTTGAGTTGCGGGCGATCACGAACAGCCAGCGAATACGCGACAAGGCCGTGATGATATCCTCGACGACGCCATCGGCAAAATAATCCCGCTCGACGTCACCACTGAGGTTCCGGAACGGCAGGACTGCGATAGATGGGGAATCCGGCACGGTCAGGATGGGCTCGAGCCTTTCGCGCGGGATCCTTGAGTGCGTGACCGAGGCGTCCGCGGGCACTTCCTCGGCAATCTTGCCGACAAACCGGATGCCTTTGCGTGCAACCGTACGGATCAGGCGCTGCTCCTTGCCGGTGTCCCCGATCGCCTTGCGCACAGCGTTGATGTGGCTGGTCAGCGTCGACTCGGAGACGATCCGTCCGCCCCACACGGCCTCCAGCAGATCGTCTCTCGTCACCACCTGCTCGCGGTTCTGGACCAGATAAAGCAGCAGATCGAACACTTTCGGACCGATCGCGATCAGTTCTGAGCCTCGTTTGAGCTCTCGCCGGTCGGCGTCCAGACAATAGTCTTCGAACAAGAACGGCACTTCCATGCTCCGCTTGGACAAGAAGCCAAGGAGAATTCAATCCCGATTCAAGCTCGCTGCAAGGCTTTCGGGTCCGCATGGGCGCACCTTCCCCCTCGCTTTCAGGAACAAGGCCATTGGTGGCCTCAAAAATCGAGGGAGTGTCATGAAGATTGTCATTATTGGCGGTACCGGCCTCATCGGAACGAAGCTCGCGAACAAGCTCCGTGAGCAAGGCCGCGAAGTGATTCCAGCAGCCCCCAGCACGGGCGTCAACACGATCACGGGCGAGGGCCTCGACAAGGCCCTGTCGGGCGCGGAAATTGTCGTCGATGTGGCGAACTCGCCCTCGTTCGAGGATAGCGCGGCTCTGAAATTCTTCGAAACGTCGGGCCGCAATCTGCTCGCTGCCGAGGCCGCCGCCAACGTGCGGTACCACGTCGCGCTGTCCATCGTCGGGACCGATCGCCTTCCGGAGTGCGGTTACTTCCGCGCCAAGCTGGCGCAGGAGAACCTGATCAGGGCTGCGAAGATTCCCTACACGATCCTCCGCGCCACTCAGTTCTTCGAGTTCATCGGGGGAATCGTCGATTCCTCTTCCGATGGACAAATCGTCCGATTGTCGCCCGCTTTGTATCAGCCGGTGGCGTCAGACGATGTCGCTGCCGTGCTGGCCGACGTCACGCTTGGCGCTCCCCTCAACGGCATCGTCGAATTGGCCGGGCCGGAACGATTCAGCCTCGATGAGTTCGCTCGGCGCTACCTGATCGCGACGAACGACCCGCGCAAGGTCGTCGCCGACATCCACGCCCGCTATTTCGGCGCAGAACTGGATGATCGGTCCCTCACGCCGGGCAACGACCCCCGGCTCGGCTCGGTGCGCTTCGAGGACTGGCTGGCCAGGCACCGCAAGTGACGAGCGCGACCGAGTAGAGCCATTACTTTGCGAGAGTAGCTAGGCCGCAAGCCTGATGAGTCCGAGCTGCTGCAAGGCAGTGACGCCGTCATCGAGGCCAATTTCCTCGACGATCTTCCCGTCCTTTAGCTTGAGGACGGTAGTGCCGGTGAATCGCATCTTGCGGCCTGTATTCGCGGGCAAAGATCCCGCCCGGAAGTCACTGAATGCTGCTCCAGTGTGCGTTCCGCCACCTTCCCATCGGCCGACCACATAATCGCCCTCCGCGATTAGATCGGCGGTGCCCCAGAAATTGAGATCGGGGAACGCCTTGCGAAAATCGGTCATGAACGCCTTGATGTCCTCCCGACCTCTGCGCGGCTCATGCAGCGAATATTGGAGCAGCATGTCCGGTGCGGCGAGCTCGTCGACGATTCCGAGATTGCAGCTCTTGCCCCAGAATTCAGTGAACCAGCGACCAACGATGGCCTTGTTGTCGTCTTGTCTCGACATGTTCGACTCCTCTGTTAGATCGGACGCCTCCAAGGATGGAGCGATCGACGCGCTGGAATGTGGAGCCTTGGAAGACCGCCGGCCACCCGATTTCCGAATCGCGCCAAGGCCGTTTGGCGAAAAGGATTGAATGCTTGGCCGCGGGGCACAAGCCATTCGAGAAGCACTACAACGGGCTATGGTGATAATGCAGGCAGCGCAGGTACGACCTGTTACCTATGTCTCCGGGCAGGACAATGAAAATTATGAAGCGGGTGAAGCGCGCCGATTCGAACTTCCGATCGAATTTTCGATTGCATACCATGGGCTTAGACGCGCAGCCAGTTTTTGTGTTGGACGCTTTGTTGGACGTTTCATTGGACGCAGTTGGGCCCGAACGATTGTTTATCACTCAGCTGAAGACGTCGAGATCAGCCTCTGGCCGGCTCGTGTTCGCATAATCCCGTTTGTTGAAGAGTGTATTGAATGCTTCGAGGACAAGCGTCTGTTCCTTTCTTCCATCGACGCCATCTCTTATGCTCCTTCCTATCGCCGGTTAACTTATCTCGTCGATCCGGTCCGGGTAGAAGGCGACATAATCCTTGATCTGCGCCATCGCTTCAAATGGAGCTTCATAAGTCCACACCGCGTTGCGTGAACGATCACCTCCAGCAGGAATGCTGTAGTAGGAAGCGTCGCCCTTGTAGGGGCAATACGAAGTGTGTTCGCTGCGCATAAGCGCGGCCATATCGACGTCCCGACGGGGAATATACTGAACGGGCGGATATGACGCCTCGCGAAGCGTCAACGCAGCGCTTGTGTCGGCGATGATTTTTCCGCCGACCTTGACCACGATGCGAGACGGGTTCGCTTCGATCGAAATCGGGTGGTCCGGCCCTGGAATCTTCACTGGCTTGTCAGTCATCACTCGTCTCCGTGTTGGCGGGTGCAGGTGGTCACGATCGCGCTCTCCGAAGGTGTGCTCGTAGGGCTTGTTCTTCTGGAGCCGTGAATCATCGTGATCTGAGCTCCAACTATTCGGCTGGCATCGCATCGGGCACGAGCGCAAGGGCTGCTTTCGCGCAATCGACGTCGTGCTGCACGGTGGGAGCCCCGCTCACACCGATCGCCCCGACGACTTCTCCGCCCACCTTGATAGGAAAACCTCCTCCGTACGCCGCCACACGCGCAAGCGTGGGGATCCCAGCCAGAAGCGACGGGTCGCGCTGAATAAAGTCGAAAAAGTCCTGGGTGGAGACGCCGAACAGAGCTGTGTACGCCTTGTTCTGCGCAATCTCGATGGAAAGGATCGGAGCCCCATCCATACGGCTAAAGGCCTTGAGATTGCCGCCGTCATCGAGAATCGCGACGTTCTCGGCGACCCCCATTTGTCTGGCTTTTGCCACCGCTTGATCGATCATCTTCTGTGCCAGTTCGGAAGAAATGCTGTGCTTCGTCACTACGTTGCCCATCGGGCTCCTCCCACTATTTTGAAATGCGTTGCGCGCCAACCGGGTTTGGTCGCAACAATCGACTACCGTGAACAAGCCCGATCGATGAAGCGCGAACGAGAAAGCCCTCAGAGTCAGTGGCTCTTGCCACCATCGACGTGGAGGACATGGCCGGTGATGTAGGAGGCTCCCTCCGACGCGATGAAGACGACCGCGTTGGCGATTTCTTCCGAGAGGCCGAGACGCGCCATCGGAACAGTCGCCGTCAGCGCCGCCTTGTTCTCCGGCGTGCCCGTGAAGCGGGTCAACATGCCGGTGTCGGTCGGGCCAGGCGCCACCGCATTGACACGTATCCCCGACTTCGCGAGCTCGAGCGCCACCGACTTGGTAATGCCTTCGACGGCGTGCTTGCTGCCGACATAGATCGGGGCCCCCGCCGCACCTTCGTGCCCATAGGTCGAGGAGATGTTGATGATGGTCCCGCTGCGCTGTCCCTGCATGACGCGCGCTTCGTGCTTCATGCTCAGGAGTACGCCGAGAACATTGGTGTCGAACGTCGCGGAATAGCTTTCCGCGGTCTGCTCCGTGATCGGGCCGGGTTTGCCTTCGGTGCCGGCATTATTGACCGCGATATCGAGACGCCCGAAGCGCTCGACGGTGCGGTCGACGAGACGACGGACATCGTCTTCCTTGCGTACATCGGCCTGGACGAATTCGGCTTCGGCACCGAACGAACGGAGCTCGCGAACCAGTGCCTCACCGGCATCCGGCTTGCGCCCAGAAACAACAACGCGATTGCCCGCTTTCGCGAACGAGACCGCCGCAGCGCGGCCGATGCCCGTGAGGGCCCCAGTGATGAGAACGACTGGTGATGGCATGATTATCTCCTTGATAAGAAAAGGTTTCTGTGGCCGCCGTCTCCGACCGGGTGTTATGAGAGGGGTCGGTTGCGGCGTTGGCCCCAAGATGAGCGTTCTCGACCAATTGAAAAACAGGCCATAATTCCAAACATATCGGACATGGGTGTCCGATATCGAGGTTCGCGGATGGACAGTCTGGGATCGCTCAATGCGTTCGTTCGGGCCGCCGAAACCCGAAGCTTCACGGTTGCGGGACGGCAGCTTGGCGTGTCGTCATCGGCGATCGGCAAGTCAGTGGCTCGGATGGAGGAACGGCTCGGCGTGCGCCTCTTCCATCGCAGCACGCGCAGCATCACACTCACCGCGGAAGGCGCCCTGTTCCTCGATCGGTGCCGGCGCATCTTTTCTGAAATCGAAGCAGCCGAGCTTGAGCTGTCGCAGACACACGAGGCCCCGCGCGGCACGCTGCGTGTCGGTCTGCCATTGGTCGGCATGCTGATGATACCGACGCTCGCGGCGTTCATGCGGACCTATCCCGAGATCATGCTGGATCTCGATTTCAGCGATCGGATCATCGATGTGATCGAGGAGGGTTTTGACGCCGTGGTGCGCTTCGCCGACGCCGGCGACACGCGCTTGATGTCGCGGGCGTTGGGCACCTATCGCCGGCGCCTGGTGGCGGCCCCGGCTTATCTCGCGGCCAAAGGTGTTCCCAAAACCCCTGATGACCTCAAGGCTCATGCCTGTCTGCACCACAGGTTTCCGACCAGCAGAAGGTTCGAGCAATGGCCCTTGCCGCCTGAGCAGGCCAGCGTCGAGATTGAACTGCCGAAAACGGCGGTCGCAAGCACGCTTGAGCCGCTGATCTATATGGCCGAGCAAGGCTTGGGCATCGCCTATTTGCCGGACTTCGCCATCGGCCGGCAACTTCGTGAAGGCCTGCTCGTCACGGTGCTCGACGACTACACCGACCGCTCCGGACCGCTTCGGGTGCTGTGGCCGTCGAGCCGGCATCTCGCTCCCAAGCTCAGAGCTTTCGTTGACTTTCTCGCCGCGAACCTTATCCCCGCCGTGGAAGGCGAAGCAGACAGCGGGATAAGTTTCTAGGAGAGGTTGATCTCAATCGGCGCGCCGGATCGGCGGCGAGGAGAGGCGCGCATAAAGGCGTGCCAAATCGCACGAGATCGTATCGTGGCGTAAAAATCGTGGAGCGGGTGAAGGGAATCGAACCCTCGTATTCAGCTTGGAAGGCTGCTGCTCTACCATTGAGCTACACCCGCGCACGGAGGATGAACTAACACGCCGACGGGGCCGCCTCAACCGTTTGGCGGCGTTTGTTCCGCTCCCTTAACAAGGGCCGATTCGCTGCTTATACTCTGGGCTTCCACCAACAACGAAAGGAGGTGATCCAGTGTCTTGTACCAAGCGCTGTCACCTCGCTGGGATCGCCCGCTAAGCATCGCTTTAGGGCTTGGCATCGGGGCGCTCTCAGCCCTGGACCAGCGAGTTACAAAGGTTGCGGCGCGGCGGGAGCGATCCCGCCGCGCTTTTGTGATTCGGATTGTCGGACTTTGCGGGGGCCGAACGTCCCACGGGTGCTGATTGCCGCAAACGAAGCGAGGTAGCGATGCTTTACGCCATACTGGCCTATCACGTGGAAGCCGAAGTTATGTCCTGGACGCCGCAAGAGGACGCCGCAGTGATGGTCGATCTGCACAAAGTTCGCGAGCGGCTCGAACAAGACGGACGTCTCGGACCAGCGGCGCGCCTGGGTGCGACGAACAAGGCCCGCACCTTGCGAGGTCCGGGGGCCGGCGTCGTGCTCGACGGTCCGTTCGCCGAGACCAAGGAGCAGCTATTGGGCTTCTATGTCGTGGATTGCCCCACCGAGGAAGCCGCGATCCAAGCCGCACGCGACCTGCGCCGCGCCAATCCGTCGGCAGTGTACGAGATCCGTCCGGTTAAGCTCTATCTGCCCGGGATGGCGTTTCCGAAGACGGATATGGGGAGGCCGGGGTGAAGGATGGAGGGTGGCTTGCCGGAGAGAGCCCGCCTTCGCCCTAGCGGGCTTCGGCGCGGCAGCCTTCGCTCGTTCGCCACGAGAGAGCCGAGCTGGCTTGCCCAGCCGTAGCTCGCGAAGCGAGCGAAGGCTGGTGGGGGAGGAAGGACTCGAACCTTCGAAGCCATGAGGCGGCTGATTTACAGTCAGCTCCCTTTGCCACTCGGGACACTCCCCCAGGGCTCAACGGCATTGGAATCCTGCATCGCCGGCGGCGACGACGGATCAGCCATTGAGACGTGAAGACCGCGGAACCCGGTCACGCCGGCTCGCAGTCGGGCGCGTTTATGGGCGAAGCGGCAGGGCAAAGTCAACCAACGCGATCCGCCGATTGGCGGGGCTTTTGCCGCCCAAATTGCCATAATCCGGAACCCGTGACACAAGCAGAACCTCATGGGCGATCGCGACCGAAAACCGCAGTTCCGCCGTGGCGGCAAGCCGTTCGACAAGGGCGCTTCTGGCCGCCGCCCGGCCTGGCGCGACCGCGAGGCAAGGGCGGACGGACCAGCCGTTCTCTATGGCTGGCACACTGTGACGATGGCGCTGGCTAATCCACAACGCCGGATCCGCAGGCTTTTCCTCACCGAGAACGCCGAGCGGCGGCTTGCCGAGGAAAATATCGATACCCGCATAGCACCCGAAATAGTGCGGCCGAGCCAGATCGACCAGCAACTTGGCCCGGACGCCGTGCATCAGGGCCTGCTCGCCGAGGCCGATCCCCTGCCCTCGCCGGATATCGAAACGCTCACGCCGGAAGGCATGGTGCTGGTGCTCGACCAGATCACCGATCCGCACAATGTCGGCGCGATCATGCGCTCGGCCGCGGCCTTTGCGGTGAAGGCCATCGTCACCACGGCGCGCCATAGCCCGGAAGCGACCGGGGTGCTGGCGAAGGCAGCCTCCGGCGCGCTCGAGCTGGTGCCGCTGGTGAGCGTGCAGAATCTCGCCCGCGCGCTGACGGCGCTGAACGAGCGCGGCTTCATGACGGTCGGCCTCGACAGCCAGGGCAGCGAGGATCTCGGCGCGGTCGCGCTGCGCCAGCCGCTCGCGCTGGTGCTGGGCGCCGAAGGCAAGGGCCTGCGCCAATTGACGCGCGAGACCTGCAGCGTGGTGGCGCGGCTCGACATGCCCGGCGAGATCAAAAGCCTCAACGTCTCGAACGCCGCCGTGCTCGCGCTTTACGTCGGCGCCACCAGGCTCGGCCTGATGAGCTGATTCAAGACGACAACGCCCGCTCGCGGGCAAGCGAGCGAGCGCTGCATATTTAACCGATCACGCGATCAATAATAACGGCGCAGCACCGGGTAGCCGTAGTGATAGCTGTGATGCCGGAAGTGGTGATGCCGGCGATAGCTGTAGACGGCCGGACCTTGGGGCACCGCGCTTTCCTGATAGGTCGGATACGGCGCGAACATGCCGGGACCGGAATAGGTCGGGCCCTGATTGACGTAGTAATATTGCGTGGTCGGCTCGGC
>Ga0066671_10000146_pt1 | contig 21012 bp, 20 predicted proteins | sample GraSoiAngelo_120_FD_62294 | JGI IMG/M metagenome (GOLD analysis project Ga0066671, IMG submission 62294) | Grasslands soil microbial communities from the Angelo Coastal Reserve, California, USA - 14_0919_09_20cm | ecosystem: Environmental > Terrestrial > Soil > Grasslands | place: USA...
CATGGACCGGCTAAGGCAGCGGGCGGACTTCCTCGCCGTTGCCAATGGCGCGCGGGTCAACAGCGCCGCCTTTGTCGTGCAGAGCCGCCGCCGTGAGGATTTGGGCCCGATCCGGATCGGTTTCACCGTTACCAGGAAAAACGGCACCGCCACCGAGCGCAACCGCATCCGGCGCCGGCTTCGCGAATTGGTGAAGCGGCTCGACGTCATATCAATGCGACCGCACCATGATTATGTGTTAGTCGGCCGCCGAGCGGCATTGGATCGCGATTTCGCGGCAATGCTCGACGACCTCCGTTCGGCGCTGCATCGGCTCGAACGGCAAGGACCGGGCAGCACAGAAACGGCGCGGCGACAGCCCAAGAAACCGGATTGAATGACGAGACCCTCACGATGATCGAAAATCGCAATACCATCCTCGCCATCATTCTGTCCGGTATCGTGCTGCTCGCCTGGCAATATTTCTACAACGTGCCGCAAATGGAACGGCAGCGCGCGCAGAGCCAGACCCAGGTGGAACTCACCAAGCAGCCGCCTGCGAACACCACGACGCCCGCGAACGCGCCGCAGACCAATGCTCCGAATGCCCCACCTGCGCCCTCCAATGCGCCGGCAGCAACGCCTGCGGCCGCCGCGGCGCCGGTCGTCAACCGCGAGACCGCGATTGCGGGGACGCCCCGCGTCAAGATCGAGACCCCGAGCCTGCAAGGAAGCATCTCGCTGAAGGGCGCGCGTATCGACGACCTGTCGCTGGTGAAGTTCCGCGACACCGTCGATCCAACCTCGCCGGCGATCGTGCTGTACTCGCCGTCGAACACCGCTGCGCCTTATTACGCCGAATTCGGCTGGGTGCCGGCGACCGGCTCGACGGTGCGGATCCCGGATCAGAACACGATGTGGGAGCAGGAAGGCTCCGGCAACCTGACGCCGTCGACGCCGGTTAAATTGAAATATGACAATGGCGAGGGCCTCACCTTCCACCGCACTATTTCGATCGACGAGCGCTATCTCTTCACCGTCAAGGACGAGGTCAGCAATGTCGGCAACGCGCCGGTCACGCTTTATCCATTCGCGCTGATCTCGCGCCACGGCACCCCGCAGGTGTCGGGCTATTACATCCTGCACGAAGGCCTGATCGGCTATCTCGGCGATCAGGGCTTGCAGGAATACGCCTACAAGAAGATCGACGACGCCAAGACGGTGAGCTTCAAGGTCACCGACGGCTGGCTCGGCATCACCGACAAATACTGGGCCTCGGCGCTGCTTCCCGATACCAACGCGCAGCTGCAGGCGCGCTACTCGTCCAATCTCGTCGGCACGGTGCGAACCTACCAGACCGACTACCTGGAGGACGCGCAGACCATTCCGATCGGCGGCACCGGCAGCGCCAATGCGCGGCTGTTTGCCGGCGCCAAGGAAGCCAGCGTGGTCGGCATCAATTTCCCGATCGGCGGGCTCAGCGGGTACAACGGGCAGCTTTCGCTCAACCATTTCGATCTGTTGATCGACTGGGGCTGGTTCTATTTCATCACCAAGCCGATGTTCCTGGCGCTCGACTTCTTCTATCACCTGGTCGGCAATTTCGGCATCTCGATCCTGCTGGTGACGGTGATCGTGAAACTGCTGTTCTTCCCGCTCGCCAACAAGTCGTACGCGTCGATGGCGAAAATGAAATCGGTGCAGCCGCAGCTCGCCGCGCTGAAGGAACGCTATCCGGACGACAAGGTGAAGCAGCAGCAGGAGATGATGGAGATCTACAAGAAGGAGAAGATCAACCCAATCGCCGGTTGTCTTCCCGTCGCGTTGCAGATTCCGGTGTTCTTCTCGCTCTACAAGGTGCTGTTCGTCACCATCGAAATGCGCCACGCGCCGTTCTACGGCTGGATCAAGGACCTCTCGGCGCCCGATCCGACCAACCTGTTCACATTGTTCGGGCTGTTGCATTTCGACCCAACGCAACTGCCGCTGTTTGGACATTACCTCGCGCTCGGCGTCTGGCCGATCATCATGGGCATCACGATGTGGTTCCAGATGAAGCTCAATCCAACGCCGCCGGACCCGACGCAGAAGATGATCTTCGACTGGATGCCGCTGATTTTCACCTTCATGCTGGCCGGCTTCCCGGCCGGGCTTGTGATCTACTGGGCCTGGAACAATACGCTATCGGTGATGCAGCAGAGCTTCATCATGCGCCGCAACGGCGTGAAAGTTGAGCTGTTCGACAACCTGAAGGCTACTTTTATCCCGAAGAAGGCCGAATCGAAGACCTAGCAAGCTTGTCGGACGCAACAGTCTCCAAATCGTCATGCCCGGCCTCGTGCCGGGCATCCACGTCTTGGAACTTGCCGAAAATCAAGACGTGGATGGCCGGATAAGCCCGGCCATGACGAGCTATGAAAGCCTGCGCAATGACCGCCGCCATCGACGCTGACGTGATCGAGCAGGGGCGAAAGTTGTTCGCCGGCGATTGGCAATTCTTCTGGGCTTCGCCTTCAATTGAAACGCTGCCGCCGATGGCGGGCATCGAGGTTGCGTTCGCCGGCCGCTCCAATGTCGGCAAATCGAGCCTCATCAATGCGCTGACCGGCCGCAACAATCTGGCGCGGACCTCGCACACGCCCGGCCGCACCCAGGAACTGATCTTCTTCGAGGGCCCCGACAGGACGCGCCTGCGGCTCGTCGACATGCCCGGCTACGGCTACGCCTCGGCACCAAAGAGCAAGGTCGCGTCGTGGACTGAACTGATCCACAAATTCCTGGCTGGGCGCGCCAGCCTGGCGCGGGTGTATGTGCTGATCGATGCCCGCCACGGCTTCAAGGACGCCGATCTCGACGTGCTGAAGACGCTCGACAAATCGGCGGTGAGCTATCAGGCCGTCCTCACCAAGACCGATCAGGTGAAGCCTGCGGAGTTGAGGGCGCAAATCACAGCGACCACCGCAGCACTGGCAAAGCATCCCGCCGCGTTTCCAGACGTGCTGGCGACGTCTTCGCGTTCGGGCGCCGGGATGCCGGAATTGCGCGGTGCGATGGTGCGCCTGCTTCGAGAGCGCGGCTGATGCGCCCCTTCCGCATCCTGATCGGGCTGGCCGCCATCATGGGCGCCGACGGCGTCATTCTGGCGGCACTATCGGCGCATCAGGCCGACGCGGCGCGGCTGGGGGCGGCCTCCTCGATGCTGCTGTTTCATGCGACCGCCGTGCTCGCGAGCGTTGCCCTGGCCGAGCGCGGCATGGTTCACCTCCGGATCGCTATCGCGGCCGGCTTCGGCTTCGTGGTGGCTTCCGCGCTCTTTGCCGGCGATTTGACGTTGCGGCAATTTGCCGGTCACAGCCTTTTTTCGATGGCTGCGCCGACCGGCGGCACGCTTTTGATCGCAAGCTGGCTATTGCTGGCGGTCGGGGCGGCCTGGCCGAAGCGGGGCTAGAATACTTTCAGTAGGTCCGGATGGAGCCAACGGGTCGCGCGAACGCGCGCCCGATGACAGGCTCCGCGAAATCGGGGGAAACCCAACGCAAGGCTACACTCCCAGATTGCGCTTCGCTCCATTCGGACTACTCAATCAGTGTCGGCACTTTGCGCCGTGGCCGCCAATCAGATAGAACCCGGGCGGTTTTTGACAAAGAGAGCGCTTCATGACCGACGCGTCCCATATCAGCCCGCTCGATCAAGCCCGCATCCTGTCCGAAGCGCTGCCGCATATGCAGCAATATGACGAGGAAACCATCGTTATCAAATATGGCGGCCATGCCATGGGCGCGGAGGACACCGCGAAAGCATTCGCGCGCGACATCGTGCTGTTGGAGCAGACCGCTATCAATCCGGTCGTGGTGCATGGCGGCGGGCCGCAGATCGCAACCATGCTCAAGCGCCTCGGCATCCAGTCTGAATTTGCCGCCGGCCTGCGCATCACCGATGCCGCCACCATCGAGATCGTCGAGATGGTGCTCGCTGGTTCGGTCAACAAGCAGCTGGTCGGCTACATCAACGAAGCCGGCGGCAAAGCGGTCGGCCTGAGCGGCAAGGACGGCAACATGGTGAGGGCGTCAAGGACGACGCGCACCATGGTCGACCCGGATTCGAATATCGAAAAAGCCATCGATCTGGGCTTCGTCGGCGATCCCGAAAACGTCGATCTGACGCTGCTCAACCAATTGATCGGCTATGAGCTGATCCCGGTGCTGGCGCCGCTCGCGACGTCGCTGAATGGCCAGACGCTGAACATCAACGCCGACACATTTGCCGGTGCGGTGGCCGGCGCGCTGAAAGCCAAGCGACTGCTGCTTTTGACCGATGTCCCCGGCGTGCTCGACAAATCCAAGAAGCTTATTCCGGAATTGTCGATCAAGGACGCGCGGAAGCTGATCGCCGAGGGCACTATTTCCGGCGGCATGATCCCGAAAGTGGAAACCTGCATCTACGCACTCGAGCAGGGCGTCCAGGGCGTTGTCATCATCGACGGCAAGACCCAGCACGCCGTGTTGCTCGAATTGTTCACCAACCAGGGCACCGGCACGCTGATCCACAAGTGACCCGCGCGACCCACCCCGCCCCAATGTCCATGCGACGCGCCAGCGCTAGGCTCTCGCGATATAGCAAGCGCACCGTGCTGGCGCTTCCTGCGGCGGTGCTTTCGTTCCTTGCTTCTTCGGCGCCGGCATTTGCCGATCTCAAGCTCTGCAACCGCATGAGTTATGTGGTCGAGGCTGCGATCGGCATCGACGACAAGGCTGCGACGGCGACGCGCGGCTGGTTCCGGATCGATCCCGCCGCCTGCCGCGTGGTGGTGCAGGGTACGCTGGCGGCCGACCGCATTCTGCTGAACGCACGCGCGCTCGGCGTCTATGGTGCCTCGCCGATCCCGCAGAACGGCAGCGACACGCTGTGCGTCGCGCCAGACAATTTCGTGATCGCAGCCGCCCGGCAGTGCCGCTCCGGGCAGACGCCTGTACCGTTTACCCAGATCACCCCGACGCGATCCGACGACGGCAACCTCGTGGCGTATCTGGCCGAAGACTCGGAATATGATGACGAGCAGGCGAGGCTCGCCGGCATCCAGCGGCTGCTCGTGATCGCGGGCTATGACGCAGCGCCAATCGACGGCGTCGACGGGCCGAAGACGCAAGCAGCACTTGCGGCATTCCTAAAAAGCCGCGGCTTGACGGCCGACATCGTGCAAACGCCGAATTTCTTCACCGTCATGATCGATGCGGTGCAATCGCCGTCGTCCACCGGGCTCACCTGGTGCAACGACACGCGGCACAAGATCATGGCCGCGGTCGCGACCGACGACGGCAAGGCGGTGGTCAGCCGCGGCTGGTATCGCATCGATCCGGGCAAATGCCTGCATCCCGACGTTACCGGCCAGCCTAAACAGATCTTCAGCTTTGCCGAAGCCGTCGACGTCGAAAACCGCACCGTCAAGCTCAAGGACAAGCCGCTGAGCTGGGGCGGTACCACCCAGCTCTGCACGCGCGAGAGCAAATTCGAAACCAACGAGCAGGGCGACTGCACCAGCCGCGGCTTTGCCACCACCGGATTTGCCGCCGTCGACATGTCCGGTGGCGGCAATACCCTACGCTTTGCGATGCCGTGATGAAATTCCCCCGCGCCTTCGACCACATCGACACCTGGGTGTTCGATCTCGACAACACGCTCTATCCGCATCACGTCAATCTGTGGCAGCAGGTCGATGCGAGGATCGGCGAGTTCGTCGGCGCCTGGCTGAAAATATCGCCGGAGGAAGCGCGCCGGATTCAAAAGGACTACTACCGCCGCTACGGCACCACCATGCGCGGCATGATGACCGAGCACGGCGTGCGCGCCGACGACTATCTCGCTTACGTGCACCAGATCGATCACTCGCCGTTAGAGCCGAATCCGGCGATGGGCGCGGCGATCGCAAAATTGCCCGGGCGCAAGCTGATCCTGACCAACGGCTCGACCGATCATGCCGACAAGGTGTTGGCGCGGCTCGGCCTGGCCGGGCATTTCGAAGCTGTGTTCGATATCATCGCGGCTGAACTCGAGCCGAAGCCGGCTCCGCAGACCTACCGGAGATTCCTGGAGCTGCATCAGGTCGATCCGGCGCGGTCGGCGATGTTCGAGGATCTCGCGCGCAACCTCGTCATCCCGCATCAGCTCGGCATGATCACCGTGCTGGTGGTGCCCGACGGCACTCGAGAGGTCGTGCGCGAGGACTGGGAGCTGGAAGGCCGCGGCGCCTCCCATGTCGATCACGTCACGGATGATCTGACCGGGTTTTTGCAGGGGCTTGTGAAGGGCTAGGCACGCCAGCGCCTTGACTCCCCGCCGCCAAATCCCGACAAAGCCTTCCGAACTCGCTGCCATCCGCTCTCCCCAGGGAAATCATGATGTCCGTTTCAGCCCTCGAATCCACCGTCAACAACGCGTTCGAAGCGCGCGACGGCATCTCGACCGCGACCAGGGGCGAAGTCCGCGACGCCGTGGATCACGCGCTTGAGCTGCTCGACAAGGGCGAGGTCCGCGTCGCCGAACGCGAGGCTGATGGCAAGTGGAAGGTCCATCAATGGCTGAAGAAGGCCGTGCTGCTGTCGTTCCGCCTCAACGACATGAGTGCCATTCCCGGCGGCCCCGGCAAGGCCGCGTGGTGGGACAAAGTGCCCTCGAAGTTCGAGGGCTGGGGTGAGAACCGTTTTCGCGACGCCGGTTTTCGCGCCGTTCCCGGCGCGATCGTCCGCCGCTCGGCCTTTATCGCCAGGAACGTCGTGTTGATGCCGTCCTTTGTCAATCTCGGCGCCTATGTCGATGAGGCGACCATGATCGACACCTGGTCCACGGTCGGCTCCTGCGCCCAGATCGGCAAGCGCGTGCACATTTCCGGCGGCGTCGGCATCGGCGGCGTGCTGGAGCCGCTGCAGGCCGAGCCCGTGATCGTCGAGGACGATTGCTTCATCGGCGCGCGCTCGGAAGTCGCCGAAGGCGTGATCGTGCGCAAGGGCGCGGTGCTGGCGATGGGCGTGTTCTTGGGCGCCTCCACCAAAATCGTCGACCGTGACACCGGTGAAACCTTCATCGGCGAAGTGCCGGAATATGCCGTGGTGGTGCCGGGAAACCTGCCAGCGCGGCCGCTGAAGAACGGCCAGCCCGGCCCGTCGACTGCATGCGCCGTCATCGTCAAACGCGTCGACGAACGCACCCGCGCCAAGACCAGCATTAACGAATTGCTGCGGGATTAACGTCAATTTTTGGGACATGATCGGCCCACTTTTCGGGATCAAGTCCGATCGAACCAGTTTCCGTTCCTGGGCGACAAATGCGACAGGCCGCGGATCATGCGCGGCTGTCGAGCGGGCGTCATGGATTGGAATTAACTCTTTGGTTTTGAAGGCCGCATCACCCGCGCCAAATGCTGGGGCGCAACGGCGCGGACCGGTTTGGCGCGGTCCGGAGGCCGCCGCGATGGATGATAGCGACGTCACCGCAGAATTCCTGTTGAGCTTTGATGGCCGCATCAATCGCGCCAAATATTGGCATGCGTTCTATATCGGCATAATTTCCTGCCTGGCTCGCTTGGTCTTCCTGGTGTTCTTGGTGTTCGCTCTCAACGTCATCTTCGGCACCAGCGTCAAGTCGGTTCACCTCGACATTTACGACATCTTCAACGATCCGCCGTCATTCCCTTTCCGCGTCAGCTTCGGCGGCAGCGGTCTTGCGTGGCTGGTTTCCCTGCTATTCTATGCGGCCGCAATTCCGAACTTCGTCTTCGCTATCCGGTTCCTGGCGGCCACCGCGGTCCGGCGGATTCACGATCGCAACAAAAGCGGCTGGTGGATCGTCCCGTTCTTCATTGCTCCGATTCTGCTTGGCAAAGTGCGGGACTGGCTTGGCGATTCCTACCCGGCTGACTTCCTCATGCTCGTCATGATCGTTCTCAGCCTCTGGGGTTTTGTCGAAATACTGTGTCTGAGAGGGACAAGAGGACCCAAACGATTTGGTCCAGACCCGCTGCTGCCGGTCAATCGCGGCCCGCGTACGGCCCCGAATTGGGAGCAGCTGAGGGAGCTGGAATTTGTTCGGCGCGATGCTGGCCCGTCGCCTGGCGCATAGCCGAAAGCGAGGGCACCTCCCGACATCCGGAGTTTTACACATGGACTGGGTCTGGTTTCTGTTTCGCTTTGAGGGCCGCGTCAACCGCGCCAAATATTGGCTCGCGACGTTGATCATTCTCGGCTGGATGATACTGGCGCTGTTGTCGCTGGCTGGCATAAGCGCTGCCTTCGGCATTGGCGGTCATGGCCTTTCCATCGACCTCTTCGGCATTGCCGCCTCGATCGATGGGCCCAACAATAACGCTCCCGCCTCCACTGCAAGCTGGTTTCCGTGGACAATCACTGCACCGATGACCGCTGGATTTGCGTGGTCTTATGCGGCGGCCTCGATCAAGCGGCTGCATGATCGCAACTAGAGCGGCTGGTGGATGCTGCCCTTCGTCGTCGCGTCCGGTCTGTTCGGGCATTTCGAGGAGCTGCTTGCCAGTTCCATTGCCTAGCCGTGCTGGGGCTCGCGATGCTCGTTCTCTACACCTGGGGCTTGGTCGAGCTGTACTGCCTGCGTGGAACGAGAGGTCCCAACCGATTCGGGCCCGATCCGCTGGTGCCGATCGATACCAGCCCGGGCTGGGACCAGATGAGCGAGATTGAGTTGGTGCCGCACAAAGCTAGCCCACCTCGCGTCTGACATGTTAAGCGGAGGGCATGAATGATGCTCTCTCCATCGCCCGCGATCTCGTCCGCTGCCCTTCGGTAACCCCGGTTGACGCCGGCGCGCTCGGCGTTCTCGAAAGCATCTTGAAAGCAAACGGCTTCGAGACCCACCGCGTCACCTTCGGCGAGCCGGGCACTTCAGACATCGACAATCTTTACGCCCGCATCGGAACTGAGGCTCCGCATATCACCTTTGCCGGTCACACCGACGTGGTGCCGCCGGGCGACGAGAGCGCATGGACGCACGGCGCATTCGCAGGCGAGGTCAAAGACGGCTTCCTCTATGGCCGCGGCGCCGTCGACATGAAGGGCGGCATTGCCTGCAGCGCTGCGGCGGTGCTGCAGTATCTCGCCGAGAACGGCGGCAGGCCAAAAGGCTCGATCTCGTTCCTGATCACCGGCGACGAGGAGGACATCTCCGTCAACGGCACCATCAAGCTCTTACAATGGGTGGCGGCACGCGGCGAGAAATTCGACCATTGCGTGCTGGGCGAACCCAGCAATGTCGAAGTGCTCGGCGATTGCATCAAGGTCGGCCGCCGCGGCTCCCAATCGGGCACGCTCTATGTCGAGGGAGTGCAGGGCCATGTCGCCTATCCGCATCGCGCCGCTAATCCAGTACCCGATATTTCGCGATTGATCGTGGCGCTGAGCGACGAGCCGCTCGACCACGGCAGCGCTCAGTTCCAGGCCTCCAACCTTGAATTCACTTCGGTCGATGTCGGCAACGCTGCCTCCAACGTGATCCCCGGACAGGCGCGCGCGAAATTCAACATCCGTTTCAACGACCATCACACGCAAGCGACGCTGCGCGAACTTGTCGAGGCGCGGCTTCAGAAAGCGGCAGGCAACCGCATCAAGGCGCGGATCGTGTGGGAGCCGTCGAACGCCAACGTGTTCGTGACCAAGCCCGGCCCCTTCACCGATCTCGCGGTCGCCGCGATCGAGGAGGTCACCGGCCGCAAGCCGGAGCTGTCGACCTCTGGCGGCACCTCGGATGCGCGCTTCATCGCGAACTATTGCCCGGTGATCGAGTTCGGCCTGGTCGGCCAGACCATGCACCAGATCGACGAGCGCACGCCGGTGTCCGACCTGGAGAAGCTGACGAGAATCTATCGCGGCGTGCTGGACCGGTACTTCGCGTGAGCAGCCCTCATCCGCCGCTGCGGTCGGCGCGCAGCGCGCCCGATGACGGGGCATGGGTCTCGGCTGGTAGTTCTACCGCCCCTTCATTAAGGCGCTCTTAGCCCCTTTTGAATATTTTGGCCGCACACGAGGCAGCGGAAACAGACCATGCGAATCGGCCGGCTTTTTACGATATCAATGCTTTCGGTGACAGCCTTGGCGGTCATCCTCGCCGCCTTGGTTCTGGTACCGCAGTATCGTACCTTTGGAAGCAAGACCGAAGCGATCAAGGCGGTGGAGGCATTCGGGGCGGTGTTGGCCGTGGGTCAGCAGATAGCTGGCCACCGGGCACCGTATCTTTCTCCACTGTTTAAGGATGGCGCCGCCACACCCGCACAGCTCGATGCGATTGCAAAGGCAGTGCATCAGACGGAGGCCGCCTTCGCCAACGCCCGGACAGTGGTCGGCGCTCTCAGCGATAGCACCGCGATCATCGAAGGCCTCAACCAGGCCGCGATCAAACTTGCGGATGTCCGCGCTGCGACCGATCGTGCGATTGGTGTGCCCTTGAGCGCGCGTGATGCAACGGTGCTCAAAGGCTTCCTGCCCGGTATTGCCCACGTCGTCGCGATTGTCGAACCGCTTTTGAATCGCCTTGAAAACCAGGTGGCGACGGCCGACGCGTCGTTGACCGCGCTGCTGAATGTTGCCCGCACGGCCCAGGATGTGCGGCTCGCCGCCGGTGGCCGCGCCGCTTCGATGTCCGCCGCGATCAGTGCGCGCCGCCCGCTGACGGCGGCTGAAATGTCCTCGATCGACCGTGCCCAGGGCCGCGTTGACCTGGATCGCGAGCGGATCGAAGCCGGCGTGGATCAAATCGGCAGTCCTCCACGGCTTATGAAGCCGCTGAAAGATGCGGTTGATGCCTATTTTGGACAGACCGTACCGTGGCTCGAAAAAGAGGTGCTGGCCGCGCGCGGCGACGGCAAATACGGGATAAACTCAGAAGATGAACTGGCCGCCAAAGTCGTCCCGGCGGTGCAGAGCTTCTTTGCCGTGCGCGATGCCGCATTGGCCGAGGCGGCCGAACGCGCCGGTGCCGCGCGCGACGCAGCCCTGATGATGCTTACGTTGGCGGGCTGGGCCGTCGTGGCACTGCTCGGCGTGCTTGCGGGCGTCACCCTGATGTTGCGGCGCCGCGTCATCACGCCACTCGCCAACCTTACGGAAGTCGTCGGCGATCTGGCCGCCGGCCGGCATGACGTCATAATCCCGACGAGCGACCGCGCCGATGAAATCGGGGCGATGGCCGGCTCGCTGCAGGTCTTCAAGGAAGCCCTCATTACCAAGAAGGCCGCTGACGAGTCCGCTGCGGTCGAGGCCGATGCAAAGATCCAGCGCGCGCAGCGCGTCGACAAGATTACCCATGATTTCGAATCGATGATTGGCGAGATTGTCGAAGTCGTGTCATCGGCCTCGAGCGAACTGGAAGCCTCCGCCGGCACGCTGACCGCGACCGCCGAGCGTTCCGAGCAACTGACCACCATGGTTGCGGCGGCTTCCGAAGAAGCTTCCACCAATGTGCAATCGGTGGCGTCCGCCACCGAAGAGATGGCATCGTCCGTCAACGAGATCAGCCGCCAGGTCCAGGACTCCGCGCGGATCGCCAGCGAAGCGGTGGAACAGGCGCAGAAGACCAACGATCGCGTCGGCGAATTGGCAAAGGCGGCAGCCCGCATCGGCGATGTCGTCGAACTCATCAACACTATCGCTGGGCAAACCAACCTGCTGGCGCTCAATGCCACCATCGAGGCGGCGCGCGCCGGTGAGGCGGGGCGGGGTTTTGCGGTAGTGGCGTCCGAGGTGAAAGCGCTGGCCGAGCAGACGGCCAAAGCGACCGGCGAGATCAGCCAGCAGATATCGGGCATTCAGGCCGCAACGCAGGAATCCGTCGGTGCCATCAAGGATATCGGCGATACCATTGCCCGGATGTCCGAGATTGCGTCGACGGTTGCATCCGCAGTCGAGGAACAGGGTGCGGCAACCCAGGAAATTTCCCGCAACGTGCAACAGGCCGCACACGGCACACAGCAGGTCTCCTCCAACATTGCCGACGTGCAGCGTGGCGCCGGCGAGACAGGGTCCGCCTCCTCCCGGGTGCTCACCGCGGCGAAGTCCCTGTCCGGCGAAAGCAGCCGGCTCAAGCTCGAGGTCGGCAAGTTCCTCAGTTCGGTCCGGGCTGCCTGAGAAACGACGCTTCACTCAGCGAGGTTGGCCTCACGACCACAGGCTCAACAGCCCAACCCTCAACGGTTGAACTTCAATACTCCACCCGCACCAGATAGAGGCCCTGCGGTGGCGCGACGGGGCCGCAAGCGGCGCGGTTGCGCGCGGCCAAGGCGGCGGCGAGATCATCGGCGCTCCAGCGACCCTCGCCGACCCACACCAGCGAGCCCACCATCGAGCGCACCTGGCTGTGCAGGAACGAGCGCGCCGAGGTGAGGATGCTGACGGCGTCGCCGCGCCTTACGACATCGAGTTGATCCAGCGTCTTCTCCGGCGATTTCGCCTGGCATTCGGTGTCGCGGAAGGTCGTGAAATCGTGCTTGCCGATCAAACGCTGCGCCGCCTGATGCATCGCGTCGGCATCGAGCCGCCGCGGCACCCGCCAGGTGCGGTCGATGTCGAGGGCAAGATTGGCGCGGGTGTTAGTGATGCGATATAAATAATGCCGCTTGATCGCGGAAAACCGCGCCTCGAAATCATCGGGCACGATCTCGGCTGAGAGCACGCCGATCGGATGCGGCCGCAAATGCGCGTTGAGCCCGTCGCGCAGGCGCCCCGGCACAAAGTGCTTGGCAATATCGCAATGGGCGACTTGCGCCAGCGCATGCACGCCGGCGTCGGTACGGCCGGCGCCGTTGACACGAACGTCTTCGCCGCAAATCGCTTTGACGGCCTGTTCCAGCGCGCCCTGCACGGTGGGGGCATTGTCCTGGATCTGCCAGCCGGAGAACGGCGTGCCGTCATATTCGATGGTGAGCTTGTAACGGGGCATTAGACCAGCCGCGCCGGCGGCTTCAGCGGCGTGCCGCGCAGAAACTCCGCGGCCTTCATCGGCGCCTTGCCGGCGCGCTGCAATTCGATGATACGGATCGCGCCTTCGCCGCAAGCGACGGCAAGGCGATCGTCGAGCACATGGCCCGCCGGACCCGAACCCTTTGCCAATTCACAGCGCAAGATCTTGATCCGCGCCGCCTCGCCCTCACCTCCGATCTCGCTCCAGGCGCCCGGAAACGGCGACAATCCGTGGATATGGCGCAGCACAGAGTGTGCCGGCTTATTCCAGTCGACCCTAGCTTCGGTCTTTTCGATCTTGGCGGCGTAGGTCACGCCGGCATCGCCCTGCTTCCTGAGCTGCAGCGCCCCCTTTTCCAGCGCACCGATCGCACGCACCATCAGGTCGGCGCCGAGTGGCGCCAGCGCGTCGTGCAGATCGGCAGCAGTCATGGTGTCGGTGATCGGCACGCGCTCGGCGAGAGCGACGTCGCCGGTGTCAAGGCCTGCGTCCATCTTCATCACCATGACGCCGCTCTCCGTATCGTCAGCCATGATGGCGCGGTTGATCGGGGCAGCGCCCCGCCAGCGCGGCAACAGCGAGGCGTGCAGATTGAAGCAGCCGAGCTTCGGCGCATCGAGAATGGGTTGGGGCAGGATCATGCCGTAGGCGACGACGACCGCGGCATCCGCCTGATGCGCACGAAACTCTTCCGACGCGCCCGGCGTCTTCAATGTCTTGGGCGTCAACACGGGAATCCGAAGCCGCCGCGCCTCCTGCTCCACCGGCGTCGGTTGCAGCTTCATGCCGCGCCCGCCGGGCTTTGCCGCACGGGTATAGACGGCCGCGACCTCATGGCCATGGGCCACGAGCTCCAGCAGCGTCGGCACTGCGAATTCCGGCGTGCCCATGAAGATCAAACGAAGCGGCATTAAGAGTACGTGCCTTGCGATTGCCGACTGCTTTTTTATCCGTCATGCCCGCGCTTGTCGCGGGCATCCACGTCTTTCTTTGCTGTCGCCAAGACGTGGATGGCCGGGGTCAGGCCCGGCCATGACGAGGCGAGACCTGAGGCTCGTGCCCCTACTCCGCCGCGCGCTTGGCTGCCTTGGAAAATTTCTTTTGCACGCGATCGCGCTTTAGCTTCGACAGATAGTCGATGAACAGCACGCCATTGAGATGATCGATCTCGTGCTGGATGCAGGTCGCGAACAGGCCGTCGGCGTCTTCCTCATGCATCTTGCCGTCGAGATCGGTGAAACGCAGGCGCACCCTCGCCGGGCGCTCCACCTCCTCGTAATATTCGGGAATCGACAGGCAGCCTTCCTCGTAGACGGAGGTTTCCTCCGAGGACGACAGGATCTCCGGGTTGATGAAGACGCGCGGCCGCGGCGTGGTCTCGCCGTTTTCGTCGCGCTTGGCGAGATCCATGGTGATCAGCCGCACGGGTTCCGCGACCTGGATCGCCGCGAGCCCGATACCCGGCGCGGCATACATGGTCTCGAACATGTCATCGGCGAGCTGGCGGATCGCAGGCGTCACCTTTTCGACAGGCTTGGAGACCAGCCGCAACTGCTTGTCCGGCAGGATGATGATTTCTCTTAAGGCCATGATCTCTCTAAGTACCTTGGCGGGCGATTTAAGCTCTTGATTTGACGGGGTCAATGCGAGCGGGAACGCGTTAACCCCGTCTTAACCATGATTTTTAACGGCGCCTTAACCATAAATTTTTACCCCGCGTTCACCATAAATGTTCCCTCTTCGTTCGTGCGGGGGCGGCGAATCGGCTACAGAGAGTGGCATGAACCAGATTCTTTTCGTGATCGGCGACTGGCCGGTCCGCGTCAACGACGCGCTGACCGGCTTCGGCGTGCTTGTACTTGTATTGTTGGTTGTCATCGCCATCGTGATCGCCCGATCGGGGCGACGCGGCGCCGAGCTTGCGATGGCGCAGGCGATCCGCGCCGACGAGCTCGAACAACGCCTGAGCGAGATGCTGCGCGCGCAAAGCGAAGCGACCGGGCGCGTCGACGCGATGGGACAGGCCCTGGCGGGCCGTCAAGCCGAGATGGCCCGCGCCGTCAACGAGCGGCTGGATTCGGTGACCCATCGGGTCGGCCAGTCGATGGAACAGACTACGCGCAACACCATGGATAGCTTGCGCGTGCTCCATGAGCGGCTCGGCATCATCGACAATGCGCACAAGAACCTCACCGACCTTACTTCGCAAGTGACCACGCTCCGCGACGTGCTCGCCAACAAGCAATCGCGCGGCGCGTTCGGCCAGGCGCGGATGGAAGCAATCGTCCAGGACGGCATGCCGAAGGGTTCCTACGAGTTCCAGTTCACGCTTTCGACCGGCAAGCGGCCGGATTGCGTGGTGTTCCTGCCCGACCAGCGCCCGCTCTGCATCGACGCCAAGTTCCCGCTGGAAGCGATGACCGCGCTGCACGATGCCCGCACCGACGAAGAGCGGAAATTCGCCAGCCAGCGGCTGCGCAACGACGTGCTGAAACATGTCAGCGATATCGCCGAAAAATATCTGATTGTCGGAGAGACCCAGGATACCGCGCTGATGTTCGTGCCGTCGGAATCGGTCTATGCCGAAATCCACGATGGTTTTGACGACGTGATCCAGAAGGCCTATCGCGCCCGCGTGGTGCTGGTATCGCCGTCGCTGTTGATGCTGGCGATCCAGGTCATGCAGCAGATCCTCAAAGACGCGCGGATGCGCGATGCCGCCGACCAGATCCGCACCGAGGTGCTCAATCTCGGCGACGATCTCGGACGCCTGCGTGACCGCGTGCTGAAACTGCAGAAGCATTTCTCCGATGCCAACGAGGACATCCGGCAGGTGCTGATCTCCGCCGACAAGATCGAAAAGCGCGCCGGGCGCATCGAGGAACTCGACTTCAGTAAGGAGACGCCCACCGAACCGCCGCGCCTGGTCAAATCAGTTCCGCCGGAACTGTTTCCGCCCGCGCGCAAGCTGCAGGCGGGGGAGTAGCGCTCCGTCACCTCTCCCCGCACTTTTGCGGGGAGAGGTCGGATTTAGAGCAAAGCTCGAAATCCGGGTGAGGGGCATGGCACGCTGCTCGCCTCATGGGCTGTGTACGCGGATCGAAGAGCCCCTCACCCCACCCTCTCCCCGCGAAGAGCGGGGCGAGGGAGAAGAGGCATTCCCACCAGAATCTGCTAACACCCTTTCATGACCGCACCGGAAGCCGCCTTGGAACCAACCTCCATCGCCCCCGCTCCTCGCGCCTCCTGGCGCGACAGTATTGCCGTCTATCTCCAGCCCCGCGTGCTGATCGTCCTCTTGCTCGGATTTTCCTCGGGCCTGCCGCTGGCGCTGTCGGGCTCGACGCTATTGGTTTGGATGCGCGAATCCGGCGTCGATCTCGGCACCATTGGTCTGTTTGCGCTCGTGGGCACGCCCTACACATTGAAATTCCTGTGGGCGCCGCTTACCGACGCACTGCACGTGCCGTTCTTCACGCATGCCTTCGGCCGTCGCCGCGGCTGGCTGGTCTTTTCGCAATTGCTCTTGATCGTCGCGATCCTGCTGCTGGCGCTGACCGACCCGGCGCGCTCGCCGCTCTTCGTCGCATTGGGCGCACTATTGGTGGCGGCAATGTCATCGACGCAGGATATTGTGGTCGACGCCTTCCGCGTCGAAAGTCTCCCCGAAAGCGAGCAGGCCGCCGGCATGGCATCCTATGTCGCGGCGTATCGTATCGGCATGCTGGTCTCGACCGCCGGGGCATTGTTTCTCGTCTCCGGTTTCGAGGCCACCGGCATCGCGCGCGGCTCGGCGTGGATGTGGGGCTATGTGGTGATGGCGGTATTGGTGCTGATCGGAACCATCACGGCGCTATCGGCAACGGAGCCCGGCCAATCGGCGCGGGTGGAGGCCGTGACGCAGGCCGAGAGCGCGTTGTCGCGCGTGCTCCACGCAGCGACCGGCGCGTTCTCCGAATTCCTCAGCCGCAAAGACGCTTGGGCAGCACTCACTTTCGTGGTGCTGTTCAAATTTACCGACGCGTTTTCCGGCACCATGACCGCGCCGTTCGTGATCGACCTCGGCTTTTCCCGCAACGACTATGCCGCGATCGTCAAGGGCGTTGGGCTTGCGGCCACCTTGATCGGCGGCTTTGCCGGCGGCTTCGTGGCGCGGCGCTATTCGCTGGCCGCAAGCCTGTGGATCGGCGGCGTGTTGCAGGCGATCGCCAATCTCTCTTTCTCGTGGCTAGCATTGGTTGGTGTCAACGAATGGGCGTTGGCTTTTGCCATTACAGCAGAAAACTTCACCAGCGCCATCGGCACGGTGATCTTCGTCGCCTATCTGTCGGCGCTGTGCCAAAACCCGCTGCACACTGCGACCCAATACGCGCTGCTCACCGCGCTTGCCGCGGTGGGCCGCACCTATCTGTCGTCAGGCGCTGGCTTTGTCGCGAAAGCGGCGGGGTGGCCGTTGTTTTTTGCGATCTGCGTCGTGGTCGCGGTGCCGAGCCTGATCCTGCTGGCATGGCTGCAACGGCGCGGGCATTTTGATGAGTTGGGGACAGTGAAGGTTTAGTGCTTCGTCACCACGCTCCATTTCGTCACCACGGCCTCGCTCATCTGCCCCGCATCCCGCGCGCAGGCAACTTCGTCGACTTTGATTGAAATCTCCTTGCCGAGGAAATTCTTCAATTGCGCGGCCTGCGCGTCGCTTGAGGTGATGAGCTGGAAGGTTTCCGGACCGGTCTCGAGATTGCAGAGCCCGTTCGGCGGCGGCAGCCGGCGCGGCTCGCTGGTGAGCTGGTAGGTCGCGACGCGCTTGCCCTTGTTGCCGTCGCGCACGCGCATGGTGTTGAGCTCACCCGACAGCACGTCGCCGGCATTGATCGGCTTGCCCGCCTTCGGCGGCGGCTCGGCCTGTTGCGCGCGGCCTGCGGGCGCGGCGAGGCTCACGGCCAGGATCGATGCCACAGCCAGCCGTTTGGCGAATCGTCGTTTCGTCATTTCGGTCATTTCCGTTGGTATGTTGCTAGAACAGCGTTCGCTGCCGCATCGCGGCCGACAGCGTGCCCTCGTCGAGATAGTCAAGTTCACCGCCAACCGGCACGCCGTGGGCGAGCCGCGTCACCTTGACGTTCGCCTCCTGCAGCAGATCGGTGATGTAGTGTGCGGTGGTCTGGCCATCGACCGTAGCGTTCAGCGCCAGGATGATTTCGGTCACCTGCGGATCATGCGCGCGCTTGACCAACTCATCGATCGCAAGATCCTGCGGGCCGACGCCGTCGAGCGGCGACAGCGTCGCACCCAGGACGTGATAGCGCCCCTGGGTCGCGTTGGCCCGCTCCAGCGCCCAGAGATCGGCGACGTCCGCCACCACCACGATGATCGCGCCATCACGCCGGGGATCGGTGCATACGGTGCACGGGTTTTGCGTGTCGATATTGCCGCAGGTCTTGCAGACCTGGATCTTGTCGATCGCCACCTGCAACGCGGCCGAGAGCGGCGTCATCAGCGCCTCGCGCTTCTTGATCAGATGCAGCGCCGCGCGCCGCGCCGAACGCGGACCGAGCCCCGGCAACCGCGCCAGAAGCTGGATCAGGCGTTCGATCTCGGGCCCGGCAACCGCAGCAGCCATATCTCAAGAACCAGGACCGAGCAGCCCCGGCGGCAGCCCGAGGCCACCGGTCAACGCCTGCATCTTTTCGGCCATCGCGGCTTCCGCCTTGCGCCGCGCGTCGTTATGTGCGGTGACCAGCAAGTCCTCGAGGATCTCGCGCTCTTCCGCCTTCATCAGCGAGGCGTCGATCTTGACCGCCTTTACTTCCATCTTCGCGCTCATTCGCACCGCGACAAGGCCGCCGCCGGCAATGCCTTCGACCTCGACATTACCGAGCTCGTCCTGCATCGCTTGCATCTTCGATTGCAGTTGCGCCGCTTGCTTCATCATGCCGAGAAAATCGGGCATCCGAACCTTCCTTGAATGGCTAGAGATCGTCGTTGTCGGGATTTTCGGCGCCGTCTTCGCCGATAACATCGGATTCCGGCGGCTCGGGGGCGAGCTTGCGTACTTCGACCACCTTGGCGCCGGGAAAACGTGCCATCACCTCCTGCACGCGCGGATCGGATTCGGCGGCCCGCTCGCGCTGGTTTTTCGCAACCTCGCTCTGCGAGCGCAAGGTCGGCTGTCCCGCCTCGTTGGAGACGATCACGGTCCAGCGCTTAGCGGTCCACTGCTCGAGCTTGCGGGAGAGATCGTTGATCAGGGTTTTCGAGGCGTGGCGCTCCAGCGCGAGCTCCAGCCTTCCGTCCTCGATGCGGACCAGGCGGACATCAGCCTCCAGCGCCCCCTTGGTGAGGAGATCGCGCTTTTCCGCCGCGAGCGCGACCAGCTGCGGAAAGCTCGTGATCCGCAGCGCCGGCGCCGTTAGCGTCTCCGCTGCCGGCACAACCATTTGCGGGCGCGCGGAGGCCTCGACGCCGCCTCGCGCCGCGCCACCCGTCCGGGTCGGCTGGGATTGCAGGGCAGATACCGGCGAGGCGGACATCGTCGGCGCCGGCGCGTTGCGCGGCGACGCACTCGCCATCGCCGGCGACGCACCGCCATTCTGCTCGATCATCCTGATCGCTTCATCCGGGGTCGGCATGTCGGCGACATAGGCGATCCGCACCAGCACCATTTCCGCGGCTGCCGCCGGCCGGGTCGCTGATTGTGTCTCGGTGATGCCCTTGAGCAGCATCTGCCACATCCGCGACAGCACCCGCATCGAGAGCTTGGCGGCGAAATCGCGGGCGCGCAAGCGTTCGGTTTCGCCGAACGCGACATTATCCGCGGTCGCCGGCACGATTTTCACGCGGGTGACGAAATTGACGAATTCGGCCAAATCCGAAAGCACGACGATCGGATCGGCGCCGGTGTCGTACTGTTCGCGGAATTCCTTGAAAGCGCCGGCGATGTCGCCGCGTACCAGATGCTCGAACAGATCGATCACACGGGTGCGGTCGGCCAGCCCCAGCATCTGCCGCACGGCATCGGCGCGGACGCGGCCCGCCGCATGCGCGATCGCCTGGTCGAACAGGGAGAGCGAATCGCGCACCGAGCCTTCAGCGGCGCGCGCGATGATGCCGAGCGCTTCCGGCTCAACCTCGACGCCTTCTTTGTTCGCGATGTTGGCAAGATGGGTCATCAGCACGTCGGCTTCGACGCGCCGAAGGTCGAAACGCTGGCAACGCGACAGCACCGTCACCGGCACTTTGCGGATTTCGGTGGTGGCGAACACGAATTTGGCATGCTCCGGCGGCTCCTCCAGCGTCTTCAAGAACGCGTTGAACGCCGCCGTCGAGAGCATGTGGACTTCGTCGATGATGTAGACCTTGTAGCGGGCGCTGGCCGGCGCATACCGCACGCTGTCGTTGATCTGGCGGACGTCATCGACGCCGGTATGGGAGGCGGCGTCCATTTCCAAGACGTCCATGTGCCGACTTTCCATGATCGCCTGGCAATGCACGCCCAATCCCGGCATGTGGATGGTCGGTCCCTTTACCGAGCCATCCGGCAATTCGTAATTCAGGGCGCGCGCAAGAATGCGTGCGGTCGTGGTTTTGCCGACCCCGCGCACCCCGGTCAGGATCCAGGCTTGCGGAATGCGCCCGGTCTCGAACGCGTTGGAAACGGTGCGGACCACGGCGTCCTGGCCGATCAAATCCGCAAAACCGGAGGGGCGGTATTTGCGCGCCAGCACGCGGTAGGGTGTGGCCGCGCCCGGTCGTGAGCCGAGGTCGACGCCGCCCTGATCGGCGCCGTCGGACTTGGGTTGGGAAGCGCCAGCATCACTCATCGATCGATCCGCAATTGATGTCTCTCGGCCGGCTTTGCGGAAAGGCGCGAATTCAAGCGCAGGGCGCTGGTTCGCCGCTTCTTGCGCGATTCGCTCGGAAAAACAGGTAGGAGACTGACGAGCGACCCGATCCGGACCTCGTTAGGGCTGCTTCCTTCCGGACCTGACCCGGTTGGCGAGTGGCTCGTCCACCGCCAATCTCCCGGTCCCTATTTGGGGCCAAAAGGGCCGGAAAGCAAGCGGG
>Ga0066671_10000149_pt1 | contig 20670 bp, 18 predicted proteins | sample GraSoiAngelo_120_FD_62294 | JGI IMG/M metagenome (GOLD analysis project Ga0066671, IMG submission 62294) | Grasslands soil microbial communities from the Angelo Coastal Reserve, California, USA - 14_0919_09_20cm | ecosystem: Environmental > Terrestrial > Soil > Grasslands | place: USA...
CGCGGTGTCCTTGTCGAGCGGGGGGCTGGACCGGATCGAGGTGGTCGACGACGGCTGCGGCATGGCGCCGGGGGAGATGGCGCTGGCGCTGGAGCGGCACGCGACGTCCAAGCTCCCCACGGACGCGATCGACGTGATCGAGACTTTGGGCTTCCGCGGCGAGGCGTTGCCCTCGATCGCCAGCGTCGCCCGGCTGACGCTGGAGAGCCGCCCGCGCGGGGCGGACGGGTGGCGGCGGACGGTCGACAATGGGGCGGTGGCGGGGGAGGGGCCCGCGGCGCTCCCGCCCGGCACGCGGGTGGTGGTCGAGGATCTGTTCGCCCGGGTCCCCGCGCGCCGCAAGTTCCTCCGCTCCGCCCGCTCCGAATTCGCCGCCTGCGTCGATGCGGTGAAAAGGCTCGCCATGGCCCGGCCCGACATCGGCTTCAGCATGGAAAATGACGGCCGCCGGAGCCTCTCCGTCCAGCCCGGCGAGGACCGCCCCGCCCGCGTCGCCGGCCTCACCGACCGTGAGCTTGGCGCCAACAGCGTCGGCGTCGATTATACCCGCGGCCCTGCCCGCTTGGGTGGGGTGGCGGGGCTTCCGACGTTCAACCGCGGGGTCGCCGATCATCAATTCCTGTTCGTCAACGGCCGCCCGGTGAAGGACCGGCTCCTGATCGGCTCGGTCCGCGCCGCCTATCAGGACCTCCTCGCCCGCGACCGCCACCCGATCGTCGCTCTGTTCATCGACCTCCCCGGCGACGAGGTCGACGTGAATGTCCACCCCGCGAAGACCGAAGTGCGGTTTCGCGATCCGGCGGGGATCAGGGGGTTGATCGTCGGCGGCCTCAGGCACGCGCTGGACGAGGCGGGGTTCAGGAGCAGTCAGTCCGCTGCGGCCAATGTGCCGTGGCAAACTCAAAGCCCCTCCCCTTCAGGGGAGGGGTTGGGGTGGGGCCTGTCCCAGAACAGAAGCCCCAACTTCTTCACCCCCACATTCCCCACCCCCAACCCCTCCCCTGAAGGGGAGGGGCTATCCGTCCTTCACGATTCCCGCTCGCCGTACGAATTCGCTCCCGCCGCCCGCGCCGAAGCGGCAACCGAGGCGCCGAACCAATTCCCCCTCGGCGTCGCCCGCGGCCAGGTCGCCGCCACCTACATCGTCGCCGAAGCCCAGGACGGCCTCGTCCTCGTCGACCAGCACGCCGCCCACGAGCGGCTGGTGCTGGAGCGGATGCGCAAGGCGATGGCGAACGGGGGCGTGGCACGGCAGGCGCTTCTCCTCCCCGAAGTGGTCGAACTGGACGAGCCCGCCTGCGACCGCCTCGAGGCGCGAATCGCCGAACTCGCCGAAATGGGCCTCGAGCTCGAACGCTTCGGCGCCCGCGCCGTCCTCGTCCGCGCGACCCCCGCGATCTTAGGCAGCGGCGACGCCCGCGGCCTCGTCACCGACCTCGCCGACGAGCTCGCCGCCTTCGACGAGGCGCTGAGCCTCAAGGAAAAGCTCGACCATGTCGCCGCGACCATGGCCTGCCACGGCTCGGTCCGCGCCGGCCGAATCCTATCGGTCGCCGAGATGAACGCCCTCCTGCGCGAAATGGAGGTCACCCCCCACTCAGGTCAATGCAATCACGGCCGCCCCACCTGGGTAAAGCTCGCCCATGGCGACATCGAAAAACTGTTCGGGCGGAAGTGACGGCGAGAGGACGAACCGCCGCGGCCTTGCTGCTGATGCTTGCGGCGCCGCCGCTGCTCCTCCTGCTCTGGGCGCACCTGTTGAGGCCCTCATGGCCGAGCTCGGACCTGATCGCCGTCATCGCAGCGGGGCTGGCGGGCCTCGCCGGCCTGCTCAGCGCGCCCTGGCCGGCCAAGGCCAAGGCAGCCGTCGGCGTCGCCTACACGCTGCTTGCTATCGCAGCCCTGCCGTTCCTCGGCCTGCTCGCCGTCTGCTCGACCGGTGACTGCATTTAGCCGGACCGGCCCGTCACCTTTGCAGCGAGCAGAGCGTCCCGCACGGCGCCGCTTCGATCGCCTTCTTGATCTGGTCCGTCTGCGGCTTGGCGGCGGCGTCGGCCTGGCCGAGGGCGTCGGCGGCGGCGGCGAATTGCTGGCGCTGCGGCTTTGAGAGCGCGATCGCGAAATTGCCGGAGTCGCGGACGATGAGGTCGAGCGCCTGCTTGCGCTTGGCCGCGTCCATGCTCGGATCGGCGGCGAACTGGAGGAGGCTGATCGCCTGGCCGAAGGCGCCGGAGCGGATCTGGTTCATCGCCGCAGCCTTCTTGTCGTCCGGCGTCGAGTCCAGCGCCTTGTCGACGCTGGGGATATGGACTGCGGTGCAATGGGCGGAGAAGAGCAGGGGGGTGAAGGCCTGGTCCATGTAGCGGGTCATGTTATTGTTCATCGTATCGACCATCGAAGGGTCGTCCATCTTCAACGTGCCGTCCGCGTTCACGCCGACTCCCGCGCTGGCATAGGCGCCGACGATCTTCGCCGCCGAGCCGCAGAGCCTGGCGTAGCTGTCGAGGCCGTCGACCGGCATCTTGTCGGTGCCGAGCGCGGTGAGCGCCTTGTCCGCCTCGGCGTTGAACGCCTTGACGTCGGCATCGTCCTTGCCGGGCATCTCGCTCTTGGCGCCCGGCGCACCGACCTTCGCCTCCAGCGCCTGGCCAGCCTTGACCAGGGCCGCCGTCTCGTCCGAATCTCCGCCGCCGGCCCCGCCGCAGCCGGCGAGCACGAATGCGAGAGTGCAGACGGAGATGCTGAGAAGCCGGCGGCGCATATGAGGTCCTCCCTGAGAATCGCGGGAGAAGCTATTTCGCAGGCGCTATGAAGTCCAGCCGCCAAGACGCTGAAGGAACGCGTTCGGTGGCGGCTATTGCGGAGCGGCCCCTGGTCGCGGATAGTGCGCAGATGATCCGCGCCTTCCTCGTCGCCCTCGCCGTCTCCGCCGCCCAGCCCGCCGCTCCCGGCCCGCGAGTCGGCGATTCCTCTTTGCTGGCGATGGTTCGCCAAAGCGCTGCTACCGACACCAACAGGGGGTCGAGCAGCAGCTACGACAAGGATGCGCTGGTCGAGCGGGTGATTGCCGTCCGGGCCGATGGCGTGGAGCTGGAATACGACCTTCCCGATGGCGGCGGCGGACGGTCCTCCCAGTGGCAATTGCCCGCGCGGATATTCCGCCCTACGCACGGCGCGCCGCAGCTGCTCAACCGGGCCGAGCTCGAAGTCCGGCGAGATCGCTGGCTGAAGGACGCGAAGCTGCCGAAGGAGATGTGCGGCCGCCTCATCTTCACCTGGAACGCCTTCCGGATCGAATGCGACCCGGATTCGGCGCTGAAGATCGTCGAGGCGTTCGACCTCGGCTCCGATATCCGCAACGGCGCCCCTTATGCGGACGAAGCGGCGCGCGCTCCCGGCAAGCTGAGCCGGGCCGGAGACTCCGTCTTCACGGTCGAACTCGAGGTCGACCCCGACGCCATCCACCGCGCGATGGCTGAAATCGACGTCGGGGTCGGCGAGTTGATGCGCAAGCCGATCACGCCGGAGGCCGCGCTCTTGAACCGGAGCAAGGAGAAGGTGTCGGGAACGATCTCGGTCCGGTTCGAAACCGGCGCGGACGGGAAGGTCCGCCGCCGCACCAGGGTGATGAAGCTCACGACCGTCAACGCCGAGGGGGTGACGGAAATCAGGACCGACACAAGGACGCTGGAGCGCCTGCCCGGTCCCGGCCCCCGCCAGCAGCCCGTCCCGCCCGATTCGACCGCCGACTGAGGGGCCCCTCAGCGGCGCTGGGCGGCCGTCTTGTCGCGGGCGGCGCGGAATTCGCTGTCCTGGCTCCAGTTCGGCCAGTCCTTCGAATTGGCGAGCCGCGCGCCGACCGCATAAAGCATCGACAGGTCGGCGGTCATTCCACCCAGGTCCCAGTCGGCGCTCCATTCGTCGGCGGGCTGGTGGTAGCGGTCCTTTACATAAGCGGCGGAGAGCTGCTCGCCCCGCTCGCGTCCGCCGTTGATCAAATCGTTGCCCGACCCGAACGACACCGCCGGAACGCCGCGCTTGGCCATCGGGAAATGGTCGGAGCGGTAGAAGCCGCCCGCCTCGGGGTGGGCTTCGGGCGTGAAGGTGCGGCCGCGGCGCGTGCCTTCCGCGATCAGGGCGTCGAGCAGGCCGAGCTTGGCCGAGCCCGAGATGCTGAAGTTGCGCGCCGGGCCGGCGACGCTGAGCGAGTCCATGTTGAGCACGCCGACCGTCTTCGAGAGCGGGTAGACCGGATTCGATGCATAATATTCGGAGCCGAGCAGTCCCTTCTCCTCGGCGGTGACGGCGAGGAACACCACCGAGCGGGCAGGGCGCGGGCCATGGGCGAAGGCGCGGCCGATCTCGATCAGGCCGGCGATCCCCGTCGCATTGTCGACGGCGCCATTATAGATGGTGTCGCCCTTCGCGTCCGGGCGGCCGACACCGAGATGGTCCCAGTGGGCGGAGTAGATCACGCTCTCGTCGGGCCGCTTGGCGCCGGGGAGCCGGCCGACGACGTTCTTCGACGTAATGACGCCGGAATCGACGCCGTAATCCGCGGAGAGGCTGGCTTTCAGCGGCACGGGCTTGAAGTCGCGGCGCTGGGCGGCGCGCTTCATCTCGTCGAAGTCGAGGCCGGATGCCTTGAAGATGTCGCGGGCGAGGTCGCGCTGGATCCACGCTTCCATCGCCGTATGCGCTTCGGCCGGGTTCTGCCGGACGATGTCGAACATGGTGTTGGTGTTCGAATTCTTGACCGTCGCCCAGCCGTAGGAGGCGGGCGCCGTCTCGTGGATCACGAGGACTCCGGCCGCGCCCTGGCGCGCGCCTTCCTCATATTTGTAGGTCCAGCGGCCGTAATAGGTCATCGCCTTGCCGCCGAAATCGCCTTCACCGCCCTCGAAATCGGGATCGTTGACGAGGACGACCATGATCTTGCCCTTGAGGTCCACGCCCTTGAAATCGTCCCAATTGCGCTCCGGCGCCTTCACGCCATAGCCGACGAAGACGAGGGGAGCGTCGGCGAGGGTGACGTGCCTGGCGCCGGTCATCGCGGCCCGGACCGCGATCTCGTCGCCCTGGCTCAGCGCCTGGGTCTTGCCGCCGAGGTTGAGGGTCAGGCGCGGCGTGCCCTCGATCGAGGTGCGGAGCAAAGGCACGTCCTGGGTCCACTGCCTTTTGCCCTTGAGCAGCGGCCCGCCCGGCTGGAGCCCCGCCGCCTTCATCTGCTGGACGATGTAGGAAACCGCCTTGGTCTCGCCCGCGGTCGCCGGGCCACGGCCCTCATACGCGTCGGAGGAGAGGATGCGCACATGCTCGGACAGCCGCGCGGCCTCGAAGGCGGGTGCCTGGGGCGCTGCGGCTGCGGCGATTGCGGTGAGGGGAAGCAGGGCGAGTGTGGCGGCGATTTTAAGGCGGGTCATGGCGGCTCCGGGATTAGGGGTCGGCGGCTTCCTAGGACGGCGCGCGCGGCGAGGTAAAGCGCCTATCCGCTTGCCCGCGTTCCACGCGCGCCATAGGAGCTTGCGCCAAGCCCGTCCGAAAGGAATTTCATGCGTCTCTCCCGCCTCGCGCCTGTCCTCTCGCTTGCACTCGCCTCCGCCGCCTTCGCCCAGCCGCCCGCAGCTCCGACCTTCTCCGCCGACCGGTTCAAGGCCCATGTCGCCTTCCTCGCCGACGACCGGCTGGAGGGCCGCGACACCGGCTCGCGCGGCCATGAGGTCGCTGCCGCCTATGTCGCGACCCAGTTCATGGCGCTGGGCCTGAAGCCCGGCGGCGAGGAGGGCGGCTGGTTCCAGAACGTGCCGTTCCGCTCGGGCACGATCGTCGGAACGCCGCGCCTGACCATCTCAGGCCCTGCGGGGAGCCGGACCTGGGACAATGGCAGCGACGTGCTGATCGGATCGAGCCTGGTCGAGGAGAAGCAGGACGTCACCGCCCCCGTCGTCTTCGTCGGCTACGGCATCTCCGCGCCCGACCAGGGCGTGGACGACTATAAGGGCCTCGACGTCCGCGGGAAGATCGTGGTCGTCCTCTCCGGCATGCCATCCGGCCTCGACAGCGAAATCTCAGCCCATCTCGGCGACACCAAGAGCGCGATGGCGGCGAAGCACGGCGCGGTCGGCCTGATCACGATCCCCACCGCTCAATCCATTAAGCAGCGGCCCTGGCAGTCGATGCTCTCCTATATCGGCCGTCCCTCGCTGACCTGGCTCGACAAGAAGGGACGGCCGCACGAGGAGGCGCCGGGCCTCCGCGTCGGCGCCCTGCTCAACACCCCCACTGCCGACGCGCTGTTCGCCGGCGCGAGCCGCAGCTACGCGCAAGTGACGGCCGAAGCCGACGGCAAAAGGCGGCCCAAGGGGTTCGCGCTCAAGACGAAGGTCAGGATCGAGCGCAACACCGCCTGGACGAGCATCACCAGCCCCGAGGTTATCGGCCTCCTCCCCGGAAGCGACCCGAAGCTCAGCGACGAATATGTCATCCTGATGGGCCATCTCGATCACTTGGGCATGAAGCGCGACGCCAAGCCGGGCGAGGACAACGTCTATAACGGCGCCCTCGACAATGCCGCCGGCATCGCGACCATGCTCGAGGCTGCCCGCGCCTTCACCGAATCGGGGGAGAGACCGCGCCGGTCGATCCTGTTCATCGCCAACACCGCCGAGGAGAAGGGCCTGCTCGGCGCCGCTTATTACGCGCAGAACCCGACGGTCCCCATTCGCAAGATCGCCGGCGCGGTCGATCTCGACATGCCTTTGCTCCTCTACAAATTCACCGACGTGGTCGCCTTCGGCGCCAACCATTCGACGGTCGCGGAAGCGGTGGCCCGGGCGGCCGCGAAGATGGGCGTCGGCCTCTCGCCCGATCCGATGCCGGAGGAGAATATCTTCGTCCGCTCCGACCATTATGAGTTCGTCCGCGAGGGCGTCCCCGCGATCCTCCTCGCCACCGGCTTCGCCAATGGCGGCGGCGAAAAATGGGGCCAGTTCCTCGGCGGCAACTATCACCATGTCGGCGACGACATGTCCCAGGCGATCGACTGGCAGTCCGGCGCGAGATACGCCGAGCTGAACTATCTCATCAGCCGCGAGCTAGCCGACGCCGACCAGCGCCCCCGCTGGTACAAAGGCGACTATTTCGGCGATTTGTTCGCGCCTGGGCGGGACAGGGCGGAGCGGCCCGCGGGCAAGTAGGCGTCATCGTCATGGCGGACTTGATCCGCCATCCATGAACACGGATCGTGTCAGGTTCTCGCAAACCTGTGTTCATGGACTCCGGGTCGAGCCCGGAGTGACGAAGGAGAGGCGACGATGGTCCGAACCAGACCCGTCATGCCGGACCTGATCCGGCATCCATGAACACGGATCCGTGCGGGTTCTCACAAACCTGTGTTCATGGACTCCGGGTCGAGCCCGGAGTGACGAAGGAGAGGCGACGATGGTCCGAACCAGACCCGTCATGCCGGACCTGATCCGGCATCCATGAACACGGATCGAGGCAAGTTCTCGCTGACCGGTGTTCATGGACTCCGGGTCAAGCCCGGAGTGACGAAGGACAGGCGACGATGGTCCGAACCAGACCCGTCATGCCGGACTTGATCCGGCATCCATGAACACGGTTCGAGTCCAGTTCTCGCTGACCGGTGTTCATGGACTCCGGGTCGAGCCCGGAGTGACGAAGGAGAGGCGACGATGGTCCGAACCAGACCCGTCATGCCGGACTTGATCCGGCATCCATGAACACGGATCCGTGCGGGTTCTCGCAGACCTGTGTTCATGGATCCCGGGTCGAGCCCGGGATGACGGTTTGGGGCGGGTCAGTCCTTCTGAACCAACGCCCGCAACCGCGCACCCACCTCCTCGATGGGATGCGCGGCGGCCTCTTCGCGGGACGCCTTGAGCCTGGGATAGCCCGCCCGCGCATCCTCGAGCAGCTCCGCAACGAAGCTGCCGCTTCGCACCTCCCGCAGAATCCGGCGCATCTCGGTTCGGCGGTCGGCGTCGATCATTCGCGTTCCCCCCTTCAGCGCTCCGAACTCGGCGGTGTTGGAGATCGCCTCGCGCATTCCGGCGATGCCGCGCTCGTAGATGAGATCGGCTATCAACTTTACCTCGGTAAGGCATTCGAAATAGGCGATTTCGGGTGAGAAGCCGGCGTCGACCAAAGTCTCGAAGCCAGCGTGGATCAGCTCCGGGATCGCGCCCCACAAGACCGCCTGCTCGTTGAACAGGTCGGCTTCGCATTCCTCGGCGAAGCTGGTCCGGAGCATTCCGACCCGGCCGCTGCCGATCGCGGCACCATAGGACAGAGCGAGCGCCTCCGCCTCTCCGGTCGCATCCTGGTGGACGGCGAAGAGGGCGATGAGGCCGCTGCCCTTGCTGTAAGTTTCGCGAAGGGCGGTGCCGGGGCCTTTGGGGGCGACCAGCAGCACGTCGAGGTCGGGGCGCGGCTCTATGAGGCCGAAGCGGATGTTGAGGCCGTGGGCGAAGACCAGGGCGCCGCCCGGGCGGAGGTTGGGCGCCACGTCCTCGGCATAGATCCGGCCCTGATCCTCGTCGGCTGCGAGCATGACGACGACGTCCGCCTGCGCGGCGGCTTCGGCTGACGTCATGACGCCGAAACCCTCCTCTGCGGAGCGGCTCCAGGTGGCGGAGGAAGCGGGAAGGGCGATGGTGACGGAGACGCCGCTGTCGCGCAGGTTGAGCGCCTGGGCACGACCCTGATTGCCGTAGCCGACGATTGCGACCCGGCAGCCCCGGATCAGCGCCGGATCGGAATCCTCATCGCGATAGACGTGCATGAAGATCGGCTAGAGCAAGTTCGAGGCCCCGGCAATCGAGCGGCTCTGTAAAGCGCGGCCAGTCCGGCGGCGGCTGGTGCGAGAACCAGGTGTACTGGCGCTTGGCGTAGCGCCGGGTCGCTATCCGCCCCGCAGCAAGCGCCTCCTCGCGAGTCGCGGCGCCGGTGAGGAAGGCGGCGATCTCCCTGACCCCGATCGCCCGCATCACCGGCAAAGCGGGATCGAGACTTCGCGCGAGTAGTAAAGAGACTTCGGCAAGACCTTGGTCTGATAACATATTCTCGAAACGTTCGTCGCAGCGAGCATAGAGCCAGTCGCGTGGCGGCAGGAGGATCAGCGGTTGAAGGTCCACCGCGTCCCCGATGCCGCCGACGCGCTGCTCCTGCCATTGCGAGAGCGGCTTTCCGGTCGAGCGGACCACCTCCAGCGCCCGGGCTGTGCGTGTGGTGTCGCTCGGCCGAACACGCGCCCCGGCTTCCCGGTCCTCCTGGAGGAGCGCCGCGTGCGCCTCCGCTACCGAAAGCGCCCGCACCTCCGCACGGACGGCCGGGTCGATCTCCGGCACCGGCGCGATGCCGTCGAGGAGGGTGCGGATGTAGAGGCCGGTGCCGCCGGTGAGGATCGGGAGCTTGCCCTCTCTATGCGCCGCCCCGATCTCCGCCTTGGCGTCCGCCGCCCAATCCGCCGCGGAACAGGGGCTGGCGCCGTCGCGATAGCCGTAGAGGCGGTGCGGGGCCCGCTCCATCTCCTCGGGGGAGGGGCGGGCGGAGACGAGGCGCAGGTCGCGATAGACCTGGGCGCTGTCGGCGTTGACGATGACGCCTCCCGTCCGTTCGGCCAGCGCCAACGCAAGCGCCGACTTGCCGCTCGCCGTCGGCCCCGCGATAAGCGCGAGCGGCCGCAGGGCCTGGGGAGAGACGATGTTCATCGCGACGCTGATAGCAAAGGAACGGCTCTCGGGCGGCGATATTTCGGCGGCCGAGGACGCGATGGCCGCGGCGGGCGTCCATGCCTTCGGGCGGAGCTGGGTCGAGGAGGATAAGGCCTGCGACCTGCTCTTCTCCGCCGCCCCGGAAAGCGCTCGGCGGGCGCTTGAGGGGCTGGTCGCGGAGGCGGACGTCGTCGTCCAGCGCGAGGCGCACCGGCGGGCGAAGCTGCTCGTCGCCGACATGGATTCGACGATGATCACCGTCGAATGCATCGACGAGCTCGCCGATTATGCCGGGCTGAAGGCCGAGATCGCCGAGGTGACCGAGCGGGCGATGCGTGGCGAGCTCGAGTTCGAGGCGGCGCTCCGGGCGCGGGTAAAGCTGCTCAAGGGGCTGGACGCGTCGACGATCGACCTTTGCCGGGCGGAGCGGGTGCGGGCCACACCCCGCGCCCGCGCCCTGGTGCGGACGCTTAGGCGGGACGGGGCATATTGCCTCATCGTCTCAGGGGGCTTCACGCGTTTTGCCGAACCGGTGGCGGAAGAGCTCGGCTTCCACCGTGCGATTGCGAACCGGCTGGTGATCGAAGACGGGCGCCTCACGGGCGAAGTGGAAGCGCCGATCGTCGGCGCGCTGACCAAGCGCCAGGCGCTGCTCGACGCGGCGGCGGAGCGGGAATTAGGGCTGGAGGACAGCTTGGCAATCGGCGACGGCGCCAACGACATCCCGATGATCGAAGCCGCCGGCCTGGGCGTCGCCTATCACGCCAAGCCCGCCGCGGCTGCTGCTGCGGGGGCCAGGATCGAGCACAATGATCTGACGGCGCTTCTTTATGCCGCCGGCTACGCCCGGAGCGAGTGGGAGGCCTAAGCGGTCATATCCGAGACGATCGCCGCCACGGCGAAGGCCATGGAACGGTCGGTGCAGGGGAAAGAGAGGCGGATGCCGCTTTGTTCGTGGCTTTCGACCACGCCTTCGATCGCGCCGGCTTCCGGGTGGTGGAGCTCGACGCTCCGGCCGAGCTCGGGGCGGACGACGGTCTCGAGGAAGGCGCCGGTCGAGCTGATGTCGCGGAGGCCCGCCGGGGCGGGACGCTCGTCGATCAGGACGCACATCCGGCGGCGGCGCCAGCGCGACACCATCGCCGTTTCCGATCCGATCCTGCCGATCGCCCCCATAACCCACTCCCCTTCAGGCTGCTTGACGCCATCCTAATGGGGAGGGGCGAAAATTCCGTTAAGCCTAGCCCGCGACCGGGAAGCAGGCGCTCCCTGCAGCCTTGGCCGAGGCGCAGATCCGGTCGGCGACAGCGCGGTTCGCCACGGTGCCGGCCTGGAGCCGAGTCACTGCGCCCGCTGGCACGAAATAAGGCTGAAGCGCGCCGAGGCCGGCGACGCGGCCGCGGATCGCGTCCCACTGCTTCTTCGCATTGGCGGGGGTCGAGAAGGCGCCGAGCTGCACCCGCCAGCCGCCTGCCGCCGCTGGGCGAGCCACCGGAGGCGCTGCAGGCGTACGGACTGCCACCGCCGTCGGAGCCGCCTGGATCGCCCCGCTCGAGCTGTTCGCCGGCCGCGGCTGCGGCTTGCCGGGCTGCTGCGGGGCTGCCGCCGGCCCGGGCGCGCCGGAGCGCTGGGCCAAAGCGAGGCCCTGCTGGCGCTGGGCGAGCGGAATGAGATTGTCCATCGCGGCGAGGTTGGTCGCCGCCTGGGGAAGGCCGGCCGAGGCGGCGCGGCTCATCATCGCATAGGCCCGGACCCAGTCCTTGCCGATCAAATCGCCGTTGAAATAAGCGGTGCCGAGGACGTATTGCGCCCGCGGATCGCCGGCGTCCGCGGCCTTCTTCAGCCAGGGGATCGCGGCCTCGCGATTGCCGTTCTGGAACAGGATCAGGCCCAGATTCGCCTGCGCCTGCGGATGGCCCTGCTGCGCCGCCTTCTGATACCAGCTCTGGGCGATTCCGAGATCGGCGGGGACCCCCCGGCCGAGCTTATAGGCCTGGCCCATGTTGAACTGCGCGTCGGGATCGCCCTGGTTGGCGAGCGGACGCCATATCTCGATCGCGCGCCCGAAGGCGCCGGTCTGCCACGCGTCGACGCCTGCCTTGACGCCGCCCGCGGGAGCGCCCGGGGGGGCGGCGGCCGCCTGGAGCAGGACAGGGGCGCTTGCGGCGAGGATGGATCCTGCCGCCGCAGCGACGATCAGATGCCGGGCCGGAACTTTCATCATATGCCTTTCGAAACGGGCGTGAATATGTTGCCTGCCGTCCTAATCGGGAAGGGTTAACGGGCACTTAGCATAAAAGTGCGGCGGGGCGGGAATAGGAGCAGAAGTGCGCCGCGCGTTAACCGGATTTTAGCCAGACCCGGTGCAGTCCACCCAAAGCAAGTCGCGAGCCGAGGGGAAAACATGCGCGTTCTGGCACTATCGTCGCAGAAGGGTGGATCGGGCAAGACCACCCTGTCCGGCCATCTGGCCGTGCAGGCCCAGCTTGCCGGCTCCGGTCCGGTCTGTCTGATCGACATCGATCCGCAAGGCTCGCTCGCCGACTGGTGGAACGAGCGCGAGGCGGACATGCCCGCATTCGCGCAGACCACCGTGGCACGGCTCGGCGCCGACCTCGAAATCCTTCGCCAGCAGGGCTTCAAGCTCGCCGTCATCGATACGCCGCCGGCGATCACCATGGCGATCCAGAGCGTCATCCAGGTGGCCGAACTGGTCATCATCCCGACCCGGCCGAGCCCGCACGACCTTCGCGCCGTCGGCGCCACCGTCGACATCTGCGAGCGCGCCGGAAAGCCTTTGATCTTCGTCGTCAACGCGGCGACCCCCAAGGCCAAGATCACCTACGAAGCCGCGGTCGCATTGTCGCAGCACGGCACCGTCGCCCCGGTCACCCTCCACCACCGCACCGATTTCGCAGCCTCGATGATCGACGGCCGGACGGTGATGGAGGTGGATCCCAAGGGAAAGTCGGCCGCCGAGGTCCGCGATCTCTGGGACTATATCTCCGACCGGCTGGAAAAGAATTTCCGCCGGACGGTGTTCGCCTCGCCGGGCGGCTATACGCCGCATTCGAGCGCTCCCCGTGCGGTGGGCTTCGGCCGCCGCGTCGTCGGCCAGTAAGGGGAGCGACGCAAGATGACGAGCGAAGCAAGGCCTTACGCCTCTCTCTCCTCGGGCCTTCTGGCCCGCAAAGGCGGCGCCAAGCCCGCCATGCGCCCGGCCGCTTTCGGCCAGGTCGCGCAGCAATTCGAGGATCTCGGCTGGAACGACATGGGCCACGCCCACGACCCCTATCAGGAGCAGCTCCCCAATCCGGTGACCGGGCTGACCCCCGCTCCGGGCGGACGCCCGAGGCCGCATGCGGTCGAAGAGTCGGACTATGAGGAGCCGCCGGTGGTCGAGCAGCAAAGGGTGCTGGAGGCGCATTTCGCCCCGGAACCTGAGGCTGAGTTCGAACCCGAAGCCGAGATCGAAGAGGCGCCCGAGCCCGAGCATGTGCCCGAGCCCCAGGCTTCGGTGGTCTCGCTTCCGGCGCCGCGTCCGCGCAGCCGCAAGCCTTCCAAGGCCGCGGTTCCGGCGCGGGCCAAGTCCGCCTTCACCCTCCGCCTCGATGCGGAGCGGCATTTGAAACTCCGCCTCGCCTGCGCAGTCACCGGCCGTTCGGCCCAGCTGCTGGTTACCGAGGCGGTGGACGCGCTTCTGAAGGAGCTTCCGGAGGTCGATGCGCTCGCCCGCCGGGTGGCCAACGATCATGGCAAGCGCGCGGGTTGATCGGGAGGAATGACAAGATGAACCGGATGGGCATCAAATTCGCGGCTTCGAGCCTGGTCCTGGCAACCACCATGGTGGCGTGCAGCCCGGCGATCGAAGCCGGCCGCGCGGGGCTGGTCACCGCCCGCACCGCCAAAGCCGACCAGGACGCCGGGCGGATCTTCGCCGACGCGACTGAGGCCGGCAAGACGGGCGACTATGCGAAGGCGCTCGACCTCGCCGAGAAAGCGGTCGCGCTCGCGCCCCGCGACGTCGGTTACCGGATGCTTCTCGCCGACCTCTATATGAAGAACGGCCGCTTCCAGTCCGCCGCCACCACCTTCGGCGACGTGCTGAGCCTCGATCCCGCCAATGTCCGCGCAGGTCTCCAGGCCGCGCTCGCGGAAGTGGCGATTGGCCGCGGCGACGTCGCGCTCGCCCGCCTCGATTCGCTGGCTGCGACGGCACCGGCCGGCGACATCGGCCTCGCTTATGCGCTCGCCGGTCAGCCCAACCGCGCGATCTCGATCCTCGAGCCCGCCGCCCGGGCCGCCGGCGCGACGCCGCGGATCCGCCAGAACCTCGCCCTTGCCTACGCCTTCGCCGGCGACTGGCAGAAGGCGCGGGCCGTGGCCGCTCAGGACGTCTCGCCCGCCGACCTTTCCGGCCGGCTCCAGCAATGGGCCGCGCTCGCGTCTCCGTCCGCGCCCGCCGACCAGATCGCCGGGCTTCTTGGGGTCCGTCCGGTCGCCGATTCGGGCCAGCCGGTCCGCCTCGCTCTGGCGCCGGTCCAGGCCGATAACACCGCCTTTGCAGCCGCCGAGCCGGTCGAAGCTCCGGCCCCCAAGGCCGAGCCGGCTCCGGCCGCGCCGTCCGTCCAGCTCGCTCAGGCCGACGTTGCCGCCTGGGAATCGGCTGCAACGCCTGCCGTCGCGACCGACGTTCCCGCGCCTTCGGTGATCGCCGACACGCCGCCGCCGGTTCTTCCGGAAAGCGCGCCTGCCGTCGCCGCGCCCGAGCCGAGCTTCGCGCCGGCCGTCCGCGCCCTCGTCAATCCTGAGCCGGCCAAGGTCCGCCTTGCCAGCATCGCTCCGATCGCTCCGCCGCAGCGCCTCGCGCCGCGGGTGGCTTCGTCCGGCGGCGAGGGCCGCTTCGTGGTCCAGATCGGCGCCTACAGCTCGCCGGCCGGAGTCGAGCGCGCCTGGGCGTCCGCCTATCGCCGCTACGGCCTGTCGGGCCATCAGCCGCGCAGCACCACCGTCTCCATCCCCGGCAAGGGCAAGTTCCACCGCCTCTCGGTCGCCGGCTTCGAAAGCCATGCCGATGCGTCGAAGATTTGCGCCTCGGTCCGCGCCCATGGCGGCGCCTGCTTCGTCCGCGCCACCGCGGGCGACGCCCCGGTCCGCTGGGCCTCCCGCTACGACGGCCGCCGCGCCTGATTTAACTGAATTCCCCGGAAGGGCGGTCGCCTCGCGGTGGCCGCCCTTCTTCTTTAGCCCCGCCGCTCGCGCGTCAGCAGGTCCAGGCACGCCATGCGAACCGCAACGCCCGCCTCGACCTGCTCGCGGATGGCCGAGCGCTCCGGATCGTCCGCCAGACTGCCTTCGATCTCTACCCCGCGGTTCATCGGCCCCGGGTGCATCACCAGCGCGTCCGGCGCCGCCCGGTCGAGCCGCTCCCGGGTCAGCCCGTAGAGCGCGTGGAAGTCGGCCAGTGAGCCGGAGACGCTCTCCTCCATCCGCTCCCGCTGTATCCGAAGCATCATCACCACGTCGGCGCCGGCAATGCCCTCGTCGAGGTCGGTGAAGGTCGGAAGGCCGCGGCTGTCGTCGGGGAGCAGGGCAGGGGGCCCGACCAGCCTGAGCTCCGCGCCGAGCATCGGCAGCAGCCGCCGGTTCGATCCCGCCACCCGGCTGTGTCTGATATCGCCGCAGATCGCGACCTTCAGCCCTTCGATCCGCCCCTTGCGCCTGCGCATGGTCAAGGCGTCGAGCAGCGCCTGGGTCGGATGCTCACCCGTCCCGTCGCCCGCATTGATCACCGGGCAGCCCACCGCCTCGGAAACATCCGCCGCCGCCCCGATCTGCGAATGGCGCACCACCATCACGTCCGGCTGCATCGCGTCCAGGGTCAAAGCGGTGTCGATCAGGCTCTCGCCCTTCTGGACGCTCGACCCCGCCGCATGGAAATTCGCCACCTGCGCCCCGAGCCTTTTCCCCGCCACTTCGAACGAGAAGAGCGTGCGCGTCGAATTTTCGAAGAAGACGTTGAACTGGGTCAGCCCCGCAAGCCGCCCGTCCTGCTTGCGCTTGCCCCTATTGAACCCGATCCACGGCTCCGCCTCGTCGAGGATCAGCAGCGCGTCGTCGGCCGAGAGCTGGTCGATGCCGAGCAGATGGCGGTGCGGAAAAGCGGTCATCGAGTGCGGGGTCTAGAAGCGGGCGCGGGGTGCAGCAAGGCCCCTCAACCCATCGTAAGCGCGTCGATCGCGCCCTGGAGGATGTAGGCGGCGGCCATCTTGTCGACCAGCTCGGCGCGGCGGGCGCGGCTGGCGTCGGCGTCGAGCAGGGTGCGGGTCACCGCCTGCGTCGACCAGCGCTCGTCCCAGAGCAGCAGCGGCAGGCCGAGCGGGGCGAGGTTGCGGGCAAAGGCGCGCACCGCCTGGGTGCGCGGCGAATCGCTTCCGTCGAGGTTCAGCGGAAGCCCGACGACCAGCCCCTTCACCCGCTCCGCCTCGCCGAGCGCCTTCAGCCTGGCGAGATCGGCGGTGAACTTGGCGCGGTGGAGCAATTGCGCCGGGGTCGCGATCGTCCAGCGGTCGTCGCACAGCGCCAAGCCGATGGTCTTGGTCCCGACGTCCATCCCGAGCAGACGGCCACCTTCGGGAAGCGCGTCCCGGAAGTCGCGCACGGACGCGGTGACCGGGAGCCCACTCATCGCTTCGTGAACGCCGCCAGCCGCCGTGCCGCATCCGCGCGGATGTTCGACCAGAACAGGGCGTAGTCGTAGACGTGGTAGTTGTTTCCCGGGAGCACGTAGCTGCCGAGGTCGGGGGCCTTGTCGCCGATCAGCAGGAAGCCGCGGACGTCGCAGCGGGCGGGGACGGCGCCGGCCTGGAGATGGCCTTCGGTGAGCTCGGCATTGGGGACGAGGGTGCCGAGATTGGCGCTGGCGGGGGCGTCGGAGTCGCGGGTGCCGGTGAGCGGGTTGACGCAGAGCATCGGCGATCCCGCCCGCGACACGCCGGTGGGGCCGGACGAGGCGTCGTAGACGTCGGTGATCATCTTGGGGTCGGCCGGCTCGCCGAAGCTCTGCCAGCTCAGCACGCAGCCCGAATCGTCAGCCTTCGCGCAGGCTGGGAGGCCGAGCGAGGGCAGGTCCGCCGACACTGAGATCGGCCAGCCCACCGCATAAGCCGCGGCAACCCGCTTCGCCTCGGGATGGCCCGCGATGCGCTCCCTGAGCAGTCGGACCAGGTGAAGACTGCCCTGGCTGTGTCCCGCAAGGATGATCGGGGAATCCTTCGGCGCCTCGCGGAGGAATTCCTCGAAGGCGGCGGCGACGTCGCGATAGGCGAAGTCGAGCGCCTTCTGGGCGTCGGCGCGGGTGGTGAGGAAGGCCCCGAAGGTCGCCTGGCGATATTTCGGCGCCCAGACCCGGCCGATGCCGTTGAACGCGCTTGCCTGGCTCCGGACGAACAGGCTCGCCCGCCACTGCGAATCCTTGTCGTCCAAGGTCGCATTCCAGCGCGACTTCTCAAGGTAGCTGGTCGGGTGGATGAAGAAAACCGAGGCCGTTGGCTTATCGCCCCGCGCCAGCCCCGGCGGAGTCCACAGCGACGGGTTGCCGGCGATGTCCGGCCGGGCGATCCACATGTCGGCCTTGGCATAAGCCCCGGTCGGCGCCGGCGGACCGCTTTCGAACGCGCCCGAGGGGATCATGGCGATCCGCATGAACTCGGTTCCGAACAGCCGCATCGCCAGCGCCCCGGCGAGCACCAGCATGACGAGGCCCGCCACGACCCACAGGAAACGGCGCGCCAGCATCAAATCCTCCGAAGCTCCATCGCCGCTGCACAAGCCTATGCCAAACAAGGATGCAAGCGCGGCGTGATTTGCGAAGCGGCCGCGCATGGCGCAGTCTGCCCACGGGCAGGGGAGAGAATATGGACGAAGAGCGGGCGAGCGAGCATCCGGCATGGCCGCTTCGGGCGGTGTTCCTGCTGGCTTTGGGGGCCGCGACGGGGCTCGCCATCCACTTCCTCCTCGACGGCGAGACCGAGGGCCAGCATGTCGGCGAGCCGCTCAGAATGTCGCTCGCGGTGGCGCTCGGCGTGGCGGGCCTCGTCTTCGCCTTCACCGTCGAGCGGCTGCGCTGGACCTGGTCGGTCGCCGGAGCCCTGGCCGCCGGCGCAGTCACCGGCTTCGTCGCTTATTGGAACGGCAGCGGGGATGAATGGGGCTCGAGCGAGACCTGGCAATTCGCCTCCTCGGTCTTCGCGGTCGCGGTCGCGGCGCCTTTGCTCCAGTCGGCACGCGATTCGGGCAGGTTTCGCTTCGACTATCGGTCGGTCCACGGCCACGCCTGGGGCAATGTCGTGCTGTGGTGCGCCTCCTGGGGCTTCCTGGCCATCGTCCTCCTGCTTCTGCTGCTGCTCGGGGGGCTGTTCGACCTGATCGGGCTGGATCTGCTGCGCCGGCTGATGGACAAGCCCTGGTTCCTCTGGACGATCCTCGGCGGAGCGCTCGGCGCCGCCATCGGGTTGCTGCGGGACCGCGACAAGATCCTGCTCCTCCTCCAGCGGGTGGTGATGGCGGTGCTCTCCGTGCTCGCGCCGATCCTCGCTTTCGGTCTGGTCTTCTTCCTGCTCGCTCTGCCCTTCACCGGGCTCGCGCCTTTGTGGAACGAGACCAAGTCGACGACCCCGATCCTTCTCACCTGCATCGTGGGCGCGATCGTCCTCGCCAACGCCGTCATCGGCAACGGGCCGGAAGAGGAAGCCAAGGCGCGGCCGCTGCGCTGGTCGGCGATGGCGCTGGCCGGAGCGATCCTCCCGCTCGCCATCGTCGCCGCCGTCTCGACCGGGCTTCGAATCGGCCAATATGGCCTCACCCCCGAGCGCCTGTGGGCCGCCGTCTTCGTCGGCATCGCGCTGGTCTGTGCACTGGCCTACGTCGCAGCTTTGGTCATCGGCCGAAGCGGCTGGGCCGAACGCGTGCGCCGCTACAACATCGTCATCGCCATCGGCCTCTGCCTCCTCGCTTTGGTCCTGGCGCTTCCCATCGTACCGTTCGGAGCCCTCTCGGTCAGCAGCCAGGTCGCCCGCCTCGAATCGGGCCGAGTCACCCCGCAGCGTTTCGACTGGCCCGCGCTGCGCTTCGAGTTCGGGCCCGCTGGCGTGCGCGCCCTCGAGAGGCTGCGCGACCAAAGTGCCAATGCCGACATCCGCGCCCGCGCCGCCGAGGCGCTGAAGGCGAAGAATAAATGGGACCTCGCCCGGCCGGCCGAAGTCGAGGCGCGCGAGAAGGCGATCGGCAGGTTGCGCATCCTTCCCGCCCCCACGCCCTTGCCGCCCGAGCTCGCCGGCGCGATCAAGACTCGGGTCTATGTCGGCGACAAGGAGGAACGGACGCTCCTCTACCGCCCCGGCGCCGACATCGCGGTGCTCGTCAATGCCAGCACGTGCGACACATGCGAGCCCTCGACGACGACCTTCTACCGCAAGGGCGTGACATGGAGCGATGCGCCCGATCCTGCGATGGCCCCCCCGACGAAGCAGAAGGAGGAGATCGCCCGGATGCGCGCGGCTCTGACCCGCGGCGAGGTGGAATTGCGCGAGGTGAAGCGCAGGCAGCTCTTCATCGGCGGCCAGCCTGTGGGTGAAGTCTTCGAATAGCGCCCGCCGTTCTTGATGCAGCGCAGCACGAATGCTAGCGCCACCCCCATCATGACCGTCGACGCCTCCACCGTCCGCCACATCGCCCGCCTTGCCCGGATCGCAGTCAGCGATGCCGAGGTCGAGGCGCTGGCGCCCGAGCTGAACAATATCCTCGGCTGGGTCGAGCAGCTTCAGGAGGTCGACGTCTCGGGCGTCGAGCCGATGACCGCGGTAATCCCCAACGCCCTGCGCCTGCGCGACGACGTCGTCACCGACGGCGGCATCCGCGAGGACGTGCTCGCCAACGCGCCGGTCGCCGAGCACGGCTTCTTCGCCGTCCCCAAGGTGATCGAATAATGTCCGGCCTCACCGATCTCGGCATCGCGGCGATCCGCGACGGGGTGCGCGGCGGCGATTTCTCCGCCCGCGAAGTGGCCGAGGCGTTCGACGCCGCGGTCGAGAGGGGGAGGGCGCTGAACGCCTTCACCGTCGAGACGCCCGAAATCGCCCTCGCCGCCGCCGACGCGGCCGACAAGGCGCGCGCCTCGGGCGATCTGAAGCCGCTCTCCGGCGTTCCGCTCGGGATCAAGGACCTGTTCGCCACCAAGGGCGTCCAGACCACCGCCGGAAGCCGGATACTCGAAGGCTTCGAGCCGGTCTACGAATCGACCGTCTCCGGCAACCTCCTCGCCGCCGGCGCCGGGATGCTCGGCAAATTGAACATGGACGAGTTCGCGATGGGCTCGTCCAACGAGACCAGCGCCTGGGGCCCGGTCCTCTCGCCCTGGCGCAGGAACGACGGCGGCAATGCGGCTTTGACCCCGGGCGGAAGCTCGGGCGGCTCGGCCTCCGCGGTCGCCGCGCGCCTCGCGCCCGGCGTCACCGGCACCGACACCGGCGGCTCGATCCGCCAGCCCGCCGCCTTCGTCGGCATCACCGGCATCAAGCCGACCTACGGCCGCTGCTCGCGCTGGGGCATGGTCGCCTTCGCCTCCAGCCTCGACCAGGCCGGCCCGATGGCCCGCGACGTCCGCGACTGCGCGATCATGCTGGAAGCGATGGCCGGCTTCGACCCGAAGGATTCGACCTCGCTCGAGCTTCCGGTGCCCGCCTGGGAAGCGAACCTCTCCTCGGACATCCGCGGCAAGCGCATCGGCATCCCCAAGGAATACCGCATCGACGGCGTCCCGGCCGAGATCGACGAGGTCTGGGAGCGCGGAATCGCCTGGATGCGCGATGCCGGGGCCGAGATCGTCGAGGTCTCGCTTCCGCACACGAAATATGCGCTCCCGACCTATTACATCATC
>Ga0066671_10000150_pt1 | contig 20648 bp, 17 predicted proteins | sample GraSoiAngelo_120_FD_62294 | JGI IMG/M metagenome (GOLD analysis project Ga0066671, IMG submission 62294) | Grasslands soil microbial communities from the Angelo Coastal Reserve, California, USA - 14_0919_09_20cm | ecosystem: Environmental > Terrestrial > Soil > Grasslands | place: USA...
CTGCGGGATCTTCGGGTCGCCGAAGTCGACAAACTCGACATGCAACTGGATGCCAAGGGCAAAATCGAAGCCTACCGCGCCAAGCTCACCGTCTCGTTCAAATTCGAGGACTGAGCGAAGCACTTCTCACCTTGCCCCGCTCGTGGGCCAGAGCAACAGGGTGGGCAAAGGCGCCCTTCGCGCCGTGCCCACCATTTTTGTTGGACAGGCGAGTTTGGTGGGCACGCTTTCGCTTTGCCCAATCTACCATTTGCTCGCCATGAGGCTCACGATCTCAATGCGTCCCGCTCACCAGCGGGCAGCCACCCTTGTCGAGCGGCCGGAACGCTTGATCGCCAGGGACGGTGGCGATGAGCTTGTAGAGATCCCATTCGCCCTTTGACTCTTCGGGCTTCTTCACCTCGAACAGATACATGTCGTGGACCATGCGGCCGTCGATTCGGATCTTGCCGCCGTGTGCGAAGAAGTCGTTGACGGGTGTTGCCCGCATCTGCGCCATCACCTTCGGCGCTTCGTCGGTGCCGATTGCCTCGATCGCCTTGAGGTAATGCATGGTTGCGGAATAAAGACCCGCCTGGATCATGGTCGGCATGTGCCCGACCTTGTCGTTGAAACGCTTCGAGAAGGCGCGGGTCTCATCGTTCATGTCCCAATAGAAGGCATCGGTGACGATCAAGCCCTGGGTGGCCTTGGCGCCAAGCGCGTGGGTGTCGGTGATTTCCAACAATAGCGCGATCATCTTCTGGCCGCCCTGGATGATGCCGAACTCCGCCGCCTGCTTCAACGCGTTGGTGGTGTCCCCGCCGGCATTGGCAAGGCCGATGACCTTGGCCTTGGAGGCCTGCGCCTGCAGCAGAAAGGACGAAAAGTCCGACGTGTTCAGGGGATGGCGGACGTCGCCAAGCACTTTGCCGCCGCTCGCGTTGACGACGTTGGCGGCGTCGCGCTCCAGCGCCATGCCGAACGCGTAGTCGGCGGTGACGAAGAACCAGGTGTTCTCGCCGCGCTGGACCATCGCCTTGCCTGCGACATTGGACAGCGCGTAGGTATCGTAGGTCCAGTGCACCGTGTTCGGCGAGCAGGCGACGCCCGTGATGTCGGAGCTGCCGCCGCCGGAATTGATGTTGATCCTGTTCTTCTCGCGGGTCAGCGCCGAGATCGGCAGCGCGACCGAAGAAGTCGGAACGTCGACAATGGCGTCGACCTTCTCATTGTCGTACCAGTTGCGGGCGATATTGACGCCGACGTCGGGCTTGTTCTGGTGATCGGCGGAGATCACCTCGACCGGCTTGCCCTTTACCTTGCCGCCGTAATCGGCGACCGCCATCTCCACCGCGGCAAGCGAGCCCTTGCCGGTCGCATCAGCATAGAGGCTGGACATGTCCGTCAGCACGCCGATCTTGACGACATCGTCGGAAATCTGCGCGTTCGCCGGGGCGCTGAAGGCCGTGAAGGCGAGGCTGGCTGCGACCGCGGCCAAAGTTGATTTCATGGTTTCTTCTCCCAGGCTTTTTGTTGAGGGCTTCGGTTTGAGGTTGTTGTTGTAGCTGCCTTGGCAGGCGGCCGCAAAGCCAAAGGGCATGCAGAAACGTGGGAGCGATCGTCAAGAAGCGGGCGGCCCTTTCTTACCTCGCCCGTCTGCGGCGCAAGAGCTGGGGGAGGGAGACGCAAGAGCGGTCCGAGGGAAGGAAGAACCTCACGGTGCCGGCACCGCGCTCACGTAGACGTTGATCGAGCCTTCGGCCTGGGCGATCACGCGCAGCGTCTTGGAGTCGAAGGCGATATCGGCGAGTTGGAGGCTGTTGATCTGCGCCTCCACCCGGATGCCATCCTCGTTCTTCTGGAGATCGGCGATGGCAGCGGCGATCTTCTTCTGCGCGTTGGCTGCGAACGGTTTCAGATCGATGGTCGCCTTGTCCGCCAGCGCCTTTTGCAGATGCGGCACGGCAGCGCGCGCGGCGGCACCGAGCAGCCCGAAGGCTGCTTCCGATTCGACGGCGAGCTGGATGTCGGCAAGGCGCAGCGTCTGCTGCGCCTGATCGAGCATCGGCCTGCCCCAGATATGCACCGTGGCTTCGCCGCCGAGCCCGAAGAAGCTCGCCTTCTCTTTGGCTTTCACCAAAAGCGAGATCAGCAAGCGCTCGCCCGAGGCTACGACGCTCGCGCGCCTCACCGTGACCTCGACCGAACCAGAGCCGTCTTCCGGAAACGTCCGGCCGACAAGTTGGGTTTCGAGGATCTTGTTGAGGTCGGTGAACGGCATGTCGATTGGCACGCCGATGGAGACGCCACCTGTCGTCGGGGGGATGATCGATATTTTCTCCGGAAATGGGCAGTCGGGCTTGGTCTCTTTCGGCGTGATGCGCGTGTCGGCCTGGATGCCAAGCATCAGCGTCACCGCCTTGGCGTCGACATTCGGCTGCGCCGCAATGGCACGTGTCGGCTTCAGCTCAAGCCACAACTCCGGCAGTGACGAATTCGTGCCGGTACCCTGCAGCGGGATCGAGCGGCAGGCTTTGGCCCATTGTGCCCGCGCATTCTGCACCAGCGTTTGATCGGAGCGGATTCGTTCGGCCACCACATTGAGCTGCTCGCCGACGGTCTTGTCGATCACCGGCTTGACCTGGGCCGGTACGTTGACGCGCGCGCCGGCCACCGAAAGATTGGTGTCGCCGAGGCTGACCTGCGCCCCCAAGTTCGGCTCCAGGTGCCAGGCCGCCGCAAGCTTCGGCCGCGAGGTGATGGTGACGCTGCCTTTGATCTCGGCGTTGGCATTCAGCGCCTTGATGTTGACGCTGCCGATTTGCTTGGCGGCGTTGCCGCCGAGCAGGCCGCCGATGGCGTCGTTGACTGCGCCGGTCGCCTTTGACGACAGCGAACCCGTGACATTCAGTTTTCCGGCAATCGGGGTCGACAGCGACAACACGTCCTGTGCGCCGGTTGCGAAGATCGGTCCGCGTGAGGCCGACCAGCCGATATCGGCATTTTGTAGAACCTGCGATACCGGATTGTCGGCCTTGCCGGTGAAGTTGCGCGGCGCGGCATGGTCGGCGATATCGCGAATGAGCGATAGTGCAACCGAAACCGGCGCGACGATGACGGAGCTGCGCGAGACCGGCGGCAGCGGCGGCAATTCGGTCAGTGCCGGCGCGGGAGACGAACCGCGCGGCGACAGCCAGTCGATGGCCTTCAGGCTGATGAAAAACGAGACCGCCACCACTGCGATGGCAATCAGGATCGTTCTCGGGCCCACCCGTATCGGCCCCACCGCGATCGGCAGACGCATCGTCCCCCCGGACTGAATCGAGCGCTTGATTCTATAGGGTGGGTAGGGGCGGCGCCAGAGCGGGTGGCCGAAACGTGATCGCAAACGAAAGCGCCCCGGTGGATGCCGGGGCGCTCAGACCTTAAATATCGGTAATGTCAGCGCAGGGCGCTGCCCAAATCCGCGCGGCGGTCGGTCATCGGCAGCACGATCACCTTGGTGCCGATATTGACCCGCGAATAGAGGTCGGAGACGTCTTCGTTGGTGAGCCGCAGGCAGCCCGAGGAAACATGGGTGCCGATGGTCTCGGGCGCGTTGGTGCCGTGGATGCGGTATACGGTGCCGCCAAGATACATCGCGCGGGCGCCGAGCGGGTTACCGGGTCCGCCGGCCATATGGCGCGGCAAATACGGTTGCCGAGCGATCATCTCCGCCGGCGGGGTCCAATCCGGCCATTCCGCTTTCTTGGTGATCGCCTGCGTGCCCGACCAGGTAAAACCTTCGCGGCCAACGCCGATGCCGTAACGGATCGCCTGGCCGCCTCCGAGCACATAATAGAGATAGGTGTTGGGCGTATCGATAATGACGGTGCCGGGAGCCTCGCGGGTCGCGTAGTTGACGATCTGGCGCCTTAGCCGCGCCGGCAATTCGAAGGTGGTGCCTTCATCTTCGGAAGGCGCGGCTTGCACGGGCGGCGCCACGTATTGCGCCGGCGGCATCAGGAAGAAGGGGAAAAGCTGAGCCGGCGGGGCCGCGGCGGCCGATCCGGAAAATGCAGTCGCCCCGATGGCCAGCGCGCCGAAAGCTAACGCGCGGCGGGAATTGAGCTTCAATGTTTCGAGATTGAACATTGGTCGTCCCCCTGTTTTGACCGCCCTGATGCTGGTTCGGCGTCTCGTTGACGAGATCGTTACCGGCCAAAGGTTTCGGGACGTTTGCGCCGGAGCGGCAAAACGGTTTCGTCGCGGTAATGAATTGTTTCATGACAGTTTCATGAGGGTGCTGACGCCGGGCGGTTAACAAAAAGCTGCTCAACATTTCGATGACGTCACACGTTTGAAATATCCATGGTTGAACGTCGGAAACTGAGAATCATCGAACTCTCAGGTTTTCGTCATGCGGATACTCATTGCAACTGATGCCTGGCATCCGCAGGTCAACGGCGTCGTTCGCACGTTGACCTCGCTCGCCCGCGCCGCTTCGGCGCTCGGGGCCGAGCTCGAATTCCTGACGCCGGACGGCTTTCCATCGATCGAGGTCCCGACCTATCCGGGCTTGCGCATCGCGCTGCCGAACCGGCGCGAGATCGAACGAAGGATCGAGGCGGCCGCACCGGAAGCCATTCATATCGCCACCGAGGGCCCGATCGGCTGGTGGGTACGGGCCTATTGCCTGCGCCGCAGGCTCGCCTTCACGACCTCCTATACGACGCGCTTTCCGGAATATGTTTCGGTGCGGACCGGCCTTCCGCTAAGTCTCGGCTATGCCGTGCTGCGGCGCTTTCACGACGCTTCCGCCGCCATCATGGTTGCAACGGCCTCGCTGCGCCAGGAACTTGGTGCACGCGGCTTCAAGAAGCTCGGTTTCTGGACCCGCGGCGTCGATACCGAGCTGTTCAATCCGGATTCGCCCGCCAGGCTCGATCTGCCGCGGCCGATCTTCATGACCATGGGCCGTGTCGCGGTTGAAAAGAATCTCGAAGCATTCCTCTCGCTCGACCTCCCTGGCTCGAAAGTCGTGATTGGCGATGGACCGCAAAAGGCGTCGCTCGCGCGCAAATATCCCGACGTCGCATTTCTCGGCGAAAAGAAGGGCCAGGATCTGACCTCGCATCTGGCGGCGGCGGACGTCTTCGTGTTTCCTTCTCTCACCGACACCTTTGGTGTCGTGCAGCTCGAAGCACTGGCCTGCGGCACACCGGTCGCAGCCTTTCCGGTCACCGGTCCAAAGGACGTGATTGCCGATCATCCGATCGGCGCGCTGGACGCGGATCTGCGCAACGCCTGCCTTCGCGCCGTCGACATGTCACGCCAGGCCTGTCGGAATTTCGCGCTCGAACGTTCCTGGGAAAACAGCGCGCGACAGTTCATCGGCAATCTGACGGCGTTGCAGCCGAGCCGTTCGCTGCGGGCGATGCCGCGCCTGGCCGGCCAGAGGGCCGCGTAAAAAGCTAATTTGGGCTACAACAAACCAATGAGAGTGACGATGGCCGAAACCATGAAACTTGACGACGCAAGCGAGTTGGACTTCGACCGAGCCACGGTCGAACACGCCTACGACCGCTGGGCCCCGATCTACGACCTCGTGTTCGGCGGCGTATTCAGCAAGGGCCGGCGGGCAGCCATTGCCGCCACCAATAGGATCGGCGGCCGCGTGCTCGAAGTCGGTGTCGGCACCGGCATTTCGCTGCCGCAGTACGCGCCGCACGTCCGCATTTTCGGTACCGACATCTCCGAGGCGATGCTCGAAAAGGCAAAGCGACGGGTCAGCGAATTCCATCTGAAGAATGTCGAGGGGCTCGCCGTAATGGATGCGGAGAAACTCGAGTTTCCCGACGACTCATTCGACGTCGTGATGGCGCAATATGTCGTGACCGCGGTGCCGAACCCGGAAGCGGCCCTCGATGAATTCGCGCGCGTGTTGCGGGTAGGCGGCGAGCTGATCATCCTGACGCGCGTCAGCGCCGACGCCGGGATGCGCCGCTTCATCGAGCAGCGCCTGCAGCCGGTGGTGCGTCCGCTCGGTTTTCGCACCGCCGAATTCGCATGGTCGCGCTATGCGCGATGGCTACAAGGCAGGCGCGGGATGGAATTGGTGGAGCGCCGCCTTGTGCCGCCGCTCGGCCACTTCTCGTTGGTCCGTATCCGCAAAGCTGAAATGGCGGCTGCTGCGTAATTCGGTTAGCCCCGCTTGCACGGCCGTGTGTGTCATCGCGACACGTCATATGACATTTTGATGATGTCACATGCCGTACATCGAATCGCTGTAAACCTACTCAACCTGATTGGGGGAGATAATGATCAAGAACTTCCTGGAGCAACTGCGCGTCCAACGCTGGGACGATCATCGCTATTATCATCACAGCCGGATCAACCAGAGCCTGCACTTCGTTTCCGCCGTCAGTTTCCTGATCGGCTATGTGATGATCTTTTTCGATCCGGTCGCCTCCGCGCTGATCGGCTGGCTGGTCTCGATGACCTCACGTCAGGCCGGCCATTTCTTCTTCGAGCCCAGGGGCTACGATCACCTCAACCAGGCGACCCATGAGCACAAGGAAGAGATCAAGGTCGGTTACAATTTGCAGCGCAAGGTCGTGCTGATGACGATCTGGGCGGCCTCGCCAGTGGTGTTGTACTTTGATCCCACCTTGTTCGGCCTCTTCACGCCCTGGGCTTCGCCGGCCGATTTCATGCGGCAGGTCGCCAAGATCTGGCTGGCGGTCGGGATCGGCGGCTTGTTGTTTCGGACGATCCACCTGTTCTTCATCCGCGACGTCGAGACCGGTCTCGTCTGGATGACCAAGATCCTCACCGATCCGTTCAACGACTTCAAACTCTATCACCGGGCGCCGCTGTTCCTCTTGAAGGGCGAACTGATCGATCCGGGCCTCGACCTCATCGAGCACGGACTCGAAGAGAAGCACGCCTGAGCGCCCGATCGGTGTATCCGGTTTTCATCATGCCCGGGCTTGTCCCGGGCATCCACGTCTTATGGGGGTCGCGGCTGGAAAAACGTGGATGGCCGGGACAAGCCCGGCCATGACGCGGAAAGCGCGACCATCCTCAGTGCGAGAATCGGCTCGCAATCATTTCGCGCAGGATCTTGCGACGGATGGCTTTGTTGGTGAGGGCGCCATCGTGCCACCACCAGCCATCCTCTTTCATCTTCGCTGCGGCCGCCACAAAGCGATCGGCCACTTCGGCGAAATCCGCGTCGGTATAATTCAGGCTGAAGATCAGGCGGCCGGTCCCGACCCAGCTCAGCGCGAGCCCTTCGGCCCGCAGATAGTATTGCAGCATCCAATTATAGCGGGACGGTGTGGTGTAATGGACCATCCAGATCGAAGACAGGTTGGAGAGGCGGACCGGCAGCTCTTGCGCGGTAAGCCGCGCATTCAATTGCGCCGCGCGTCCGTTCCAGGTCTCATCCAGCCCATTATAGACCGCGCGGAAATTGGGACTGGCGAGCCGGCTCAAGAATTCGTCCATCGCCGTCATGACATAGGGATGCGAGTTGAAGGTGCCGCGCGCGAAGCAGACGTCGGCGGGCCGATCGTCGCGGAAGCGGCGCATCAATTCCTTCCGCCCGCACACGACGCCGACCGGCAGGCCGCCGGCGAGGCTCTTGCCGTACGTCACCATGTCGGCGCGCACGCCGAAATATTCCTGCGCGCCGCCGTGCGCGAGGCGGAAGCCGACAAAGACCTCGTCGAAGATCAGCACGATGCCGCGCTGGTCGCAGACCTGTCGCAGCGCCTTGAGCCACGCGCCATAGGCGGCGCGATCGAAGTTGGCGGATCGGGAACTGTCGACCAGGGCGGAATCGCCGGGCGCATTGGCGTTGGGGTGCAGCGCCTGCAGCGGATTGACCAGCACGCAGGCGATATCGCGCCGCGTCCGCAACACGTGCAGCGTCCGTTCCGACATGTCGGCGAGCGTATAGGTCTCGTGCGGCGAGACCGGATTGCCGACGCCGGGCTGCACGTCGCCCCACCAGCCGTGATAGCTGCCTGCGAAACGCACCAGATGCGTGCGGCGGGTATGATAGCGCGCGAGCCGCACCGCCTGCATCACCGCTTCGGTGCCCGACATGTGGAACGAGATCTCGTCCAGTCCGGAAATCTCGCACAGCCGCTTCACATTGTCGGCGACAACAGGGTGGTAGGTTCCGAGCACCGGGCCGAGCGCATGGGCGCGCTTCTCTCCCTCCGCGATGCACTCCTTGTAGAAGTCGTTGCCGAAGATGTTGACGCCGTACGAGCCGGTCAGGTCGTAGAATACATTGCCGTCGACGTCGGTGACGGTGACGCCGGCCGACGACTGCATGAAGGCGCCGCTACCAAGGTGCTCGCGCACCAGCCGGCTGTACTGGAACGGCACCCGGTAGGTTTCGGTGAATTGCAGGTCGGAGATTCGCGTCCTGGCTTCCGACGCCATCTGCCGGCCCTGGGCGTAACGTTCCTGGTAAAGCCGCGCCAGGTGGAAGAAGCCGTCCCGGCGCTTGGTCGCCACCGTCGCCGGCGCGCCGTCGGAACAGAAGAAGTCGTTGATGTCGAATTCGTAGAACGGGACCAGGCGCGCGACCATGCGCGACATCTTGGAATGTCCGCTCAGCGAGCGATGCTTGGCCCGCGACAGCGCCAGCCGCGCCTTGACTTTCGGGAACACTGCCGCGGCGCCTGCGACCGCGGCGGTGGACAAATAGAGAATCGGAAGGGGCGAATCCATGCCACCAGCGCTAACCAGAGCTGCTGACAGATTCATGACAATCAAGGGCCTGATCTCCGCGCTGACCGAGCAGGAGGACCTCAATTTTCTGTTGACCAACCGGATCCCGCGGGCGGCGGTAACGCGCTTCATGGGCTGGTTCAGCAAGATCGAAAATTCGCTTGTCCGGGACTTGTCGATCGCCTGCTGGCGGCTGTTTTCCGAGCTCGATTTATCGGAAGCCAAAAAGAGCGAGTTCAAGAGCCTGCACGACTGCTTCACGCGCGAGCTCCGCCCCGGCCTGCGGCCACCCGATGCCGACCCCCAGGTCGTGGTCAGCCCTTCCGACGGCATCATCGGCGCGCACGGCACGATCCGCGATGGCGAACTCTATCAGATCAAGGGCGCGCCCTATTCGCTGCTCGACCTGCTCGGCGATGGCGCGCTGGTGGAGCAACATAAGAACGGCCGCTTCATCACGCTGCGGCTGACTTCAAGCATGTATCACCGCTTTCACGCCCCGTATGACGGCCGGATCAGCCGCGTCAGCTTCATCCACGGCGACGTCTGGAACGTCAATCCGATCGCCCTCAAGCGGGTCGAGCGGCTGTTCTGCAAGAACGAGCGGGCGGTGCTGCAGACGCGGCTCTCGACCGGCGAGGCGCTGACCCTGGTGCCGGTGGCGGCCATTTTGGTGGCCAGCATCCGGCTGCATTTCCTTGATGTTGCCCTCAATGCGCAGACCAAAGGGCCGGTCGACATTGCTTGCGACGTCAGCGTCCGCAAGGGCGACGAGCTCGGCTGGTTCGAGCATGGATCGACCATCATCGTGCTCGCGCCGGATCATTTCGAATTCTGCGACGGCGTGAGCGAAGGGGTGCGGATCCGCGCCGGCCAGCCGCTGCTGCGAAAGCCGGCGACCGAGTAATCTCGATTTCCGACGCGTGCCCCCTTATATAGTTCGCGGATCGACATGCGTTTCGAATTGAACATACGGGATTTCTTAAGATGGCGCGTACGCCGGTTGTGGCGGCGGGAGGCATCGTACTGAAGACGGTGAAGACGCCGCTGATCGCGGTGGTGCGCCTGCGCAAGCGCAATGAATGGGTTTTGCCCAAGGGCAAGCTGGATGCCGGCGAGACACCCCGCGATGCCGCCGAGCGCGAGGTGCTGGAAGAAACCGGACATGATGTGTCCGTGCACGAGTTTTTGGGAACGCTGATCCACGAGACCCGCGGAAGATCCCGGATCGTCCACTACTGGCGCATGGAGGCCGGCGGTGAGCAGATTCGTGAACCCATGCCGGACATCAAATCCGTCGATTGGCTGCCGCTTGACGATGCGATGGGGCGGCTGTCGCGCGAACACGAGCGTGCGTTTCTTGAAACGGTAGGCCCGATCGCGCTGCAAGCGGCTGTTCTTGCCGGGAAGACGCGGCGAAGCCGGGCCAAGCAGGGCGCGCCCGAGAGGCGCAAGGTCCGCCGGCCCCTCGCGCCGATACCCTCGATCGACGAAGCTGTGCAGGCTCCGCTGCAAGCCGCTCCTGAGCCTGCGATGGAGCAGGGGACGCATGCGCCAGTTGCCGGTGAAGTCGTCGAGATCGACGCATCGGCCTGCTCCGACAATTCCGAGATCGCGGTGTTTGCGCCAACGGTTGAGCCCGAGGCGGCGCCAACCGCCCGAGCTAGAAACCTGCTTCAGCGGATGCGCGATTGGTTGCGCCGCGCGGCGTAAGTTGACGCGCCGCTATCGCTTTTCCTTCTTGCCCTTTGGCGGTGCGGGCCGGCGCAGCGCAGGCCTGTTCTGCAATCCGGGCTGCTGCAGTCCAGGTCGCCTCTCGCCGGGCACGCCCTGTTGGACGCCGCCTTGCCTCGGCTGCACGCCGGGTTGGCCGGGCCCACCTTGTTGCGGATTCTGGCCAGGCCGCGGCGGCTGGCCTGGCTGCTGCGGACCGCCCGGATGCTGCTCTAGTCCTTGCCGATTAGGCGCGGCGGGTTGCTTCGGTGAGCCAGGTTGCTTCGGCGCGCCGGGCTGCTGCAGGCCGGGGCGGTTTTGTCCCGGCAATCCGTTCTGCCGCGGCAAGCCGGGCTGACGCGGCTGGTTGCCGCGGTCGTTCAGGCCGGGATTGGCGCGGCGGAAGGCGCGTTGCTCGGTGACGATCTGTCGGCCGATGCCTTGCGTGGCGTGGACCTGCCGCACAAAGCCCTGGTCGCGCTGCGCCTCTCGCGGCGAGATCGTCAGCGGCACCGCGGCAAAGCGCGCGCCGGCGCTGCCCGGCCGGATCGCAAAACCGCTCGCACCTTGGGTGAGCGCGCCGAGCCGCAGGCCGGCACGGTCGTTGACCTCGATGCGGCCGACTCTGCCGTCCGCATCCGGATAGAGCTTGATGTTGACGTTGTTGGCGCTGGTTGCTGCGGCGCCTTGCGGTACCTCGACAAGGCCGGTGGTGCCGCGAATGCCGAGCGAGGCGGTCGGCGTCGTGATCGACATGCTGCCGGTCTTGGCGACGGCGGCCGCCACGAACGCCACCGTGCCCTTGGCGATGTCGAACACGGCTGCGTTGTTCTTGCCGCTGTCCTCATAAACGTAATTATCGATCGTGATCTGCGAGTTGGCCCGGAGATTGAATGTCGTTTCATCGTTGAAGGTGACGCCGAGCGAGGAACTGGCCGCGGTCTGGACCACGTCGTTGAGATAGATGTCGTCCTTCAGCTTGAGCGCGATCGAATCCTTGTTGCGGATGACGGTCGCAACACCGGTCAGCGCCGCGACGTTTCCAATCGGTTCGTCGCTGGCGGCTTGCGCGGGCGCCGTCGCGGCGGCAGCCGGCGGCGTTTGCGGCGCGGGCGCCTGCGTCGGTTGGGTCTGTGCCAGCCGCATCAGGCCACAGGTTTCCTGTGCATGCGCGGCGCTGCCCAACGTGACACAGGTCAGGAGCGAGAGCGCTAACAAGAGCCTGTGCGATGTCACGATGGATTTCCGGGCGCGGAGGGGACGGGCAGAGAGAGAGCGAGATGATTTCAGCCTCGCCCGGCTGAATGCCGCATGAACGCCTGTCACGCCCGCACAATACGATCAAGCGCCTGATGTCATTCCGGGGCGCACGAAGTGCGAGCCCGGAATGACGAGGAATAAGTAGCGCCGCGTTTAGCTGATGCGCTTCCAGGTCTGGCCGCCGCAGAACATGCCGCCAAAGGCGCAACCTTGAACCTTCAGCAGGTTCGTGCTCTTCATCGCGATCGTGGAATCGTAGTTTCGGCCCGAGTCCGGATCGTGAATCTGGCCGGTCCATTTGCCGTCGGATGGCTTCATATTGATGAGAATCCGCTCGCCGGTCTTCGCGGCGTAACCGCAGAGGTTCTGGCCGCAAGCCTCGATGCGGACATTGCCTTTGTTCTCTTCGGTGGCCCAAATGCCAAGCGGAGTGGTTGGGGCCGGCGCGACAGCAGGCGCTGCGGCAACGGGAGCCGGCGGCGGCAGAGATGCCGCGGTGGGAGCGGCGATAGCCGGTGCTACGTCGTTGGCAACAGGTGCTGGTGCGGTCGAAGCCATCGTCGTCGCTGGCGCAGGCAGCGGTGCAACCGGCTGCGGCGGGCTCGCCGGCACGACTGCAGCCGTGTTCTGCGCAGGCGGGTTCGAATTGTCGGCAATATCGTTGTCCTCGTTGTTCGACTTGAAGCCGTTGAAGCCGGAAAGGCTAGGCGCCGAAATCTTGAGGCAGGACAGCTCTGCGCAATTCTTTGGCGCCTCGATGCGGATCTTGTGTCCGTTGATTTCAAAGGAAAGCGAGTTGCCGGCGTGAGCGGCCGTGCTGGCCATCAGCAACGCGGCGACGATGTAAAGCTTCTTCATGGAAGTCTCCCGTGAGCCGTTAAGTGAACTCAGCCTTGACCCTAAGCCCTCCGGATGAGGCCTTCCGCGACCCGCGTCACGAGACGATCGAGGCGGCGCCGGAAATTGCGGGGTGACTCAGATCACATTCCGATCGAGGGCACGCGTCTAGTTTTCCGCGGGACATTCGGGAGGCTTGGATGAAGCGTTTTGGCCATTTCATCGCATTGATAGCGCTCAGCTCGCCCGCCCATGCCGATTCTTTTTCGTTCGCCGTCGCCGGGCGCAGCATCCGGATCGAGTCGCCCCGGCATTGTCACGCCGCATCCTGCGTCTCGGTATCAATTCCGGGTATCTATCGTTCAAAGCGCTGGCGCGATCGCGATGATGAAGGCGAAGTCGCGCCTGCACCGGCACCCGTCAGCGCGTCCGCGCGCGGCATCGTCCCGGTGGCTGCGCCCGCCGCGCCGGCGAGCCAATCTCCGGTTCAACCCGCTGCCCTAGCGCCGCCACCGCCCGCGCCGCCGCCAGCGCCGGCGCCGATCACCGTGCTCGCGGCGCCGTTGCCAAACGTCGAGCCGCTGAAGACGATCCCCGTCGAAGCGCCGCCGGTTGTCGCGTCAGCGCCCATTCCCGTCCCCGCACCACCAATTGCAGAGGTCGCGCAGCAAACCGAGCACGAGCCCGCCGACACGCCGATCGGCGATTGGCAGACCGAGGGCAACAAGGGAACGGTTCGGATCGAGCGATGCGGCGAGGCGATGTGCGGCTATGTTCTCGCGCTCACGCCCAACGCCAAGGGCGACACCGTCCTGATCAACATGAAGCCCAACGCCGATACCGTGAAATCCGGCACCGTGTGGTCGGGCAATATTTATAGCCGCAGCAGCGGCGGCATCTATCATGCGACGATGACGTTGAAGGCAACGAACACGCTCCGGGTCGAAGCCTGCGCGCTCGGCCGCTTCTTCTGCTCCGGCAATGATTGGACGCGGAGCGTTGCCAGGCCGGACAAGCTGATAACCTCGCAGATATCACCCCGGCCGCCGTCGTGAGCACGGCGCATCGCTGGCTCGGACGCAATAACGCCCGGTGGCCGTAAGCCCCCGGGCGCTATCCAAAAATGTGGGAGAAGTTCGACCGCCGCTAGATCATACCAAGCACGATGGCGCCGACGAAGGCGAAGGCGACATAGGCGGTAAAAACGCTCAGCTTGCCGACGAACGTCATGGGAAGGCTCCCCTTGGTTCACGTCGCTGCCCGCATAACGATTGAGGCTAGCAAAGCGGTTCGAAGCTAAAAAGTAAGCTGTGCTGTCCATCCCCGACATGTCCACAGTGCTGCACTGCAGATGACGTGGTTAAAGAAACGTGAAATCAACGTGTTGAAGAGTCCTTAAATATATTCGCGCAAACCTGCGCGCATGACGCGCGGAGTTCGTTTGTATCTCGTCGGCTCCTTCGTCCTTGTCTCGTTGGCAAGCTGCGGCCGCGGATTCTTCTCCGCCGAACGCGAGCCGTGGCGGGCCGAGGCTGAAATCGCGTGCCTGAAATCCGGCGCGGTCAAGGAAAGCGCCGAAATCGTCCGCATCGATCCGATTTCGGGCCCCGGCATGTGCGGGGCCGATTATCCGCTCAAGGTCGCAGCGCTTGGCGAGAGTTCAGGTTCGTTCGGCTTCGCCGACGAGGATCTGAGGCCGCCTGCGATGATCGGCAATCAGCCGCGCTGGCCGATCCAGCAACCGCGTCCGGCCGCTCCGCAAATTTCAACCTATCCAAGAGCTTCAACCTATCCGCAAACTTATCCGGATAACGCGGTTCGCGGGCCCGGTTATCCGGCGCCGCCCGGCGCGCCGATTTCGCTGAGCGCGCCCGGCGTCGCGGTTGACGAGGACGACATCAATTTGCCGCCGGAGGGCGTGCCGGGGGCGCGCCCGCCGATCGGTCGCGCACCCTATCCCGCGACGCCGGCCTACCCGCCGGCGGGCGCAAACTATCCGCCGCAGCAGTTGGGGCCGGCGCGGGGCAATCCGGTCACTGCCGTCGGTCCGGTCGCGGTGCGGCCGACCGCGACGCTCGCGTGCCCGATCGTCTCGGTGCTGGATCGCTGGCTCGCCGATTCCGTGCAGCCTGCCGCCCAGCGCTGGTTCGGCGCGCGCGTCGTGGAGATCAAGCAGATTTCCGCCTATTCCTGCCGCGGCATGAACGGCAATCCGAGTGCGCATATCTCGGAGCACGCGTTCGGCAATGCGCTCGATATCGCGGCCTTCACGCTCGCCGACGGGCGCCGCATCGCGGTGAAGGACGGCTGGAGGGGATTGCCGGAAGAGCAGGGATTCCTGCGCGACGTGCAGGCCGCCGCCTGCCAGCAGTTCTCGACGGTGCTGGCGCCGGGCTCCAACGTCTATCATTACGATCACATCCACGTCGACCTGATGCGCCGCGCCTCGCGGCGCGTCATCTGCGAGCCGCAAGCGGTCTCGGGCGAGGAGATCGCGGCCCGCGCCGGCGCGCGCAACCCCTACGCCTCGCGCGAGCCGAATGTGACGGGATCGCTGGCGGCCAGCAAAACCGCCTCGCACCGGCGCAGAGCCAAGATCGACGAAGAAGACGAATTCGAAGACGACTAGGAAACCGGCGGATTTCGTAGGGCGGATTAGCCGAAGGCGTAATCCGCCGCCCAGCCCCGACACATGGCGCTACTTGTGGTATCCTCCGCCACATGCCGAATTATCGTCGCGCGTTCGTTCCTGGCGGGTGCTGGTTCTTCACGGTAAACCTGCTGGATCGGCGGCAAACGCTGCTGGTCGACCATATCGTCGCCTTGCGCGAGGCTGTTGCCGCCACTCGCCACAGATATTCCTTTGCGATCGACGCATTCGTCGTGCTGCCCGATCATCTGCATGCGATCTGGAGTCTGCCGCTGGGCGATTACGATTTCTCCACCCGTTGGCGGTTGATCAAAAATCGCTTCGCGAGAGCGTTGCCGAAACGGGAACGGCTGAGCGCCGTTCGAGTCGTGCGCAACGAGCGCGGCATCTGGCACGGCGATTCTGGGAGCATCTCATTCGTGATGAAGCCGATTATGCGCGCCACATCGAATATTGTTACATCAATCCTCTGAAGCACCGATTGGTCAGTCGCGTGCGCGACTGGCCGCATTCCTCGTTCCATCGCGACGTGCGAGCCGGATTATTTGCGGCAGATTGGGGCGGCGACAGTGAGATGACCGGCGATTTCGGCGAGCGACGATGATCGGCCCGTCGTTGGCTGGAATGGCGGATTACGCCTTCGGCTAATCCGCCCTACGATCTCTGCTACGCCGCCAACCGCTCCAGCAAATCGCGAACGAGCCCGCTTAACAAATCGAGTTTGTATCCGGTCTTCGGCAGCGGCTTGGCGCCGGCGCTTGCTTGCCGCGCGGCTTCGGCGATCGTCGCGGCATTTGCGGGCTTGTCCTTGAGCACCGCTTCCGAGGCCGAAAGGCGAAGCGGCACGGGTGCGATGCCGCCGGCCGCGATGCGGACCAACTCGAAGGTGCCGTTCGCAACCACGGCGCGGGCGCAGACCTCGACCAGCGGCCATTCGGCGTGGCTGCGGCCGATCGCGCGCTTATAGAGGGCGCGTTCGCCGGCACGCGGGATTTGCAGCACGATTTTCCGGATCATCTCGCCGGATGCGAGCGCATGATCGGCCTTACCGTTGCTTCCGTCACCCAGCAGATCCGCGATCGAGAGGCCGCTGCGGCGATCGGTTGTGATGGTGGCCTCGTAAGCCGACAGCGCCGCCGCCATGGTGGAGGGATGCGGCGCGACGCAGGGGCCGAGATCGAACGCCACGCTGTAGAGATGGTTGCCGTTGCGAGCCGGACAATGGGCGCCGCTTTTTTTCAGGCAATCGATGTGCGGATTGCGAAAGTACCAGCAGCGCGAGCGCTGCGCGAGGTTGCCGCCGAGCGTCGCGAGATGGCGGACTTGCGGCGTGGCGAGGCCCTGTGCTGCCGCCGCGATGCCGGGATAGGCTTGCGTGAGGCGGGCGTCAGTTGCGATTGTCCCAATCGTCGTGAACGCGCCGATCGAAGCTGCGCCATCCGCGCTCCACTCGATCGCGCTATCGGCAGCCGACGCTATATCGATCAGCGGACCGCGCGAGACGCCGCTGCGCCGCCTCTCGGAAAGATCGGTGCCGGCGGCGCGGAATTCCGGCGCTGCGCTTGACGCTCTCATCGCTGTCGAATTCATGCGGCGTTCCTCCCTTTGAGCGCGGTGACAAGACGGTCGGGCCGGATCGGGATCTCGGTCAGCCGCACGCCGATCGCGTCGCGAACAGCGTTCGCAATCGCAGGCGACGTCGGCACGGTCGCGACCTCGCCGATGCCGACGCTGCCGCCGGCCACATGATCGAAACCGCCTTCGTCGAAATGCACATCGATGAGCGGCGTGTCGGCGATGCCCGGAATACGGTAATCCTCCATCCCGCCGGTCAGGATGTCGCCTGTAGCCGGATCGACCTCGCGCGTCTCATAGAGCGCGTAACCGATGCCTTGAATGACCGCACCCGCCGCCTGGCTGCGGGCAAGGGCAGGGGCCGCGATCTTGCCGACCGCAATGCCGGTCGCAACGTTGAGCACGCGCACATGACCGAGCCAGGTGTCGACTTCGACCTCGATCACCTGCACCGAGCTCGGGACGCCGGCGCCAACCACCATATTGGCGACCCGCCGCATGATCCAGCCGAAGATCGTTCCCATGAAACCCGCCTCCTTCAGCGCCGAACGGATTCCGGGAAGCGTTGGCTTCTCGTCCTCCGGCCGCACCGCCGAGGCCGCGAGATCGGGAGAGGCCGCGATCAGTTCACGCCATGGCGCATTCGAGCCCGGCGTCGGCGGCTGCTTTGAGTTCGCGATGATGGCGGTCTTGAGTTTTTGAACCGCAAGCAGTGTCGGCGGGATCACCGAGGCGGTGGTCCGGCTGCCGGTTGAAGGCGGCCCTTCCGGCAGATTGGAATCGCCGATCCGCACGTCGATGTCATGCGGTTCAAGTCCGAATTCCTGTGCGACCGCATTGGCGATCACGCTGCGCGAACCGGTCCCGATATCCTGGATCGCCGCGCTGACGATCAGGCGTCCGCCCTTGACCATCAGCTCGACCTTCGAGCCGGGCTGCCAGAGATAGAGCCAGTAGCCGGCCGCGACGCCAACGCCGCGGCGGTAGCGGCCGGTCTGTGTTTCCGGCGGCTTTCGGTTGCGCCAGAGCTCGAGGTTGGATGCCCAGTCGTAAAGCCGCTGCCGGCTGGGATTGGGATCCCAGCGTTTGCGCAGGAGGATCGGATCGATCTGCATCCGCAAGCTGGCTTCGTCGATCGCCTGTTCCAGCGCGAACGCCATCGGCGGCCCGCCGGGCGCACGGAAGGCGCATCCGGGCGGCAGATTGCTGACAACGTCGTAATCCGACAGCGCCTTCGCCTGCGCCGGATAGATCAGGCGCGCAAGCCCGGCGATCGTCGAGTTCACGGCAGCGCCGGTGTCGGCATGGGCCGTGAGCGACAAGACCTGAAGCTCGCCTTGCGCGGACGGCAATAGCGCGATCTTCAGCTCGGCGGCCGGCCGGTAGCCTGTGACGAAAAGTTCTTCATGCCGGTCGTAGGCGATCCTGACCGGCGCCTTCGCCGCGCGCGCCAGTTCGATCGCCGCAATCGTCTCCATACCGACGCTTCCCTTCGAGCCAAAACCGCCGCCGACATGATTGGCGATCACGCGCACCTTGGCGTGATCGAGCTTGTAGCGTTTGGCGATTTTCTCCATCAGCTCGAACACCGACTGCGTTGAGACATGCAGGGTCAGCCGATCGCCGTCGAAGCGGGCGACGGTCGCGTGCGGCTCCAGGCAGGCGTGCTGTTGCGTGCCGGTTCGAAAAGTCGCCTCGACCAGCAGCGGATCGAGCGCCTGCCGCGCGGCATCGACAAAACTTCGCGCCTTCTTTGCCTTCTGCGAGAACACCGAGGACGGCCCGCGGAGATTGCCTTTCCAGGGCGCCGGCCCGCCGGCGCCTTCCGAGACGTTGCCGGCCTTCTTGCGGCTCGATCTGTCGAACACGGCCGGAGCATCGCGCTTGCGCGCGGCGTCCAATCCGATCACGGACGGCAGTGCCTCGCTCGTGATCTTGATGGCGGCGATCGCCGCGATGGCGGTGTTGCGGTCCTTTGCGGCAACGGCGGCGATGGGTTCGCCGACATAGCGGACGATGCGGTCGTCGCCGAGCAGCGCGATCGCAGCGGCGACGCCCGGCATTGCGCGCGCGGCAGCAAGGTCAATTTCGACGATGCGCGCATGCGCAGCCTCCGAGCGCAGGATGACGCCTTCGAGCTGTCCGTCATGGCGGATATCGACGGTGTATTTTGCGAGCCCCGTCACCTTATCGCGCGCCTCGATGCGGGGCGAAGTGAAGCTGTCGCCGTCGAAGCGGCCGCCGCACGCATCGGCCACGGCGCGGAAAATCCCGTCATAGGCGCCGCAGCGGCACAGATGACCCGACAGCGCCGCGCCGATCTCTTCGCGCGACGGTATCGCCGTTCCCCTGGTGGCGCGCCAATCGTCGTGAAACGCAGCGGCCCCGACGATAAAGCCCGGCGTGCAGAAGCCGCATTGCAGCGCGTCGTGCGCCATGAAGGCCTTCTGGACGGGATGAAGTTTTTCGGCGCCAATGCCTTCGACCGTCGTCACGGATTTACCCGCCGCGGCCAGCGCAGGCATCAGGCAGCTCACGACCGGCGCGCCGTCGACGAGCACGGTGCAGGCGCCGCAGACCCCGGACCCGCACACGAGCTTTGTGCCAGTCAAGCCGAGCCGATCGCGGATGACTTCGACCAGCAGCGCCTCGCGGTCCTCCGGTAGCGGTGAGGGTTGGCCGTTGACCGTCATGGTGCTCATTTCCGATCTCCTGACTTTTTGCGGGAGGATTTTTTTGCGATTTTGGGCTTTTTCATATGTGGCTTGTTCATCAGCGGCTTGTTCATCAGCGGCTTGGGCGACGGGCCGATGGCGCCGGCAACGAGCGTTCGCAGCATGATTTCAAGATCGGCAAGGAAGGCCGCGAGCGGCTGCATGTTCGGGTAGGCGGATTTGGTTCCGTGGACGGCCATCTCGATGCATCGCCAGAGCTCGCTTGCGGGCATCCGCAATACGAGCCGCTGCCTGCGGCGCATCCGCTCGATCATCGCGACACCCTGCGCGGCATTGAGACCGGCATATTTCTGGTAGAGGTCGCGGCTCTGCCCCAGATGTTCGGAAAACAGCTCCTCGACATGTGGGGAGCCGTCCAGCGATGCGATCAGATGGGTGAGCCGTGCGGCGATTTGAGCCACGAGAATGTCGGCGAGACCGCCGCCATCCTTCTCCTTGGCGTCCGCTGCCGTGGTCTCGGCGACACGTGCGTCTTGGTAAAGCCGCTCGATGACGGCGCGGAACAGCGCCTCCTTGGAATCGAAATGATGATACAGCGCCTGCCGCGTCAGCCCCGCGGCCTCGGCCGCCTGTTCGATCGACGAGCGACGGAATCCATGCCGGCGGAACACGGTCATCGCGGCATCGATAATGCGGTCGCGCGGGGTCATTTGACGAATTTGACAAAATAGAACGAAACGTCAAATCACAAAGATGCCATCGCAGCCACCGACGGGACGATGAAGAATACCGGCCCGACGACGATGACTGAGGAAGAATGGATTGCCCGTCGGGCAGCATTAGTGTGCGTAATGTCGCGATTCTACCACCGCTTAGTCAATGTCGCATTTTGTCGTCGCTCTATTCCAAATCGAGCGCTTGACGCTTACCCCAAATCAGCGATTTTCTCTCTGCCGTCCCGCCCTCACTACAGAGGGGCGTATCGCGATCGTCACGGACGTTGGGTGCGGGATGCGGTGGACGCGGCAGCGTCGAGCACGCAATCGGAAATCGCAGGGCAGATTCTTTCGAATCTGTGAGCGGAGCCGGCGCGCTGGACGAACGGCGCTGAAGCGGACGGCAAAAACGTGTGGTCCTGGCATCCGTTGCTGATGTCAAGTTTGCGGAGGCGCGTCGGCCCAACCGGGCGCGGACGTTTCCTTAATCCGCCGATGACGGTGGCAAGA